>JADMIO011564940.1_pt1 | contig 115080 bp, 111 predicted proteins | sample 8958161 | NCBI WGS metagenome assembly JADMIO01 (sample SAMN16585339, study PRJNA669376) | soil metagenome | isolation source: Crop rotation soil | place: USA: Cullars Rotation, Alabama | collected 2011 | reverse complement strand
GCCGCGACTTCAAGTCACGTGAATTCCAAGCTTCGGATCCCACTGTGCTGGAAAGAAGGAATTGAAACATCGATTAACACCGAACAAATGTCCGATTTGCTCGCCTTTCTCTTGCCTCAGGATTAAAATCTTTTCCAGTTCACCGCACACAATACTCTAATCCAATGAAGACCATTCTCTTCACCCTGGCTTGTTTCATTTCGGCAGTTCACCTTTCTGCTTCGTCAGACAACGAATGGACCTCCGCCGCGCCGCGCGACGAAATCCGCCCTCGCTTCGAACGCATCCCAACCGGCGGTAAATCCGGCCACGGCGCGCTGGTGATTCAAGATGACGATCGCGAGGGATTGAATGGTTGGTGGCAAAAGGATTTTTCGATCAGACCAGGCCAACATTACCAATTCTCCGCGTGGCGCCGCACCGAAAACGTCGCGACGCCACGCCGCAGCGTGATGGCGCGAGTCCTTTGGCGCGACGATGCCGGCAATCCAGTCAAACAAAACGACGATGTTGTCCGACAATACTCCGTCGGCGTCGGTCCAACCGCCGAACCCGATTATCCGCGCGACCTTACCGAAACCGCCGATTCAAGCGGCTGGACCGAAGTCTCGGGTGTTTACCTTGCTCCCCCGCGCGCCACGCACGCCTTGATTCAACTCCATCTACTCTGGGCGCCGAAAGGCAAAGTTGAATGGAGCGACATCAGCCTCACCGCGACACAGCCCCTGCCCTCCCGCAAAGTCCGCATCGCCTCCGTTCATTATAAACCGAAAAAATCCAAAACGCCGATGGACGCCTGCCAACAGTTCGCGCCCATGATCGAAAAAGCCGCCGACCAAAAAGCCGACCTTGTTGTCCTCGGCGAAACGCTAACCTACGCCGGCGTCGGCTCGACTTACGCTGATTGCGCCGAAAGCATTCCCGGTCCGAGCACGAAATACTTTGGCGAGTTGGCGCAGAAGCACGCGCTTCACATCGTCGCCGGTCTGATCGAACGTGACGGCCATCAACTTTTTAACGTCGCCGTCCTCATCGCGCCAGACGGAAAAATCGCCGGAAAATATCGCAAGGTCTGTCTGCCCGATGGCGAGTTCGATCGTGGCATTTCTCCAGGCACGGATTATCCCGTCTTCGAAACGCGTCTTGGAAAAATCGGCATGATGATCTGTTACGACGGCTTCTTCCCCGAAGTCGCCCGCGAGCTGAGCAATCGCGGCGCTGAAATTATCGCGTGGCCAGTCTGGGGCTGTAATCCCGACCAGGCTCGCGCGCGAGCGACCGAAAATCACGTTTACATCGCCAGCAGCACTTACGAAGACGTCTCGCGCAACTGGATGCTCACAGCCGTTTATGGCCACGACGGCAGCATCCTCGCCCAGGCCAAAGATTGGGGCACAGTCTGCGTCGCCGAAGTCGACCTGAACAAACCCACCGTCTGGCCATGGCTCGGCGATTTCAAATCCATCATCCCGCGCCATCGCCCAATCGCGCGCGGAGAATAATTGATGAACCCGCGCGAGTTCTTCATCAACCCCGCCGACTACGGCCTGCCCACGCGCGACGATTTGGTCGGCTACAGGATTTGGGACAATCACTTCCACGGTTTTTACGCCGCGCAAAATCCCATCGAACAATACGAGCGCAATCAATTCTACGTCGAACGCATGGGCATCGAACGCTCCATCTCCCAGGACGTCGGAGGGACTTTGGACAATCCGTACGATCCATATCCTTACGATGAGCCGATCCTAAAAATTCTCGAACGCGACAAAGATCGGCTCTCGGCGCGCACCCCGATCGATCCCACTTTCCCCGACAAGGCTTGCGACAAAATCAAAAAATGGATTCGCGACGGCCCCTGCATCGGCATCAAATATCCCGGCGGCATCAAAAAAGGCGTGCGCTGCAGTCATCCCAACAACGACCCGATTATGCGTCTCGCGCGGGAACTCGGCGTTCACGCTTACATTCACACCTGGCTCAAAGTCGGCGGTAACCCGCGCCTGCCCGGCGGCGACAACGGCGAATCAGAATCCACGCCGATGGACGTCGCCCAACTCGCGCAACGTTTTCCAGACGTGCCAATGATCTGCGGCCATTCCGGCGGCGATTGGGAACTCGGCGTCCGCGCCGTCCGTCCCTACAAAAATGTTCTTCTCGAATTTTCCGGTTCAGACCCCCATTCCGGAATGGTTGATTACGCCGTCAAAGAACTCGGCGTCGATCGCCTGGTCTGGGGCGGCCACGGCCCCAGCCGCAGCTACGCCACCGAGCTCGGCAAAATCTTCGACGCCGACCTTTCCGATCGCGACCGCATGAAAATTCTCGGAGGAAATCTGCGACGAATCTGCGCGCCTATCTTCCACAAGAAAGGAATCAAGCTTGATGTCTGACTCCGCAAACAATCTTGATCGCCGTTCCTTCATCAAAAGCGCCGCGCTGACAATCACCGCGGCGTCAATTGCTTCCGAACAACCACTCCTCGCGCAAAATCGTTCAACAAAACTCGGCGGCATCATCGACACCAACATCAATCTCTTCAACTGGCCCTTCCGCGCCCTCAAATATCGCGACACAAAAGCCCTCGCCACCAAACTCAAAAAAAATCGCGTCATCGAAGCCTGGGCGGGAACTTTCGAAGCCCTTTTCGCCAAAGACATGGACGGCGCCAACGCCCGCCTCGCCGCCGAATGCCGTGACAAAGCCAATCGATTTTTAATTCCTTTCGGCAGCGTCAATCTGGCGTGGCCCGATTGGGAGGAGGACGTTCGCCGTTGCCACGAAGTTCACAATATGCCTGGGCTCCGCATCTATCCCGGCTATCAACCTTTCGATCTCGATCATCCCGACATGGAGAGCCTCTTAAAAATGATCGCCGAACGCGCCCTCATTCTCCAAATCGTCTTCGGCATGGAAGATCCCCGCGTGCATCATCCGATCATCGACGTCCGCCCGCCCAACTTCGGCCCGCTCCTCAAAACGCTAAAAACAGTTCCAAACGCCAAAGTTCAACTCCTCCATTTTCCAAACGCACCGCAAAGCGAATTCGCAGACTTCATGGCCTTGCCAAACACGTTCATCGAAATCTCCCGTGTCGAAGGGAACGGCGGCGTTGGCCGGATGCTCGGCGTCGGTGAAGGCCTGCCCTCACTTCGCGCTCCACTCGACCGTATTCTCTTCGGTTCACACGCGCCATACTTCCCGATCGAGACCGCCATTTTCAAATTAATCGAATCCCCGCTCGATCCCCGCCAGCTCGAAGCCATCATGCATCTCAATGCTCGCCGTCTCTTGCCAAAGGCATAAAGTCGGCGTGCGCGAATGCCAATTTCATCTCCCAATAACACCGCCGAAGAAACTCGCCTTGCCGACGCGAATTCCGGCAAAGCGCGTTGGCGACGCTGGGGCCCTTATCTTTCCGAGCGCCAATGGGGCACCGTCCGCGAGGATTACTCACCCGACGGAACAGCGTGGGCGTACTTTCCACACGATCACGCCCGGAGCCGCGCCTATCGCTGGGGCGAAGACGGCATCGCAGGTCTGAGTGATCGCCAGCAGCGCCTCTGTCTCTCGCTCGCGTTGTGGAATGAAAAAGATCCAATTCTAAAGGAGCGCATCTTCGGCCTCTGCAATCACGAGGGCAATCATGGCGAAGACGTAAAGGAGATTTATTACTACCTCGACGCCACCCCGACGCATTCGTATCTGAAGATGCTTTACAAGTATCCGCAGAGGGAATTTCCCTACGCGCGTTTGCTTGAGGAGAATCGCCGCCGCGGCATGGATCAGCCCGAGTACGATTTAATCAACACGGGAATCTTCGATGACGATCGCTACTTCGACGTTTTTGTCGAATACGCGAAAGCCGCGCCGGAAGATATCCTGATGCGGATCACCATCCATAATCGCGGTCCAGAAACAGCCCCTATCCACGTCCTCCCGCAACTATGGTTCCGCAACACCTGGTCCTGGAAAAAGAATTCCACGCCCCCGACTCTGCAACGTTCCAACGCTGGCGGCGTAATTGCCAAACATCCGACGCTGGGCGATTACCACTTCTATTGTGACGAAAATCCGCGGCTTCTCTTTTGCGACAACGACACAAACGCGCGCCGCCTTTTCGGGATGCGCGACGCGCCCGGCTACTTCAAAGACGCGTTCCATGAATTTGTCATCGATGCAAACGAATTGGCGGTAAACCCAAATCACACCGGCACAAAAACAGCCGCGCATTATGATTTCGAAATCGCGGCGAACGGTTCCGCCACGGTGCGCGTGCGTTTGGCCAACGGATCCATCGCGAAACCGTTCGCCAACTTCGATTCGATTTTTGATCAACGCCAGCGGGAAGCAGATGAGTTTTACGCAAATCTCCAACACGACATGGCCGATCCCGACGCGCGCGACGTCCAGCGTCAGGCGTTCGCCGGAATGATCTGGAGCAAGCAATTCTATTACTACGACGTGCGCGAATGGTTAAACGGCGACGACGCGCAGCCGACGCCTCCTGCCGAACGCAAACACGGGCGCAATCACGAGTGGACGCATTTGAACAACGCCGACGTCATTTCGATGCCCGATAAATGGGAATACCCATGGTATGCCGCGTGGGATTTGGCGTTTCATTGCATCCCGTTAGCGATGATCGATGCGCAATTCGCGAAGGACCAACTCGTCCTGCTCACGCGCGAATGGTACATGCATCCCAACGGCCAATTGCCGGCCTACGAATGGGCCTTCGACGACGTGAACCCGCCCGTGCACGCCTGGGCCGCGTGGCGTGTTTTTCAAATTGACCGCAAACAACGCCGCGCCTCTTCGCCCGACGATTGCGGCGATTTAAAATTTCTCGAACGCGTCTTTCACAAACTCATGCTGAATTTCACTTGGTGGGTGAATCGCAAAGACGCGCAGGGGCGAAATATTTTCCAGGGCGGCTTCCTCGGCCTCGACAACATCGGCGTGTTCGATCGCAGCAAACCGCTCCCCACCGGCGGATTCATCAACCAGGCCGACGGCACCGCGTGGATGGCGATGTATTCGCTCAACCTGATGCGCATCGCCATCGAACTGGCGCGCCACAACAATGTTTACGAAGACATCGCCACAAAATTCTTCGAACACTTTCTCCACATCGTCGCCGCGATGAACAATATCGGTCAAACCGGCATCGGCCTCTGGGACGAAGAAGACGAATTTTATTACGACGTCCTCAATCTGCCGAACGGCGACATGCAATCGATCAAAGTGCGTTCGATGGTCGGCCTCATTCCGCTTTTCGCCGTGGAAACCATCGAATCGAGCCTCCTCGAACAACTCCCCGATTTCGCCGCGCGCCTGAAATGGTTTTTGAATTATCGTCCCGATCTCGCGGCCCTCGTGTCGCGTTGGGAAGAACCAGGTCACGGTGAACGTCGCCTGCTCTCGCTCCTTCGTGGACATCGCATGAAATGCTTGCTCCGCCGCCTGCTCGACGAAACTGAATTTCTCTCCGACTTCGGCGTGCGAGGTGTTTCGCGTTATCACATGGAACATCCCTACGAATTTCACGCAAATGGGACGAAGCTAACCGTCAGTTACCAACCCGCCGAATCCACCTCCGGCCTTTTCGGCGGCAATTCAAACTGGCGCGGCCCCATCTGGATGCCTCTCAATTACCTCATCATCGAGTCCCTCCAAAAATTCCATCACTACTACGGCGAAGATTTCAAAATCGAATACCCAACGCACTCCGGAAAATTCACAACCATCAAAAACGTTGCCGAAGAACTCACCCGCCGCCTAACTCGCCTCTTCTTAGTCGGCCCCGACGGCCAACGCCCCGTCCTCAAAACCCATCCCAAGCTCGCGACCGATCCCCACTTCAAAAATTACGTCCATTTCCACGAATATTTCCACGGCGACACCGGCCGCGGCCTCGGCGCCTCACACCAAACCGGCTGGACCGGCCTCATCGCCAAACTCCTTCAACCCCGCGACCTGGTCGAGCACACGATGTTTCTCAGAAAATCCTCTGAAGCAAAATAAGCTAACTAACCGTCTCTTCCTCTTCCCCCGCCTCTTCCTTCGCGCCCACGCCGTACTCGTGAAGCTTATTGCGCAGCGTGCGAATGCTAATCTCCAATTTCTTCGCCGCCTGAGTGCGATTGCCGCCGCATTTTTCAACCGCATGCAGAATCTGGCGTTTCTCCAATTCCGACAGCGGAATAATTTCCTCGCCGCCCGCGCCAACTGCCGCAGCCGCCGCGCTCATTCCTCCTGCCACGCCGCTCGGCACAAACCCCAAATGTTCCGGCTGCAAATCCTCACCATCGCTCGCCAGGATCACCGCGCGCTCAATAATATTTTGCAATTCGCGCACGTTGCCGGGCCACGAATGCGCTCGCAACGCCGCGTTGCAGGCCGCCGAAATTCCCGTCACGCGCACGCCATGTTTGCGCGCCATCCGCATCATAAATTGCTCCGCCAAAAACGTCACATCCTCCGCGCGATCGCGCAACGGCGGCACCACGATCGGCACCACGTTCAATCGAAAATACAAATCCTGCCGAAACTCCTTCTTCTCGACGCTCTGTTCCAAATTACGATTCGTCGTCGCAATCACCCGCACATCCACTTTGATCGGACGATTCCCGCCCACGCGCTCAAGTTCCCTTTCCTGCAAAACGCGCAGCAACTTCGCCTGCACCTGCGGCGAAACCTCGCTCACCTCATCCAGCAAAATCGTTCCCGTGTGCGCCAACTCAAAACGCCCCTCGCGCTTATTCATCGCCCCCGTAAACGATCCCTTCTCGTGCCCAAAAAATTCGCTCTCGATCAACGTCTCCGGAATCGCCGCGCAATTCACCTTGATAAACGGCGCGCCCGCCCGCGGACTCTCCTTGCAAATCGCCCGCGCCACCAATTCCTTCCCAGTCCCGCTCTCACCCTGGATCAACACTGTCGCGTCCGCTCGCGCCACACGCCGAATCAACGCGCGCAATTTTTCCATCGCCGGACTCCGCCCCAGCAACTCATAACCGCTGTCATCCTGCGGCCCGCTCAGGAACTGGCTGACCTTCACCAACCGCGTGAACTCCTCCGCCTTCTTCAGCGTAAAATCAATTTGATCACCCGAAAACGGCTTGATGATGTAATCGAACGCCCCATCACGCATGCAATTCACTGCCGACTCCACCGACCCAAACCCCGTCACCACCACCGCCAGCGGCTTCTGCGGACGCTGCTGCAACGCCTTCAACAAATCCGTCCCCTCCCCGTCCGGCAGCCGCACATCCAAAAAAATCAGGTCCCAATTATCCTTCCCCAGCAAATCCGTCGCCGCCTCGATCGTCCCCACCGCCGCCACGTCGTAACGCCGTTGCCGCAGCAATTGCTCAAGGTTCTTGCGGACGATCATGTCGTCCTCCAGCACAATAATTTTTTCTATGGGCATTCCGCGTCTATAATTTTTCCGCCGTTAGGCGGCTCCCGCGATCCGTGAACACATTCCGACTAAAATCCATCGAGCGCATCATTCGTTGTCGCCCTTGTTGCTGCTTCCACCGCCGCCGCGCCGATACAAATCGGCCACATAATGAGGTTGGTTTCGTTTCGCCGACGGCAGATGCTTTGGGGGAACCAGGCCCTTGCGCAACAGCGTCTGCTCGTTCTCGCGGTCCAGCACGATAATCTTCATGATAACGTCCTGATTTTGCCTCAGCAATCCCGCAATTTCCGGATATTTCGCCCGCGTCGGCTCCGGCAACTTCACCCAACGCTCCCGATGTTTCTTCAAACTCTCCAGCGACGCCTCCAAATCCGGCAACACCTCCTTGCGCGCCTGCGCCGCCTCCGCATTCGAATCCGTCTGCTTCAGCGCGACATTTTCCTTCTCAACAATCGCAAGGATATCCTCATACAGACACAACTGCGCCTTCAAATCCTTCGCAAGCTGATCAACATCGGCCATGCCGCATTTATGTGTGAATGCAAGAAAAACACAAGCCATCATCCATATCGTAAAAACTGGGAGGGCGCGTCTCCGACAAGCCCTGACTAAGCCCAAAGCTTTCTCAAACCGCTACCTCCACCGGCGTACGCCGCCCATCGCACCGAACCAACCCATCCATTTGCGGAAGCCCTCTGCGAAACGCCTGTCCCGCAAACCCTCGCTACCGATCACTCCGCGTAATTTCCGCAAAATCCGTCAACCCATAATGCTTGAGCCTCTTCTTAATGAACGTGGTCACTTCCCCCACATGTCGGCTCGCAAATATTTCGATCCGTAATTCATTTACCCGGGAGACTTCCTGCAACGCCGCCAGACCATTCTTCATGAACTTCACGCCCAAATCCTCCTCCATGTCCGAAAGCAGCGTGAAATGCTCACGCGGACCCCGTTCCGGCAGCGTCACAACAATCACCTTCACGCATTTCCTTTCCTCTTCTTCGAGGGCCACCGGCGTAACCTTTACTCCAGTTTTTTCCCCCAAGTTCCAAAGACGAAATCTTTGTCCTTCGCTGAGGAATGACATTTCACGCACGACGTTATTCGCCCGCTCTCGATTTTTTTAGCATCCTCACCATTCGCTGGAAACTTCCATTAATCGAGCCTAACATCTCCGAAGGATGACCATCAGCGATCAACTTTCGCGGAGCGAAAACGATGCGTTGATTAAAGCCGCTGTTCAGAGAGCGAGGAACGATCGTAAGCTCGTCGGTTTTTTGCCTGAAATTTCAACGGCGGTTGGGGCGGTGTTCGGTTATCTCATGACGACGTTTCTTCTGATCACGCCGCATGAGACGGAAGGCGCGATGGCTGAAAGAGGCCTTTGGACACTTCTTGCTGCAAATTTGAGCGGTTTGTTTTTCGGCTGGGTGGCTTCCAAAATTCAGCGTGGCCTTTTGAAACCGCAGTTGGATCAGGTTATCCGGGAAATTGCCAGCAACTGCTGATCGGCTTCCCTTTCTCCATTCGCTGTGTTTAATTCCTGCAAATGGAGAAAGCGAACTCACCAGTATTGTTAGTGGGAATCGCTTCACTTGTCGTCGGTCTGCTTTTCGCCATTTTTCCGAAGGTTTTCGGCGTCGCGTTCTTTCGAATGAGGAAGAAGACATTGCTAAGACCTGAAAACGATTGGGTCGTCAGAATCAGGCAGGCGATGCGGCGAACGCTCCCAGCATTTTCGCCCGATTACGATGAGGCTAAAGCCCCGAAAGTTTTTCGATTCCTGGGTGTAGTCTTTGTAGTTCAAGCGGTGGCGCTTTTTATCATTTCCGGAATCATCTGAGGCCTTTTGCGAATTGAGGTTGACACAAATCATCTCTAAATCTACATTTAATGAAGATTAGGACCACCGATTCTGCTCATTTGAGCCGAACCCGGCCGCCAGCCGAATCCCTGAACCGAACTGTGCGCAGTTCCTTTTCGCACGGATGTCCGCGTATGTAGTCCCGCCTTTAGGCGGTTCCCCACGCGTGAACCCGTGATCGCCAAGCCCAAGTTGGCGCGAATGCGAAATCGACCTCCCCACAGCTCAGAAACAAAAGGACGAACTAACGTACGCGCCCGACAATCTTAAAACCGCCGTCCCGCCCAGCGGGACCGCCGAACTGCGTCTTTCCTATATGGACTGCGGCGGCTCGACGCCGCCTTCACTTTTGCCCCACCGCGTTCACTCAACTGAGATTCGCAAAATCTCAGAAAAATCCCCCGGAAGTGACTCCAAAGTGAATCCTGGCGGCTCCCGGGTGAATCGAAGCGATGCCAGGGCGAATCCCGGCGGCTCCAAACCCACTTCAAGTGGTGCGAACATTTCCTTCGGCCATTCACACAATTCCGCTCAAAACCCTCGGCCATTCACACAATTTCAAACGGACACCCCAAAAAAGCCCCGCCATTTAAAGCGTTCCGCTTTGTTCCGCATTGTTCCGCCAAAAATTTTTCCTCTCGGGTTTCAGTGGTCCCGTTCCTCTCCGTCCAATCACATTCACATGCCCGCCTTTCTTGACTTGCCACTCGCCGCTCAGATATTTTGCGCCCCTATGATGCGTTGGTTCGTGCGCGCCGCCCTGCTCGTTTTGTGCCTTGGGGTTTTGCCCGTCAAAACTCCTGCTCCTCTGGTCTATCGACCGGGCGAAGGTTGGAGTTGGGAACCTGTCGGTGGCGGCAAATGGACTCGTCAGCGCGCCAAAGACCAGCTCGATGTCGCCCAGGAATCTTTCGACAAAAAAGATTACCGCACCGCCAAACTCGCCGCCCGCCGGACCGTTCGCACCTGGCCGCTTTCCGATTACGCGCCCCAGGCCCAATTCATGTTGGCCCGCACCCTCGAAGAAACCGGCGACGACCAAAAAGCTTTCAAAGCCTACCAGGATCTCCTCGCCAAATATCCGAAGATCGACAATTACGACGAAGTCCTCCAACGCCAATTCGCCATCGCCAACAAATATTTGGCCGGCAAATGGTATAAGTTTTATTTCCTCCCGTACAAGTCCGCCGATAAAACGGCCGGCCTCTTCGAAAAAGTTGTGAAGAACGGCCCGTACAGTTCCGTCGGCCCGAAATCGCAAATGAACATTGGCGAAGCCCACGAAAATCCCAAAGGCGTCATTCACGATTATCCCGCCGCGGTGAAAGCCTATGAACGCGCCGCCGATCGTTATCACGGCCAGAAAGACGTCGCGGCGAACGCGCTCTACAAAGTCGGCCAGACCTATCTTAAACAAGCCAAGACCGCCGAATACGACCAAAGCATCGCCGGCAAAGCGATCGCCGCCTTCAACGATTTCATGACGCTGTATCCCGACGACCCGCGCGTCGCCGAATGCCAAAAAACCATCAACGAGCTTCACACCGAACAATCCCGCGGCAATTTCTCCATCGCCAAATATTACGAGAAGAAACACCGTTGGGATGGCGCGCTCATCTATTACAACGAAGCCGTCGCCAAGGATCAGAATTCCAAGTACGCAGACGAAGCCCGCCGCCGCATCGAATCGATCCAGGCGCGCAAAATCGCGCAAGCCGTTTCGGGCCCGGCCACTCCGAGTCCGGCCACTGCCCCAAACACTTCCAATAAATAAATGCGCGCTCTCCGGCTCATCGCAGCGATCTGTGGCGCGCTCGCGCTCGCTGGATGCGCCGGATACCGGGTCGGCCCGGTCAACGGCATTCCCGCCGGCTCACGCGCCGTCACCGTTCGTCCTTTTCAAAACCAAACCTTCGAACCCGGCCTCACCGAAGCCGTCGATTTCGCGTTGCGCCGCAAACTCCAACAGGACGGAACCTTTCGCCTCGATACGCAAGGCGATGGCAACATCATCGTCAGCGGCGTCATTTCCGAGATGCATCGTTCGCCGCTCTCCTTCCAACCCACCGACGTCCTGACCCCGCGCGATTACGAAATGCGCCTTGTCACCAAAGTGACCGCCACCGATCGCATCACCGGCAAAACCGTTCTCGACAAGGAATTCTTCGGCCGCACCACCGTCCGCGCTTCCAACAATCGCGACCTCGCCGAGCGCCAGGCCCAGCCAACCATGGCCGAAGATTTGGCCCGCAACATCACATCTGCTCTTACGGAGGGAACCTGGTGAAAACAAAAACTATTGTCGCAGCGCTCGCAGTCTCAGCTTTTTCAATTTCCGCCGCTGATTGGCCGCAATGGCTCGGCCCCACGCACGACGGCCACGCTGGCGCAGGCGAAAAACTGAAAGACAAAATCTCTCCCGACCTCACACCGGTTTTCAAACTCCCCATCGGCACCGGTTTCTCCGGTCCTGTCGTGGCGGGCGAGCGTCTAGTTTTCGTCGATGGCGTTGGCGACAACGAAGTCACTCATTGCGTCGATCTCAAAACGCAAAAGGAAATCTGGAAACAGGTCTTCGCGCCCAAATACATCGACGAATGGGGCTCCGGCACGCGCGCCACGCCCATCATCGATGGCAATCGCGTTTACGCCCAATCCTGCAACGGCGAATTCCGCTGCTTCAATCTCGCCGACGGAAAAATCATTTGGTCCATCAGCTTCGAAAAAGATTTCGGCGTAAAATTCCTAGGCAGCAAAGCCAAGGAAGGCACCGCCGCGCGCCGCGGCAACGACGGCTCCCCTGTCATCGATCGCGATTTGATTTTCGTCCCCGTCGGCCAGACCGAAGGCGCTTCGATCGTCGCGTTCAACAAGGAGAACGGCAAAGTCGTTTGGAAAAGCGGCGACGATGAAGCGGCCTACTCCACGCCGGTCGTGGCCGACCTCGCGGGCGTCCGCCAAGTCGTTCATTTCAATGCCGAAGGCCTCGCCGGCTACAACCGCGACGACGGAAAGCGTCTCTGGCGCGTCCCCATCGTCACCAACGCCAAGCGCCACGCCATGACACCCGTAATCATCGGCGACAACGTCGTCATCAATACCCACACCGTCGGCATGATCAGCTATTTGATTTCCAAAGACGGCGACAAAATGACGGCGAAGGAAAGTTGGGCGAACAAAGATCAGAAAATTAACCTGAGCACCCCTGCCCTCGTCAGCGGCTTCCTATATTGCCACGGCGCCAATCGAAACTACACGTGCGTCGATGCCTCGAACGGCCAGACCAAATGGACCCAAGCCGGATTTGGCGAACAAGTTTCAACGACCATTCCCGTCGGCGACAAACTCGTCGTCGTCACCGACACCGGCGAGCTCGTGATTCTCAAACCGAATCCCGATCGTTACGAAGAACTCGTCCGCATGCAGGTTTGCGGCAAGACGTGGAATTTCCCCGCCTTCGCCGACGGCAAACTATACGTCCGCGATCAGCGCGAAATCGCCTGCTACGCTATTGGAGAATCCAAGCGCTAACCGCGCCCCCGTTCTTCGCCAGCGTCGCAACCGCCTCCGATTTTCCAGCCAGCCCGTAAATCTTCTTCGTCAACTCCGGCACCGAGCTTTCGCCAACCAACCGCGTTTCACCCGGCGCGCTCAATGCCAGAAACCCCGGCAAATCACCATACTTCGCCCCGCCCGGCAGGAACGAGATGTCGTGAATCTCCTTCAAATTTCCAAAACGAAAATCCGCGTTACCAACCACAAGTCGCCGAATCGCATCCCCACTCTGCGCTCGCGCCACCGCCGCCACCGGCCCCATTTTGTCTAGCGCCACCAAATCGATGCTCGTCGATTGACGCTCATGATTTTTGATTCCCGAAATCACCGACAACACATCATGCACCCGTTGCGTGAACAGGGAATGATTATAACCAAACGTATACGCCGCCGCTTCGCGTGGGTTCTTCACCCGCCGCGTCTGCACGAGCGCCTGCCCGCCCGGCGCCGATTCGCCCTGGAACAATAAATCGACGCCCACCACCGCGTAGCCCGCATCCACCAATTTCTTCACGTCCGCGTTCAACCCTTCCCCATCGTGCAAACCATCCTTGCCCACTTCACTCAGCCAAACCACCGTGCGCCCTTTCCATTCCTTCGGATACAACCCCAAACACGGCAACTCCTCCTCATACGATTTGTTCTTCAACGTCCCCACGATCTCCAAATACGAGCCCTTGTCCTCCTTATCCCCGGTGTTGAACTCGCACGCGCCCGCGCTCGCCAATCTGCGCTGAACAATGGCATCCACCGCCGGCTGCACGAATCCGCGGAACGAATCCATCGATTCCGCGGCCTTCGCAAATTTCTTCTGCGCATCCTCGTGCCAGTTCCGCAGCAATTGCTTTTCAAATTCCGGCCCGCCCTGGGGCTTCGGATGCTGCGCATCCCACACCGTCAGCTCTTCCGTCGAAAGCCGCCGAAAATCTTTTTCAATGACCGGCTCCTTCAAACCAAGCCCCAGATTCTTGTTCATCCAGCCATACATCGCGACACGGCTCACCTGGTTATAATTGTGCCCAAAGTGGAGCGCCGGTTTCAGGAAGACTTTGTCCGGCGCGCCCAGCATCGCGTATAACTTTTGCAACTCCGGAAAACCTTTCGTCGGCATTTCCTTCGTCCAATCATCCGCCGCCGTCATCCCCAGCGGCTTGGGCGCGAACAATCCCGCGATCTCAATGTTCCCTGTATCAACACGCAACAGCGAAGCATTCTCGCAAGTGCATCCGCCCTGCATCGCCGTCGAAACCATCACCGCCGGAAACGCCACCGCCGGGCGCGGATCAAGCGCGCACAAAATAAACGTCTGCGTCCCGCCACCGCTCGCGCCGGTCACACCAATCCGCGCCGGATCCACATCCGGTAGGCTCGACAAAAAATCGAACGCGCGAATCGAATCCCAGGTCTGCAAACCCATCACACTCTGCAAATGCGTTTCCGCTTGCGGGCTGAACAATCCCCAATTCTCCGTCGCGTTCATCTCGGGACGCTGCTTCGAAAACCCATGCGCGATCTGCTGCGAAATCTGCTGGCTGTCCGCATAGCCAATCATGTCGTAAAAAAAAGCCACGCAACCCATCCGCGCCAATTGCACACAACGCGACTGCAAAGGACTTCGCCCGCTATCCTCGAAACGTTCCGCCCCATCTGCGATCTCGCGTAAAATCCCGTTCTTGTTGTCGTAAAACCGCCCATCCGCCCAATGCCCGTGCGGATTCAGAACCGCCGGCAATTTTCCCGTCTTACCTTTAGGCCGATACAAACTTCCCGAAACAAAAAAGCCCGGCATGCTTTCAAAATACACCTTCTCCACCGTGTAATCGCCCATGTCCATTTTTCCATGAATTACCGCGTTGAGTGGCGTCTTGTCCGGCATCGGCCACAGCCCCAACGCCACCTGCAACTCCAAGCGCACAAACTTCGCGCGATTCTCCCAAATCTCCTTCGTCGGCGGCACGCTGAACGGAAAATATCCATCCAGATCCTTCACCGGCTGCAACCGCGCATCCTTCGGAATCTCTCCGGGCTTGATGGCTTTAAGTGTGTCGCCGAAACAGGAAACGGCGCAAAATAGCGCAAGCAGTGTGGCACGGTTCATGCCCGTAGAATATTAAAGCCCACCGGCGGCGGCTACTAGAATTGCGGCAATTGACTCTTGTCTATGCGCTGTCCCGGGCTTATCTGTCTGCGGCGCTGTGAGCAACACCATCGTCATCATTCCGACGTATAACGAGCGGGAAAATCTCCCGAACGTCGTTGCTCGCGTCATGCAGGTGCCCGCCACCGTTGACATCCTTGTCGTCGATGACAATTCTCCCGACGGCACTGGCAAGCTCGCCGACGAAATCGCCGCCAAAAATCCAGCTGTTCACGTCCTTCATCGCGCCGAAAAAGAGGGCCTCGGCCGCGCCTATTGCGCCGGCTTCAAATGGGCCCTCGAACGCGATTACGAATTCATTTTCGAAATGGACGGCGATCTCTCGCACAATCCGGACGACATTCCCGCCTTCCTCGCCGCCGCCAAAGACGCCGACCTCGCCATCGGCTCACGCTATTCAAATGGCATCCGCGTGATCAATTGGCCGCTCAATCGCCTCATGCTCAGCCTCAGCGCCGCGAAATACGTCCGCATCATTACGGGCATGCCTTTCACCGACCCGACCGGCGGCTTCAAATGCTTTCGCCGCGCCACGCTCCAATCGATCGACATCGATCGCATTCGTTCCAACGGTTACAGCTTTCAAATCGAACTCACCCACAAAGTCTGGCGCCAGGGCCTGCGCGTCGTCGAAGTTCCAATTATTTTCACTGACCGCTTTCAAGGGCGCTCCAAGATGTCCTGGAAAATCGTTTTCGAAGCTCTCTCTATGGTTTGGCGCCTGTGGGCCGGGAACGGTTTCCGCCGCCGCCCACGGAAGAGGTCTCCTCAGCGGTCCGACGCGAAAAATAAATAGATACCAGCATCAACGCCGAGCTGTAGAACAGCAGGATTTGAATGACACGCTTGAATGCCACAAACGGCGGCTGATGAGAATTCTGCAAAAATAAATACAACGTCACCGCGTAACCAATTGGCAAAATCGCCGCCCACGGAATGATTCCATACCGTTCCCGCGCGATTAAATTATTCACCAGGACGTTGTAGATCGTGATGGGAACCATCGCCCACATGAACCATGGCATCAGTGGCGCTGACTGCACCATTTCCGGTTTTTTGAAATAAAGAATTCGCAGCGGAAGCTCCGGAAAAATTGTGCAGACCAAAGCCGTAATCCCAGCGATCAATGCGGTTCCAGTCAAAGCCAAATTCAACGCGTCCGAACTCGTCGCAGTCGCACGGCTGCGCACTATTTTTGGAAACATAACCGCAGCAACGGGCACGCACAAAATCACAACCGCAATTGCGATCGTTTCAGCGCCGCCATAGTAAGTTGAAACTTCCTTCGGGAAATGCGCCTGGATCAAAGGCATGTCCACATTGATCATGAACAATGTCGAACCAGCCCCAACCGTAAGAATGCCGACCCGCTTCAGGAGTTTTGTAGCGTCGAAAGTTCCAGGCGTCGCCTCAAACGCCGCGCGCGCCGGCCATGCCGCCAACAGCGACCCCGCCACAAACCCTGCAAACGCCGCCAGCGTCGCGCCCGTCGCGCCGATCTGGAACATCTTGATTCCAATTAAAATCGCCGCAAATCGTCCGGCCCCGTTGAAGATCATTGCCCATCCATACGGCATGAAACGTTGCAACCCCTGCAGCAACCCAAGAAAAACCGGCAGCGACAACGATCCGAGAATCAGCAGCATCATTCCCCACACCAAATTCATCGACGACGCCTGCAAAAGCGTTGTGATCTGATTTCGAAATGCCGCCGCAATCAGAAGCAGCCCCAGCCAAAAAATGATCGTCAGTTTGAAAACACCGCGCGCGGTCGCGGACATATCACGCCGTTGCTCCTCCGTCACCGCCGCGGCCGTTTGCTGCGCCAACAACGTCTGCAACGCTGCGGCCGGCAGACTCACCAAAACAAAAATCCTCAAAATGGTCAGAGCGACCGAAAAATCACTGCCCGGCGTCAAATTCGGCAAAGAAAACTGCGCCGCCGCCATAAACACCCCGCAAATCACATTCGCGGCCATCATCCATCCGCTCTGCCGAAAAAAACTCGCCCTACTATCCTTGTAGAAATCGACGTGAGGAGATTCTGATTTCATTTTTGCCGAATCGCTTTCTCCGCAAAATCCACCGCGTTCCGCGAAATCGTCCGCCAATCCAATTCCCTCCTTACCCTCTCACTGGCCGTCCGCGCCGCTGCCATGTTGTATGGTTTCAACAAAGCTTGCTCCAACAAGATCGCTAAAATTTCTCCACGGAATTCTCCAAAGCGCACCATCGGCTCCCCCTTGAAATAACGCACGGCGCTGTTCAATGGCGTGCTCACCACCGGTAATCCGACCGCAAGATACTCCACGATCTTCGCCACAAATGCGCTATGCGTTCCCATCGATTCCTCATACGGCACCATGCCAACGGTCGCTGTGCTTAAATGTTTCGCGACTTCGTGGTAAGGCACAAACCCTGTCGTTTCGACTTTCGCAGACGGCGCCGCTGCTTTAACGCGTGCCAAAAAATTCTCCAATGTCCCCGTCCGATGCCCCACAAACCGAAATGTCACTTCCGGCATGTCCCGCGAAACGATCGACACCGCCTTCACCGCGATGTTTTGCAAATGATGCTGATCCAGAGATCCATGCATGACCACCACAGGCTCCTTCGGCGGCGTCACCTCGCGCAACGGAAACAACTGCGAATCAAACCCAAAATAGATCGGCTTAATTCTACCAGCAGCGTAACCCGTCGCCCGAAAATAATCGGCCAGCGTATCCGAAACCGTCAGCACAGCATCCGCATTGTATTTCTTTGGTAAATTGATTTCGAACCGCTTTAACGCATTCACTGCGGGCCGCGGCGCTACATACGCCGGCCACGTCTCCATAAACGCCGTCAAATAATCCAAAAAATTCATCACTACTGGCGCGCCCAAACTCCGTTTCAACCGACCCGCCGTCACCGCCGCGATCGCGTGCTGCGAGAAAACCAAATCAAACTTCACTTCGCGCGCAACCTTCTCCACCAACCGCTGCAAAAAAAACGGGAACAACAAATATTTAAAATTCCGCAGCGCCGCATACCGCCCCATTTTCCAAAGTGTGAACTCATGAAGCTGGACCTTAAACTTCTCCCGCACCAGCGCCGCATCCGCCAGCTTCGGACAAAACAAATGCACCTCATGCCCCCGCCTCACGATTTCCTCCACCAAATACAACGCCTCCGCCGATCCGCCCCCGCTCGGCGGATAAAACGGTTCGTGCGTGAGAAAAGCGATGCGGCTCACGGCAGCGAAAGCAAAAACTTCTCCAAAATCGTCGTCGCCCGCTCCAGTTGCGTCAGCGAAATCCACTCATCCGATGTATGCGCCTGCGCAATGTCCCCCGGCCCAAAAACCACGCACGGAATTCCCGCCGCGCTCAACACCGCCGAATCACAAAAAAAGTCCACGCCTTCAGCCTCCGTCTGCCCAAGTTGCCCCATGAACTCCCGCACCAACGGCAACTTCACATTCGTCTCCATCGGCAAACACGGATTCTGTTTATAATTCACCAACCGCGCTGCCTCCTGCGTCTTCAAAAATCTTTTCAACTCCCCGACCACCGCCGCCTCGCGCTCTCCCGGAATCGTCCGCCGATCAATTACAATCTCGCAAAAATCCGGCACTACATTTGCCTGCGTCCCGCCGCGAATCGCCCCCACACTGATCGTGGGATTTCCTAACAGCCAATGCTTCCGCTTCTTCAAACTCTTCGCATATGGCCCCTCCAACCACTCCACAATCGGACACATCCCGAGCACCGCATTCTTTCCGAGATGCGGCTTCGATCCATGCGCCGCCTTGCCGCGCGTTTCAATCTTCAACCACAAATCCCCCTTATGCGCCGTCACCGCCTTCAACCGCGTCGGCTCCCCCACAATCGCCAAATCCGCCTTGAATCCACTCCGCGCCAAATTCCGCGATCCATTCTGCCCATCCTCCTCATCCACGAACCCGCAAAAAACAATCTCCGTCTCATGCGCCGCGCCGCGCTTCTTCGCCACCTCCAACATCGCCGTCAACATCGCCGCCACACTCCCCTTCGTATCACAAGCCCCGCGCCCAAAAATCTTCCCCCCGCGCTTTACCGGCCTCAACTGTTCCGGCGCCGCCACCACCGTATCCATATGCGGCCCCAACAAAACCCGCCGCTTCCGTTTCCCGCGCGGCTCAAGTCGCGCAATCACATTATGCCGCCCTGGAAAAACTTCCTGCAATTCGATCGCCAACCCCGCCTTCCCGGCCAACGCCGTTAGATAATCCGCCACCAACCCCTCCCCCGTCCCAGCCGTCCCCTCCGGCACAAACGCCGGATTCACGCTCGGTAGTGCAATCAAATCCATCAATAACTTCCCAACATCGGCCATCGCGGGAAGGTAAATGGACTTCGCCCGCTTGAGAATTTCAAAATCCTACCCACCCTCACCACCCATCAAAAAATAGAAGACAGCGCCTCGATCGCGATCCTGACCACCCAAAACAACAACTCGCCAATGATGTCTATCCCATCGAGGACATCCCAAACCCGATCCCAGCGCTCGCGATTTCGGTCATCAAGCATTCTACCTACTAAACACCGTGCCCAGCACCTCGGGTGTTACAAAGAAACTCCAAATTTCCACCCCTTAATCCCTGCGCCATCGCATTTTAGCGTCTTTCCGTTAAATTCCGGCCGTTTTCCCTCAAACGAAATTGCCAACCCGTCAAAAAACCCTTAAAAACCCGCCATTCTAACTAACAACCGAATCGAATATGCCTAATCCCTGGACCGGAAAAGGAAATCCCTACACCCGCAAAGAAGTTGTCGATCGCCTCCGCGCCACCCTCAAGCAAGGCCAGCCCATCATCGCCGCCGGCGCCGGCACAGGCATCTCCGCCAAATTCATCGAAAAAGGCGGCGCTGACCTCATCATCATTTACAACTCCGGCCGTTTCCGCATGGCTGGACGCGGATCCACCGCCGGCCTCATGGCTTACGGCGATGCCAACGCCATCGCCATGGAAATCGGCGAACACGAAGTCCTGCCCGTCGTCGAAGAAACTCCCGTTATCTGCGGCGTGCATGGCAGCGATCCCCGCCGTCGCATGTGGCACTGGCTCCTTCAGGTCAAAGATATGGGCTTCAGCGGCGTAAACAACTTCCCCACCCACTGCATCGTCGACGGCCACTTCCGCAAAGTCCTCGAAGAAACCGGCATGAGTTTCAAACTCGAAGTCGAGATGATCCGCATTGCCCGCAAAATGGATCTCTTCAGCATCGTTTACGTTTCCGAACCCAACGAAGCCGCCGCCATGGCCGAAGCCGGCGCCGACGTCATCATCGCGCACGTCGGCACAACCATCGGCGGCTCCATCGGCGTCAAAGGCGCTACGGTCACCATGCACGACGCTGTCGCCCGCACCCAGCGCGTCATCGTCGCCGCCAAAAAAGTTCGCAAAGACCTGATCTTCCTCAGCCACGGCGGCCCAATCAGCTCTCCCGAAGACGCCGCTTACATCCAGGAACACACCGATTGCCACGGCTTCGTCGGCGCGTCATCACTGGAACGCATGGGCGTCGAACAATCCCTGGTCGACATCACCAAACGCTTCAAACAAATTCCAATGCGCGCTCAACTTCCCGGCGCCGGTCCCGCACCAACTTCCGCTCCGGCTCCGAAAAAGAAAAAAAAGAAATAAGCAAACCTTCAGCTTCAGGCGGTTTCCATGCGCGACGGCTGAAAGGAACGAACCCATGAGCATGATCGGTTATTTCGTCCGCGTCAGTGATGCAGACCTCGAGGCCGTTGTCGCTGATCCAAGCCGCATCAAACAATTCCTCGAATACGATCCCAACAACAAAGACATCTTCGACGTCGACAAAGCCTGGCAAGGCATTCACTTCCTTCTCACCGATTCCGCTTGGGAAGGCTCCGGCCCGCTCGCGTTCATTCTCCACGGTGGCCGCGAAATCGATGAAGACCTAGGTTACGGCCCGCCGCACGGCTTCTCTTCAGCCGAAGTAAAAAAAATCGCTGCCACTCTCGAACCCATCCAGGCCGAGGCCCTGTTCGCAAAAGCCGATCCGGAACAATTCACCGCCGAAGACATTTATCCCTCCATCTGGGATGAACCCAAAGACGAATGCATCGGCTACGTCACATCGTTCTTCGATGACCTCAAAAAATTTGTCCAGCAAACCGCTCAATCCAATAAGGCGCTCATCGCCTACATAGGCTGACCACGCGTTAATACGCGCCGAAGAACGCCACTTTGGGGCAAAATGCCAATCGCAGTTTTGCGATCGGGATTAAGAGAGGTCGACTTCCCCTTCCGGTGAGCAAAAAATTCCAGTATTCATCACAACTATCAGAACTACAGGCACTCCCAAAGTAACAAGGATTATGAAAGAACGGCCTATGCACCAAGGTGCAGAGCGGCTGAAAAACTTCAAAAAGACACTCAGAGAAGTTAGTTAGACGGCCGATAGTATACTTTAAATGACGATTTAACGATCAAACTCTCCTCAACAGTACGGAGATACGATGCCAAAGTACGGAGGTAATGGCACATCGGTTGCTCAACCGATGTAGTTCGGGATTTTGCGAATCCTGCACCCCAGAAACCAAATATGAAAGTATCAAGCACATGCGAGAGTCGGCGAGCGCTCAGAGCCTTCTCAATTATTGAGGCCCTGGTCGGTATCGCGCTGCTGGCCGTGATATTTGTCGCCTTATACACAGGCATTTCCAACGGATTCGCATTTGCGAAAGTCACCCGCGAGAATCTTCGCGCCACTCAGATCCTTCAGGAAAAAATGGAGACCGTCCGCCTCTATACCTGGGAGCAACTCAATACCCCTGGATTTGTCCCAACGAATTTCACGGAAGCTTTTTATGCCTACGGCACCAATGTTGGTGGCCTGGTCTACACCGGTCGCGTCACGATCGCGGCGGCTCCGATGACAGAAGCGTACAGCAACAAAGTTAAACAAGTGACGATCAATCTCGGATGGAAATCCGGCAAAGTCGTTCGCAATCGTCAAATGATAACCCTCACTGCACAACATGGACTTCAAAACTACATCTACTAAGGTCCGCCGCGCCGGATTAACTCTTGTGGAAATGGCGGTCGCGCTGGGCATCGGCTCAGTGGCGCTTTTGATTATTGCGTCGCTAACCAGTTTCACCGCCCGCAGTTTTGCTGGTTTGGCAAATTACAGCGATCTGGACCGCATGAGCCGAAATGCCTTGGACACGATGTCCCAGCAGATTCGCCAGACGCGCCGCCTGACCGAGGGCACGACGAACCGCCTGGTGTTTGAGGATAGCGACGGAGGAACATTGCAATTTTTGTACGATCCGACCGCGAAGACATTACGCCGCACAAAAAACGGTCAACCTTCGAAAGTATTGCTCACCAATTGCAAGCAACTGACTTTTTCAATGTATCAACGCAATCCAGTCGAGGGCAGCTACGATGTGTATCCGACCGCGTCGCCAGCGACATGCAAATTGATACAGTTGAAGTGGACTTGCACCCGGGACCTCCTTGTGGCGGACGCCAATACCGAGAGCGTTCAATCCGCCAAAATCGTAATTCGCAAACAATAATATGAAGATTCGAACGACAAAAGAAGCTGGATCGATTTTGGTGACGACGTTGGTGTTGGGCGCGATCATGGGCGCGGCGCTGGCGAGTTACCTCGGAATTGTGCGCAGCCAGCATCGCGCGGTGGCGCGTTCCGTGGCCTGGAATACGGCGTTGCCAGTTGCCGAGGCAGGCGTGGAGGAAGCGCTCGCGCATCTGAATTTCGAGTCGAACAAAGTTGCATCGGGCTGGGTTTTGGTGGGCACAAATTATGTGAAGAGCCGGACGAACACGGTGGCGGGCACTCGCTACGAAGTATCAATTTCACCGGATCCGCTGAAGCCAGTGATTACGTCAAAAGCGTACGTGAATGTGCCAATGTCCACGAACTTGATTAAGCGCGGGGTGCGCGTGGCATGCACTAACCGAAATACGGCCATTAAAGGCATGTTGGCGAAGGGCTCCATGAACTTCGGTGGTAACGTGGTTACGGATAGTTTTGATTCGACGGACCCGACAAAAAGCACGGGGGGCACATACGATGCGGCGAAGAAGCAGGCCAACGGGTATTTAGGAACGAACGGGAAGAGCGCCGGGGTTATTAGGGCCAATGGTTCGGTGCAGCTTTATGGAAGTGTCGCCACTGGCCCAACCGGCACGATGAATGCAATTGGCGGCGCAAAGGTTGGAGATACGGCCTGGATGGCGGGGGGAAGCTCTGGCGTTCAACCGGGGCACTCGGCAGATGACATGAATGTTTATTTTCCAGATGTGCAGGTGCCCTTCACGGGTGGCTACTCGATTCCGACTGTGTTGTCGGGGTTGCTCAGTTTAATCGGCGGCACAAACTACACTTACTCGCTGGGCAGCGGAACCTATCAGATGTCGTCGCTCGACATGAGCAGCAGCAAAGCGATGATGATTACAGGAGATGCGATCCTTTACGTGACGGGAGACGTAAGTCTTTCGGGACAAGCCTATATCTACATAGCGCCGGGAGCGAGCTTGAACCTCTATGTCGGAGGGAGCACAAGCATCGGGGGGAAAGGAGTCATGAACCCATCAGCCCAAGCCAAGTCTTTTAAGTATTTTGGTCTTCCGACGAACACATCCGTTAAGTTCAGTGGCAACTCAACATTCGCCGGGGTAATTTATGCGCCGAATGCTGATCTCACAATGTCTGGCGGCGGCAGCACCGACATCGATTTTGTGGGGGCAAGCACGACGTCCACAGTGACGATGAGTGGTGGTTACAAGTTTCACTACGACGAAAGCCTGGCGAACACGACCGACGCGTTCTATGTCGCTAGCTCGTGGGACGAGATCGCGCCGACGTTTAATTAAGAACAGGAACTGATCGGTGTTACGGGCGCAGTAACGAAACAATCGTCCGCCATTTCATCGCGTTATCACCGGGCGTTTGCGGGGAAGGTTCCCCGCCGGTTCCGCCCCACAGAACCGGATCAAATGCCGCTTTCGTGGTGCTGAACTTCACATGCCCGTCACCCCATAACGCATTCAGCCCATACGGGGTCCGTCCAGATGTATGCGCCATCGTTCCCCAGGTATAGACCAAGTCCGTGACCATCGACCTCGTCGCGCGCAGATCCGATTGTTTCCGCGCCACGCGCGTCCAATCCTTCGCTGCCTCAGAAGCGACTTTCGAAGGCAAATCGGATTGCGGAAAATAATTGTACGTCATGTTCACTTGCCCATCGATCGCATACATCGGCCACGGCACCGTTTTGCTTTCAAAATACTTTTTCTCGAACACCACGCGAAGGTTCTTGGAGTGACGCATGCTCGGACAATAAAAAACCTCCGGCGGCGTCAGGTATTTGTTGACGTAAAGCAACCCCAGGTTCACGGCGAGATCAGCCTTCGCCGGTTGGCCAAGCGGCCCGCCCCAGCCGAACAACAAATAGCTGAAATACGGTCCGCCGGGAGGCGGAAGCTGGTCCGGATCATAGAATGCCGGCGGCAGTTTGTCCGAAAAGTCGTCGGCGTAAACGAAAGTGGCCACGCCCATTTGCTTAAGGTTGTTGGAGCAAAACGTCTGCTTGGATTTCTCCTTCCCGCGCGACAACGCCGGGAGCAGCAAGCCGGCGAGAATCGCGATGATTGCGATGACGACGAGCAATTCGATCAGCGTAAAAGCTTGCCGTTTAGAACCAACACATCGACCCGCCCAGTCGATCCGTCCCCAGGGAAATTGAGACGTGTGCATGAAATGGATTTGATCAGGAAAACTTTTGGCACGCACGAAAAATCGACGCGGGCCCGAGGCGTTGTTTCGGGGCACGGCCGCAGCTCGTCGAAGCCAATATCCGCGATTGTTTTCCTATATGCGGCGCCATTAGAGTGCGCCCCGTGAGTTCGCCTGAATATAAGGTTCGTCGTGCGACGCTGGAAGATTTACCCGCGCTGCGTGAGCTCTGGAAGAAAGTGAATTTGCCGCTCGGTGACCTTGAAAAGCGTTTCACCGAAGTGCAAATCGCCGAAGCCGCCGACGGCCAAATCGCCGGCGCGCTGGGCGTGAAGATCGATCGCCTGCACGGCTTGTTGCATAGCGAAGCGATTCCTGAAAAAGAAAACGCCGCGCTCTACGAAGCCTTCTGGCAACGCGTGCAAATTCTCTCCCGCAATTACGGCTTATTTAGATTGTGGACCGAATCACAGGCGCCGTATTGGGGAACGATCGGTTTCAAGACGCCAGACGAAAAGGCTTACGAGAAAAAGCCGGCTGGTGTCACGACCGAACGGGAAAAATTGCTGACGTTGGCGTTGAAGGAGGAGTCATCGGAAGGATTGAGCGTCGAGCAACAGTTTGAACTTTTTACGCAATCGCAAAAGGCGGAAACGGAGCGGTTGATGCAACAGGCACAGGCGTTCAAGAAGGTGGCTTACGCGGTTTTGTTTATCGCGATCGCCGGGTTTCTTGTGACGGCGCTGGTGAAGTGGATCAAGGTGATGCGGATCAAATCGCGGCGTTAACGAGCAAATCAAAAGCGCCGCGACCGCACTCGCGATCGCGGCGCCCTTTCACAACAGACACTCTAAATTGGTTACGCGCCTTTCGAGGCGGTCCTGGATACGCGAACATTCCGTCCGCGATTAGTCATGCGCTTGTTCATTTGGCCGCTAAATTCGGCGCGACCGCGCGCGGGTTCACGGCTGGAATCGCGCGTTTCATCCTGGCCGGAACGCCGTTTTTCTCCCGTGCGTTCCATGCGATGACGGCTCGGAAATTTCTTTTGTGTTTTCGCGGTTGATTTCGTTTTTCGAATTTTGCGACCCGAAAACGTCAGCTCGCCAGCGTCGTTGTTGTCTGTCAGCAAATTGTCAGCGTTGCAATGGCCGCGGCTGCCCGGACGATTGTAACTCCTCTTGATCATACCCCTTCTCCTTCGGGGGATATTAGCACGCGGGCGCGTGACTGCCTATCAGGGAGCAGGTCTCGGGGCTTTTTCGGCGAGAGCGCGAATGTGGTCTTCAACCGACTTCACATCTGGGACGCCGAAGAATCCAATGCGTTGCGAACGGCGATCGCCATCACTGTCGCGCCACGTGCGCGTGATGAAGACGATATCGCCGGAACCGTCGGGGTTTTGTTCGCGCGTGATGCTTTGCAATTGCTCCGGCGCGTAAGACTCAACGCGGGTGCGACCGGTGAAGCCCTGGGAAAGAATCACGGCGCGTTGATCAGTGATAAAATAGACGGTGCGTTCGGCGCGTTTGCGCATCCAGATCGGACTGGTGACAAGGCCGAGGCCGACGAGGACGAAGGGGACGCCGAAGAGTTGGAAAAATTGGCCGGGACCGCGAGCGCCGCCGGCGACCTGCCCGGCCATCATCCAGAAAATTGAGAAGGCCAGAAATGGAATTCCGAAAATTGAGATCAACCAGGAGGCGCGGGCGAAGCGCTTCGGGATGGGTTGAGCGGTCCAAATGATGCGTTCGCCCGAACGAAGTTCCATTTCGACTTTGTTACGAAGCGCGTGGGGAATTTGAGTGGAATCCGCGTGATTCACGGGCGCGAGTATGCCGGAAGTCGTATCTCGAAGCGAGAATAGTCCGTGAAGATTTGATTAAAAACCTTGCGACACAATTTTCGAATCGGCAAAAATGAGAGTAGCTAAGGAGGCGGAATGACAGGGGAATTATTGCCATTGGTGTTGATCCACGGCCACCCACTCGACCACACGATGTGGTTCGGTGTGATTGCGGCGTTGGGAGGAGGCGTGCGCGCCATCGCGCCGGATTTGCGCGGCTATGGCAAAGCCGGTCCGCCACAAGGGGAACCTTCGCTCGATGCAATGGCGCAGGATATTGTTTCACTGCTCGATCGGGATGAAATTCCGCGAGCGGTGATTGCCGGAATGTCGATGGGCGGATACGTCGCGCTAGCTGTGGCCGAAATGGCGCGAGCGAGGGTTGCAGGGTTGGCGCTGGTGAATTCGCAAACTTACGCCGACAACCAGGAAGCGCGTGATGGACGCCGCGAGATGATTCAGAAAATTCGCGCCGAAGGTCCGGATGTCGCGGCCCAGGCTATCATTCCCAAGATGTTCACATCGGCGCGCGCGAAGAATCCGGATTTCCAAAAATTTCCAATCAACGGCGCGGCTGCGGCGGGCATTGACGGGCTTTGCTGGGCGCTCGAAGCGATGGCGAGGCGGCCGGATCGTTCACACGTGATTGCTGACGCGAGTTTCCCGACGCTGGTTCTGCACAGTGACGATGATCGCATCATCCCGCTGGATAAGGCGCGAAGAATCTCGGAATTGAATCCCCAAACGCACTTCGCACTCGTCAAAGGAGCAGGTCATGGCGCGGCGATGGAAGCGCCGGACGAGGTGGCGAATTATTTGCGAAGGTTTTTGGAAATTTGTTCGGCGCCGGCGCAGGCTTCTGCGGAACCGGCGACTACGAACGCGTCATAGGGGATTTTGGTCCTTGCGGCGCGCGGGTTGCGGTTCGGCGTTTTGTCCGAGAGCGGGGCGATTTGTTTTGGCAACGGGATGATTTTTCTTGTTCGCGATTTCGTGCTCGCGACGGCTCGGCTGCTTTTTTGTTGGCATGATCGGTACATCAACTTTTTTGTCTCAGAGGTGGAATCGGGGATTCACCGATTTGTGCTCGCAACTGCAAACTGCTAAGAAGGTCGGCTTCAAAAATTACTAAAAATGAAAACATTGTTTACTGGTGAATCTCTCTCGCACGGTGGACGGTCTGGGTCGGTGCGCACGCCCGACGGGATGTTGAATACGGACCTGGGAAATCCGCTCGATCCGGGCAAAGAAAAACGGGGGCCAAATCCAGAACAACTTTTTGCGAGCGCTTACGCGGCTTGTTATCACGGGGCGCTGTTGAACGCGGCCAAGAAGCATGGTGTGGCGTTAAAGGATTCGACGGTTCGCGCGCTGGTTAGTTTGATGGAGGACGAGAGCGGCGGGTATCATTTGGGTGTGGAATTGCGCGGGAAAATGCCAAGCGTCGATCGCGGCACAGGCGAAAAGATTATGCAGACCGCGCATCAGACTTGTCCTTACTCGAAAGCGATGCGTGGCGAATCCAAGGTCAAACTGACCGTCGAATAAAGTTTTCGAACTGACTTCTGTGGGCGGACTTTGTTAAACACCGCCATGCCGTCGAGCGCTCCTGGTGAATCGCGTCACGGCGGAGCGCTGCAAATTCAAGCAATCCGCCGCGCATTTGGTCCAGTCGTGGCGCTTAAGGAAGTGTCGATCGAAGTTCGTCCCGGCGAATTCTTTTCTCTCCTCGGACCATCTGGATGCGGCAAAACTACTCTCCTTCGCATCATCGGCGGCTTGGACCAACCCGATGCCGGCGCAGTTCTTCTCGACGGTGAAAATCTTCTCCGATTCCCGGCGCACGAACGGCCGGTCAATACGGTTTTTCAGTCCTACGCGCTCTTTCCACATCTCACCGTCGCGGAGAATATCGGGTTCGGGTTGCGCATGAAAAAAGCGCCTGCCAGCGAAATCAGCCGGCGCGTCAACGCGATGATGGAGTTGGTTGAAGTTCAAAAACTCGTCGCGCGCAAACCGCACGAACTTTCCGGAGGCCAGCGTCAACGCGTCGCCCTGGCACGCGCCTTGGTGAACGAGCCGCGCGTCCTGCTGCTCGATGAACCCCTCGCCGCTGTCGATCAAAAACTCCGCAAACAACTCCAGGCCGACCTGCTCGACTTGCAGCGGCGCCTGGGATTAACTTTTATTTACGTCACGCATGACCAGGAGGAAGCGCTCAGTCTGAGCGACCGCCTCGCAGTGATGAATCACGGCGAAATCGAACAGATTGGACCTCCGCAGGAGGTTTACGATCATCCTAAATCCCGCTTCGTCGCAGAATTTTTAGGCAATAGCAATTTGATTGACGCTGAAATTTCGAACGGAATCGCCCGCACAACCTTCGGAGAAATTCGTCTGGGAAACTTAAATGCGAATGGCAAAGCCACCCTCTTTTTTCGCCCGGAAAAAGTCATTCTTGGAGCAGGAACCTTTACGGGAACCGTCGCAGAAGTCACGTTCGCGGGTATCACAAAGCATATTACAATCCGCGCGGGCCAAACCCTGATTAGGGCGGCCGAACTGAATCAAACTTCCGCCATTTTGGTCGCCGGAACGCCCACTTTGTTCACCATTCCACCCGAAGCAATTACAGTCCTCCGGACCGTTTGACTCAGGGATTCCCTTACCTGCATTTTACGACTTTTTCCGAGAAAAAAAGCCGCGCCATGCCCTTGCAATCACCGGGGAATGACCGACCTTATTCGCATCAAAGTTCCCAAGTTGGAAAGGCAAATGACAAAAACTGTACGTCCATTTACGGCTCTATTTTTGACCCTATGCGCCTCCGCTTTTACCACAGCGCGAGCGCAGGAGATGCGCGTCACCGGCGTGACGCCCGCGCCCAACAATCAAGTCGTGGTGACCGGTAACGGCTCCGCTTCTGCTTCGGTTAATCTCGAAGGTTCGACCGATTTTCGGAACTGGACCAAACTTCAAACGTTTGCGGCTGGCGCTCCGGTCACTTACACCGACACGAAGGGGTCCGGTCGGTTTTACCGTTTAACCAGCGGAACTGTTTCTTCGATCCCTCCGACGACGCTTCCCGATCTCGGCTCCCTGATGAACCGCGTGTTCCAGGCGCCGGAAAATTTGAACACAGTTCAATACGCGCCCAACGGCAATCTCGTTTACATCGCGTGGCGCGACCAGAGCCTCGTTGTGCGCGAACGCACTGGCGCAGGCTGGACTGAAGCTGTGCTCAATAACGGCGGAAATGTTTTCACGATGCTGACTGGCTTCAGCTACAGCGGTCCGCGCCAGGACTACGCGTTCCAGCCGTCCGCAGCGGTGGCTTACGATTCGCAATCCCGCCCGCACGTTTTTCAGGCCAGCGGCACGACGATTATTCATTACGCGAAGAATTCCGGCACATGGGGCGAAGTTGAACGCATTAGCGATCCACAAGCGAACGCTGCCATTTCGGTCCTTGAAGTTAGCATCGGAGCCGGCGACGTCGTGCATTTCGCGGCTCTGAGCGCTGGTTCACCACGCAATTTGACTTACGGCTCCAATCGGGGCGGTTCGTGGAACTGGTCCACAATTTCGAGCGTGAGCGATGTCGATCTGTATTACTGGGCTCCGCCGTTTGCGCCGCGCTGGCTTTCGATGGCGATCGATAACAACAACGCTGCGCACATCGCTTTTCGCAGCAGCATGGACATCACGAAAGATTCCGCCGGGCATCCTCGCGCCTACAGCATTTTGAAATATGCTTCGAACAAAAACGGTTCGTGGCAAACACAGGTGGTGCAAACGCCCGCCGACCAATCCGGCGAAGCCGCCAATGGCGCGTCAATCGCGATCGCCCCGGACGGCCGTCCGACCATTGTGAGTTGGTATGACGAACGCGCTGACTCCGGTTCCGCGCAGGAATCGCGCCTCTACTTCCATCAACAGGATGGAAACGGTAATTGGTCCGGGCAGATTATTTTCCAAGCGCCCGATGGTTATGCGGCTGGCGACGGCCCGAAAGGCACCGGTTTCTCACCGCATCTGCGTTACGACCAATCCGGCCGCGCGCATATTCTGTTCCTGGATCATGCAGGCGAACATTTCAGCAACATCGGCCAGCAGGAATACGCGGGGAATTTGCGGCACGCGTGGTGGAACGGCAGTTCCTGGTCGGTCGAAACGATCGCCCGCCAAAACAACCCACTGCAACAGCAAATCGTGTTCCCGACGTTTGCGATGTCCGGCAACGAAATGGCCGTGACTTACCTGGAACGCAACACGCAGTGGAACCTCAGTTCCTATCCGCCGATGGCGAATTCGCAATATTACTTCCGCTTCCTGACGAAATCGCTGCCGTAATTTAAAAGCAACCCCTCGAGAAGCCTTCCGTTCGCGGAAGGCTTTTTTGTTTCCGCTAAAAACAAAAAGGCAGGTTCCCCTGCCTTCTTCGAATCCAAGTTTTAAAATAGCGCTGCGAATCAGTGACGGTCGCGATAACCGCCGCCACCTCCGCCACCGCCACCGTAACGGCGATCCCCTCCGCCCCCGCCGCCACCGCCGGGTCGGCCACCGCCGAAACGTTGCCCGGGCGGACGCTCTTCGCGGGGACGCGCTTCATTGACCGTCAAAGGGCGGCCTTGAAAATCTTTCTGGTGAAACATCGAGATGGCTTTTTCGGCGTCAGCCGGCGAAGCCATTTCAATGAACGCAAAGCCGCGGGAACGGCCGGTTGTTCGGTCCTGCATGATATTCACCGAAATAACGCCGCCAGCCTGGGAAAAAAGGTCTTGCAGGTCATTTTCGGTCGAGGTGTAAGTGAGGTTCCCCACAAACAACTTAGTTGCCATACGGTAATGGGTTGGGTAGCCCCGACTCGTCGCGCTGGTGACCGTCCCCGACTTAGGTTTCAATCATCACTGCTGAACTCAGCACGAACTTGACGATCTCCGACTCACATCGGCGCTACGCGTTGGGATTGGTTGCGACCGTACCATCCGGGAAAACCCTGACAAGCAAATAAATCAGGGTTCCTGAACATCGTCATCAGACGGCGATTCCGGCTTGGCTTCGGGCGGCGCTATTAAGACGACGAACTCACCCTTTAAGGTTCGCTTCGAAATGCTCGCTGCGACTCCTGCGGCTTTCCCGCGCCAAAATTCCTCGAATTTCTTGGTCAATTCACGGCCGACCGCGATTTGGCGATTTGGGATGGCGCCTGCGAGTTCGGTCAAGAGCTTCTCGATGCGATAAGGACTCTCGTACAAAACGATCGTCCCAGGTAAGGCCGCCAAACGTTCCAGCTGTTTCGCGCGTTGTCCGGATTTATGGGGAAGAAAGCCGGCGAAATGAAATTCGTCCGTTGGCAGTCCGCTTGCCGCCAGCGCCACAATAGCCGCGCACGCTCCCGGCACAGCCTCCACTCGAAATCCCGCCTCTATCGCCGCCCGCACTACGCGCTGCCCCGGATCGCTAATCCCCGGCGTCCCGGCATCAGTCACCAGCGCCACTTTTTCTCCGCGCCTTAGCCGCTCCAAAATCTCCTCACTCCGTCGCGATTCGTTGAATTTGAAATAACTAATCAACGGCTTGGATATCTCAAAATGCCGCAGCAACTGCCCCGTGTGCCGAGTATCCTCCGCCGCAATCACGTCACATTCCTTTAACGTCCGCAACGCTCGCAGCGTGATGTCCTCCAGATTCCCAATCGGCGTCGCCACCAAATAGAGCGTGCTCGGCGTTAATGCCGGAGGAAGCTTTTCACTCACGCAACGATATAACGATCGTGGCAGCCGAGGTGACGAGGCTCTGATTTACTTCTTCGCCAACGACGCCTCGATCGCGTCCGTCACTTCCTTCGAATCCGGCTTCACGCCCGAATCCCAACGCTTCAAAACTTTTCCATCCGGCCCGATCAAAAACTTCCCGAAATTCCATTTAATATCCCCGGGAAACGTCGCGTCCTTCCCCGTCAAATACGCATACAACGGATGCTGCTCCGGCCCTTTGACGTGGATCTTATCCATCAACGGGAACGTCACGTTATACTTCGAAGAACAAAACTCCTTGATCTCTTTGTTCGAGCCGGGCTCCTGCGCGCCAAAATCATTACACGGCACGCCCACCACAGTGAACCCGCGATCCTTATACTTCTGATGCACCGCTTCCAACTGCTCATACTGCGGCGTATAACCGCACTTCGAAGCGACATTCACCAACAAAACCGTCTTCCCGGCAAATGCGCCAAGATTCGTCGTCTTCCCATCAATATCCTTCAACGCAATTTCTTGAACAGGCGCCATAGATTTCGCAAAAACCGCAACCGCAAAAACCAACGAGGCAATAAGAGTGGCTTTCTTCATGCCGCGCAGTATCGCAACGGTCCGATGGCTGTCAATCTCTGGGGAAGCGCCAATATACAAGGAAGGATAAGGCTTAATCGGTTTCCGATTACTTCATTGAATTGGGCTCCGGCCTTGTTAAGACTGCGGCAAGCCCGAGCGCAATATGCAACTACACACTCTTGATTGGGTCGTCATCGCTATCACGCTGCTGATTTGTTTCGCACCCGCGTTTTTAGTTGCGCGACGCTCGGGCAAATCGACCGCCGACTTTTTTGCGTCGGGAAGAAGTGTCCCGTGGTGGCTGGCAGGATTGTCGATGGTCGCGACGACGTTCTCGAGCGACACCCCGAATCTTGTCACTGACATCGTCCGCAAAAACGGCGTGGCGGGAAATTGGGTATGGTGGGCATTCGTTTTGACGGGCATCGCGACGGTATTTTTTTATGCGCGCCTTTGGCGACGATCGGGCGTGATGACCGATTTGGAGTTCTACGAAATCCGTTACTCAGGCAAAGCGGCATCGGCCGTCCGCGGCTTTCGCGCCCTCTATCTCGGGCTGTTCTTCAATTGCCTGATTATGGCCAGCGTCAATCTCGCCGCGTGCAAGATCGCCGGGGTTTTATTTGGCCTGCCTCCGTGGCAAACGTTGATTTTTTGCGGCGTATTGAACGCAGCGTTCGCAGCCCATTCAGGACTTTGGGGCGTGCTGGTCATCGATATGATTCAGTTTTTTATCAAGATGACCGCGGTGATTGCTGCGGCCGTGTTTGCCTTGAAACTTCCGCAAGTTGGCGGCCTTCATGGATTGATCGAGAAAGTTTCTGCAATGAAGGGCCCGAATGGGTTGAACTATCTCAATATTCTTCCAGACTTTACGAACAATTGGGACATGGCCGTCGCGATTTTCATCATGCCGATCGCGGTGCAATGGTGGTCGGTGTGGTATCCGGGCGCGGAACCCGGCGGCGGAAGTTACATCGCGCAACGCATGCTCGCCTCGAAATCGGAGAAGGATTCGCTCGCCGCAGTTTTGTTTTTCAACATCGCGCACTATGTGATTCGTCCGTGGCCGTGGATATTGGTCGCGCTCGCGTCGCTGATTGTCTATCCGCAACTCAGCGATATCAAAACAGCGTTCCCGAAACTGCCTGACGGTTTGCTGGGACACGATATTGCATATCCGGCCATGCTAAAATTCCTGCCAGTCGGGTTTGCCGGATTGATGGTTGGCGGGCTGATTTCAGCGAATTCGTCAACGATCCTGACGCATTTGAATTGGGGCGCATCCTATCTTGTGCACGATTTCTATCGGCGTTTCATCAGCCAGAATGCGCCCGAAAATCATTACGTTACGGTCGGTCGCATAACGACCGTGCTGCTGTTTATTCTCAGCTCCGGAGTTGTTTACCTGCTCAACACCGCCAGCGAGGCATTTAACATCATGCTGCAAATCGGCGCCGGCACCGGCCTGTTATATTTGGTGCGCTGGTTCTGGTGGCGTGTGAACGCGTGGTGCGAAGTCGTCGCCATGATTAGTTCCTTTGCCATCAGTGTGTTCTTTTTCTTCGCCACGAAATTCAGCGTCGTGAACCTCAATACACATCAACAACTGCTCGCGACCGTTGGCTTCACGACGATCTGCTGGCTGGTCACCGCTTTTGTTGCGCCCGCCACGGATCAACAAACGCTTATCAATTTCTATCGCAAAACCCGGCCCGCTGGACCTGGTTGGGAACCGATCCGACGTCTGGCTGGCGAAACAAACCTTCCCCCTGCAGATGATATCCCGCGCGCGCTCCTGGGCTGGACCTGCGGATGTGCATTAATTTGGAGCGCGCTGTTTTCGCTCGGCAATTTTCTTTATGGCCGTTACGCGACCGCAACGATTCTTCTCCTGATCGCGGCTGTCAGCGCAATGGTCCTGATTCGCATCGTGAACCGCATTTGGTCCGCTGCAGCGATCAAACCAGCCGAAAAACCTGCCGTGGCGGCGGTCTAACCAATATCACTCTCTGATAATTTCGCCGCATCCGCAAACTTGATCACTTTTACTTCAGGTTCGCTCGCAAGGTATTTCGCCGTTTCGTGCAGGACGTTGATGAACGGTTCGTCCGGATCGCCCGTGCGAAAATATTCCCACCAATGCGTGACGAGCACCGTGAGCTGGCGTTCAGCGATGGATGCTTTGATGCGGGGCAAAATTTCACCGAGTTTCCGGTGGTAAGAAAGATGGCAGCCGGGATGAGTGAGCATCAATGTCTCATTGTGACGCCAATGTTTCTTGCGGCGGAGTTTGTGGAGCACGTACGCGGGCAGCCACGTTTGCGGCAGACGGCGGCGATCGAACCAACCCGTGGAAATAACTTTGAAACGTTTGGCGACTTCGCTGTAGCTGGCGGGCGTGAGGCGGTCATAGGGCGCGACGAATGTGCCGCTGTCGGCAAAGCCGGCTTGGCGCAAACATTCAGCGCCGTGATCGAGCCGATACGCAACGTCCTGCGCGTCGTGGATATCGAATTCAGGCGAGCCGTGAACGAATTCGTGATGGCACGCGTGATGAACGATTTCGTAGCCAGGATTGGATTGCAAATACCCGACGAGTTTTGGATTGGAGCCGATTTTGTAGAACCCGGGTTTCACCCCCTTCGCCGCGACAAGGAAACCTTCTGGATCCCCGTTGGGGAGACGCACGTCGCTGCGGACATCTGGAATTGTGGCCAAACACACAGGCAATCCTCGTTCCAGGAACGGCCGATACAATCGTTCCAGGCACTCAACCGGCGTGAGCGCGTTCGTGTCGTCGTCGCGAATGATCACGTACTTCATTTGCGTTTCTCCTTCAGCAAAACCTCGTACAAATCCTGCACTCTTCCAGCGAGGCGAACTGTGTCAAATTCCTGCGCGCGCTTGAAACCGTTGCAAGCGATCTCGCGCGCGTGCTGCGCGTCGTTTAAACATCGATCGATGGCAGTGTGAAAAACTTTCGCGTCGCTTAAATCAAATAAATGTCCATTCACGTCTTCTTCAACCAAATCGAGCGCCCCGGACGTGCGCGTAGAAATTACCGGGCGTTGCGCCGCCCACGCTTCCAAAATCACCAGTCCAAATGTTTCAGAATGCGACGGCACGACCACCGCTGCCGCGCCTTGCAGAAGACCGATCAAACGCGGATCGCCCGGAGAAATTCCGCCGGCAAATGTCACGCGATCTTCGAGGCCCAGTCGTCGAGCGTCTTTCTTCAATTGCTTCCCGTATTGTTCATCCGTGCAGGCGCCGACGAAAACCAAACGGACGTCAGGATGTTTGCGCGCGATCTCGGGAAATTCCTGCAGGACCCAGCCTTGGTTTTTCACGGGATCAATTCGCCCCAGGACCAGAAGGTAAGGAAGCGCGCGCAACTCAGGAAAGGCGGCCTGGGCCATTGGTAGGCAATCCTGTCCGAATCGCGCCATTGGGACCCCATGCGGCTGCACGAGGATTCTTTTCCTCGGATACTTTTCCGCGAGCAACGCGGCTTCCTTTTTGTTGCACGTGAGGATTGCATCGGCCTCAGGCAACACGCGCCTTGATCGCAGTGGCGCCCCAAAAATTTTTCCCCACTCCAAACCGCCCTTGAGCGGCTCAGCCAATTGATCTTTCACCTTTTGCGGAAGATCCAATGCGCCGCCATGAATTGTGACAACGAATGGCAGTCGGCGAAATTTCGCAGCGGTTAATGCGATTCCTCCGATGCGATTCATCGCGTGCGTGTGAATGATCGACGTGGGCTCGCGAAACAGATACCAAAGCAAATCGACCGACATCAAATTACCGCCCACCGAAACAAGTTGCGCGCGCTGTTCTTCGGAAATTCCCGCCACCGGCGCAAACGCGCGATAACGTTTGATTTGATTGCCAGCCTCGGCGAGCGGATCTTTTTTCGGTGGTTCGGTGATTTCCGGGCAGAAGATTGTCGATTCAACGCCATGTTCGCGCAAACCGCTGGTCATCTGCAGCACCGCGGTCTCGGTGCCGCCCCATTCCGCGGGGTTATACTTGCGAAGAACATGAACGGTGCGCATGCGGTTTTTACAGTAAGCCATGCTCGCACCGCCCTACATCAGGGTGACACAGAAACGATTCGTCCGCGATTTCCCGAATCAGAAAACGGGAGCCCCTGATATGACGCCGAAACGCTTCGGATAATCTGCTCACGCTTGGAATCGTCAGTCCCAGATTTTGTTAAGGTCATCATCCTAATCGGATTGTATGGCGTATTCGCACCCGCGGTCGGATACCTCATCCACAAATCGCCGCGCGCCCAACGAATCACCTTCGGCATCATGTGCTTCATGACCGCCGGTGGTATCTTCCAGGCGAACGAGTGGGGCCTGACCCTCGCGCCATTTCTCTATCGAAGCCACGCGCGAGGATATCACTTCTATTTCATCATCCTTCCAGCGGTTGCGCTGATCTTCGCCAAGATTTTTACAAAATGGCGCGAAGTGAAACTTGTCCCGCCGGGAATGTGGCTCTTTTATCTTTTTTGCCTCTCCGCGTCGTCCTCGATCGTTATCGCTGAGTATCCAACGTATGTGATCATGGCCGCGCTAAAGACCGTCGAACTGACTTTGGTCGGCACTGCTGCCTACAATTTCATTCGCACCGATCGCGATTTGAAATTCATGGTGAACTGCATGGCGTGGACGATGGCGTGGCAACTGGTGGTCGCGCTCAAGTTGAAATATATCCACCACGTTTATCAGGTTTACGGAACGTTTGAGCATCAAAATTCGTTCTCGACGTTCACCACGATGATCGGCCTCGTTTTCCTTGGGGCTGCGCTAGCTCCGAAGGAAGATAAATCGAATTGGTTTCTCTGGGTTTACGTTTTTTGCGCGTTCATGGTGCAATCAGCTCTCTCGCGCGGAAGTCTTTTCACGTTCGCGCTCGGAACGGCTATTGTCATCGCGCTTTCACTCATCGATCAGGTTACCAAACGCCGTGTCTATGTTTTGGTCGGACTCGCGGCTGTTACGCTCATCGGTCTGGCGTTCACGATGGACACGCTCGTTGAGCGTTTCAAAGGCGACAAACAATATAACAATGAAAGCGAGAAAACGCGCGAGATGCTTAACGAAGCCTCGCGCATGATGGTCCACGATCATCCGCTCGGCGTGGGTTGGAATAATTATGGACGCATGATCAACAGTGGACCTGGACATCACTACGGCGACCTCATCGACAATTACAATCGATCCGTCGGCAACACCGTCGATCCCAGCTACCAAAAAGGAATCTCAGAAAGCCTTTATTATTTAATCCTCGCGGAGAATGGCTACCTTTCACTCATCCTCTTCGTCGGGTTTTTCTCCCTTTTTCTGTTCATGAACCTGCGCGCTGCCTGGACATTTCGATCCGATTTCATCGGCGGCTACAGCATTGGCATGTTCGCCGGTTGCAGCATGATTTACCTGCAAAGCTTTCTCGAACGCGTCCTCACTCAACCGCGCAATATGACGCTATGGTTCCTCCTGCTCGGCGCCGCGGCGCGCATCGAAATGTGGAGGCGTGAGGAAATCAAACTACGCCGGCAGCCGGCTCGGAAAATTACTCAATTCGAACGCAACGAACTTGCAAGTCTCACCGAGCATGCGGTTTAGCGCGGACCCTCAGGCAGGCGCCTGATTGATTTCATTGCGGCTCGGCGCAATGCTTTCGCGACAAGGAGCATGACATCGAGGGAACGAACTGAAGCCGGAAGCAGCAGCGCGCTCATCGCCGCAACCAAACGCAGGGGACGATCCGAATGGGCGGCGACTGTTCCCGAGAGCGAATGGGCCATTTACTTGAAAGCGCTCAAAGCCGTTCGTCCGCTCGGCTGGCCATTCATGATCGGTGGCGCATTTGGCCTCGCGTGTCACACCGGCCGCTGGCGCAACACAAAAGATCTCGATCTCTTCGTCATGCCCGATCACCACGAAGCTTTCGTCGATGCGCTGCTCAAGGCGGGCTTCACCGATTATTACGATACGCTCGCCTACGATCGCGGCTGGATCTTTCGCGCGATTCACGAAGGTGTGATCGTCGATATTATTTGGGACACGCCCAATCGACGCACGCAAGTGAATGAAAAATGGTTCCAATACGCGCCGCAGGTGACGTTGCGCGGCGAAGAATTGATGGGTGTCCCGGCCGAGGAACTGCTCGTTCTAAAGTCGTTCGTCCTCCAAAAAGATCGTTGCGATTGGACCGACCTGATCAATCTGCTTTGCTTCACTGCGGCGTCCCTCGATTGGGATCATGTCATCGAACAATTTGGTCCCGAACTTCCATTGCTGCGCGGTTTGCTAAGTGTTTTTGGGTGGGTTTGTCCTATTGAAGCGGCGCAAATCCCCGAATCGATTCGCAAAAAACTCCGCGTGGAAATCGACATGCCCGAAAACCCTGAAGTGACCACTCGCGAACGCGTGAGATTGCTCGACAGCCGCCCCTGGTTCAGCGCTTTCCAGCCAATGGACGCGCCCATGAAACTTTGAGCCATGAAAATTGGGGCGATGAATCATCCAGCGCGGGACGTGGTCGGCGAAATTCGCTGGATGGCCGAGATGAAACTCGAGTTCATCGACTTGACGCTCGAACCGCCGGCCGCTTGCACCAGTGTTATCGATGTTCCCGCCATCAAACACGCACTCGATGAATCGGGATTGGGTGTAGTGGGTCACACCGCTTACTACCTGCCCTTTTGCAGCCCGTTCAAAGCGCTTCGACGCGGCGCCACGGATGAATTCAAGCGTTGCATCGAAATCTTCGGCGAACTCGGCGCCAAGTGGGTCAATGTCCATCCAGATCGCCACGCACCGTTTCACGATCGCGCTTTCATGATCGAAATGAATCTTGAATGCTTCGCACAAGTGATGCCCAGCGCCAAAGCCGCGGGCGTCGGCATCATGATCGAGAATCTCCCCGGCCACTACAACACGCCCGCCGAAGTTGGCTGGTTTCTTGATCGCATGCCCGAACTCGGCCTGCACCTCGACATCGGTCACGCCAACCTCATGGTCGAACGTAACACTACGCCCGACCTTTGCGCCGCTTACGGTAAACGCCTTGCGCACGTCCACGCCCACGACAACAAAGGCGGCTCCGGCGATCTGCATTTACCCATCGGCGCCGGCTACATCGAGTGGCCGCAAATGATCCGCGCCCTAAAGCGCGTCCATTACAATGACACGATCACCCTCGAAGTCTTCAGCGAAGATCGTCATTTCCTCGCTTACAGCCGCGATCGCTTGCGCGTGATGTGGGACGAAACGGCTTAGACCTTAGGTCGATTCTTTTGTTAATCGCAGCCAACCGGCTGGCAGAAATCCGAGCGCAAAGAAAAACGCATGCGCACAGATGAGGGCGAGCAATTGCGCTTTTGCGAAGTCGGAATGCGACATTAAAAAGTTTGCGCCGATCCAGCCACAACTCACGACGATGTTCCCAAGAATTGCGAGCATCATCAGCGCCTTCGCTGAAAATGCGCCTGACCGTTCGGCCGCGATAAATCCGATGGTCCATCCGAGAATGCATAACGCTCCGAGTTCTTTTGGATCATTGGACCACGCGCGGCCCCATGTGAGGTTTGCCCACACCGCGCCGAGCACAATCGCGATCGCGATAAAAGGGATTGCGATGGCTCCGAATTTCGCAGCGATACGCGCGATGCGGTTTGCTTTGGCATCAGGAAATTCGCTGAGAGAGCGTTGCAAAACGAAACACGATCCAAGTATTCCGATCGTGAATACAGCGAAATAGCCGACCGAAACTGTGAACACGTGCACTCCAAGGAGCAGGCCAAGCGGTCGATCTCGCAGTCGGCCGATTAGAAATCCGATAGTCGCTACGGCGATGACGCACAAGACAGCGATTCCGAGTTTGATCGGCCACCACAGTTTCGTTTCGACTTTTGCAAACTCGGCGGCAATTTGCGCCGGCGGACCGATCTCGCGCACAGCAGTCGCAAACGCGGTCTGCGCGTCAGGATGCGCGCTGCGCAGTTCTTTGAATTTCTGGCACAGATGATCTTCGATTTCGTCAATCGTGTCTTTCTGCATCCCGCCGGGCAACGAACGACGCCACTCGGCAATCATTTCTTCGAGTTCACGCATATTGTTTCCTCCAAAGCTGCCGCAACGCGGCGGTGACGGTTTCCCATTGGTCGCGATGTTGTTGCAAAGCGGTCCGGCCTTTTGACGCGAGCGAGTAGTAGCGACGGCGGCGGCCTGATTCCGCTTTTTCCCAACGCCCGCGAATCTGGCCATTCTCTTCGAGCCAATGAAGGACGGGATAGAGCATGCCATCGGTCCATTCGATTTTGCCGCCGGAGAGTTCGCGCACGCGTTGAATGATGGCGTAGCCGTAGCTGTCCCCTTCTACGAGAACCGAGAGAACCAGAGGCGCGGATGACGCCGCGACGAGTTCCTTTTCGAGTTTCATGAGCCTGTAATACATAGCAGTGAAATGTATGTCAAGCGCAATGCTTCTTGGGACGGATCATGGTGGTCAAAGTTAGGTTTTCAGATTTGAACGTCCCCAATTGATGCACTGGCGGACATTTTGGTCTTCGTATTCGAGGCGTTGTTGCGCGGAGAGGCCGGTGGTGCGCGGGAGCCGCGCGGCGCTGTTGGTTTTTACGGACGCGAGGACGTCGGCGAGGCGCGAGGCCTTTTGATCCGCGAAGGTCGCGTAGTAATTTTGGGTGAGGCAGGGAATTTTGAGCGGGTCCCGTGTCATCATTTCGAGGTTCAGACGAATTTGCGGATTCGCTTTGCGCAACATCGCGACGATGCGCGGAATGTCGAGGTAGCCGTCGGGGATCGGAACCTCACTAAGGAGGAAACCGTCCTCGTATGGCTGCACGCCCATGTCTTTGAGATGCGAACTGAAGGCAAATGGCGACAGCGCTTCGATGTGTTCGTAGACGTCCTCGAGAAGAGCGATGTTGTTGCCGGTGTCGATGAGAGCGCCGATCCATTCGCTGCTGAATTGGCGCAGGATGCCGACGTGTTCTTCAGCGAGCCAATCTTTGTGGTTTTCGATGGCGAGTTTGATTTTGTGTTTTCGAATGATCGGTTCGGCACGCGTGATCGCTTTGATGCTGGCGTTTTTGAAGTCGAGAAATTCCTGGCGAGTTTTAAACGTTTCGTAGCGGCGACCGGACAGACACGCGGTGCGCGCGACTGTTCCGCCCGCTTCTTTAATTGCGGCGATGTGCGAGTCGAAATCTGAAATTTCTGAATCGGTTTTTGGCAGAGTGACGTTGCCTTCGAGGTAGGCCTTTAATTCTTCGGCCCGCGCGCGAATTTTTGCGGCGTTGGGCCGTTCGTCCGCTTTGATGGCAACTTGCACACCGGAAGCGCCAATCGAGTGCGCGTATTCGAGAAAAGTCAGCGCGTTATTAAACTTCGCCCCTGAATTTGGCCGCCACGCCTCGCCGTATGAGTGCTGGCCGATGCCGATCGCGCTGATATTCTGCGCGGCCATACTAGGAAACCTCCAATGCTTTTAATTCCTTATCCCAAGGCGAGCGATACGGGCGTCGCAACCATTTGTTGGCTTCGGAATCGCCGATGATCTGTTGCTTGTCTGAATCCCATTTGATTTTGCGACCGAGGCGCAGTGAAATGTTGGCGAGATGGCACGTGGTCGAGACGTGGTGGCTGGAGGCGAGATCGGAATTGGGCGTTTTGCGGCTGCGCACGCAATCGAGGAAATTTTGCGCGTGATCGACGTATTGCGCCTGGTAGCCGGGCGATTTGACGTCCTTGGGTTCGGTCCAGAGTTGGCCTTGAGGTTCTTCGACAGGTTGCGGTCCGCCGATGGGATGGCCGCCGATGATTTTGGCGAAGGTATTGATCGGATTTACTTTTTTGTCGGGAATGATGTCGAAGCCGTCGCGGCCGAGGGTCATCGTTCCTTTTGTGCCCATGAAGGTGAGTGAGCCCATGCTGGTTGAAGCCGGGCCGGCGGAGCATTCGCGGAATTGCACGACCGCCTGGAAATCCGGATACTCAATGATCGCGTCCTGGATGTCCGGGACTTCGCCGTTGTCTTTGAGGAACAAACGCCCGCCACTGCTGCTGACTGCTTTCGGACCTTTGATGTCGAAAATCCAGTGGACTATATCGAGCGAGTGGTGGCCGAGGTTTGTCATCTGCCCACCGCTGTAATCCCAGAACCAGCGGAAATGATAGATGCCACGGTTGGGATTGTAGGCGCGTTGCGGCGCCGGGCCGAGAAGCATGTCCCAATCGAGTTCGGCGGGCGGTTTGCTGTCCGGCGGATTGCCGATGCCGGGCATGATGTTGCGGAAGAAATTACATTGGACGCTGACGATCTTGCCGATCGCGTCATTGCGCAGAAGTTCCTTTGCCTGGTGATAATGCGCGGCAGAACGTTGTTGGGTGCCGATTTGGACGACGCGTTTGTGATCCGCGGCGACCTTCTGCATCCATTCGCCTTCCTTGATGAACAGATGCATTGGCTTTTCGCAATACACATCCTTGCCCGCCGCGCAGGCGAGCATGGTGTGCAACGCATGCCAATGATCAGGCGTGGCGACACAGACGGCATCGATTGATTTATCGTCGAGGAGTTTTCTAAAATCGCGATATTGTTTCAGGTCGGAACCGACCAGTTCTTTGCAGGCGTCCGCGCGCGGTTGAAACGTGTCGGAGACCGCGACAAGTTGGGAACCTTTGTTAGCGTGGAAATTTCGAGCGTGAATGCGGCCGACCAAGCCGAAACCGATGAGACCGACGCGGACGCGATCGTTCGCGCCGCTGACTTGAGAATACGAACGCGCTGACATGGCCACGGCGGCTGTTGCAGTCGCGGTGTTTTGAATGAAGGTGCGTCGAGAGATTGCGGTGTTCATATGCTTGGATGGGCTTGAGGGAAACGGAAAATGTGAAATAGCTGCAGCCGATCGGCAGGCGCCTGGAGGAGTGGAATCATCGTTGTAATTGAATATCTACCAACGCCGTAATTCAATGCATAGTTTTGTTGAGAAACTCCGCCACCTGTTGTGAAGCAGGGCTTTCACAGACTCCATTGGCTCGCAGCGCCGTCCATTACCAGGAGACTGATAGCCTCATCGGGAATTCCTTGAAAGGCGCCCTCGGGGACCTTGAATCGGCGATGCGAAAAATCGCTGGGAGTTTTTCAATTGTTCGCCGGTAGTGCGCGCGTGAGTGGTGTTGCAAACTAAGGCATGGGATCGAGGAGGGAACAGGGGCGCGACAAGGAGAAGTCGCGAAAAGAGGAAATGCAAAAGAAACGGAAAGAGATCGGGGAATTGCAGCGGAAGCTAAAGGAGACGATCGAACGCCGGAATGGGAAAATGAAGAATTGGAATTTGATTCCATTCGAAATAACGAAGCCCGGCCGCTTGGCTGCAGCCGGGCTCGGGTGATTGAATTCGCTAAGCTGTTTTTCGGCTAAGCGATTTTACTTAAGCAGGCGGAAGAAGGAGTTGCCGCTTGCGCTGTTGACGGTGACGGAGTTGTTAACTACTCCGGGGACAGCGCTCCAGGTGACCGGCGGCGTGAGGCTCGAAGCGCTCTGGAGAGTGAAGCCCGTGAAGGAGACCGGCCATGAGATGGTTAGGCTATTGCCAGACTTGGACACGGCTAATGTCGGCTGGTTGCCGCTGCTGGTGGGCGCGGTCGGATCTTCGGCCGGCGCAGGGTGACTGAGCACAGTGTAGAAGTTGACTTCGCGCGGCGAGTTTGGACCTTCGTCAGGCCGGTTGTTGGTGTTGATCTCGCCCTTGGCGGCGACGAGAATTTGTTTGGTGGTCATCGCGAGAGACATCTGCAGTGTCCGAATGTCGTTTGTCGCATGATTGATGAATGGGAAGAAGCTTGAAGTCAGTGGAGTAATAGCTTTGGTGGTGCCATTGAGAGCCATCACACGTGTCGCCACTTGTTGTTGGGCGTAACCAGCCGGTTTGCAAACCCAGCCGATGACGAAACGATCCAAAGCATCCACTGCGCCGTTCGCGCGATCGAAGTCGCCCGAGAATCCGCCTTCGCTGACATCTGCCGACGCGACGAAAGAACGATCCCGCGAGTCCCAAACAGAAACGCGAACGATGGGGCCGGTAGTGATTTTGCCGACAAGATAAACGAATGGGCTATTGATATGGCCGAACAGGCGGGTACCGTCGCCGCGACCACGATCGTACGATGAGCCCGATGTGTTTTGATCGACCGAACCCTGGAGATCGCCAGCATTGTTGTAAAAATAAATGCTTCCGACGGCGCGCACCGCGAAACCCCCTTTGTAAGCCGCGAGGTTCGACCAGATGTCGCCGTTGGCGACAACGAAGGTGTCTTTCACAATGGAGCCATCCGACGCAAAGATAGTCACGACGATCGCGTTTCCGCTGGGATTCCATTGCAGCGAACGGTCTTCAACCAAGGAGACATAGTTGCCGTTGTCGAGCACGGCGACGTCCCCACCGAACCGTGAGATTTGATTGCCAGGAGGCGTTCCAGAGGTGAGGCGTCCGTTGGAGGAATCGAGAGCTTTGTGGAGTGGCGTCGGCGTGAGAGTTGATGTGTTCAAGTTGTATGCCTGAACGGTGGCGTAGCGTCCATCAGCCAAACGATCAAAGCCAAGGTCCCAACGATTATCAGATTTGAATTCGTCAACGACGTGAGGCGAGGCTTCACCGCCGACGACGTAATGAGTGGCGCCGGGGCGCTTATCGCCTGCAACGCGCCCTGGATTGCCGTTGTTGCGCGAGAAGTTGATTCGGCCGGTGAACGGAGTTCCATTGTCGGCGTAAAATCCTTCAACGGTATTCTTTGCGCCGCCAGCGGCGGGTTGAAGCGCGACCACGTACCGTTGTTGATCAGTAAACCCTTCGGCAAAGGTATTTCCTTCGATGAGGAATGTGCTGTTGCCGAGAACGCTGGCGTAGGGTTCCCAATTGCCTAAAGAATCGCCAGCCGGAAGGATCACAGGCGTGTCGGCAACGATGCGGGTGAGGCCCTGGGATTCGGCGCTGCCGGGGCTGAACGTACCGAAGATGCGGACGGCGACGACGCGGGTGGGAGCGCCGGTGTTCACGCTCAGTTCGGGTGAATTCATGCTTTCCCAGGTGACGGCGACCACATTGTTGCGCCAGGCAACGCGGGGGTTGCGGGCTTCGTTGAGTTGGCCCGCTTCGACGCTTTCTATTTCGCTCACATAAAAAGTGGGGCCATCGGGTTCGCCATCAGGTTTGAGAAAGCGCCCGATGACAATTTTGGAACCGGTGAAGGAGGCTTCATCGGTCACGACAAGCACGCGGCCATCTGGATAGATCGCAGCATCACAACGACCGGGCGCGGCCAAAGTCACGTCGGTGAAAGCGCCTTTGGAGTATTTGATTGTGCCATTCGTGCTGATGACTGTAACCCAGATTTGTTTGTTTCCATCAAGGTCGGTACCGGAACCGACGGCGACATAAGCGTCTTTGCCATTGCCGTGGAAGCCGGCGCCATCGCCGCGACTGCCCGCGCCGGCGATCGGAAAACCTGTGGCATCGGCAAGGACGATGTTTGTGCTGGCAGGTGTGCCGTCGTTGTTAAAAAGGCGAACTGTTCCTTCGTCAGAAGCGCCAGCAAAACGAATTGCAAAGCCATTGGCGGTGACGCCGGCGCCATGCCACATGGTTGACTTCACCGGAATTTCACCCACCAAGCCGACTGGTTTCACTTCGACTCCGGCAGGGGTGACAATGCGATAAATCACGTGGGTTTGGGGAGAGTTCGGATCGCCGCCGTAAAGATTGGCGAGGTCGTCGCTCTGGCGACTTTCGCCGACGATAACGATGTTGCCATTGGAAAGGTAATCCCAATCGCCAATGCGAATGCCTCCAGCGCGGCTGGCGTAAGTCGCATCAACCCCAGCGAGGACGCCGATGGGAGCGCCGGACTCGCTGACGATCTGGACGGCTGGGAAATCATCGCCGTTGTTCTGTGTGGCTGCGAGCGCAGGAATTTCCTCACCGATTTCAAAGGCGACGGCGCCCATGCCGAATCCCGTGCCGAACAGATTGGCTTTGATCTTTGGGCCCCAGGCAGCGCGACCGGCGGTGGCCGAACCGTCTGGGCGATAAAATGAAACGAAACGATTGTTGATGGTTTGATCGGCACAGCCGCAATCGACGGACGTTGAGGTTTGGGTGGTTTCGGGAGTGAGGAACGCGCCCGTGGAATCAAGGAGGGTCCAAACTGCTTCTGCGTCTGTGATGCCATCGCCATCGTCTTCCCAACCGACCATGACGTTACCGTTTTGACCGACGGCAACACCGAGGCTTTCGGTGCTGTCGTTGTTCAGGATCGACGGCAGGTTGATAAACAGGGTTGAGGTTTTGGGGGCGAGCCCGGCGTCCTCAGGAGGAACCGGAAGGATTTGGGCCGCGGACCAACTGACGCCGAGGCCGAGAGCCGCCGCGAGCGCGCAGAATGTATTTGTCTTCATTGGTTAGGCATTTTGAGGTTACACCTCCAAGGGTATCCGGTTGGGAAGACGCGCCTCTGCGATGGGCAGAAGATCGGCTTCTCTGCCAGTCATTTACTTGGATTAGGCGCAGAATCAGTTTTTGTCCGCACGAAGACAAGTTTGATTTCGTGAAAATGGCGCGAAGCGGGTTCGCCAATTCAGGGGACAGCGGTTGACCGGTGACGTTGGGGATGAGGCGTTTCGAAGATTGCGATTTTGCGCTGAATCGGACAGGATATGGGCATGCCCGGAATGATCTTGCGACTGTTTGCGGCGGTCGCGCTTTGTGGAAGCGCGGTCGTGGCGATGGCGGGTTCGGGCGCGAAGGCAAAGGTGAGTTTTGAGGCAGATGTGCGGCCGATTTTAAAGACGCATTGTTTTCATTGTCACGGCGAAGGGGAGAAATTGAAGGGGGATGTGGATTTGCGGCTGCGGCATTTAATGGCGGAGAAAAAGACGGATGAGGGTGTGGTTCTGGCGCCAGGGAAGCCAAAAGCGAGTTTGATTTTTACGCTGGCGAAGTCGGGCGAGATGCCGAAGGGGGAGAAGAAGCTGACGGAAAAAGAAGTTGCGACGATCGAGCAGTGGATTGCGGTGGGTGCGCCGACATTGTGGGATGAGCCGAAGGAATTGCCGAAGGGATTTTTTATCTCAGAACAGGAACGGCGGTTTTGGTCGTTTCAGCCGATTGCGCGGCCGGAGGTTCCTGTTGTGAAAAATGGCGCGCGGGCGCGCACGGCGATTGATCGGTTTTTGTTGCCAAAGTTGCGCGAGGTGAAATTGGATTTTGCGCCGGATGCGGACAAGCTAACGCTGATTCGGCGGGTTTATTTTGATTTGCTTGGGATGCCGCCATCGCCGGAAGCAGTGGAGGAGTTCCTGGAAGATCCCTGCGCGGACGCCTATGAGCGGCTGGTGGATCGCGTGTTGGATTCGCCGGCGTATGGTGAACGTTGGGGGCGGCACTGGCTGGATGTGGCGGGATATGCCGATTCGAATGGTTACGCGGAGGCGGACAGTCCGCGGCCACATGCGTGGCGGTATCGGGATTATGTGGTTCGCGCGTTCAATGATGATAAGCCGTGGAATGAATTTGTTGTTGAGCAAATGGCGGGAGATGAGTTGGCTGGCGTGACGGCGGAAAATGCGGTGGCGAAGGCGACGGATCCGCGCGTGCAGGAATTGTTGGCGGCGACGGGATTTTTGCAGATGGCGCCGGATGGAACGGGAGACGAGGTGGCGGATCAGAATCTGGCGCGGAATCAGACGGTTGCGGAGACGTTGAAGATTGTTTCGACATCGTTGATGGGATTGAGCGTCGGCTGCGCGCAATGTCACGATCACCGTTACGATCCGATTTCGCAGGTGGATTATTACCGAATGCGCGCGTTGTTTGATCCGGCGATGGATTGGAAAAATTGGCGACGGCCAAATGAACGGTTGGTTTCACTTTACTCGGCGGAGGATCGCAAAAAGGCGGAAGCGATCGAAGTGGAGGCGCGCAAGATTGATGAAGCAGCCAATCAGATGCGGAAAGATTTCCTGGAGGACGTTTTCAAGAAGGAGTTGGCGAAGTTATCGGATGACGTTCGCGAGATGGTAAAGACAGCGCGAAACACCGAGCGTAGCAAACGAACAGCGGAACAAATCGCGCTGTTGAAGAAATATCCGAGCGCGGATGTTCAGGGCGCGTTGGATCTTTACGATCCAGAAGCGAACAAGAAGGTGACGGCGAAGCTGGAGGAGGCTTCGAAGTTGCGCGCGACGAAACCCAAAGAGCCCTTTGTGTTTACGGTGACGGAGCGCGCGGGGAAAACGCCGGAAACGTTTTTGTTTAATCGCGGCGATCATGAGCAGCCAAAACAGAAAGTCGAGGCGGGCGAAATTGAGATTTTGGAGAAGTGCTCGGCACGCGCTGGATTGAAATTCGCGAGCACGAATAGCGGCGCGTCGACAGGCAGACGCCTGGCGTACGCGCGCTGGCTGACGAGTGGTGAGCATCCGTTGACAGCGCGCGTGTTGGTGAATCGATTTTGGCTGAATCATTTTGGGCGCGGACTGGTGAATTCGCCGGGAGATTTTGGCGCACAAGGGGAACGTCCAACCCATCCGGAATTGTTGGATTGGCTGGCGAACCAATTTATGGCGAGCGGTTGGAAATTGAAACCGCTGCATCGCTTGATCATGACTTCGACGGCGTATCGGCAGAGTTCGCTGAATGAAGCGTCTTCGCGCAATGATCCGGATAATCGGCTTTTTGGGCGGATGAAATTGCGGCGTGTGGATGCGGAGGCGTTGCGGGATTCGATGCTGGCGGTGAGCGGAAAATTGAATTCGGAACGATTTGGGCCGGCGATGCCGATTGCGCGGGACGAAGCGGGACGCGTACTGACGGGTGAACAAAAGACGAACGGGAACGGCGATCCCGTCATTGTGCAGCCGATCGGCGAGAAAGCGTTTAAGCGGAGTGTGTATGGCGAAATACGGCGATCATATCCGCTGACGGTATTGGAGGCGTTTGATGAACCGGTGATGACGCCGAATTGCACCATGCGGGAAGCGAGCACGGTGGCGCCGCAGGCGTTGTTCATGTTGAACGACACATTTGTCGCCCAGCAGTCAGAGTTCTTTGCGGAACGGCTGCAGCGGGAGAATCCAGGCGATGTGCGCGCGCAGATAAATCGCGCATGGAAGCTGGCTTACAACACGGCGCCCTCGGACAAGGAATCCATGTCGAGCCTGCTGTATCTGGCAGAGCAGACGGAGCGGATCCGCGCGCGCGTGGCGACGATGAAAAAGGAAAAGGACAAAACGCCGCCGGATCCGCAGACGCTCGCGATGGCAAGCCTTTGCCAGGCGTTGTTGAGCGCAAATCGATTTCTTTATGTCGAGTAACTCCAAATCATTTTTCTGTTCGCGCCGGCATTTTTTGCGCGCGAGTTCGTTTAGTTTGAGTTCGCTCGCGCTCGCGTGTCTTTTGCGCGAGGAGGGATTGCTTGCAGAGGTTCCGATTCAGCCGCCGATCGGGCCACAGAGATTTGATCTAACGGCAAAATCGCCGCCGATGCCGGCCAAAGCAAAGGCAATGATTTCGCTGTTCATGATGGGCGGGCCAAGTCACATCGATTTGTTTGATCCCAAGCCCGGCATGGCGAAATACGATAACCAGCCGTTCCCGGGCGACATCAAATACGACAATGCGGCGGAAGCGTCGTCGAAGGTTTTTGCGAGCCCATTCAAATTTGAAAAACGCGGGCGATGCGGCATCGAGATTTCGGAATTGTTGCCGCACTTCCACGAAATCATCGACGAAGTGACGTTGATTCGTTCCATGAAGACCGGCGTGAACAATCATCTCGAATCGATGCTGGCAATGCATTCGGGGACGTTCCGCGGCGGGCGGCCGACGCTGGGGAGTTGGTTGTGTTACGCGCTGGGCTCAGAGACGCGCGATTTGCCCGCATATGTGGCGATGACTGATCCACGCGGTTTGCCGCAATTCGCGAGCCAACATTGGACGGCCGGCTGGTTGCCTTCGATTTACCAGGGAACACAGGTGCGCGCGAAGGAGCCGCGGATTTTGAATCTCGATCCGGCGGAACATTTGCAGGGAGCGGCGCAGGCGAAGCAGTTGGAGTTCATCCAATCGATCAACCGCGAACATTTGGCGCAACATCCCGGCGAGTTAGATTTGGAAGCGCGCATCGCGAGTTATGAACTTGCGGCGCGCATGCAGGTGGCGGCGAAAGAAGCGCTCGATATTTCGAGCGAGAGTGACGCGACGAAGAAGCTTTACGGAATTGATGTGGAGGAAACGCGTGATTATGGAACGCGTTGTTTAATTGCTCGACGGCTGGTGCAACGCGGCGTGCGCTTCGTTCAGGTATTGAATGTGGGGCAATCGTGGGATCATCACGGTGGATTGATCAAGGCGCTTCCCGCTTCGTGCCGCGCCGTGGACAAACCAGCTGCGGCGCTGGTGAAAGATTTGAAGGCGCTCGGACTGCTTGATACGACGGTGGTCCATTGGGGCGGCGAAATGGGACGTTTGCCGGTTTTGCAAAATGACACCGGCCGCGAAAAGGTTGGGCGGGATCACAACACCTACGGATTTAGCATGTGGCTCGCGGGCGGCGGGTTTAAGAAAGGCTATGCCCACGGTGAGACGGACGACTTCGGTCATCATGCGGTGAAAGACGTGGTTCACCATTACGATTATCACGCGACCTTGCTGAAATTGTTTGGATTCGATCACGAAAAGCTGGTTTATCAGCGAAACGGCCAGCAATTGAGCCTCACAAACAAGCAGGACGCGAAGATCATCAATGAGTTGCTTGCATGAAACGCGCGACCATTATCGTCGTCGTTTGCATTCTCGCGTTTGTGGCAACGCGAAGAGTCAGACAGTTTTTCAGTGAAAATATTTCTGGGGTTGGATTTAAAATTTCGCCGCCAAGTAATCGGGCTCAAACGGCTCAGCCATTGCAACCTCAGCCGGTGATCACCTCGTTGCCGCCGCTTACAAATTTGACGTTGAGAGCACAGCGACCGGCGGTTCAGACGACTCAACCTGCGATTGAAACCAAAATGACGACGTCCCCTTCCCCGCCACCGCCACCGAGAGGCAGTGGCAAACCGCCGCGGCAGGATCTGGTGGCGCGCGCGGCTTTGGCGCTCGTGGGAGTTGACTCCGAAGCGGAACAATATTGGGTGATGGCGATCAACGATCCGTCGTTGTCCGAAAACGAACGTGAAGATTTGATCGAGGATTTGAATGAAGAAGGGTTTGAAGATCCAAAGAATCCGGCCGTCGAAGAACTGCCGCTCATCGTGAATCGCTTGCAGATCATCGAAGAATATGCGCCGGCAGCGATGGATGAAGTGAACGCGCGATCCTTCGCGGAGGCTTATAAAGATTTGGTGAATATGTATGTGCGGCTGACCGGACAGGCGCCACCATGACATGGGGAAAGAATAAGACTACGCGCGCACTTGGGCTCGCGGCGTGGATGATCATATTTGCGGCCTTCTGCTTTGAAGCGTTTGCCGCTGATAACGAACTGACCGGGCAGGAGCGGAAAGATGGCTGGATCCTCCTTTTTAACGGGAACAGTCTCGATGATTGGATGACGAGTGATCAGAAGCCGAGCCGGAAAGGTCCCGAGGAAGGCGCGATTAACCCACATGGAGCCGGTCATTACATGCTCGTGCACAAAAAGGTGTGGGGCGATTTCATCCTCGCGCTCGATTTCAAGATTTCGGCGCATTGCAATAGCGGCGTTTTCATTCGCACCGCTTCGCTTACGCCGCGTCCCGGCAAAGATGTTGGCTACAATGGGCTGGAAGTTGCGATCGATGATACACACGAAGCGGGATTTGTGGACACCGGCGCGCTGTATGATTTATCGAAGCCGACGCGCAACGCGATGAAGCCTGTGGGCGAGTGGAATCATTTGGAGGTGACGGCGAACGGCAGCGTTATTGAAATTGAATTGAACGGCGAGCGCGTGAATCGAGTTGATCTCTCAAAATTTACTGAACCGAACAAGCGGCCGGATGGGACCGCGCACAAATTCGACGTCGCATATAAGGATCATCCTCGCAAAGGTTATATCGGATTGCAGGATCATGGCGGCGATTGCTGGTATAAGAATATAAAGCTGAAGCCGCTGAATACGGCTCGCTAAAGGTCTTTCGCCACGGATTCCGGGTCCGTCAGGACTTTGACGCCGGATTTCATTTCCTGCGAAGGATGAACGGTGGCGCGATCGTGGCGATGGAGAACAAAGAACGCGGCAACTGCGAGCATTAGCATCGCGAAAAGCAAAACGCGCTTTTTGATGCGCGAATTGTAGTCCGGCAAATCTCCCAACATAGGACCGCCGCTCGTTATTGCGTTTCGCCGCGGGTGACGCGGAGGAAAACTTCTTCCAGGCCGAGTTCGTCTTCCCAAAGGCCTTTTATTTTGACGCCGCCGTGGACAAGGGCTTCGGCAAGAAAACCGGGATCGACATCATTGGCGAATGTGACTTTTAACTGGCCATCGGAGGGAACGACTTCCTGGACTTCTTTGCGGCCTTTGAGGAGTTCGAGCGCTTTGGCGGAATCGCCGCTGACAGTAACCCAATATACCTGGCCGTTGGACATCTGATCGCGCACGCCCTGAACGGGCCCGGAGTAAATGAGTTTTCCTTTTTCGATGATGGCGACGCGGTTACAGAGCGTTTGGAGTTCGCTCAGGATGTGAGAGGAAATGATGATGGTTTTGCCAAGCCGCTGAAGTTCCTGGAGAATGGCCATCATTTCAATGCGGGCACGGGGATCGAGACCGCTGGCGGGTTCATCGAGAAGGAGCAATTGCGGATCGTGAATCAACACGCGAGCGAGGCCGAGACGTTGCTGCATGCCGCGGCTGAGCGCGCCGATCAAGGCGCCGCGCTTTTCGGTGAGGCCGACGAGTTCGAGAACGTCGTTGACTGTTTTCTCGCGTTGCGCAGATGGAATTTTGTAACAGGCTCCGAAGAAATCGAGATACTCAGTCACCTCCATATCTTTATACACGCCGAAGAAGTCGGGCATGTAACCGATCGTGTGGCGCACCGCGTCAGCGTCTTTGACCACGTCGTGGCCAAGCACTTCCGCTTTGCCACTGGACGGCGCAAGAAACGTGGCAAGGATGCGGAGCGTGGTGGTTTTGCCGGCGCCGTTGGAGCCGATGAATCCGAAGAGGTCGCCGCGATTGACGGTTAGGTTCAGATTGCTGAGCGCGACCATCGAGCCATACATGCGCGTGAGCTCGGTGGTCTGGACCGCGGGAACAGTGGGAGAAACGTCGATCGCCATAATTAAGATTTTTTGACCGGCACAACCAGCCGAAGCATCGAATCGCGCTTCATGCGGATCGGTTGGAATTGGTTGATCGGTTTGGTGAAAATCTGGCCTTCATCCCACGCGAAGACGATGGCGTCGCCGCGTTTGACTTCGTTCGAAAGGTCCAGGCCCGGCACGCCAACGATTGAGCGCTGGGTCATGTTCGCTTCGTCGAGCAGCCGGTAAAACGACGCGGTCGTGACGGTGAGCGGACGGTCCGTCAGTTGCATGCCGCCACCCCCGAGTGGATTGCGGCGGCGATCAACCGCGGATTGGAAAATCTGGTTGCCGCCATGTTGCTGCACGAACTCTTGTAAACGACGGCCAGAAGCAGGATTCAAGTTTTGTTCGATCGTCGCGCCCGCGTCGAGCCCACCCAGATCGAAAATAAGTTCGCCGACAACAACGCGGACGTGGGTAAGGCGATTCTTGGTTGGATTTTGAATTTTGACTGTCCATGAACCAGCGCTCGAGGACACGGAGGCGTTGAGAGGACGTTCGTCAGATTTGAACCAATCATTCACGAACAGCAGGCTCGTCCAGACGGGAACAAACACTTGCGCCTTGAACGAGTTGCCTGACTGTTCAACCTGCATTTTCGATTCGGCCCCGGTTCCGGTGCTGCGCAGGTCGAGAAATTCGGGCCGAACCGAGGAATAAACCTGGGTCCCCACCGGTGGAGATTCGCCGACGACTGGGTAGCGGGCGTTGGAAGAAGAATAAACCGAAATGTAAGTTCGACCGCGAAGATCGGCCTGATCGCCGTGCGGGTAAATATCGACGACCTGGACTTCGTTCCATTCCGTCTCGCCGGCGCGCAATTTGTACCCGATGAAATAAATCAGCAGCGAGAAAAAGACCACGTAACATGGAAACGTGATCCAGGTGAGCATCTGCCGATTGATTTTCTTGAGCCACCATTGGTCGAAAGGCCCGATAACAACGAGATAAACGAGCAGGAGGAGAAGCAGCCATTCGACCGGGAGTTTCTTGACCTGGCGACTGTCGATGAGCGCGCCGAAGACGCTGTCCATCGACCAGGACGAATTCCACGAGAAATCCTGCGACATGAACCATTGCGGCGGCGTTTGCGAGAGGCGCGCCCAGAAATAGTTTTTGTGTTTCCAGGATTTGAAAGGTTCGCGTTCCGGGCTGAAGAGCAAAACGGTGAGCTTGCCGCGTCCGCGCGTCGTTTGGACGCCGAGGGGATTTTGCGGCGTTCCAATGATAACGCGGCCGTCACCACGAACTGAACCGGTGGCGACTGGCATTTGCGCGCCGGTAAAAGTGGCGTCGGTATCCAGTGTCCCGTAAAAGCCAGTCGAGTCGATCGATGGCGCGTTTCGGTTTCGGCGCACATTGCCAGCCCGGCCGGAATTCGTTTCCTCGATTTCTTCGGTTGAAACTTCGCTCTTCAACCAGGTGACAATGGCTTGATCGACCTGTTCGTTGCGCATGCCCGAAACATCCACAGGCAAAAATTGCTGAAGCCATGGCGTGCCGGCGATGTCGCTGACCTGTTCGACCGCGAGAATGAGATGGCCGCCGCCGCGCACCCAGGCGAGGAGCGCCTCCAATTGCGGCGCGTCGAGCGAAATAATTTTTTCGGAATTGATGTAGAGCGCGTCGAGGCCTTCGAGGGCGATGGGATTGTCGGGAAACTGCTCCTGCTGGAAACGAACAACCGCCGGTTGAAGTTCGGGTCGCGGCGCTTTGATTTTCGGGAAAGATGGCGTGCCGGCGAACGCGCGCGGGAGGGCGCCGAGGACGACCGTTTGCCAATCGAGCGAACGGACCTGGATGCCGGCGCGTTCCTGACGCAGTTTGTGGTTCGTGTCATACAAACGCGCGTCCCATTGTCCGGAATTACGCCCGCCCGTCGCGAACATCGGAACGATGAGACGCTTTCGCGTGTTGGTGGGAAGTTCAATTGGGATGCGACGATCGGGTTCACCGCCAAATTGGCTGGAACTCAGTTCGATGATTCCATTGAAGCTGGGACCGGGGTTATGAACTTCGATGGCGACAGGGAACCAGGACGCTTCGCGGGTGACGCCGTCGTATCCGACAAAAACATCAAATTGAATGTCCGCAGCGGAAGCTCGAAAGGCGAGCGCGGCCGCGGAAAGGAGAAGAACTGCCGCAAGGCGCGGGATCGAACGCCAGATTGCGCTGCGCATCAAGAGAGCAGCCATAAAGTGAAACTCGCCGTTGCGTGTGCCATGGTTTTCCACATCAAATACTTGGACTGCGCGCCGCTGGCAATGCGATTTGGACAAGCTTCAGCGGCATTTGCTCAATCGATAGACACCGCCATTGGGAAAAAGTCACACGGAAACCGCAGAAAGCTGCTGGAGTCGATACCCTTGCGTTTTGGCTTTTAAAAAAGCATCCGGCTCCGCAGGCTGGCTCCGTGACCGGATTGCTGTCCATTGTGTGGCGCGAATTGGCGGTCGGAGCAAGGCAAACCTCAACGCATCGCGCGCGGTTCATCGCCGGCGCGATCGTCGTGACGTTTTTCGGGCTGTTCCTGGCGTTGCAATCGTACCCGCCGAATGTGTTGGGGCCGATGCTGTTTTCGATCAGCTCCACGCTCCTGTTCCTGCAGGCGTTGCTGTCCGGACTGCGATTCACCGCTGATTCCTTGAGCGAAGAGAAGCGCGAGGGAACGCTCGGGCTGCTGTTCCTGACCGAGCTTCGCAGCGTAGAAGTTGTCGTCGGGAAAATGGTTGTTCGTTCGATCCGCGGGTTCTATGGGCTGATCGCAATGCTGCCGATTTTTACCTTTTGCATTTTGCTGGGCGGCGTTCGCGGCATCGACGCCTTCAATACAGCAACACTTTTGATTGCGACGATGATTTTTTCGCTGGCCGCAGGAATTTTTGTTTCATCGCATGCGACCGAGGATAAAGCCGCGTTCCTGGGCACGATTGGAATTCTCACCGCGTTGTGCGTAATTCCGCCGATCGTTCGCCAAATCTTTTTTGTTGTGACGAAAAGCAACGCGTTGGACTTTTTGCTGTATGCCTCGCCGTTTTACGCGATGCATGCTCTGCCGGGAGGCGGGCCGACCAGGTTCGAATTTCTTCGATCGATCGCAGGCCTCTTTATTCTGGCAACTGTATTCGTCACGTTGGCAGCCCTCAATTTGTCCGCCTCTTTTAAACGCGACTTCGCGGAACCCCCGCGAGCGAAAAAGGAGAAAACACCATTATTGCGACAAGCTTCGCGACGCCGACTGGAATCGAATCCATTTGGGTGGCTGCTGGAGCGCGAACACTTATATCGCAAGATTCTCGGTGTGTTCGCGATCATGGTCATTGGCGGATCGATTATCGGGGTGGCACTAGCGAAAAGACCTGGACCGGGTGTCTTTTTCGCAATAGCGATCTACAGTCTTTACTTTCTGCATTTCATTTGGAAGACGATGGTGGCGTCGGACGCGTTGCGGCGGTTGCATCACGACCGACGGTCCGGGGCGCTCGAGCAACTGCTGGTCACGCCGTTGCCAGTCGAACAGATCCTTTTGGCACAGCTAAATCGAACATTTCTATTGTTTGCGCCAAGCGCGATCGCATTGGGAATCGCGAATTTCATCTTTTTCACACAAACATACCTGACGGATATGTTCTCCATATGCATTGGTGGAACAGTTTTCCTGCTGATTGACGCGCGCACCCTTATTTGGAGGGCAATGCTTCAGGCGCTCAAGCCGTCACGCTATCCAGTAGCCATCCTGCGCGTCACTGGAATCACGCTGCTGCCGCCGATCTTTGTGCTAATGCTTGTGATGTGGTCGAGCGCGGGCCGCGGCATTTCCTCCTACGAGATGAGCGTGAGGTTTTTGGTTTGGTTTACGGCTTGCGCGATTTATGACACGGTTTTGATCCAAATGGCGAAGGCGAAATTGAAATGGCGCTTTCGCGAACTCGCTTCCGAGCCGTCGAAACCACCGACGTCAAAACGTCCGTTGCCAAAGGCGTTGCATTGGTTGTTTCTTATTGAGCCCCGGCCGGCACACTCACGATAAAATACAGAATCGAGCTTGAGTGTTTTAGGCCGGCGGGCAGTCTATCGCCAACACTGATCCCAATTTATGTTTCATTACAGCTTAAATGGTCAGCAGCAAGGGCCGGTTAGCGAAGACCAATTGCGGCAGATGGTTGCAACCGGAGTGATCGGTCCGGACACGCTGGTGTGGCGCGAAGGGATGGCGGATTGGCAACCGCTCGCCTCATTAGTGACGGGAGTCTCCTCGACGATTCGCTGCTCAGTGTGTGGCCAGATGTTTCCGCCGGATCAAACGCTGACCATTAGCGGAAAGGTTGTTTGCGCGAATTGCAAACCGCGGTTTGTCCAGGGGATGCGCGAGGGAGTGGTGGGCCATGACAGTTCTCTGTATGCGATCGCGTTGAATCAAAGGCGGTTGATCCTCGCGTTCGGCGCACAGCTCATTTGTTATTTTGCGCAAGTTGCTGCAGCTTCCGTCCCGCCGGTGGGCTTGATCTTTAGCTTTGGCATCTTCGGCGCATTGATCTTCATGATGATTTATGTGTACCGGCTGGCCAGAGCCATGGGACAGTCGGGAATATTGTACGCAATTGTTTTGATCTTCCCCTGCCTGGGATGGGCAATTCTCGTAATGATAGTGTCGCGAGCCACGGCGGCGCTGAAGAGAGGCGGAGTAAGGGTGGGATTATTTGGGGTGAGCAAGGAAACGCTCGAACAATTGCGTGTGGCGGGATAGTCAGCCGCGTAGGATGCATGCTAGAGATCCGCGTAGCGGATTAATTTAATTCCAAGCCGTTCAATTTGTTCGCGGACAGCCGGGCTAATGAGCGCTTCGTATTCATGCTTAAACTCATCAAGCGAAGGATGCAAGTAAAGCTCGGAATCGCCGGCGGGAAGCTGGGGGAGCAGCTTTTGAATGTACGTCTCGTTGATAAGGCCATTTTGTAAAAGGCCGAAGACATTTTGGGCGCTGCGAATTTCCGCCAGGTCCAGCAATGCGGCGCTGCGGGCCGAGAGGATGTTTAAAATGATGGCGTGGGAGATTCGGTAAAACCAACGCCCGCGCGCGAGGTGCGAATTGAGGAAAAATGGATCACGCGTGAGCCGGATTTGATCGATTCGCCACGCGCGGGCATTCTCGATCAAGATTTTGAGAACGGTTGGATGGAGATGGAACTGTAGATGGCCGTTGACGTGGTCGAGAGCCAGGCCGGTGGCGTGAAATTTTTCGAATTGAGCCGCGATTTCGCGTCTCAGTTGATCGCGGCAACCGGATAGAGCGAAGTATTTAAAGCCCGTTGCGACCGCGTTGTTTGAAAAGTTCCGGTCACGATCAACAAGGTCCGGAATTTCGGATTGGGAAAGAGCGGAGGTCCCGTGGCTAAGCGTGAGGTGGAGGCCGACGCCCAGGCACGGATGTTCGTGAGCGAGAGCGATAGCTTCTTCGGCGGCGGGACCGTTGACCATAAGGCTGGCGGTGGTGAGGATGCCGCGTTGATGGGCCTGGATAACGGCGCGATTGATCGAATGGGAGCGGCCGAAATCGTCGGCGTTTACGATAAAGCGGCGAGCTGGGGCGGACATTGGATGTCAGCCGACGCCGTAATTTGGGAGCAAATTACCGCGCCACACTCGATACCACATGCGCAAGATGAGGAAAATTTTCTGGGCTTTCGTGAGGCGGGTTTCACCGTGACGAAAAACATTGAAGCGACGTTTTTCGAGTTTTTGCAAAAGACGCCAATAGACCGAGCCCATTAGTTCGGCGGTGGCCATGCTGCGGCGATCTTCAGGCGGCAAAATGGCGCGAGCTTTCGCGTAATGATTGCGCGCGGTGTCGGCGATGAAGCAGGCGAGGTTGTAGTAGTTTTCGGAGTAGCGGCTTTCAAGAATGTCACGCTCGGTGACGCCAAAGCGGGCCATATCCGCGCGCGGAAGATAAATGCGACCGCGATCGGCATCGTTTCGAACGTCACGCAAAATGTTCGTGAGTTGAAGCGCCTTGCCGAGATGGATGGCGTAGTCGCGGCTTTTTTCGTTGGTGTAACCGAAAATCTCAATGCTCAACAATCCAACGACCGACGCGACGCGGAAACAGTAGCAATCGAGTTCCTCCATCGTTTCATAACGACGAATGTCGAGATCCATTTCCACGCCTTTGATGAGTTCATCAAAAAGCGAGAAAGGCATGTGGCTTTGTTTTATGAAATGACGAAGCTCGCGATTAACCGGGAATTTCGGCTCCTGTTCGTTGCAGGCGCGCGAGATGTCTTCGCGCCAATTCTGAAGTTCGACGCGGCGTTGCTCTACGGGCACGCTTTCTTCGTCGGCAATGTCGTCGATTTCCCGGCAAAAGGCGTAAAGCGTCGACATGCCGCGCCGTTTTTCGGGAGGCAAAAGAACGAAAGCGAGCGCGAGGTTAGAGGCGCTTTTTCGCGTGATGTTTTCGCTGACCTGTGTGTCAACGGAGGCCACAGTCTAAATGGGCGGAGAGGTGGAGTCGGACTTCAGCGGTGGAAGGCCGCCAACTTCGGCGAGGGTTGGATTTCGCTGGCGATGATCGCGACGACGACGACGATGCTTTTTGCGTTTGCGAATAGTTCCATCGTCGCGTTCTTCGACGTATTTGCGCGAATGATAGTTGCGTTCTCCCCGTTCGTCCTTTGGCCCGCGGATGAACATAGCCCAGATGAGCAAGGCCACGGCGAGCAAAAGTGCGACGCCGACGAGCAGCATCATGTCGCTCAGACGCATGCCAAGCAGCGTTCGCGGCGCGGGCTGAACCGGGAGCTGATCGATCGCACTTTGGACGGTAGCGGCGAAAATTGGAGTCAAACCCAAGAGAGTCATCGCACCCCCTCCTTCGTCAGAAACGAAGTGTCATCTTCGAGCCCCGTGGTGATGTTCAGGCGTTGCATGCGATAACGCAACGCATGCCGGCTCAGTTTTAGTTGATCCGCCGTCTTCGTCAGGCTGAAATGGTTTTGCTCCAGCATCGAGGTAATTAATTCTCGCTCGTAGTGCGCCATCAGGTCGTCCAAAGACCGACCGCCAGGCGTAGGAGTGGTATCGCCTTTTTTAAGGCGCGTTTCAAGCTGGAAGTCGGGCAGGCTCGACGCCTGAATTTCCTCCGAAGTCTCCAAAATGACCGCCCGCTCGATGACATTGCGAAGTTCGCGAACGTTGCCCGGCCAGTGATGCGCAAGCAGTTGACCTTGAGCCATTTTCGACAGCCCTTTAATGGGATGATTCATCGAAAGGGAGAAATGTTTGAGGAAATGTTCGGCAAGCTCTATGACGTCCGTGCCGCGTTCGCGCAGAGGCGGCGGGCGGAATTGCACAACGTTCAGGCGATGAAACAAATCTTCGCGGAAATGATTCTGGCGAATGGCATCTATGATGTCGCGATTCGTGGCCGCGATTAGACGCACATCAACGCGCAGTTCCTGATTTCCGCCGACGCGCGTAAAGGTGCCGTCTTCGAGGAAGCGAAGCAGCTTAGCCTGCAACGGGCGGCTCATGTCGCCGATTTCATCGAGGAAGATGGTGCCGCCGTCGGCTTCTTCGACGCGTCCGTGCTTTTGACGAAGAGCGCCAGTGAACGCGCCTTTTTCGTGACCGAACAATTCGCTTTCGAGAAGCATTTCGGGAATTGCGGCGCAATTGATGCGAACGTAGCTGCCTTCGGCGCGTTTGCTGAGACTATGCAGAGCGCCGGCGATGAGTTCTTTACCCGTCCCGGATTCACCGAGGATCAGGACGGTGGCGGTTGTCGGCGCGACTGTCGAAATGAGACTGCGCAATTCCTGAATTTTCGGCGCCTGACCGATGATTTGTTCGAGCCGATAAACTTCCCCGGCACGCGCCCGCAAGGCAGCGTTTTCCTGAAGCAGCTTATGACGCTCGGCGCAACGACCGACGGCGTGTAACAATTCTTCCGGCGCAAACGGCTTGGCGAGATAATCGATGGCGCCGGCCTTAATCGCTTCGACTGCGAGCTTGGGCGTGGCATAAGCTGTAATCATTAGGATCGGCAGATTAGGCCACCGCGTACGGACGTGCCCAAGAAATTCATAACCGCTCATCCCACCGAGCCGCGCATCAGTGATGACCATGAAAAACTCTTCGGTTTCGAGGAGTTTGAGAGCCTGTTCCGCGGATTCGACGGCGCGATATTGGTAGCCTTCATGGCCCATGACCGCCTCAAGTGAGAGGCGCATGTTCTTCTCGTCATCAACCACCAGGATGGGCGGAAGAGTAATGGTCATTTTTTAATGTTAATAATGGTTTTAGCCGGGAGCATGATAGTAAAAAGGGTCCCCTTGCCAGGCTCAGACTCGACCCGAACCGTCCCGTTGTAAAGTTCGGTGTTGTGTTTAACGATCGCAAGGCCCAAGCCTGTTCCCTTCTCTTTGGTCGTAAAGTAAGGCTCAAAAATCTTATCCAGCTTTTCCTGCGGAATGCCCGGGCCGTCGTCAGCGATTTTGATGACGATGTTGAAATCGCCCCCGTATTGTGCAGAAACTTTGATGGTTCCCTTGCCATTCATGGCTTCGCGCGCATTCTGCATGATGTTCACAAAGACCTCCGACAAATGACCGCGTTGCGCGAGAATCGGCGGCAAAGCCGCGCCGTAATCGCGTTCCACATGGACATCGTAGCGGGCGGCTTCGGGAAAAACCTGCGTGATCGCTTTGTCCAGTTCCTCAGTGATATCTAGTTTCTCGACGCGGCCTTCGGAAAGACGCGCGTAACCCATGAGCTCGGTCAGGATGCGATCACCACGCTCGACTTCTTCGCGGATAATTTGGATTTGTTGTGTGATGGTCTTGCCTTCCTTGAGCGTGCGCTGAAGGGTGTAGGCGGCGTTGTTGATAATGCCGAGCGGATTCTTGAGCTGATGCGCAATTTCTGCAGCAAGGCGCCCGGTGGCCTGAAGTTGCTCCTGACGCAGAGCGAATTCGCGCGCTTCGGCTTCGGCGCGGCGCTGGCGTTCCACGAGGACCTGGACGCCGTAGCAACAGGCAGTCATTAGAACGAGCAAAGAAATGCGAAGGAGGAATGGTTCGGCTGGATTGTCCGGGAGGCCACCTTCCAACGCTGCCTGCGTCACGGGGTGAAGCATGCTGTTCTCCCAATTTGAAGTGACGATATCCATCAACCCCGACAGCACGTAAGAGGCACAGACAAAGAGATTGAGCATGATCTGCCGTATCGTGTCGGGGTTGCTGACGGCATTTCGTATGATCAGGCCGAGAAATCCCCAATACAGAACGCTATCGAATCCGCCAGTGACCAGCGCCAGCGCGCCGAGAAATATTCCGTCGATCCAACCTATGGTGAAAACCACGTGTTGAACCCATTTGAGCGGCAGTTGGTCCATTGCGATCAGCAGCGAGGCCACGCCGGCATTCAGGACGACGTAAATTAAGAAAAAGCGGCGGAAGGTTTCGAGCGCGACTTCCTGCGGCAACGTTTCCATCGAGCCGGCGCGGACGCCGGTAACACGTTCGAACCAATTCGAGAAAAAGAGGTAGTAGCAGAGAACGAGGAAGACGGCCGCTTTAACCGGCAGCGCGACGTTCCGCTCCATGTAACGGATACGCGCAGCATGTTGCTCGAGGTCCGGATTCTGCAACCGGAGCAGCTCGGGCAGGGCCTTTAGACTTTCCCAGCGAAAAAGCCTCATGGCAGCGGCCGGGCCGCGATATAAATGTTCGTTGTCACGCGCGTACGCTTCTGATTAGCGCGAAAGTAGCAGTTCCAGCGCCCGAGCCGCAATTTCATCTATATTCCAGAGGCGGCCGACGCCCTCATAACCGCAAGAAAGCATTCCTTCTTCAGGCCCGATGAACTCAACACCACGGGCACGAAGGGTTTGCACGTTTTGTCGCGTAGCGGGGTGTCCCCACATTTTTCCGTTCATGGCAGGCGCGATGAGCACGCGGGAGGTTGGATTTAACGCCAGGGCGATGCAGGAAAGCGCGTCGTTGGCCATGCCATGCGCGAGTTTCGCGAGAACATTGGCGGTGGCCGGCGCGATCAAAAGCAAATCCGCTTCATCGGCCAGGCGGATATGGGTCGGCTTCCAGCCCTCCTCTTCGTCGTAAAGGTCAGTGATGACGGGATTGCGGGAAAGCGTTTTGAACGGAAGCGGTGTGATGAATTTCTGCGCGTCGGTTGTCATCACCACATTCACATTCGCGCCTCCTTTGGCCAATTTGCTGGTAAGGTCCGCCGCTTTATAAGCCGCAATCGAGCCGGTCACTCCCAGGACGATATTTTTGCCGGAGCTCATGCGTGCGATTTATCGTAGTCAGGCAAATGCACGCGGCCGGTCCGCAATTTTTCAGCAATAATGATCGCTTGCATCCGTTTCAAGTCCTCCGGAATGGTCGAGCTAATCAGTGTATAAGCGAAATGTTTGGATTGGGCAATTTCCTGTCGCGCCGCCGAAAGGCGTTTTTGAATGACCGCTTTCGAATCTTTTCCACGTTTTAACAAACGCTTTTCGAGAACATCGAGCGACGCAGGCGCCAGGAAAACCGTCACCAAAGCGCGTTTGAGCTCGTGATCTTCCTCGGCGCGCGCGCGGATGGTTGCTGCGCCCTGCACGTCGATCACCAAAAGCACATCCTTGCCCTGTCGCATTTTCCCCAAGACTTCGGATTTGAGCGTGCCGTAGCTGTTCCCAAAAACCGTTGCGTGCTCCAAAAAATTCCCGGCCTGCACGCGCTTCAAAAACGTCCCGGCGTCCAGGAAATAATAATCCACGCCGTCTTTCTCACCTTCGCGAGGATCGCGCGTGGTGCAAGTGACCGCGCGCACAGTGTTTGGTTGATGCTGCAACAATTGTTCGGCCAGTGTTGTTTTCCCGCCCCCGGAAGGCGCGGAAATGACAATCAACAATCCAGAATCGTGGTGCTCAGACGAGGCCATGTTATTCGACGTTCTGGACCTGTTCGCGGAATTTTTCCAACTCTGCTTTGAATTGGACAACCTCGCGCGCGATTTCGCTGTCCTGCGCTTTGGAACCGATCGTGTTAATTTCGCGATTCATTTCCTGCGCCAAAAAATCAAGGGTGCGCCCGATGGGCTCTTCCGTTTTTGCGCAATCGTCGAACTGTTTGAAGTGACTCTGCAGGCGGGCCAACTCTTCCGAAATGTCGGACCGGTCGGCAAAATAAACTACCTCTTTCAAAAGCCGTTCATCTTCCTCGGTCGGCAGCGGCAGGCCGGCGTTGGCGATCCGTTGTTGAAGTTGCTCGCGGTAGCGCTTCACCATTTCCGGCGCAGCGGCTTTGATCGTGGCGACGCCTTTGCGCATCACTTTAATCCGGCCCTGCAAATCTTTGGCCAGATGCGCGCCTTCCTTCAGGCGCATTTTAACGAGCGCGTCCAACGCGGCGGCGAGCGCTTGTTCGAGGACGGGCCAAAGTTTTTCCGCTTCTGAAATATCATCTCCGGCGCCGAGCACCCCCGGAAGCCGCACCAGGGCCTCCAGAGAAATCTTGTCGTCGATTTTCAATTCGCGCGCGAGCTTGCGCAATCCATCCACATACGCTTTGGCGACGGCGGTGTTGACTTCGACCTGGCCAGGCAACGCTTCAGCCGCGTGGAGACCGACTTTGACCGTCACGCGACCGCGCGCGATGCGTTTATTCAGTTCAGCCCGCGCCTGGGCCTCCAGCGGTTCAATTTCACGAGGCAAATAAACGGTAATTTCGCTTTGTTTGCGGTTAACCGACGTGATTTCAGTTGTAATTTTGATGCCATCGCGACTCGCTTCGCCGCGCCCATACCCGGTCATGGACTTCATCCGCCCCACTCTGCCCAAGGCGCCAGAGTCAAACAAGCCCGCCTTTCGTTTCGACCCACCGCGCCATCAGCCACAACGTGTCGGACAAGCGGTTCAGGAACACAATCATTTCGGCGTTTTGAATGTCGTCACTCTCACGCAAGCCTTGTACACCGCGTTCGGCGCGTCGACAAATGGTGCGCGCCATGTCCAGAGAACCGCAGGCGGCATTGGCGCCGGGTGTGGCCCAACCGCGATAGGAGATCCCCTGCCCTTCGATCTCAGCCACAAGTTTGTCGAGCTTCTCGGTGAGTTGCGGTGTGACGATTTGAAAACCATCCGCCCGGTAGCGTTCCAAATCTTCAGGCAACGTCGCCATTTCGCCCATGAACGTCACGAGGTCTTTTTGAATCCTAAGCAGATTGTCGCCGATGAAACCAGGGCCATTGAGCGCTCGCGCCATGCCGATGGCGGCGTTCAATTCGTCCACCGTGCCCATCGCGGCGATGCGCGGGTGGGATTTTGGGACGCGCCTGTTGTACATCAAGCCGGTTGTGCCGTCGTCGCCCTTGCGTGTTGCGATACTCATTATTTTGCGGCGCGATAACCGCCCCATTCGCGCGCAATGGCGAGGAAATTCTTCATGATCTGATTCGAAGTTTCAGGCGTCCCACTCATTTCAATGTGAAATTGCGCGGCGTAGATCGGTCGATCGATACGGCGAAAAGCTTGATGTTTAGTCAGCGTGCCAGGACCGGGACCGACGAGCCATTCCCAACCCGCCGGCATGTAGGCGATCTGACCGCAATGGCTTTCCATGACCGAGAATTCACTCCCTAGCTCAGCAAAAGCAGGATCATCCACCATCAACTCGACTCGATGCGGGCCGCGTTCGAAAATGCAGCCGCTATAATCGCCGCATTTCTTCGATTCGGTATGGCCAATATGTGTATAGATCGGCGTTTTGGGGTTTTTTGAATCGCGACAATGCGGACAATCCCATGCGTGATCTACTCCAGCATCGGCGATGATCGCGAGAGCTTGCGCACCGCCGCATGACGCCCAGATGGGAATTTTCCCTGCCTCAAGAACTTCGGACATGCCGCGAAAATCTTCGCGCCGGACCTCGCACCAGTCCTTAAAACTGCCGGAAATAAACACGCACAGCGGACGCGGTTCGGCGCTGAGAAATTCGTCGTTGAAGGTGTCCAGCCAGATTTGTTGTGCGGGCAAATAATCTGGCCGAATTCCACGCGCGAGCGGAATGAATTCTTTGCCCTCATTGGGCAACTTGGGATCGTCCGTGGCGTTCACAACGACGATCCATTCCGGAAACCGCGCACGAGCGTCTACTTTTGGAAAGAACTGAATTTCGCGCAAAGCGGCATAGTTGCCTGCAGCTTCAAAAATTTCCATGCGCGCAAAGCGAACCTGGACCGGATTGCGCAATCGGATCATCCGGAAAAGGCGACGCTCGTTTGTAATCGAGGCGCCTTCCAACGCTGTCCAGTTCTCGCCGTCCGCGCTGCCCAGCCAGCGATAATTACTGGGCGCGTTGGTGAAAACGAAATCATGATCGCCCTGGATTTGGAGGATCGATCCAATTGTCGTCAGGCCGTTCGTGCCAAAGTCGACTTGCCACATCCATGTGTTTGCGGGAGCGCCGCGCCAGATGGAATTTGTGCTGAAACGGTCGCCGTCAAGAGCGGCTGCAGGGTTCGAGCCAACTTGCCATGAAGACGCGCTGACCTTAATGGCCGCGTCGATCGCCCGAATTGAGAAGGCGATGAACGCGACACAAAGTGCAGCGCGCGCGCGCATTTATTTGGCAGCGCTCTCGATCATCTTCCGGAAATCGGCGTCAGCAGCTTTGACGGTCGCAATCGGACCGGTCATGCGCACGAACACATTTCCGCTTGGACTTTCGAGAATGGCGCCGAGAAGTTTTGTGCCGGGTTGGGGTGTTTTCGGTCCGCCTGGCATGCCGCTCATGTAGGTGCCTTCAGCTTCGACGTAAGTAATTTCGCCCGCACCTGCCTTTTTCTTATCAACTTTCGAATTTATTTTGTCTTTCGGCTCCTGGAACGAGCCGAGCCAGCGATCGACGTTTGCCTGGGCGCCGCCGCCCTGACCCTGGCCGAAATAATAGAAGATGGCGTCGGCGGGTTTGCCGGCGGTTCCGGCGTATTCCAACTCCGCCGCGCGCATGCCGCCGCCTTGGGATTTTAGTTTGAAGCTTGCGGGCTTCTGGAAATTAAAACTGCCGGCTTTGAACGTGTCGTCCGCTGCGTGCAAGGAAATGGCAAAAGCGCAGAGCATTGAAAGAAAGAGGCTTCGCATAACAACAGGAGAACGCACACGCGCCAATGTGTCAAGGCGGTCAGCGTTTCAGGACGGTAACGTCGCCGCCCATGATGCGTTCGAGGCGGCCGTGGGGAGTGCGCAGCAACAGCGCGCCGTCGGAATCAAGAGCCTCGGCGCGGCCGTGCATGGTTTCGCTTCCCATTTGAATGCTGACGTTGTGGCCGATGGTGCTGCAATTGGATACCCATTCGTCTGCGACCTCTTCGAATTCACCACACTGAATACGATGATAATCGCCATCAAGCTGCTTCAGGATTTCGGCGGCGAGGGCGGCCCGCGAGAATTCTTCACCGGATTCGATGCGAAGCGAAGTCGCAATCGGCTTTAAAGCAGTCGGGAGTTCGTCGGCCGTCAAGTTTACATCCACACCGATGCCGAGGATGACGTATTTGATGTTGTCGAGCTCGGCGCTCAGCTCGGTCAAAATGCCAACGGCCTTTTTATCGCCAAACAAAATGTCGTTAGGCCATTTGATTTGCGGCGCCAATCCGGTCTGATTGCGAATTGCGCGCGCCACGGCCGTTGCGGACGCGATCGTCACGCGGGTCACAGCATGCGGCGGGAGTTGCGGCCGCAGCAGAATCGAAAACCAGAGGCCTTTGCCTTTTGGTGAAACCCATTGCCGTCCGAGCCGCCCACGGCCTTTGGTTTGGGTTTCAGCGAAGACCGCGACGCCTTCTTTGGCCCCGTCGCGGGCGAGTTTTTCGATCACGTCATTGGTTGAAGTCGTTTCCTTGAAGACGCGCACATCGCGACCAACGACCTTCACTTGGCCAAGTCGCGACATGATGTCGTCGGCGTGCAAAACGTCCGGGACGCTTTTCAATTGATAACCAGAATGGGGGCTGGCTTCGATTTCGTAGCCGAGCGAGCGCATTTCTTCGATGCGCGCCCAAATAGCCGCGCGGCTGATGCCGAGCTTTTGCGAGAGGTCCGCGCCGGAAACGCCGTTTTCGCCGCAGGCGCGCAGGGCCGTCAAAATCTGCGCGTCGATCGTCATTGAATTTCGAAATCCAACGCGATGTCCACCGCGCGGGCCGAATGGGTGATGGCGCCGACAGAAATGAAATCCACGCCCGTCGCGGCGATGCGTCCAACCGTTTCAAGCGTGACGCCGCCGCTGGCTTCGCATTGCGCTTTGCCTTCCACCATGCCGACCGCGCGCTGCAGGTCCTCGAAACTCATGTTGTCGAGCAAGATGATGTCGGCGCCGGCGTCTACAGCGAGCGCGACTTGTTCGATCGTGTCGGCTTCGACTTCGATTTTTAGTTTCGGGTATTTGGCGCGCGCGGACATGATCGCCACGCCGACGGGATCGCTGCTCGTCTTTTTGAGAACGGCGAGGTGGTTATCCTTGATTAAAACCATGTCGAATAAGCCGAAGCGATGATTAACGCCGCCGCCGCATTTGACTGCGTATTTTTCCAACTTGCGCCAACCTGGAAGCGTTTTGCGCGTGTCGAGAATCTTCGCTTTGCTCCCCTTTACGGCATCGACAAATCTTCGAGTCAGGGTGGCGGTGCCGCTTAAACGCTGCACGAAGTTCAGAGCGACGCGTTCAGCCTCCAGAATACCGCGCGCATTGCCGCGGATGGACAACAGCACGTCTCCTTTTTTAAGTTGCGCGCCTTCGTCGGCGCCGCGCTCGAATTTGAGCGTCGGGCCACGCTCTTCGAATGCCATTCGCGCGAGCGGCAGCCCGGCAACGACCAAGGGTTCCCTGGCCACCATGTTTGCGACAGCGAGCGCGTCTGCTGGGATCGTGCTTTCTGTGGTCGCGTCGCCTGCGCCCAAATCCTCCTTTAACGCGGCGCGCACTGTTTCGCGAAATTCTTCCAACTCTCCCGCCATAACCTCGCGAAAAGATGAAACGCGTTCGCGCCTTTGGCAATTGCCAAAACCTCAGGTATGATTGTCGCGCATGGAGCGGGTCCGATTATTCGCAACACTGCTGGCGTTTCTTTCAGCGCCGGTTTTCGGCCAGCAAACGAATCCCGCGCCGGTCACGGTAAAGGTTCATCTCACGCACAATCGGATGGTCATTTCGGGGAAGATTGACGATACGCCGTTGAAGTTTCTGCTCGATAGCGCCTGCACCATTCCGACGCTTCACCCCGATGTGGTCGACGACCTGAAATTGCAGCCTTCTGGCAGCGTGAGCATTGCGGGAATTGCGGGCGAAGAGCGCGCGCCGACGTTTCGCGGCGTGGTGATCGATATGGGCGGAGCGATCTATTCGCCGCGTCGCGTTGCTTCGATTCCTTCGGAGCGGTCTGAGTCTCGCCGACGGCGTGACGGTGTGATTGGGTCGGGCTTTTTTCGGCAGTATGTCGTGGAGATGGATCCGCGCGCGGCAGTGATTCGGCTCTATTCGCCGACGAACTTCAATTATGCGGGCAAGGGCGAGGTGATTCCGTTTCGTTTTCGGCGCGGTGACGAGATTCCGATCGTCGAAGCTGCGGTAGTCATGGGGGAAAAGGATCCGATCCAAGGAGAATTCGAAGTCGATACTGGATGCGACAGCGGGCTTTGTTTGGGATCAAAATTCGTGCGGGAGAATAAGCTGCTCGATTCGACGGAAAGCCGGGCCAGCGCGAAGTTCGGGATTGGCGGCAGCGTGGAAACGAAGAGTGGAACTGTTCCCGTCTTTCGGCTTGGCAAGATCGATGTTGAGAAGCCGCAAACGGATTTCTTTCAGGAAGGTTCGCCTGTGGATGAACCAATGGCTGGGCATATCGGAATGGGGGTATTCCATCGATATAAAGTGATTTTGGATTACGCGCGCAAACGACTGATCCTTGAGCCGTATTGATAACACCCTCCCCCCTCCCCCTTTCAGCGCGATTATGCCGCGTTGTAACTCGTTGCAGCTGTGCGGTGTGAAAAAGGTTAGATGACCCTTAGATGACCCCGTTTTGGAACCTGCGCAAGCAGTTGTATTTCAATCAGTTGCGCGGGTGAAAATGTTGACTAGATGACCTTTAGATGACCCACTAGATGACCCGTTTCCGCGGTCAATCGCCGAACAGTTTCTTCAGCGTATCGCGTGCGGCCTGTTCGCGGCTGGTGGGCTCCGCTTTTCCGCCCCATGTGCGGCGGATTAGTTCGAACCATTCGCAGTAATTTCCGAGATGTTTGTCGAAGACCGGTTCGGCTCGGCGGTCGCGGCATTGATGGGCGGAGCGCACGTCGTAGCTGACGCAATTCAAGCAGACCCGCAAATCGGCGCCGCATTGGTGACAGGATTCACTGCGTCCGGGCTGGCCTGTCAACGTCCATTCCCAGCCACACTTGTGGCAATGTCTGGTCATTAAGCCAGATATTTACTCGGGAATATCCTCTTCGACAAGTTTGCGTTGGACCCAATACAAATCGCGTTTTCCTTCAGGGGTCGTGGCTGGCACATTGCCGCCGGTGTTCTTAAAATTCCGGGTGTCACTCCCTTGCCAGCGGTGAATTTCCGAATGCCCGTCCGCGAAGGACATGTCACCGCCACCGTTATGACGCGAGGATGGATAATTCTGCCAGATGTTGCCGGGTGAAAACGCGTCCACAATAAAATAACCGTCATCGATGACATATTCGCTTTCATCGATGAATACCATCGCGTTCGCGGGCGAGGGATTCTTGATATCTGTGACTTTTAACCACGCTTTATGGCCGAATTTACCACTGGTCAGATCATCGAAAAGGTCGGTCGGCTGCTTCGGACCACCCATCCGACCCTGGATGGAAAAGCTTCGATTTCGTTTCAGCTTAACCTTCGCTTTCGGAGGCCAGAGCGGATCAGCAGGACATTGGTAGATTTCGTAGGAAGTGTTGTACTTCCACAGCTTGCCTCGGTTGATGATGTCTTTGTTCGTCATGTCAGAACTCGTCGAGGTTAGATCTGCACTCAATATCCACGCGTTGCTAATCCACGAGTTGCCGTCGAAAGTGTTCGGCACAATCGTTTCGTAGTAATCCGTTGAATACATCGTCCACGCCAATTGAAGCTGCTTGGCGTTGCTCATGCAGCGAATGCCTTGCGCCTTTGCTTTGGCTTTGGATAAAGCAGGCAGGAGCATTCCGGCGAGAATCGCGATGATGGCGATGACGACGAGAAGTTCGATCAGGGTGAAGGCGCCGTTGATGCGGCAACTCCGGGTTGGGCTAGTCTCCGGTTTCATAGGCTATCGGGCTTCACCTCTTGTGACAGTAAATCAGATCGAAGACAAGTGTGCTTTTTCCAGCACACTATAACGGAAGCGCAGCCTCGGCCTGCTGCGGTGTAAGACCCTTTAAAAGCAAGGTTTTGTGACGGGCGGTGTCCCCACGAATGAGGACAACGGCGGACTTGGGGAGGTTGAACGTTTCGGCGAGCAGTTCGATGACGGCGTGATTGGCGGCGGCGTCCACGGGCGGAGCGGTGACTTTGATTTTGAGTTCGTGGCCGAGGGCTCCGTTGATCTCGTTCCGGGAGGCGCGCGGGATGACTTTGATGGAGAGAAGCGCTCCTTCCGGATGCGCCTTGAGGAAGGGACTCATAATGGCAGACGCCGGTAGAGTTGCATGAGTTCAATACTGGCGTAGTGGGAGCCGAGGAGGATCAGAATGATCAGAATGGGCGAAGCGAGGTCGAGTTTGCCGATGCGCAGCCAGCGAAGCGGCAGACTGAGGCGATTGCCAGTCAGGGCAACGAACTGCCAGAAAGAGGAATTGCCGAGATAAACGTAGGTGTTGAGGAGATGCAGGCCGAGAAAAAGGATGAGAACGTATTTCCACGTCAGCATGATGGAGAGGGCGAGGACGCCGGCTATTTCCCACGCGTGGGCGGCGTTTTTCGGCGGTGGAATGATGCCGAGTTTCACGAAGAGGAGAGAGGAGAGCATCCAGAGGAGGGCCGCGACAATGGGCGCGAGGAAAAATCGAATGGGCCAAAACCAATTGCCAGGAAAACCAAGTTGAATCGTGATGAGGCGGCAGAAGTAGTCTGTCGCGCGCGATTTTTCATTGACGACCGAGAGCAAGAGCAATGAGGCGTAAACGATCCCGAGCGCGAGAACGAAGCTGAGCAAAGAGAACAAAAACATTCGTGATAACAGATCGCTGCGAAACGGAAGGACGATGGCGGTGAGGTCCATGGTGGCGGTCCAATCCACTTTGGAGCCGATGTTGCAATAAACAAGAGACCGAACAACGAGCAACGCGATCAAGCAGCCCAGGGAGAACCAGCGGCGCGGTTCGATGGATTCAGTGCGCTGGATGGTGGCGGCGAGGGAAACGACGCCGGGCGCGGCGAGCTTTATGCCCGAGGCTCGCCAGTTAAACCAAAGCAGCAAGCCGACGACGTTGAGGAGAAAATCCAGCAGCGTGGCGACCCTCGGCACAATATCACTGATGCCGTTGCCCATGACGCGGCCTTAATTGGAGTAATCAATGCGGATTCGATAATGCCGCAGGGGATCACCAGTCCCGTCAACAACACCAATGCTCCTGCCAGTCCCCGGAACCGTTTGTAACGTCTGCCACACCGCGGGAGTTACGGTCGTAAACTCCACAATATTTGGACGTCCCTCCACGCTCTTCCATGAAATCTGCACACCGCCATTCAAGGGCGCGATCTGTGCCGTCAACAAGGTGACATCGACGTTCAGCCAAAAACCATTCACGCCATCCTCTGAATAAGCAGGCGTAGTCGCGTCATTCAACAAATAGATGTTCGTCGATCCCGATGGCGGGACAAACCGATTCAAAATATTGGTGCCGCGCAATGTCCTTCCGAAAACCGTGAACCCGCCGTCAACGTCGTCCAAAAACGCATTGTCCTTGACGTTAAAAAACCAACTGGACGTGGCGGAATTCGTCTGCTTGCTGATGCGCGCCATCGCGATCGTGCCGTATGTATTGCTGAATCTTTTTGGACCAACCGAATACTCGTTTGTGATGGCCGGAAACGTTTGGATGTTTTGGTAAGGGACGCTTAATGACGAATTGGTTGGGCTATAGGGGATTTTCAAAGAGCCGCCCTGAATAATGAAGTTTTCCACCCATCGGTGCATGACGTTGTCATGCCACGCACCGGCTTTCACATAAGCGACGAAATTGGAGACGGTCACTGGCCTGTCCAGCTCGTACAACTCGACATCAATGATGCCGAGCGTTTTCATATCAAACCGCGCCAGGACCCCAGCTTGCGCGGCGATCATCAGCAAAAACAAAGTAAAAACTGCGACTGCCCGAAACTTCATCCGCCAAGCATGTCGAAATGCTGCGCGGAGGTAAATCGATTTTGAAAATCTAAGCTTCAGCGAGTTCTGCCGTTCGCTGCAACTGGATCGCGCCTACCGGGCAGGCGTCCATCGCTTCGGCCGCTTTTTGATGATCGAAATCACAACTCGGTTGCCGGGCAACCACGGAAATGCCGCCCGCGCCGGTGAATTTGCGCTGAAAAATAGTCGGCGCGACCTGACGGCAAAGGTCGCAATCAATGCATTGCTCGGCGACAAAGTATTCGCCGACCCCTTTGATCTGGCCTACGCCTTTTTCGAAACGTGGTGGTTGTGCCATACTCCCAAAACTCGCCCGGTTCCCTGAGTGAAACCATCGGCAGGGCGCCCGATAATGTTTTAGGCCATTTCGCTGCTTGCAGCCTGGCAGTTTCTCCGCGACCGGAACGAGTACCCGGCCAGAGCAAATCCAACACAAAGCCAGCCAAAGATGTCGCCGTGTTTTGTGTAAAAAGTAAGCGCGCGTTTTTCGCCTTTTTTGAGCAGCGGAACGGTCGCAGTTTTGAATCCGGGGCTGTATATGTCGCGCATATTGGCGGAATAGACTTCGTGGAGTCCGCCTGCGGCATCGACCCAGCAGGTGAGGCCGTTGTTCGCGCAACGCACGAGCGGAATGCGATTTTCAACGGCGCGAAAAATGGCGGCAGCGGCGTGTTGCCATTGCGCGGCGCTTTCGCCGAACCAACCATTGTTGGTGAGGTTGAGAAGGAAATCGGTGTCTTCGACTACATATTCCCGAGCGAGGTGTGGAAAAGTGTCTTCGAAACAGATCAGGACGGAGGTCGTGACGTCGAGGTCGGGCAATTTGAATGGAGTTGGCGCGTCACCGGGGGTGAAAGGATTTTCGCCGGCGGGACTCAAATATTTAAGGAAGGGAAAATATTTAAAGAACGGAATCCATTCTCCGAAGATGACGAGCCGGCGTTTGCGGTAGCCGCTCAGAAGAACGCCGTCCGGACTGACGGCGAAGGCGCTGTTGTAATAGGTGATTGGGGGTTGCATGCCGGGCAGCGCGTCGCCGGCCACGGCGTCATCGGAGCCGACGACGGCCCAGACCTGGTGGTTGGTGACTAAATCGAGGACGGCGTCGGAAATGTTTGTGTCCCAGCGCAACATGGTGGGCATGGCGGCTTCGGGCCAGATCAGAATCTGCGGCTTGGTTTGCAGGGCCATTTCCGAAAGGCGGATCAGCTCGTTGAAGCGATTGGTGTTTTCGTTTGGATCCCAAATGAGCGTTTGGGGAATGCTTGGTTGAATCAGAGCGATTTTGACGGTTCGTTCGGGCGGCGGAAGCGAACGAATTTGTGACATTCCCGAAATCAGCAGCGCGAAAATCGCGAACAGCGCCGGAGCGATTTCGACAAGCCAGGCCCGGTTATGGATTTGACGCGTCAACATCATTCCCGCGCTGAATACCGAACAGGCGAACCAAGCCATGATGAACGACACGCCATACACGCCGGTCACCGAACAAATCTGAATGATCGGTAGCATGCGAAATTGGCTGATGCCCAAAAAATTCCAGGGGAAGCCAGTTAAGAGGCGTCCGACGGTCATTTCCATGGCGACCCAGCCGCAGGCGCATAAAAGCGCCCAAACGAGGCGTTGGGCGACGTTGGTTTCGGTGAAATGATCGGTGGGAGTTGGATCAAAGAGATCGCCGCTCAAGCGCAGTGGAAAAAGTTTCCACGCCAACAAACACCAGAGGGCCGGAAAAACCGCGAGATAGGCGCTCAAAGCGAGCCAGCCGATAATCGCGGGCGCTCGGAGGGGAATGAAGAGGAGCCAATGAATTGTGATCAGTTGCTGAACGAAACCAGCGAGATACGCGACGCGAAACGTTTGTTTCGGGGTTGCGCCCAGGGTGGAGAGCAACAGTACGGCCGGGGCGATCCACGCGAAGCCGGCCAGTTCGAATTTGGGCTGCGCGATCGCGAACATCGCGCCGGCGGCCACCGCCCACGGCCAGCGCGCACGCAGCATTCGTGGTGGGGACATCGCGTTCAAGACGCGAGGAGAAGTTGGTCGATCTCGGCGTAGGAATCGACGATGTGGGTTGCGCCAGTCAGTTTTGCGCGCGGAAGGGAATTGGTGATTGCGATGACGTCCATGCCGGCCGCGCGCGCTGCGGCGACGCCGGCCGCTGAATCTTCGATGACGCAACAATCGCGGGGAGCAATTCCCATTAACTTTGCGGTGTGCAAAAAAATATCGGGCGCCGGTTTTCCATGCGCGACATCCGATGAGCTTACGCAGTGGCGAAAATGTTGGCGCAAATTTTTCAGCGCGAGAACCGCGTCGATCACCGGATGCAACGATCCCGACGCGACGGCCATGGGATAGCGGGCGGCCAGGCGTTCAACCAGTTCAGGCAAATCCTCGAAGATGGGTTCTTCTTTGCGCATGAGTTGAAGGAAGCGATCTTTTTTCCAGTCGCTTAGATTTTGAACGGTGAAAGTTGGGCGATGTTTGGCGACGAAATCTTCGATTAGCGCTTTGTCGGTGCGGCCGATGTAATCGTCAAAATTGACGCCGTGCGTTTCGGCGTAGCCCTTCTCAGAAAAAATTTCGAGGTAAGCGCGTTCGTGGAGCGGTTCGCTGTCGATGATCACGCCGTCCATGTCGAAAATGATCGCCTGATATTGCTTCATTCCGCCTGATCAATAGCGCACGCCGGGCGGACGTTCAACGAGGTGAAGCAAATTACCTTCTTCGTCTTTGAAAAATAGAACGCGGCCGCCGCCGCCCGCCGGTTTGGGATCTTCGTGGAAATGCACGCCGCGCGATTCCAGTTTTGCGCGCGCCGTTTCGATTGAATCGACGCGCAAGGCGATGTGGCGCCATCCGGCGAGGCGATTGTTGGAAGTGGCGTCGATCTGATCGTGCGCGGGATAGATTTCAATGACCGCGCCGCCCGGGAGGCGCAGAAGGAAAGCGGGCGGGTTTTCGTTGTTCGAGAACAACACTTCGGCGCCGAGCGTGTTGGTATACCAATCGCGCAACGATGGTGTGTTTCGCGCCGCGAGCCCGAGATGTTCGATGGAGAAAATCATTTTGGCTGCGGATTGGCGGGGATTGAATTTGCCGAGGTGTTCCCAATTTTGACGCGCGCAGGAGTCGGCGAGCCTGCAGGCCGGACCGTGGGACCGGGTCCCAAATCAGCGCCAGTGCGCATGTTGGTTCGTAATGAAGGATTCTTTGTAAAAACAATTACATGCTGCCATGGCAAATTCGTGAATGTTTGCGCATGCGCCAGCGGAAAGATTGACATCTCTTTTTTCACCTGCGCCTCGGACATCTTGTGAACTTCCTTGATCGGGACATGGGGATCTTCCTTCCTGAATTCGACGAAGACCAGGCGGCCGCCGACTTTTAGTGATCGCACCATCGCTTCTGTCATTTCGTAGGGATGATCGAATTCATGATAAACGTCGACCATGATGATTAGATCGATCGCGTTGGTTGGAAGTTTTGGATCGGTGATCGTTCCCAGAGTTTGAACGATGTTTGTGATGCCGCGCTCTTTCATGTTGGCGCCAAGCAGGTCGAGCATTTCCTGCTGAATTTCCACGGCGTACACTTTGCCGGGCGCAACTTTCTTCGCCATGCGCCAACTGATGTAGCCGGTGCCTGCGCCGATGTCGGCGACGTCTTCGCCGGGCTTCAAATTGAGCAGGCCGATCATTTCTTCGGTGTGTTCTTCCTGCTCGCGGGTGGGGCGTTCGAGCCAATCGGCGGCTTGATGGCCCATGACGTGGGCGATTTGTCGGCCCATGTAATATTTGTCGATGCCATCGCGGTCGGCGCCAGGCTTGAGCTCGTAATAATTGGTCGCCTTGGCCGAAGGAACTGCTTGGGCAAAAACGCTAAACAATGTGGCGCTCCATCCGGCAAAAATGAGGATGAGCGAGAGAATCGATATCAAAGCAGCCGCGACGAGTCCGAGGGCGCGGCCGGCTTCGGTGTTTCGTTCAACCCGCATAGCCAAGCAGCTTTCTCTCTTTAATGATGGCGGCGACTTTGGGCGGGACCATATTTTCCCAACCCGCGTCGCCTTTTTTCATCCGCGCAAGGACTTCGCGACTGAAGATCGGCAAACAAGCTTCGTCGTAATCCTGAATCGCCTGGATGAAATGATTCTCGATCAAGTAGGAATAGAGGTGTCGAAGATGGGGCGCGACGCGCAAATTGTTGGCGGTCACGACCGCGCCGGTCGGCTCATCCTGCAAGGGATAGACGTAGAGCTTGAGGGCGTTTTTAAAGAGACGGCCGAAGGATTCCAAAATTCCGCCTTCCAGATCGGTGTAGTATTTTTCGTCGAAAATTTCGCGCAGGCTTGGAATGCCCATGACGATGCCGACCATTTTTTTTGTGTAGCGGAAGAGATATTGCGCGAGCCGGTAATATTCGCCGTAGTTGGAGATCAACACGGTTTTGCCGAGCGTGCCGAGGAGGTCCACCCGATGGAGAAAATCCTGGTGATCGATGCCGCTTTCGGTGGTGAGATTTTTCATTGTCATCTCGAAGAGGACAATGACGTCTTCGCCCTGGACATTCGGTTCCTGGATGAATTGGGCCTGCGCGCATTGCAACATGTCGAGGGTGACGTTCGTGACGGGACGGAAGCTGCCGCGTTCGACGAGAATGGCTTTTTTGTAAAGGAGTTCGGCGGCCTGGACGACTTCGCCGTCGGCGGTGAACATGGCGGAGCTGGCGAGGCCGCGTTCGACGAGCTGCAAACTCATCACGCGATTATCGACGTTTTTGAAGGCGGGACCGGTCATCTTGATCATGTCGACTTCGACGCGTTCGCCGGTGAGGTTGTCGATCAAGGACGCGAGGAGGAGTTGTGGGTTGTCGTAGAGGTAGACGGCGCCGTGGACGAGGTTCACGCCCATGATGCCGAGAGCCTCCTGCTGTTGCAGATTTTCGCGATCGAGCATGCGGACGTGGATGATGATCTGGCTCGGCTCGCCGTTGGGTTCGGTTTGGAAGCGAATGCCCATCCAGCCGTGGGATTCGTCTTTTTTCATGAAACTGCGCGCGGCCACGGTGTCGGCGAAGACGAAGAAGCGCGTGGTGGATCCGCGTTTTTCGGCGAGGCGCTCCTGGAGCAGCTTGAACTCGTAGTCGAGCATCATCTGGAGGCGATAACGGCTGACGTAGCGATCGGTCTGGCCATAGATCGCATCGCTGATGATCATGTCATAAGCGGAAATTGATTTGGCTATGGTGCCTGCGGCGCCGCCGACGCGAAAAAACCAGCGCGCGACTTCCTGCCCTGCGCCGATTTCTGCAAAGACCCCGTACTTGGAAGGGTCGAGGTTGATCTGCAGGGCTTTCTGATGCGTATCCAAATTCACCCGATCCATGGCGCGACGAGGTTAGGGCGGGCGCAGGCGGGTCGAAAGTCCAAAATGATCCCCAGAATTGTGCGTGAGGGAAAAGATGGCGTTATTCTAAGGCTCCGTTTGCGGCGATGTTCGGGCGGGTCACGCGTCGCGCAAATGGACGCGAAAGGCGAGGTTTAAACGTTATGAAGATGCGAAAGGCTTTATTGATTTTGGCCGCCTTTGCGGCGGGAAGTTCGGTTTATGCGGACAAGGTGACGTTCGATCAGGCGCCGCCGGCGGTGCAGCAGGCTATTCGGCAACGTTCAGGCCGGCATGCAATTGAGGATATCGATCGCAACGTGAACAGCGGTCAGACGACTTACGAGGCGAGTTGGAAGGATAAAAACGGCGCGCAGCAAGAGTTGTTGGTTTCGGATCAGGGGCAGATTCTGCGAGATGTTCCGGGCGGGCGTCGCGGGGGAAAAGGTTGGGCGGGCGCTGCTCCGGCAACTTTGAGTAACGGGACTGTGGTTGGATTCACGAATGCCCAGACGGCGCCATTGAATTGGGCTTCGGAATCTTTGCAGGCGAAGTTGAAAGGGATGGCCAATGGCGGGTCGATCGACAATTTCCAGAAGGGACAATTTCAGGGTAAGACGGCTTATCAGGCTTCTTACAAGACGAACAACACGACGGCAACGGTGGTGCTGGATGAAAATGGAATGGTGCTGGCTTCGACGCTGCCGAGCGGCACAGCGCCGGTGGGCGTGATCACAACGCGGCCGAGCACGCGACGGGGAACGATCAATGGATTCGCCAATGCGCAACAGGCGCCGATGAATTGGGCTTCTGATGCGGTGCAAAACAAGTTCCGCGAGATGGCGAATGGCGCTGAGATTCAGAACTTCCAGAAAGGGCAATATAATGGCCAAACTGCTTATCTCGGCACGTTCTCGCAAAATGGACAGACGACAACTGCTGTGATTGGAGAGAACGGCAGCGTGTTGACGTCAGTTCCAAACGCGGTGGGAGCGGCGCCGGTTAGCCAGAGCGGCAGCCGGTAAGAGCGGAGTGTTATTTTAGTAATTGCGAGGCGCATCGCCCGGTTGAATGGGCGATGCGCTTTTTTTTGGCGTTTGGTTCGGGATCGTGCCTGGTTCGGTTCGGGATCGGTTCGGTTTTGATCCGCTTTTGGTTCACTTTAGACTGTTGATTATCAACGGTGATCCGCTTTTGGTTCGATTTCGTGCCGGTCGCCGGGAAGGACTCGTTACCTCGTCCCCTACATTCGAAGATGTCAAAGAGCACGCCTTGGCGTATGGCTTTCGGCGCGAGTCGGGTCGCGGTGTTCGTACGCAGCACGACCGTCGTCGTTCCACAGCCGATGTACAATTGGCATGGGTTGCCATGCGTCAATTTCTGCGGGGAAGTTCATCGCGTTTTCACGCGGCGAGCTTGCTCGCAGGCTAGAAGCATGTTTGCAAATGTTGGGTCGGAGTCAAGGTTTTGGCAAAGAATTTGGCACAACTTTCGTTGTGTTTTGGTGTTCAGTTGCGGAGTGAAACGTCCAACTCGACCGTGGCTATTAACATTGGCCGGGCTCACGGTTTTGTTGGCATGCGCGCTCATCTCTTTTTTTCGTCAGCCGGAAACGGAGACCATTGAACCGGTGACGATTCTTTCGAAACCGTTTGTGTTGCCAGTGACGCCGCGAGATCGTTTTGCAGCCACGCTGGGCAGGAATCGGCCTTGGGTCGCGCGCGCCGAGCGTGCGTTTTTTGGCGAACGTAAACCAGTCAAGGTTTCCACTGACATCGTTCGGTTGACCGGCGCCGCTTTCACGAATATTGAAGCAGCTCTGAATCCTGAAACGCCGACGTTCAATCACACGAATGCGTTGAAGGTATGGTTTTTGAATGAAAAGCAACTGAAGGAATTCGGGCCTAAAATCTTGCAAACACCCGGAACGGAGATGTGGACGAATCCCCAATTGTTGATGGCGGACGGGATGGGAGGGTCGATCTTCACGGGGCAATCTGTGCCAATCAATCGCAAGCTGACGGAGGTCGGGTTTAGTATGAGATGCACGACGATCGTTCATAAGGATGCAACGGAAATGCTGACGGAGATCGTGCAGTCAGAGTTGATCGACGCGCGTGTGCAAACGAATCTGGAAATTAATGCGCGTTTGAATGTTCCCAAAGGGAACGGAATTTTGTTGGTTAAGTGGCCAAGCGACAAGGCAACCAACGGATGGGGTTTTATCATTCATCCGTTGCAATGAGCTAAAAACCTATTTCATAAAGGACTGCCTGCAAACATTCGAGTCCAAGCGCTGAGCAGGCTTGAGGAAGATCAAATCAATATGAAATCTTCGATGGATGCCGGGCTGAGAATCTGTGTCGCGCTGCTTACACTTTGGGTGGCGGTGATCACGGCCTTCTTGATTTTCGATGCAATCGGTCGCGACCGTCATTCGACGTATGATCCGGAGGCGATGTTCGCGCGGTGGTACGGAGACCGATTGAATTTGGGCCAGGGAGCTGGTGTTTATTTCATTACGCATCTTCGGAATTTGGAGAATTATTCGATCGCTGAATTGCCCAAGCCGATTGTAGCGGCGAGTTCTGGTGGCGTGAATATTCCGGTGTCTGATCTTGCGAAGTTGAATTGGATTATTCCGCCGGACACGCACGATAGCGTCTTTCCGACAGCGACAAATTTAATTTTGCCGCCGCCAAAGCCAGGGACACCGATAGAGGCTCTTTATTTGTTTCCGGCGCACGCGAAGTTTAAAGATAAATCCGGAAGTTGAAATGACGAGGGTTTGTTAGCGACCGAGAGATAACTGGCGAAATTGGATTTCAGGGTGGGAAACGACCGGAGGCGGGTTTGAGGTTGCGGCTCGGGGATGTGTTTTCGCAGAGTTGATAGATGCAGTTTTGTTTTTCGACGTGGCGGGCTGGGATTGTCGTGGCGGGGATTGTGTCGATGGCAGCTTCGTTGAAGGCGGCGGTGTCGAGCAGCGTTGCGATTGCCGATGCGTTCGTGGCGAGGGGCTCGGATGGAAGTTTGGCGGATAATAATTATGGGGGCGACGGGGTTCTTTCGGTCGCGGGGGGATTTCCGAACGGTGAGTTTCAGAGTGTGTTGAAGTTCGATCTGGCGCCGGCGGTGGCGTCGTTTGATTCGACGTTCGGAGCTGGGCAGTGGTCGATTGAATCGGTGTCGTTGCAGTTAACGGCTGGGACGGCGGGAAACGCGATTTTTAGTCCGCCGTCCGCTGGGTTGATGAGGTTCGTGTGGCTGGCCAATGATTTTTGGGTGGAAGGGACCGGGCAGCCCGCGACTCCGGGCGCCACTGGGATTACTTATAACTCTATGCAGAAGACTATTTCGATTCGGGATGATAATCTCGGGATTTTCAGTTATGATGGCGGCACTAGCGGGAATTACACTTTCGATTTGGAACCGAATGCACCTGGTTTTAATTCGGATATTCGAGCGGGCGGGCCAGTGAGTATTAGCATCGTGCCCGGGGACACCTTTGTGGCGGGAATCTTCGACTCGCGATCCTTTGCGACGGCGGGGAGTGGGCCGGTGTTGACGGTGCAGGCGGTGCCGGAGCCCGGAACGTTGGGGTTGGTTGGATTGGGCTTGGTGGGTGTCGCGTGGGGTGTCCGGAGGCGGAAGGTGAACGGAAATTGAGATTGAAATTTGAGTTTTCGGGAGGCTGGAGTTATCGGCAGATTTCTCCGACTGGCGTAGATTTCGGTCGGTTTGAAAAGGTTGTTTTGGGTTGTGATAAACGGAGCTGAATGAAAAATGGCGGCGCAAGTGGAGCAACTGTTATTTGTTATGCTATGATCCCATCGGACCCGGGTGCGCGAAAAATTCGCGCGGGCGCGTCAATGTCACTCATTAGCGCTTTTTTGGGGGGTGTGAACGGCTAGTTTACGAGTTGGTACGATCGAAGCTTAGTCAAATCCAAGTTTTGAAGGTTCGGACGGGCGATCGAAACCAAGTTACAGACGGTGTTGGATGTGGTAGAAGAAGTTGAATATTCGGAAAGGCTACTCGTGAAAGTGATAATGCGGCTGTTTCTAATCTTGGCCTGCGTTTTTGAGATCGCAGCGCAAACGAATCTGCCTGTCGTCAATGTCAGCGTTTTGAAGGGGGTGGTTCCAGAAGGGTTGCCAGGTTATTTCATTTTTACTTCCGATCAGAAAAGCAATCTGACGGTTCGGTTCGAAATCTCCGGCAGCGCGTCAACGAACGATTTCGATCCAACGGTACGAGGCGCCTTTACATCGCCAGGCAGCGTTCAAATCGCAGCCTCGTCCTATATCACGACACTAACCATGTTGCCGATCGTGGATGGGCTGCTGGAGCCGACGGAACTAGTCAAGGTCAAGCTTGTTCCGTCTCCTTTTTACACGATCGGCCCAGCATCCGAAGCGGTTTTGGAGATTCTGGATGGAACTTCCGCGGGAACGCCAACGAATCCGCCGTCGATATTCCTCTCACCGCCAGCGACAAACCTGGTCGTGAACGTTCCAGCCAGTTTTCGGGCGGACATTATTGATACCAATTCTACCAACGTGACCGTTCAACTTTATATCGATGATGTCATCATCGCGCAAAAGTCGGTTAGCTCAACTAACCGCGGTGTGGTCAGCACAGTCAGCCTGGATTGGCCCGATCCGACTTCCGGCTCGCACAAGGCCCGTGTTCTTTTGTTTGATGATCGCGGCAGTTCGGTTTTCAGCAACACGCGCGAATTCTTTGTTTCTGAGGCGATTTTGGCGCCTGCGCGAGAGTTCACGCTGTCGCATTACGGCGATTATTGGGAGGGAGTTTCAGCGGCCCGCAACAGCCCTTCCGACGAAAATGAAGGGCACGTTGAATTCGATGTGCCGGAGATTGCTACGAACACGCAGGCGATTTTACGTTTCCACGCGCAGGTCCGCGATCGTGTCGATATGTATGCCTATGCGGCCGGGCCAACGAATTACCACGAGATCCTGCAGCTACCGCACGAATTAGCCGCGTCGTTGGGGACGAACACAACGAACGTGGAAATTGACATCACTCATTGGGCGAGAAAATACGCCGGCGCAAAACTTGGGTTCGTGTTTATCGTACCTCCTGAGATTAAATACTCATCGGCTGGCTTTGATAGATTTGCGCTCTGGTTGCTATCACCTGGTTTTGCCGAAGGGCCTTTCGACGCGCCGCCAGCGGCAACACTGCTCAATCGGTTGGCTGCCGTCACGGTAACGAATTCTCTCACGCTTAGTTTCGAGATTTCTGATCCAGATTCGCCGATTACGGCCGCAGTATTATTCGACAATAATGAAGCGATTGCGACGAACGCGCCCGCAGGTGGTTACCCGACTGGCACAAATGTCATCCAATACTCTTTACCCGAGATCGCGAAAGGTCCGCATCGTTTCGTTTTGCGCGCGACGTCTTCGGACAGATCGAGCAGCTCGACGGCAGTTTCCACATATATAACCAGGGCGGACTCGCTGCCGCGTCATCGTTGGCTGGGTTCGCAGGATGGGTCAGGCTCATTTTATGTGGTGGACGCGGCCGGGCGCGCGCGGGTTTGGGGGCACAACGAGGAGGGCCAGCTCGGCTTAAATCTGGAACTCAGATATTTGAGCCGTCCTGCCACGCTTTTGCCGCCGGCGGGCCGGCGCTTCCTGAAAATCGCCAGCCGAGACACACACGCTTTCGGACTCATGGATGATGGAAGCATTTACCTGCTCGGAGGCGGTAATCAAACTGGGCTGAAGCCGCTGCCGATGCCGTTTGGTGTGCCTTACTTTCAAGCGATTTCCACTGAATACAGCTTTGGAGCCGCGATCGACCCCCTCGATAGAGTTTGGATTTATGACCGGGGTTTGATTGATGTGTGGGGCCGGCCGACTGGGCCGTGGCACATGATTAAGACTGAAGTTGACGGCTATGTCGCGTATGGAGCGCTGCCATCGGGTTTGCCGGAGTCCCTGCGAGACTTTGCATGGGGCGTGTGGCCGTATAGCTACGCGATCACGAAAGAGCATCAACTTTATTATTGGACCAACAATGCTCCTACGCTCACGCGTATGACAGTGGATGGGGTGAGTGGCTGGCAACGGGTGGTCACTTCGTGGTTCTTAACGCTGGCGATCGATGATTCGGGAAAAATCTGGTCGTGGGGCCCGAGTGGTGGCGGCATTGAAGAGTCGAAGGTTGTCGCATTTCCGAAACCGATTACCAATTGGCTGGACATCGCCGTCTCCGGCCAAAGTTCGATTGGAACGCAAATCGCGATGGCGTTGAGCGCTGAGGGGGAACTGTATGCGTGGGGGCAAGCGTATAAAGGGGTTTGGGCTGACCCGAATTCGTCAGTTGCCAGCGTTCCCGAATTGGTACCTGGCTTGCCTAATTTGTTGGATGAAAATGCGACGGGTGTTGCGGCCCCGATTCTCTCGACTTCGCTAACACCAGCAGGGCTGTCGGTGCGTGTGGTCGCTGCGGCTGACGTGAAACTTCACCTCGAAACGTCGACCGACTTAGTTCACTGGACGGCCGCGGCGATCAACAATAGTCAATCGTATTCAGGTGTCGCGACGATTACTCTGCCAATCGATGCGACGGGGGCGCGGTTCGTGCGGATTGTGCCGTGACACTGTCGGAACTGGCGGAGTGGGACTCTGTTTTTAACGGCCAAGGGATAGACGTTCAGCAAGGAGGCCAACTCATTGCAGATTTCAAATGCAAATTGCAAATCGAACGAACCGATTACCGTCCCAAGGCGAGGCGTTCGGCTAATCTTGCGGGCAAACCGGCATCCAGAATCTTCTTCTGGGTCGTGGCCATGTCGTAGTCGAGGCGGCGGAGTTCGATGCTTTGTTCCTGCATGTCGTAAACGACGTAGGTGGCTTTGGGAACTCCGTCGCGGCTTTGGCCGACGCTGCCGACGTTGATGAAATACTTCTTGCCCGGTTCGATCTTGAATTTGGAATAGGTGCCGCCTTTGACCTGGCCGGCGTCGCGCACGAAGGCGAGGGGGACGTGGGTGTGGCCGAAAAAGCAGATGGCGGTGTTTTGGTAGGTAAAGCTGGCGGCGGCGGCGAGTTTGTCGAAGACGTAGCCCCAGCGTTGGGGTTGGTCGAGGGTGGCGTGGACGAGGGTGAAGCTGGTGACGAGGCGCATGTATTTGAGGTCGCGCAGCCATTGGCGATCCTCGGCGGTGAGTTGGTCGCGGGTCCAGTTGATGGCTTCGGCGGCGTGTGGGTTGAAGCCTTCGAGGTCGTTTTCGATGGAGCAGTATTCGTCGTGGTTGCCTTTGACGACGGGAATATTCATGCCGCGAACGATGTCGAGGCATTCTTTTGGATTGGCATTGTAGCCGACGACATCACCCAAACAGGCGACATGGGTGCAGTTTTGAGCCTTAATGTCGGCCAAAACCGTGTTGAACGCCTCCAGATTGGCGTGTATGTCAGCGATTATCGCGTACTTCATTCTTCCACTTCCAACTTACCTCGTAATTTCGAAACCGCGAAAATCGTTGCCGGGATTTTCCCAGGCGACTTCTTCGCGGCCGATCAGACTTCCAAGACCCGATTCACGAATGGCTTGTTGGAACCCCTCGAGTTCGTCCTTCAGTCCTTCGGCAATTAGTTCCACGCGGCCGTCTGGCAAATTGCGGACGATGCCGGTGACTTCAAATCCCGTTGCGACGGTTTTGGCCGTGTAACGGAATCCAACGCCCTGGACTCGACCCGAATAAAGCACATGCAACCGCTTCCGACTATTCATGCAGCCCCCTGTTTTAAGTTCCGGCGCATGCCGACGCCGGACCGTGCGGCAGCGGCAGCACGACCGAGAACATCCAAAAATGAAGCCACAACCATGCCTGTGGATGCAACTATTTGTTTTTGGGACGGGTGTTTCGACGCACACGCATCGCACACAGCTTGGACGCGATCGGCGCTGGATTGGTTAAAGGAGCGGTTTCCGGATTAACACAGAGAGCACAAAGTTCACAGAGATTTGGATCGTGAGGGGACGAGGGGATGGCGGTCTAAAACGAGACCCGGGAATCTTAATTCGAAACTTTCGGAGGGGGATGACGTAGTAACGTATAACAGCATAATTGAACAACGTTGAGGGGGCGGGAGTCCAAGGGTTGTCTCTTTTTTCCCGTTGCGTCGGTGGTTGTTTGTTTTGTGCGTAAGTTTTTGATGATTAATGGTTGATTGAAGATGGCGCCCCGATAAGATCGCGCGCGTTTCCCATAAAGGATCGCTAACCAAGCCAGGCGTCTCAAATGAGTATTGCAACAGGCAACCTGCCGTCGAGTGAGTCGTCAACGGGCCCGAATTCCAACGGGTCGGGAGGGAACGGTTCGCGCGCGAAGTCTTCTTTTTTTCATGCGGCGCCGCAACCAGAGGCTTTGCGGGCGTTGCCGGCGGATTTTGTTAAGAAGCATCGGGTATTGCCGTTGGAGATTCATGGTGGGTTGATTCGCGTGGCGACGGCGGAGCCGGGGAATGAGCGAATTATTGATGATATTCGGTTGTTGAGTGGGTTGGAGGTGGAGGAGGTCGAGGCGCCGGGGGCGGAGTTGGTGGAGAAGATCGCGGAGCTTTACCAGGTGACGGTGGAGCAGATCGTCGAGACGTTTGCGGATAAGGGGGCGACGGTTGAGGGGCGGAACCTGCATGACATCGAGGTCATGGCGAATGAGCCGACGGTGATCAATTTGGTGAATGTGATCATTTCGACGGCGGTGCGAGAGCGGGCGAGTGATATTCATTTGGTGCCGTTTGAGAGCGCGCTGCAGTTGCGGTATCGGATCGATGGGTTGTTGCAGGAGAAGCCGCCGCCGCCGGTTCATCTGCATCCGGCGATTGTTTCGCGCATCAAGATCATGGCGGATATGAACATCGCGGAACGGTATTTGCCGCAGGATGGACATATCCAGATTCATCATCGTGGGGCGCGCGTGGATATTCGCGTGGGGACGATGCCAACGATTCATGGAGAGAGCGTGGTGTTGCGGTTGTTGGAGAAGAGTTCGCGATTGTTGTCGGCGGAGGAGTTGGGTTTGGATCGCGAGCGGGCGGGGAAGTTGAATCATTTGGTGGAGAAGCCGCATGGGTTGTTTTTGACGACGGGGCCGACGGGAAGCGGGAAGACGACGACGTTGTATTCGATTCTGAGCAGTATTTATGCGCCGGAGAAAAAGATTCTGACGATTGAAGATCCGGTGGAATATGAACTGCAAGGCGTAGCGCAGACGCCGGTGCGGCCGAGCCGTGGGTTTACGTTTGCGACGGGGTTGCGATCGATTTTGCGGCAGGACCCGGATGTGGTGATGGTGGGGGAAATTCGCGACGGGGAGACGGCGGAGATTGCGATTCGCGCGGCGCTGACGGGGCATCAGGTTTTTTCGACGTTGCACACGAACGACGCGGCAGGGGCGATCACGCGCCTTGTCGATATGGGTGTGGAACCGTTTTTGATTTCGTCGTCGTTGGTGGGTGTGTTGGCGCAGCGGTTGGTGCGGAGGCTTTGCACGAATTGTCGTGTGGAGTGGCCAATCACGGATTCGATGCGGGAACGGTTGCGTTTGTTGGGCGCGGGCGAGCCGAGCGGGAGTTTTTATCATGGCGGCGGTTGCGAGGAATGTCGCGGGACGGGTTATCGCGGGCGCGTGGGTGTTTTTGAATTGCTGGCGATTACTCCGGAGTTGCATGAGTTGATTTTGCAGCGGAAATCGAGCGGGGCGATCAAGGAGGCGGCGCGAACGAGCATCATGACGATGCAGCAGGATGCGATGCACAAGGCGAACGCGGGGGTGACGTCGGTGGAAGAAATTCTGCGCGTCTGTTCGGGAGATTAAAATGGGCGCGTATCGTTACCAGGCGGTGGAGGCGAGTGGGACTCCTGTTACAGGCACGATCGAGGCGGATGATCGGAAGGCGGCGCTGCAGTTGTTGAGCACGCGCGGGATTTTTGCGACGGCGATTGAGGCAGCGGCGGTGGATAAAAGCGGCCCCTCACCCCTGCCCTCTCCCCAGAGGAGAGGGGGCGCGATGACCACGAATGGCGTGGAAGTGAAACGTTCTGCCGCGCGCGGAGGTTTTGGGACGAGTGGGATTCGAAGAAAAGAAGTCACGGCTTTTACGCGGCAGTTGTCGGCGTTGTTGGGGGCGGCGATTCCGATTCCGCAGGCGCTGGAAGGGTTGGGTGAGGAGGAGGAAAATCCGGCGTTGCGCGCGATGATTTTGAATTTGTCGGAGTCGGTTCGCAAGGGGAGTTCGCTTTCGGCGGCGATGGAGGAGCATCCGCGGGTGTTTACGAAATTGTTTGTGAGCATGGTGCGAGTGGGCGAGGAGGCGGGGGCATTGCCGGCGGTGATGAATGATTTGGCGGATTTGCTCGAACAGGAGGAGGCAATCCGCGGCGAGGTCGTGTCGGCGGTGGCGTATCCATTGTTCGTGCTTGGGTTCGGAATTTTGACGGTGATTTTTTTGCTGACGTTTGTTTTGCCGCGGTTGTTTGGAATGTTGCAGGGGATGTCGAAGGCGTTGCCGCTGCCCACGGTGATTCTTTTGAAGGTGAGTGGATTTTTGCATCAGTGGTGGCCGCTGGCGTTGGTGGTGACGGTGGGAATTGTGGGAGGAGTTGTTTGGTATTCACGCAAACCAAAAGGCGCGTTGTTGATCGATCGGATCAAATTGCGCACTCCGGTTTTGGGGCCAGTTTTTCTTTCTTCGGCGCTGAGTCGTTTTTCGCGGACCTTGGGAACTTTAACGAAGGCGGGGGTGTCGTTGTTGCCGGCTTTGAAAATTGTGGAGAGCACGATTGGGAATTTGGTTCTGTCGCATTTTGTCGCGCAGGTGTCGGAGGAAACGCGCGGCGGCGATTCACTCGCGGGGCCGTTGAGGAAGCTGGGGGTTTTTCCGCGGACGGTGATTCAAATGATTGCGGTCGGCGAGGAAAGCGGGCGGTTGCCGGAAATGCTTTTGAAAATCGCGGAGATTCAGGAGCGGGAAATGCGCGGAAAAACCAGGACGCTGGTGTCGCTCTTGGCGCCGGTGATGATCCTGATCGTCGGGGCGTTGGTTGGATTTATGGTGCTGGCGCTCTTGCTGCCGATCATGCGGATGAGTCGCGCTATGTAAACACACTCTTAAAACATGAAAATCGAACGGACACAAAAACGAGGCGGGTTCACGCTGATTGAAATCATGGTGGTCGTGGTGATCCTGGGAATTCTGGCGGCGACGATTCTGCCGCAATTTCTCAGCAGCAAACAGGACGCGATGATTAATGCGGCGAAGGCGGACGTTTCGAACCTGGAGAACGCGGTGGAGCGTTTTTATATCAATATGGATCGGCTGCCGACGACGGAGGAAGGGTTGAAGGTGTTGGCGGATGCGCCTTCCGGTGATGAGAAGAAATGGCGCGGGCCGTATATCAAGGAAGTGAAGCCTGATCCGTGGGGGCGGGCGTATCAATATCGCGCGCCTGGCGTGCATGGGAAAAACAAGTTCGATATTTGGTCGTTCGGCGCCGACGGGGCGGAGGGCGGCGAGAAGGACGCGGCGGATATTGGGAATTGGCAGCAATGAGGGTTGAGCTTCGATCAACTTGTGTTTTTGCGAAGCGGCGCTCGCGGAGGCCCTCGCCGGGCAGGCACGCGCCTTACCGGGCATTCACTTTGGTGGAGTTGATGGTGGTGATGGTGGTGATTGGAATTATTGCGGCGGTGATGGTTTTGGAGATGGGTGGGAGTTATGAGGATGCGTTGTTGCGGTCGAATGCGCGGAAGTTGATCGATCTTTGCGACGCCGCGAGCAATCGGGCGATTGCGGCGCATCAAGCCCAAACGCTGAAGATTGATGCGACTTCGGGAAAATTTTTGGTGCGGGCGAAGGTGGTTGAAGCTGAGGGTGAAGAGGGGCAGACCATCGAGGGCGAGTTGGACAAACGGATTGCGCTGATGATTCGGGAACCGGAGCGAGGAGAGGAGACGGAGGAAAGTGAGGAGCCGGTGAAACGAGATACGATTGTGTTTTATCCGGATGGGACGGCGGATGCGCGGGAGTTTCTTTTGCGGGATCGCGCGGGGGTGGAGTTGTTGTTGCGGATGAATCCGACGACGAGCCGGGTTCGAATTATTGAAATGGCGGCGGCCCAATGATTCGCGCGCGCACAACGGCAGGGTTTTCGTTGATCGAAGTGATGGTCGCTGTGCTGATTTTGGGAGTGAGCCTGGTGGGGCTGGTGCATGGGATTAATACTGCGCTGGTTTCGGGGAAGGAATCGGAGATGCAAAGCCAGGCGGCGTTGCTGGCGGCGGGACAAATCGAGCTGTTGCGCGCTGATGGTTATTACCTCGAAGGCGAGACGAGTGGGGAATTCGACGGCGATTTGTCGGTGTATTCGTGGCGGCAGAATGTCACTGCAACGGAACCGGAGGGTCTTTACGAGGTGACGGTGACGATCGAGAAGACGGATTCGGGCGAAGAAATTTATGAATTGAAGACGCTGTTGTTCGATCCGCCGCTCACCACCGAGGAAACTGAGGCGCAGAAGAAGGAGCGTGAGCGCAAGAAAGGAAAGCTGTGATTTTGCGCGCCCAAACAAATCGTCGCAGCGGGTTCACGCTGATCGAATTGATCATCAGCGCGGCGTTGATGGCGATTGTGATTGGGAGCGCTTACATGTGCCTGAGCGCGGGTGTGAATGGGCAGCGATTGATCGAGGCGCGCGCGGAAGGGGTGCAGAGCGCTCGCACGGCATTGAACATGATGGCGGCGGATTTGCGCTCGGCGATTCCGATGCCCGGCAATGTGAATTTTTTGGGGATGCGGCGGACGGTTCAGGGCATTGACGCCGATAATTTGGATTTTTCGACGCGCAATTACGAACCAAAGCGCGCGCGCGAACCGGATTATTGCGAGATCAGTTATTTTTTAACGCCGGACAAGGAGTCGGATTCGTATTTGTTGATCCGGCGGCGCGATGCGACGCCTGATCCCGAGCCGTTGGAAGGCGGGGTGCAACAGGAAATCGCGCGCGGCGTGCGTGGATTGCGGATCGAATATTACGATGGGTTCGATTGGTTCGATGACTGGGGCGATCCCGAAGGCAAAGCCAAAGGGATGCTGATTCCGCCGTCGAATTCGTATGGTTTGCCCGAAGCGGTGCGGATCACGATTGTGTTCGATCCGGAAACAAAACCGAAAGCGAGAGACGCAGTTGTTCGCAGCGGCTCCCTTCCGAAGGAACAGCAGACAGAGGAGAAAGCGCCGATGAGTTTTCAAACGGTGGCGCGCGTGGAACTCGCCGGGCTTTACAATAAAGAAGGGGCTTCACAATCGAGCGGCAACAATGGCGACGGCGCGCAACAGCAGCAGCAAGCTGCGCCGGAAGGAGCGACCCAACAATGAAACGGCGCGCGTCAGTTCTTGTGGCGGTGTTGTGGTGCGTGGCCTTGTTGTCGGTTGTTGTGGTGGGATCGCTTTATACGACCCGATTGAATTTGGGGGCGGCGAAGAATTTTGAAGACAAGGTGCAGGCGCATTATTTGGCGCTGGCCGGCATCGAGAAGGCGAAGGCGTTGATATTTCACGAAGCGGAAACGCGCAAAAAGGCGGCGCGAAATCATTCGGGTGAACTTTTCAGCGGGGCGGAGGCGTTGAGGGATGTGAAGTTCGGGCGCGGGATGTTTCGAGTGATTCGGCAGGGCGGCTCTGAAGACAATGATCAATTGGTTTACGGAATTCGCGATGAAGAGAGCCGGCTCAATATTAATACGGCGAGCCGCGAGGATTTGATGAAGATCGAGGACATGCGGCCGGAAGTTATTTCGTCGATCATCGATTGGCGCGATGGCGATAATTCGCCGCAACCGAGCGGGGCGGAGCGTGATTATTATGCATCGTTGAAGCCTCCTTACATTCCGCGCAATGGCGAGATTCAGACGATTCGTGAGATGTTGCTGATCAATGGGGTGACGCCGGAGTTGTTGTTGGGCGAAGATTTGAATGCGAACGGGCTGCTTGATCCGGAAGAAAACGATGGGGAAGAAAACGCGCCGCAGGATAATCGCAATAATCGACTGGAGGCGGGCTGGTCGGGGCTTTTCTGTTTGAAATCAGCAATCGACAATCGAAGCGCGGCGGGCGATGCGCGCGTGAATGTGCAGACGGCGGGCGAGTCGGAGTTAACGGGAGTTAAAGGGATCACGCCGGAAATTGCGAAAGCGATCGTCGCTTATCGTGGGCGGCAGAAGCTCGAGAATATTACGGACTTAATGGAAGTCGCGAATTTGGCGCCAGAACGTCCGCAACCGAATCAGCCAGGAGGGGGCGGACCGACTCAAGGGGGACCGCAGCCGCAACAACAGCAGTCACAGCCACAACAAGGAGGAGGAGCGCCGCCGAATCAAGGGCCTGTGCAGACGGTTGGGCCGAAGTTAATCAGCCAGGAATTGTTTGAGGACATTTGTGATTATGTGACGGTGGACAATTCCTCCACAATCAAGAGCGTGATCAATGTTAACACGGCAAGCGTGGACGTTTTGTCCTGTCTGAATGGAATCACGCGGGAAATCGCGCAGAACATCGTGAATCATCGAAAGTCGGCGGGGTACTTCGCAAGCATTGCGGGGTTGCTAAAGGTCGATGGGATGACGCGCGGGATTTTTAAGGAGATTGCGCCGCGAATTACGGCGCGCTCGGAGAATTTTCGAATCGTGAGCGAAGGGCGCGTGACTTCGACCGGCGCACGCGAGCGTATGGAGGTTGTGGTGAAGCTTTCCGGCAAAAATATGGACACGCTTTATTATCGCGAGAATTTGTGAGCGCATTTTTCACACGAGCAACCGCCGCGGTGGTGATTGAATTCACCGAAGGCGCGGCGCATATCGCCGACGACGCGCGAACGCTGGATATCGCGATCGAACGCGACGCGGCGGGAGCATTGACGGCGGCCGCGGCGGATTCGGTGCGAAATGCGTTGAAGATGTTCGCGAAGAATTCCGGGCGCGAGCAGGCGATCTGTCTGTTGCCGGCGCGGGGTGTTTCCATTCGCCGAATTTCACTGCCGGCAGGTTCGCAAGAGGAAATTGAGCGATTGTTGCCGCTGCAAATTGACGCTCAATTCCCGCTTTCGGCGGAAGAATTGGCGTGGGGCTATTCGGCGCTGGGAATAGAAATGTCAAAGCCGCCGCGGCCCGGTCCGACAATGAGAAACTTGCTGGTGGCGGCAGTGAAGAAGGATTCGCTGCAGCAATGTCGCGAAATCATTTCATCGGCAGGATTTGAGCCGCTGTTCGGAATCGCAGCGCTGACGCGCGAAGGTTTGTGTTCGCATCGACCGGCCGATTCGGCGCTACTGGAGATTGGCAGCAACCTTTCGGAATTGGTGACATTTGATGAAAGCGGTCCCGCGACGTTGCGGGTCGTCGGTGTCGGAAGCGAAAGTGCGTCCGCTGAGCCGGTGTTCGCTACATTGCGATCCAACGGCGCTGTAGAGAAAATTTTTGTTTCGGGGAAGGCTTCAACGAATTGGAGCGCGCGAATTGCGCCACAAATTCCTGCGGAAGCGCTGCCGGTGGCGAACGGGCAATCAACGGCGATTGCTGGTCTGCGCGAAGGATTGCGCCGCGGGGCCGAACCGTTACTGATCCATGCGAATCGCGAATCGGTTCGCGTGCACCGAGCGCCGACACAATGGCGTTGGGCGGCGGCGGCGTGTGCGCTGTTGTTGATTTCGATTGGACTGAAATATGCGGACCCGATCATTCGCAAAGCTCGAATTACCGGCGCGATCGCGGACTTGGAGGCGCGGAGGGCGAAGTTGCCGAAAGTGGATAAGGAAGCGGCGTTTCTGAATTTCATTCACAACAATCAGCCGAACTATTTGGACATCGTGAACGCGCTCGCGACGGCGGCGCAGCCCGGAATGAAATTGGATTCGCTGACGATTTCGCGACGGGGCGAACTTTCGATGCGCGGTTCGGCGCAGGGCGGACAGGCGCCAGGATCTTTGCGTTCGAAGATGATCGATTCGGGATATTTCGCGAACGTGGTGATCGATGAGCAGACGCCGAATCCACAAAACCAGCAGCAAGTGAATTTCCGAATGTCGGCGGTGGTTCGACCGGAAGCGGAACGAAAATTGGCGGCGGCTTCGAAGCCGTCTAGCAAAGCCGGGGCGACAAATAAAGTTGGAACGAGCCCGGTAAACGCAGGTCCGTCCCCTGCCCCGCCTGAGATGTCACCGGAGATGATTCCTCCGAATGTGGGCGGTCCGCCGCCAGACATGCCAATGCCGATGCCTGCGGGAGCGATGCCGGCTGGAGCCGCGATGCCGCAGGGCGCAGTTTCGTTGCCGCCCGGAGTGACGCTTCCGCCGGGTGTGACATTGCCGCCGGGAGTTGTAATTACGGAAGGACCACCTCAATGACTGAGCGTGATAAAAAAACAGTTCGATTCGCGGCGATTGGGATCGTGATTTATCTCGCGGTGTTCGGCGGTTTCAAAATGTGGCGAAAAGGCGCATCGGGCCAGGATGATTACGCAGCGCTCGTGCGGAAGGCGGAGCGATTGCAGGAGGAAGTGCGCGCGGAAGAAAACAAGGCGTTGTTGTTCGAGAAGCTTTCGGAGCTGTATGCATTTGATCCGCGCAAGATCAAAAAGGAGACGCTCGTGGCGGACGCAAGCGCGGCGATTCAAACGGCGGCGCAACAGGGCGGGATTCAGCTTGGACCGTTTCGCGAAGCGCCGGCGCGATCTTCGGCGCGCGAATTAACGACGATCCAGGTGGAAGGTTCGGGGCCGGTGACCGCGGCTCTCGGTTTGTTGCACAAGTTGCGGACGCTTGGTTATCCGTTGCTGATTGATTCGGTGCAGATTGGACCGGCGCAGGGGCGGCCGGGACAAGTGAAGTTGAACGTGTCGATTACGATTCTCAATTACGATCAGTTCAAGGAGGGGCCGAATGCTTGAGCGATATAATCCGGTTTTGCGGCTCGTCTGCATCGCGCTGGCGGGGCTGATTCTTTATCAGATTTCGCGACTGGCATTTCAGAAGGATGCGGTGGCGCGGGCGCGCATTGAGACGCCAGTGGTGAAGCTGGACGGGACGAACAAAACGAAAGTTGAGACGAACAGCATTGTTGCCAAGGCGACGAATTCGGCGAGTTCAACAAATATGGCGAGTTCGACGAATTCCCCGGCTTCTACAAACGTTACGACTTCATCGACGAATTCAACAGCCGTAAAAACGAATGGCCCCTCTATGGCGCAAGCGAGGATGGGCGGCGGTCCGCGAAGAGGTCCGGGTGGCCCCGGCGGTGCGCCGCAAATGAATCTTCCGGCGGATGTGCAGGCGATGGTGGATAAGATTCGGCAGAGTCAGCTTTTGGGACCGGACATCAAGCCGCCGCCGATGGCGCTGCTTGGGATCGCGGGGCCGGATGTTTTTTTGCGCGGGCCGAATGGGCAGACGGGGATTATTCGCGAGGGCGAGGAATTGGGCGGCGCGAAGTTGATTCGGATCGGCACGAATCGGGTGCTTATGGAGCACGAAGGGCAGCAAAAGGAATTAACGATTTTCTCCGGATTTGGCAGCGAAACTCTCCTGGAAAAGAAGGATAAAAAGTGAACCTCTCCTCTGATTGGAAATTAATGCGCGTGATGACGGCGTTCGCGGCTTCGGCGCTCGCTTGGTTTGTCAGCGCGCAAGCGCCGGCGACGAATGCTCCCGCGGGTGCGAGTACGAATGCGGCGGCGACGGCAGCGGTTTCGACCAATGCAGCGCCTTCGACAAATAACGCGGCCACAAATCGTCCGCCGACCACACCAGGAGCGCCCGGGCAAAGCGCGGATGATCAATTGAGTTTCCAAGGCGCGAATATCGACATGGTGGTGCAGTGGCTGGCGAAGGCGACCGGCAAAAGCGTGGTGAAACATCCGAAGGTGCAGTGCCAGCTTACGATTGTAAGTTCGAAAGGATTGAAGCCGCGTGAATCGGTGAATTTGGTTTATCGCGCACTGGCTCTCGAGGGATTTACAGCGATTGAATCGAGCAAATCGATTTTGATTGTGCCGGAAGGTTCGGAGCCGAAGGGGCCGGCGGAATTTTTGGAGGGAGACGAAATTCCGGAGGGGCGACAGCGGTTGATGCGGATTTTTCCGCTTCAACATGTGGCGCCAGCGGATTTGCGGGACAAGATCAAGACGGCGCTAACGGACAAGGCCACGGTGGAGATTAACGAGCGTGGGAATCAACTGATTATTACGGATTATACGGAAAATATTCGGTTGGTGAGCGGATTGATCAAGGAGCTCGACGTCGTTTCGACTTCGGACACAACGGTGGAATTTTTGCCGTTGAAACATGGAGATGCGGAGGATGTGGCGGCGTTGCTGGGGCAGATTTTAAATGCGCAGGTGACGACGCAGCCGCAGAGCAGCAGTTCCAGTTCGAGTTCGAGCTCGCGATCTTCAAGCGGTATGCCGCCGGGGATGCGGATGTCCGGGCCAATGATGGTGGAATCGTCGCCAAATCCGTCGCCGTCTTCGAGCGCACCGTCGAGCACGGGAAATCCGAGCAGCACGATAAAAATTTGGCCAGATCGGACTTCGAATCAACTGATCGTGGTGGCGCCCAAGGCGAAAATGGCTGAGATCAAATCGTTACTGGAAATTCTCGATACGGATAAGCCGCAGGATGTGACGATTCGCGTGATCGCTTTGAAAAACGTGAGCGCGGAGGATTTGGTGCGCGAGATTGCGCCGTTGCTCCAGAAGATGACGGGGAAATCGGCGCGGGAACGTGTGGAAGTTTCGGCGAATGCGCGTTCAAATTCGCTGATTATTCTTTCGAGCGAAGAGAATTTCAGGGCTCTGGAGAAATTGATTGCGGGATTGGACCGTGAAGACGCCCAGGAACGGGCGGTGCGGGCGTTTTCGTTGCAGAACGCCGATGCAGAGGACGTGGCGAAGCAGTTACAGGATTTGCAAACAGACCAAAGCAGCGGCGGGCGATATCCCTATTTTATTTTTGGGGATTTTGGAGGGCGGCGCGATAACAAGAAAGTCAACGTAGTGGCGGATCGCCGTCGGAATACCGTGATCGTGCAGGCCCCGCCGTCGGCGATGGAGGATTTGGAAAAGCTGATCAAGACGCTGGATGAACCGGTCAGCGATGCGTCGCTGGCGCCGAAGATTTATAAGATGAAATACGTCAGCGCTGCGGATATTGCGGACGTTTTGAATGAATTGTTCCTGCGCAAAGCGCAACAGCGGACCTATTGGGATCCTTATGGATTTCCTTCGACAGACCGCGGCGACGATGTGCGCGCGGGGAATAAACTTTACGGGAAGGTTCGGATCACGAGCGAGCCGTATTCGAATTCGATCATTATCACTTCGAGTTCGGCGGAGAATTTGGCGGCGATTGAAGCTGTGTTGCAGGAGTTGGATAGCCCTTCGCAGGCGGGCGAAACGACGATGCGGATTACGTTGAATTTTGCGCGCGCCACGACGCTGGCGAGCAGTTTGAATATTTTGTTCGCGAAGGGTGGGTCGCCGCCGTTGCGGCAGGTGGCGCAACAACAACAGCCCGATCAACAGCGGGTGCAGCAGCCGGGCGGGCCGAATACTTCGCAACAGGATTTTGGTTTGGAACAGGAAGCGCGCGAGGACGCGTATTTTCCGTGGATCGGCGGGAATCCTGAAACTTCCTTTGGGCGGCCCGGGGAAACGACTGCGCAGCGTCCGATTAGCGATTTGATTGGACGTGTGCGCGTGGTGCCGGATCGGCGCAGTAATTCGATTCTGTTAACGAGCAATTTGCATTTCTTCCCGCAGATTTTGAAACTGGTTTCCGATCTCGATGCGCCGACGCCGCAGGTTTTGATTGAAGCGCGCATCATCGAGGTGGGCAGCGATTTCCGCGACAAGCTTGGCGTGCGGTGGTCGCCGGATGGGAGCACATTTACCGGTGAGGATCTGGAAAACTCGGCGCTCATCAAGACGAGCACGATGTTTAAAGATATTTTCACCGCGAAAACGTCCGGCGGTTCGACGTTTCGCAGTGGCGTGTTTGAATCGACGATGAATCTGGATTTCCTGATTCAGTTTTTGAAGAAGAATATCGACGCGAAAATCCTGGCTGAGCCGCAGTTGAACATCGCAGATAATGAAACCGGGAAATTGTTCGTTGGGGCGCGGGTGCCGTTTATTTCCGGCAGTTTGAACACCGACGTGGGCGGACGTAATGATACGTTTCAGTACCGTGACGTGGGCATCATTCTGGAAGTCATTCCGCGTATTAACAGCTCCAACGAAGTTGCGCTGAAGATTCGGACTGAGTCCTCGAAGATTCGTGAAGGCGAAACGCTGTTTGGCGGCGCAATTTTGGACACGCGCAATTTCCGCACGGATTTGATGGTCAAAGATGGCGAGACGATTGTGCTTGGTGGGATTATTCAGCGTGAGGGAGGCGAAACGATTCGCAAGGTTCCGGGGCTTGGGAATGTTCCGGTGCTTGGCTGGGCGTTCAAGAAAAAGGACAAAGTGAATCGCGAAGTTGAGTTGATGGTTTTTCTGAAGCCGCACATTACGCGGACGCCGGAGCAGGCGCGGCAGCTTTACATCGATACGCGCGCCAGGATGCCGTTAATCAATTCGTATGACGAAAATGCGCCGCTGCAGAATGTGAAAGAGAAAATGAAGGAGGAGAAGGAGAAGGAACCGAATGGTGGGTGAGACAGGACTTGAACCTGCACGGATTGCTCCACGGGCTCCTAAGGCCCGCGCGTCTGCCATTTCGCCACTCACCCGACCGGCGAAAGAATTCCACAGCCCGGTCTGTTTGTAAACGCAGGTCAGCGAGGCGGGGGCGCCCCCCCTCCCTCGCGGTAAACTGGGATTTAGATGACCCATTTTCATAACTCATTCGTAACGAGTTGGATATGAATTTAGACTAGATGACCCTTAGTTGACCCTTAGATGACCCGGTTCATCTACGGCGGAGCGGCAGTACTAGCCAACGCGTCCGCTGAGGTTTATACCGGGCGTATGCAATGGGGGAGTTTGTTGTGCGGTGTTTTGATCGCCACTTTTTCAGCGGGGCGAGTTTTTGCCGAGACGTTTGATGTTGTTGTTTATGGCGGGACTTCGGCGGCGGTGATTGCGGCGGTGCAGGCGAAGAAGATGGGAAAAACAGTCGTGGTTGTTTCGCCGGATAAACATTTGGGCGGGCTGTCGAGCGGCGGGTTGGGTTTCACGGACACAGGCAACAAGGCGGTGATTGGCGGGTTGTCGCGCGATTTTTATCATCGCGTTTGGTTGCATTATCAGAAGGCCGACGCATGGCGCTGGCAGAAGCAATCGGAATATGGGAACAAAGGCCAGGGCACTCCGGCGATCGATGGCGCGCAGCGGACGATGTGGATTTTTGAGCCGCACGTGGCCGAACAGATCTTTGAAGATTATGTGAAGGAATTTTCAATTCGCGTTGATCGGGATGAATGGCTTGATCGCGCCAAGGGCGTAAAGAAAAGCGGGGCGCGCATCGCTTCGATGACGACGCTCAGCGGCAAGACCTATGAAGGGCGGATGTTTATCGATGCGACTTACGAGGGAGATTTGATGGCGGCGGCGGGCGTCGAATATCACGTCGGGCGCGAGGCGAAGAGCACTTACGATGAGCAATGGAACGGCGTTCAGACAGGAGTGTTGCATCACAAACATCACTTTGGCGCGGTTAAAGAAAAGATCAGTCCATACAAGATCGCGGGTGATCCGAAAAGCGGATTGCTGCCGCGCGTCAGCGCTGATCCGCCAGGTGAATATGGAGCGCGCGACAAGCGAGTGCAGGCTTATTGCTATCGCATGTGCCTCACACAGCGTGCGGAGAATCGGGTGGCGTTTCCGAAACCGGAGGGTTACGACGCCGCGCAATATGAATTGCTGTTGAGAATTTTCAATGCGGGTTGGCGGGAGACATTTGAAAAGTTTGATCCGATCCCGAATTTGAAAACCGACACCAATAATCATGGTCCGGTGAGCACGGACAACATTGGCTACAATTATGATTATCCGGAGGGTTCGTATGAACGGCGACGAGAGATTTTGAAGGAGCACGAGCAATATCAGAAGGGGTGGCTCTACTTTATTGCGAATGATCCGCGTGTGCCGGCTGAAGTCCGGGAGCAGATGGCAAAGTGGGGATTGGCGAAGGATGAGTTCACAGACAATGGGAACTGGCCGCGGCAGATTTATGTTCGCGAGGCGCGGCGGATGATCGGCGCGTATGTCATGACTGAAAATGATTTGCTGAAGAAACGGGTAACGCCGGAATCGATTGGAATGGGATCATATGGAATCGATTCGCATAACGTGCAACGGTATGTGACGTCGGGAGGCTATGTGCAGAATGAAGGCGATATCGGCGTCCCGACTAAAGGGTCGTATGCGATCGCTTATGGCGCCATCACGCCGAAGAAGGAGCAGTGCGAGAATTTGCTTGTTCCGGTTTGCCTTTCAAGCAGCCATATCGCGTTCGGATCGATTCGCATGGAACCCGTGTTCATGATTCTAGGCGAATCGGCAGCGAGCACCGCCGCCATAGCGATAGATTCCAACCAAGCCGTGCAGAATGTGCCGTATGCGGAATTGAAAGAGCGGCTAATCAAAGACGGGCAGATCCTCGATAACGGCAATTAACAACATCTCTCCTTATTGCTGAACCGCTTTGATGTATGTCGACGAGCCGCTGCTCGTCGCCGGCAGCGCAAAAACACTATCGATTGAAAACGTGTTTGTGCGAAACGGCGTCCATTGCACAAGATCGCTCGACGCATCGAACCGCCACGTTTCCCCACTTCTTCCCGCGAAACCAAATGTCGCAGGTTCCGCTGTTGGATCAAACCCGAATCCGTGAATTGGAAACCCCACCGTTTCCACCGCAAAATCAAACGCCAAATTAAACGACAAAGAAGCGGGATCGAATAATGAGTTCGCCGCGGCGAACGTCAGCGTCGTTGAACTGGCGGACGACGCCAGCCGAAAATTGCCGTTCGTATCCACCTGCGTGGACGTCAACCCGTCCGTCACCGTCACCACCGGCTCACGAAACCCCAGCACAGTCCCGAAGATGGTGAAGGGAGCGGAAGATTCAAAAGCTCCGACATCCGCATGAGCGCCGTACGGCCGCGCGCGGCCTCGCTGATCAGTCGCAGGCGCCGTCGCATCGTCCGCCGAATCAATGGCCGGACTTCCTCCCAGCAGGCATATCGTCGGCGTCGGTCCGCCAAAGTCGCCGAGCGGCCCAAGGCGCAGATCCAAATTGTTGTGGCTCGAGCTTGCGGTGAACTGTGGAGAATCTGTCGCGCTCAGATTATTGCCGGCATCAATGACATTCGTGGCTGTTACGCCATCGTTTTCGCCGAGCAGACAGTTTTTTAGAATAAACGAACTGTTTGTTGAATAGAGTATCGGTTGGCCCGAAGTATTTCCAGCGACAGTCACATTCGTCAGGCCAATTGTTCCCTCATTGTATATCGCTCCGCCCAAGGTGTTCTCTGGCAAAATCACTTCCATCCCGTTAACAACAGGCAATCGCGCCGCATTTCCAAATAATGTCGAGTTTACAATCGAGGCCATCCCCCGATTAAAAATTCCGCCGCCCCGCCCGATTCCAGAGGGACGATCAATAGCGGCGACGCCGTAACTGATTCCTTTTTCGAAAGTGCATCCAGAGATTGCAACCTCGCCGCCTGGCCCGATGAACAGCCCTGCGCCATCGCCGGGAGGAGGGACTTCCGAAAGGCTAAACATGCCAATCAAGGACACTTGATTCGCAATGAAATGACTGTCGCCAATCGTTGCTGAACCAGCGTCAATCGATACAGCGCCACCGCGCCCAGTTGCGTGCGAACCAACAGCCGAATTACTCGCGAAGAGCGTGTTCATTACCTGCAGCTGTCCTGATCCCAATGCGATAGCCCCACCGATCCCGGAGACCTCGGCGCGAAAGTTCAAATCAGAAGCTACAGCGCCTTCGACTAAATTTCCTGAGAACGAAGCGTTGACGATTTCAACAACGCCCGTATCCGCGCATATCGCTCCGCCACGCGATCCCGCTGCAACTGGCATTATCCAAGCTTTTCCTCCAATCGACCGATTATTGTTAAAAGAACCACCTTGAATCGATAGCGACCCAGCGCTTTGCCAAATGGCTCCTCCCCATGCTGGTATGCCGCCAGGAGGCACAAAATAGCCTGAGTCGACGCCGCGCGCGAGGTTGTTCGTAAAGGTACAATTCACGGCGACAATTATGCCACCCACATTTTGTATGGCTCCTCCTTTGGCTATCGGTGGGGTTGTCATACCCGGAAAGAAATTCTGAATCATGGCGCCATTCGCAAATGTCATGTTTGTCAGCGAAAGATGCACCCCTGATTCAACCATAAATATGTTCGTTGCGGCCTGCCCATCCAGAGTCACCGGAGTCGTAGCGGCATCAATCACCGTATCGACGGTGACCGCGATTGGAGCGGTGATCGGAATCACACCTGAACTTGAAAATCGTATCGTCCCTCCTGCTGCGACCGCGGCTCGCAGGTTCGCTTCAGTAGGAGCAATTTGAGCGAAGGACGAAAGAGACAAAACCGCCAAAGAGAGAACCGCCGCCTTTTTCATAAGAAAGCGAATACCACAATGCCCAGGGTCACTCAATAGAATACTGCATAAAATTTTACTCAACGCCCCTTGGTCATCTCAAGCGTTCGGAACTCGGCTCACTGAATAATAAACCCATTTCCTAGTATTCCCTGGGGCCCCACTCATCGATGGAGATGTAGCGACGATCGCGGAGGAGGCGGCGGGCGCCGACGGGGCGTTTGACGCCGAGGGCTTCGTATTTTGGGATTTCGTATTTCGGCATTTCGCCTTCGAGACTGATTTCGGTTTCGTCGGCGAGGGCGAATTCAACGGCGAGCGGGTGTTTCAGCTTCACGGTGTTGTCGAAGTAATGATTGTCGCGGACGTGGCTTTTGCTGGAGTCGCGGATTTGCAGCATGAAGAAACGATCGTTAGGGCCCATGCGTTTGAAGTCGGCGGAGCGGTTCATTTCGAAAGTGTTTTTCATGATGATGTTGCCGATCACGCCGCGATTGTTGCCGGCAACGCCGGGATATTTCATCAATTGGCCGTCGTCATCCCACCACAAGTGAATGGCGCATTTGTTGTTCACGAAATCGTTTTTGATGATGAGATTGTCGGCGGCGTGTTCCATGTTGATGGCGCCGCGTTCAAGGCTGTAACCCATGGCGCCGTTGCGTTCGAAATCGTTTTCAATAATGAGCGTGCGGCTGGAATAGCCACCCCAAAAGCCGCAGATGCCGTTTTCGACGATGCGATTCTTCGCGATGACGTTGTCTTCGGAAAACGTGAGTTCGATGCCGTGCGCTGAGGCGTAGGAGAAATCGTTTGCGATCAAAATATTGCCGTTACAGCCGCGATCGCTGAGGACGCGTTCGAGTTCGGGCGTCGGCTTGATCAAGGCTTCGACATCCTCCTTGCCGGTCTGCTGACGCAAGCGCATGCGCTCGCCGTTCCACCATGATTCGCCGATGGCGTTTTGGCCGGCAAAACCGAAGAAGCCGTCGCCGCCGTGTGTGGCTGAATTTTCGGCGAAAAGATTTTCGCCGGATTGTTCGAAGCAAAGGATGCCGGCGGAATCCTGGCCGCGATTGTAAACGTCTTCGACGTGGCCGCGGACGCAGAAGTCGAAGGCGTTGCGGGTGATTTTGTTGCCGCTGCTCATCCAGAGGGCGATGCCCCAACCGGAGAGGAAGGAGCAATCGTTGTCGTAGAAAGAGGATTCGGTGACGCGATCGAGCAGGATGCCGTTTTGGCCGCGACGGACCTGCACGCGGCGGACGACGACGTTGGTGGCGTTTTCAATGCAGATGGCGCCGCCGTATTCGTCGTGCCATTTGCGCTTGTCGTTGTGATGGGGGAAGAGCCAGTCGTCGTTGCTTTCGGATTCGCGCGTGGATTTGAGATGCTGGCGATAATTGTCGGCGAAATCGCAATCGGTGACCATCAAACCATCGGCGCTCGTGGCAAGAATGCCGTTTTTGAAGCCGCGGATCTTGGCGTTTTCGATGGTGACGTTTTTGTGATTGTCGATGCGGATGCCGATGCCACGCAACAGGTCCCACGCGGTACCGTTGGTGGCGCCGCGAAGTTCACCGATGAAACGGACGCGGATATCATCGGCGCCGATGCGAATAACACCGTTGGTGTTGGCGTCGGCGATGACGTAACCGGCTGGGATTTCGATGATGCAGGATTCCGTAATTTCGGTGTCGTCCTTAGAGAGGACGATGCGGGGTGTGGGCGCGGCTTCGCGCGGCGCAGCGGGCTGGGTGTCCTGCGCGCAGATTGAGATTGATGCAGCTAATACAGCAATAAGCCTTCGCATGCGCGGCATCCTGCGCGAAATGGCCCGGTGCGTAAAGCGGTTAGGAACCAGATACTCCACCGAGTTTGGGATTGGCCACGCTCAACAGCGCCGACGGTCTCGCGAATAGGCGAACGAAATGTTGCGGATTAATGTTGGAACGAATAACTGACGGGCTGAAACATACTCCCTGTCTGCGCCGGTCGCGCATGTTCCACAATTGGCTCGACGCTTGAGAAGTTCGCCATGCCGGTCGCCGGATTTGCAAAACGCGATTGAAGAAAACTACCGGGCTGCGTTGTGATTGGATCAGGTCCGGCGGCGAGCCAGCTTCCGCCCAGCGAGGGTGTCGTTTCCGCCTGCGCGTCGGCTTGCAACAATTGCGACACGCGGAATCCCATCAGCAATAAACCAGAAATCGTGAATCCATACGCGCACGCCAGGATCGGCCGCGCGTCAAATCGTTCCACCAGCCAGTTCCACCAAGTTGATTCAGATGCCAGCTCGGACGCTTCGATGCGCGCCAAAATTTTTCCCGGCAGCCGGTTGAAGTATCCCGGCGGCGGTTGCTCATGATTCTTCAATGTGAGCAACGTGCGCAATTTATCGAAGTTTTCGTCGTTCATTATTCTTTTGTTTTTACTTCAAATAGTCAGTCAACGACCCCTGCAACTGCTGCCGCGCATAAAACAAGCGCGACCGCACCGTGCCGGGATTGCAGTCCATTATTTTTCCAATTTCCTCGTGCGACAAGCCTTGAATATCGTGAAGGGTCACAACGAGCCGATGAACATCAGACAATTTCTGCATGGCCTCGTTCAATTTCTCCTGCAATTCAGCTAACCCCATGTCACGACGCGGGTTCTTATCCGAAACCAACGCCACAAGGTCTGGATCATGTTCAGCGTTAAAGTCTAAGTCGTTCAGGCTGAATCCGTTATGCCGATTCTTCTTTTGTTTGAGGAAGTTGATCGTTTTGTTCACCGCAATGCGATAAACCCACGTAAAAAAGCCCGAATCGCCTTTGAAGCTGCTGAGCGCCTTGTAAGCCTTTACGAAAGTCTCCTGGGTCAGGTCGTTGGCGTCCTCGTGATTGGACGTCATGTGATAAACAGTCGCGTAAACCCGTTCCTGGTAACGCCGGATTAACTCATCGAACGCGGATAAGTCGCCTTCCTGCGCCCGGCGGACCAATTGCCTGTCTTCTACAGGCGCTGGAACGGTTGGCGCATCAACTTCTGCCTCAAGGGCGACTGTTTGGGTCATAATGGCCATGACTACCAGTACAGACACCGAGCGCATCCGTTTGTTGCGCCAAGTAGTTTCCCAATGCCACTAAGGCCTGTGCATTTTCAGACTGCGACACCCGGGCTACCGCTTCCTGCGCACGCTCAATTTCCTGGTAAATTATGGTTTGTGATTGAGTTAGAGCGTTGTGCCTGGCCAAAAGTTCAAAAATTTCTCCAAAATTTTTCGGGTTCCAATTTTCAATCAATTCTTTAACCCGCGTCTGCTCGGAATCCGAGCCTTGTTCCAGCAAAATCAGGATTGGCAACGTCAGTTTGCCGCACGCCAGATCGGTGCCGAGGGATTTGCCGACTGCTTCTTCGCTGCCGAAAAGATCGAGACAATCATCGAAGAGTTGGTAAGCGGTGCCCAAGGCCATGCCGTATTTGCGAATCGCGGCCCGAACTTCCGGCGTTGCGCCGGCTAAGTGCGCGCCCATATCGCACGAAAGCGCGAACAATTCGCCCGTTTTCATCCGAAGTGCTTTGAAATAGTCGTCGCGCGTTAAATTGAAATGGCGCCGTTGATTGGTCTGCAGAATTTCCCCGGTGCAAACAACATTCGTCGCGCTCGCAACGGCGCGGCAAACTTCGGGCGTCGGAAAACTCGCCGCCAAACACAACGCATGCGCGAACAAACAATCGCCGAGAAGAACAGAAACTTCGTTGCCCCAATTCGCAGCCAGGGTCGGACGGCGCCGGCGGATATCGGCTTCGTCCATTATGTCGTCGTGCACCAATGTCGCGAGATGCACCATTTCGATAATAACCGCCACCGTGACCAGCGAATCGTTCAACCGGCCGCCCGCGGCGCCACTCAAAGCCACCAACGCCGGGCGGATTTGCTTGCCTTGATTGGTCAACGCATACCGCGCGTAAGAAGCGATTTCGGGATCAAAAGCATCGACTTGCTGGGCCAGGTTTGTCGAAACCTCCTCAAGAAAAGGTTGCACAGGCCGAACCAGATCCTTCCACGCAATCAATGCTTTGGAGGGAGGGGTGGGGGCCAAACCTGGGTTCCTCGCGGTCGCCAACATGCCATGAGAATCCCTGATTTTGGCATATTCGTCAAACTCGCGCTGCTGCCTTTCAGTTCTGTTACTGCTGATTCAATTCGGCCTGCAAACGCTCCACTTCATTGAGCAATCGGGTGAATTTTTTGCCGAAAGCGGTCAGGCGATATTCGACACGGGGCGGGATTTCAGGGAAAGCAACGCGTTCGAAGATGCCGGCGCGATGAAAGTGTTTGAGGCGGTCACTCAGGACTTTGGCGCTGATGCCTTCAATATGCCGCTCCAACGCACCCGGCCTTCGGACGCCATTTTTGACGGCGCGAAGCACGCTGATGGTCCAGCGGCAGCCGATCACGTCTTCCAGCAACATGTCCACGCGCCCGGAGCTAAGCTTGGGCATCATTTTCAGAAATTTTTTGTCGCTGGCTGTCATGAATTTACACCGATTTGTGGGTATCCCACGCGTTTGTGCCTGCTTTCAAATTTTCTTGGGCGCGCGCAGATTCAGTCCGTGCAAGGACGCAACATTTAGCAGCGTAACCTATGGCCGCCAATTTCCGATCCTTAACTTTCACGCCGCACGTGCTCGATGCGCAACGCCACTACTTCGGGCAGTCGCAAGACCAACCGCCCGCACCAGGCGAAGATATTCTCACGCCGGAGGAGATCAGCTTCATCGAAGCGCGTGACCACTTCTATTTGAGCAGCGTCAGCGAAACGGGCTGGCCATACGTTCAACATCGAGGGGGCCCGCCGGGGTTTTTGAAAATCGTCGGACCCAATCAACTCGCCTTCGCCGATTACAAAGGAAATCGCCAGTTGCTGACCACCGGCAACGTGGCTGCCGAGGATCGCGTCTGTTTGTTCCTGATGGATTACGTTCATCGCGATCGCCTCAAACTTATTGGACACGCCGAAGTTTTGGATGCGCGAACAAATCCCGGACTCGTTGCGCAACTCACCACTTCCGAACTCACGCCGATCGTCGAACGAATCGTCCGAATTCGCGTAGTCGGATTTGATTGGAATTGTTCCAAATACATCACGCCGCGCTTTACGGCCGCGGAAATTGAAGAAGCAGTTGCGCCATTGCAACGGCGAATTGCCGAACTGGAAGCTCAACTTCAGAAAGCGACGCCCTCGTCTCAATGACTTCAAACGGTCACAAAACACCACTGGCACTTTCGGACCATTTCCAGCCTCTCATTACCTAAGCACCCTCAGGGCGCGCTGAGGTATGAGAATCCGAATTATTAGCCAGTCATTGTTGTGCTGTGTCCTGATCGGGACGCCGTTGAATCGGGCCGTCAGCATTGAGCCGCTGGTCGAACTTTCGGCGCCGACGTTCAATGCCGGCGCTGTCGAACTCACGCTGAACGGGCCAGCTGGAACATTCAGCATTCTGACTTCGGAAAACCTTCAGGACTGGACGGCGTTGCGCGCGGTGACGAAAACCTCCGATTTTGTCACCTTTAGCGATTTGCGATCGCCATCGCCAACCGCGCGCTTCTACAGAGCAGTCCAATTTGTGCCGCCAACCAACATGGTTTACATCGCGCCCAACACCTTCGTCATGGGCAGTCCGATCGCGGAGCTGCATCGCCAAACCAACGAAGGTCCGCAAACCACCGTCACGCTCTCACGCGGTTATTGGATCGGCAAATTCGAAGTCACCCAGGGAGAATATCTGGACGTCACCGGCACGAACCCAAGCTTTTTTCCCGGCGACCTTACGCGGCCGATCTCCAGCGTGAGTTGGCCCGACGCGACAAATTATTGCGCGCTGCTCACGCAACGTGAACTCGCGGCCGGCCGCATTGCTCCGGGCTACAGTTATCGTCTGCCCACTGAAGGCGAATGGGAATGCGCAGCCCGTGCCGGCACCACAACGCGCTTCAGCTACGGTGACGATCCCGATTACACCGAGCTTCCCGGTCACGCCTGGTATTTCATGAACGGCGCTCTGACCGTCCATCCCGTCGGCCAAAAGCTTCCCAACCCCTGGGGCCTCTACGACATGGAAGGCAACGTGTGGGAATGGACGCAAGACTGGCTGAGCGATCACTTGCCCGGCGGCGCCGTCACCGATCCACTGGGCGCGCCAAGCAACGCAGTCGGGTTGAAAGTGATTCGCGGCGGGGGCTACGATTTCGGCGAATCCGATTGCCGCTCGGCGAAACGTTACTTCTTCGGCAACCATCCCGCCCTCACCGACACCAATCTTGGGTTTCGTGTCGTCCTCGCTCCTGATGCTTAAACGGGCGCGCTGCGCGATCACGTTCCGCTAAAAATCAACCGAAAAACGCTGAAAAATCACATTTAAATTCGGTGTTTTCGCTTTGCGCATTCGTAAACGAGGGTTACATCTTTTGCAGGCGTAATCATGTTGGAACAGTCACAGCAGCCAGAGCGGAGCGCCTTGAGCGAGGCGGCGGATTTGCGCGCCCTCGAAGAACAACTCGGCTCGCCCGACGAAGCCACGGCAATTAATTCCGCGGCCTTCGCGGCATCTCTCACAAACATTCGCACGCCCGACCAACTCCGCGATTTTCTCATACAATTTCAAAGCAAAACGATCGCACAGGAGGAACTCCCAACCATCCTTCGCGCCTACAATCACGCGCTCCGAAATGAAGTGCGTGAAATCATCGCGCTCGATCGTTCGCTCAAAGACACTTTCTCCAACGAAGCGCTCGCGAACGCCAGTGAACGCGTTGGTCGCAATCAACTTCGCAAAATGCGCGGCCTCAAAACCGAACGCGTCGTCACGCGCTATTGGGATGCCGTTTATAAAAAGGAAGCGCACGGCTGGCACACCGTCGTCTTCGGTGTTGTCCTGGCGGTCTATTCAATCCCGTTGCGCCAGGGCCTGAATCATTACGGCCAGCAAACGATCCGCGGCTTTGTTGAAGCGGGCGCGACGTCGCTGCGTTTGCGCGCGCCGGAAATGAACGCGCTCGAGACTTCGCTCCTCGCCGATATGCCTGCAATCGTCGAACGCGCGCTCGAGTCGGAGAACGGCAACCAATTCCGTTGCGTCTAAACCGTGCCGACTCCGGGATTTTTCTCGATCGCGGATTGGGTCGTTATCTTCGCTTATCTCCTCGGCATCATCGCGCTCGGCGTTTATTTCGGCAAAGACCAGCGCAACACGCGCGATTATTTTCTCGGCAGCAAAAATATTCCGTGGTGGGGCATCGGCCTTTCCATCGTCGCGGCCGAAACCAGCGCGCTGACGATCATCGGCGTTCCCGCCATGGCTTACGGCGACAACATGGCCTTCATCCAGATGATCGTCGGTTACGTCATCGCTCGCATCATTCTCGCTGTCGTGATGGTCCCGCATTATTTCAAAGGCGAAATTTATTCTCCGTACCAACTCCTCGAAAATTCCTTCGGCCCGGGCGCGCGCCAAACCGCCAGCGTGTTCTTCTTAATCATGGAAACGCTCGCCGCCGGCGTCCGTGTTTATGTCGCGTGCATCCCCGTCCAACTTATGCTCGGCATCGGCGTCCTGCCCGCAATTATTCTCTTTGTGGTCCTTTCGCTGATTTACACCTACATCGGCGGAGTCAAAGCCGTCATCTGGACCGATGCCGTGCAATTCGGCCTTTTCCTCGCCGGTGGACTTTTCACCCTCTACTACATCCCTACTCTTGTTGATGGCGGCTTCTCCGCAGTCATGTCCGAGGCCGCCGCTGCCGGTAAAACGCACTGGCTGAATTCACAATTTTCTCTCAACGCGCCCATCAACATCTGGATGGGCGTCATCGGCGGCACCGTCATGGTGATGTCCACTCATGGAGCGGAACAACTCATTGTCCAACGCGTCCTCGCCTGCAAAAGCGTTCGCGACGGCCGCCGCGCATTAATTCTTAGCGCCGCGCTAATCTTTCCCCTGTTCCTGATCTTCCTCACCGTCGGCGTAATGCTCTGGGTGTATTACCAACATGCACGCTTTGCCATCCCTCTCCCTGAAGCGCGTCCCGGCATCAAAGCCAACGATTTCATTTATCCAATCTTCATGGTGACTGCTGTGCCGCACATCTTGAAAGGCTTTCTCATCGTCGCGATCCTTTCCGCCGCGATGTCGAGCGTGAGTTCCGCGCTCACAGCGCTCGCTTCCGTTTCCACCATGGACCTCATGAAAAACCTCCTGAAACGCGCGCGCGATGACGAATTTTTCCTGCGCTTTAGCAAACGGTCCACCGTCTTCTGGGCCGCAGCGCTAATTCTTGTCGCTTTTCTCACTCGCAAAAATGATTCCGTCCTCAATGCCGCCTTCGCACTGCGCGGTCTCACCGCCGGCGCTCTTCTCGGCAGTCTTTTGCTCACGCTCATGTGGCGAAAAGAAAATTCTTTTCCAATCGTGATTGGGATGTTCACAGCTCTGAGCGTGATGACCTGGATTTTTCTGAAGACAGAAATCTACTGGCCATGGTACACGCTCATCGGAACAGTCGTTATGCTTTCAACCGCTTATCTGATGCGATTCTTTGTCCGCGATGAACAAGCCTGAATACATCCTGCTCGGCATAGAAACGGGCGGCACAAAAACCATTGCCATCGCTGCGACCAAGTCCTTCGAACAGATCGCCCGCCTCGAACTTGGACCTGCGAATCTCCGGCTCATCTCCGACAAAGATTTTCTCGCGCTCCTCCGCGACTTAAAAACAAAAATTGCCGCACCTGCGGCCATCGGCATCGGTCTCCCCGGCATGCGAACTGAAGCCGATGCCCAGCGCGTTTCAAATCTTCTTAATAAAGTTTGGCCGAACGTTCCGTCACGCGTGACTAACGATCTCGAACTTGTCGTTCACGCGGCCGAACTCGACGAACCCGCCAACAAACAGCTCGCCAAAGTCGTGATCCTCAGCGGCACCGGTTCCTGCTGCTTCGGGCGCGCCGCCAACGGCCAAACTGCGAAGATCGGCGGCTGGGGCCACATTCTCGGCGACAAAGCCAGCGGCTATGACATCGCCGTCCACGCCGTGCGCGCCGCCGTTTACTATTTCGATCGCGATAACGAATGGACCAAGCTCGGCGAATCCATCCTGCGCCACACGTGCCTCAACGAGCCCAACGACCTCATCAACTGGATCCAAAGCGCTGACAAAAAAGAAATTGCTTCCGCCGCCGTCACGGTCTTCGACGCCTGGCACAAAAAAGATCGTCACGCCGCCGAAATCATCGAAGCCGCCGCCCACAGCCTTGCCAGCGATGCCATTAAATGCGCGAGCCGCCTCGAAAATTCCGACGCCATGGTCCAGTTCATTCTGGCCGGCAGCGTATTACTGAAGCAGCCCAAATTCGCCGAACTTGTGGCACAAACTATTCGGACAAAACGGCCCCAATCGCTAATCACTCCCCTGCCCCGCGAAGCTGCATGGGGCGCAGTACAGATGGCAGATTCTCTCGTAGCAACCGACGGAAGGATGTTCATTTCTTCTCCAAAAAGTCAGAACCTCCTACCGTCGGTTGCTACAATTCACGATTTGGCCAAATCCCCCACCGAGCTCCGTAATCCGCGCTCCAGGAATTTAGACAAACTATCGCCGCGCGCGGCCATCAATCTCTTCCTTTCCGAAGAAGAATACGTCAACGCCGGGCTCAAAAAATCGACCGGCAAAATTGAACGCGCTCTCAACCTCGTTACCGCTTCCCTCAAACGCGGCGGCCGTCTCTTTTACGTCGGCGCCGGCACCAGTGGCCGTCTCGGTATTCTCGACGCTTCCGAATGTCCGCCCACCTTCCGCACCGATCCCGAACTCGTCCAAGGCATCATTGCCGGCGGCCAACCCGCCATCTTTCGCGCTGTCGAAGGCGCCGAAGACGACCCTGCCGCCGGCGCCCGCGCCGGCGCTTTTCGCAACATCACATCTCGGGACGTTGTCATTGGCATCGCGGCCAGCGGACGCACTCCCTTCGTCTGGGGCGCGCTTGAAGAAGCCAAAAAACGCCGCGCCAAAACCATTCTCCTCACGTTCAACCCACACGTCGCGCTCCCCAAAAAGCCAAAACTGGATCTCCTCCTCGCCATAGATGTCGGTCCCGAGCTTCTTACCGGCTCCACGCGCCTAAAATCCGGCACAGCAACGAAATTAGCTTTCCAGCACATTGGGATCCTAAGCTTAGAATTCCACGTGGACAAGTTGTCGCG
>JADMIO010897297.1_pt1 | contig 115112 bp, 101 predicted proteins | sample 8958161 | NCBI WGS metagenome assembly JADMIO01 (sample SAMN16585339, study PRJNA669376) | soil metagenome | isolation source: Crop rotation soil | place: USA: Cullars Rotation, Alabama | collected 2011 | reverse complement strand
GCCGCGACTTCAAGTCACGTGAATTCCAAGCTTCGGATCCCACTGTGCTGGAAAGTTCGAACCAACTCTTGATGCTGCTTCCGAAGATCGTTACGACGCCGATGAGAAGCACGGCGACCAAGGCTACGAGAAGTCCGTACTCGGTCACCGCGATTGCTTCGTCGTCGCGAACAAAACGTCGTACAATGGCGTCAACCCGCTGCATGGTATCCCCCTTTGTGCGGTTGAACTGCAGACTCCACGTGTCTCAACAACCATCACGCAGAAAACCGTCGCTCACTACCCAGCATCGGGGGTCCCGTGCGCACTCTACGTTCCACGTCCAATTGGCGAACGCGCCAAGGCTCGAGCGGTCGAATTGAGGGCTAAGGTAGCGTCCAACTCATAGCGAACGCAAAACGGCTGCAACAACCGTTGCGTACGCGCAACATCGAAACGGAAATGATTGGAACCCGAAGGAAGCGATCAACGCAGTCTGAGCCACCGGAACACCGCGAAGTAGATGGCCCCGGCGAGCGCCGGTATCCACACCCAGGATGCGGAGATCTTGCTTCGCATCGCTGCGGCTACCAACACAATTGCGATGACGGCAAGTACCCCGGTCCACGGACCAGGCCGGGTAAACGCGTTCGTCACCATTTCAACGAACTCCTGAATAGACGACCCGATCACGTCGCCCATGGCTCAGATCCCTGGTGGGAACCACTCGACTCTATAACTGCGCGGCCACCGTGTCCAGCGACATGGTATCTCGCTGCCGTTACATACTGAGCAGGGCGCGTCGACATCCATGCGATACATCGGCAACAAGACGAAGCTGCTCCCATTTCTCAGGTCCGTCATCGCCAGAGTCGGGATAGCACCCGGCGTGGTGCATGACGCGTTCGCCGGAACGGCTGCGGTCGGGCGAGCTCTCAAAGCCGATGGCTGGTGCGTCCATTCGAGCGACCTGATGACGTACTCCTACGTACTGCAGCGCGCCTACGTCGTTGCTTCACGCGTCGACCGGTTCGACGCGCTTGCCAAGGCCGACCCACTCGTTCAAGCGCTGTTCGCCGAGTGCGGACTTGGTCTCGCGCGGCGCTCGATCGCCGGTACCGGCGACGGTCTTGTTCCCGTTGCCGGCGATGCGGCCACGTCGCGCCTGCGCGTCGTAGCCAATCATCTCGCTACGGGACTGGATGGGGACGCAGGTTTTTTTGCGCGCAGTTTTGGGCCCGCCGGGGGACGCATGTACTTCACCGATGAAAATGCCCGGCGAATCGACGCAGCGCGAACAGCGCTTCACGAGTGGCGTCAGCGCAGCTTGCTGGACGATGACACCTTCTACGTCCTTCTCGCCGCAGTGATCGAAGGCGCGGACCGCGTGGCGAATACGGCGGGCGTCTACGCGGCATACATCAAACAATGGCAGCCAAACGCTCTGCGCCCGTTCACTATCGTCGCCGAAACGCCAATCCCGTCTCGAGTGCGATGCGTCGCTCACCAAGCTGACGCCGCGCAGGTTGCTGAAGCTCTAGGGCCGATCGAGCTCCTATACGTGGATCCGCCTTACAACACCCGGCAGTATGCTGGCTACTACCATGTGCCCGAGCTCATCGCGCGCGGATGGTTCGACGACGCCGTGACGCTTCGAGGAAAGACGGGGCTCATCGCGGACGAAGAGCAGCGGAGCGCGTGGTGCTCGCGGCGTGAGGCACCAACGGCACTGCGCGAGCTCCTTGCGGCGACGGGAGCACGGCACGTTCTCGTGAGCTACAACAGCGAAGGCGTCATCCCCGACAAGGAACTGCGGGCAGCCCTTTCGGACGCCGCAATCGATGGCCGCGTGAGGCGGTTCACGCACCTTTACAAGCGCTATCGAGCGGACAGCGACCGCGAAGGTCGCCGGTACAAGGGTGACGAGGTGCGCGAGCTGCTTTACTACGGTCGGCTCAGGTAGGGTGGCAGCGTCTGGCGACCGCTGTTGTCGACACACGGTTGTTACCGCTGCCTAACTGGTTCGTCAGATCCATGTGACCAACAACACAACTCCCAGGCCGGTGGCGAGGCGTGCCTCAGCTGCACTATCGATGGCACGAGAATCGGGTTACACTAGCACCGTGAAGACGACGGTGCCGGCCTCTCCGACCGACCAACTGGAAGTAGATCAGGACATCATCTCGCGAGTCCTAGCGGGCAACCGAGATGCCTTTTCGATTCTGATCAACCGGTATAGCGACCCACTATACCGCCACGCGTTGGGCATGACCGGCAGCCCGGATGTTGCGGAAGACATTCTCCAGATGTCTTTCATTAAGGCGTACCAACACCTCGCCGAGGTGCGCGGACGTTTCGACGCCTGGGTTTTCCGGATCGTAGCGAACGGGTGCAAGGACTGGCTGAAGAACATTCGGCGGACGCACCTCAGCTACGATGAAGACGATCAGCCCTCCGGCTATTCGACTCCCGATGAGGAGTTGGACCGGACCGAGCTTCGCTCGGATCTCGACAGGGCACTGATGACTCTCGCGCCGTCATTGCGAGAGGCATTCGTGATGAAACACGTCGAAGGGCGGTCGTACGAGGAGATGGCCGATTTGTTGGGTACAACCGTTGGGGCCCTGAAGATGCGTGTACATCGCGCTCGTGAGGCGCTCCAGGCTCTTCTAGAGGAGAAATACGCATAATGCTTGACAACCTGAACGCACGCGACGGCAGCGGCGACGCTGGGCGCGAGCGCCCTCGCCGAGCCTCGGAGCACGCGCAGCCGCTCAGCGATCGAGAAGTTCCGCTTGGGGGGACAGCGACGTCCGAGATGATCAACCGCTGGCTCGACGGCGAGGCGCCGGAGCCGGTGGCCGTTAGCGCAGAATCTGCCCGCCAGGTGGACCTGTGGCGGCGTATCGAAGAGGAGTCCGAGCGTCGCCGCCACATGGTGACGCCGGTACACGTGAAGGCGCAGATCATGGCGGCCCTGCCGGCGGATGTTCCGCAGATGGCGCTGCCGTGGTGGAAGAAGTCGATCCAGGTATCGCCTGTCGTGGCGCTGGCCGCGGCTGCGGGTCTGGTCGCTCTTGGCGCCGCGATCGGCAACAGCATGCGGCTTCGCTGATCGCTGCACTGCTCCTCGCTGATAGAAAGGCCGGTCCGATGGCGGACCGGCCTTTCTCTTTGTTAACGATCACGACCCGGCCAACGTCTGACGAGAGACGCCGCGCACGCGGTTTCCGTAGCCCGCTCACTTGCTGGGGATCGCAAGTGTGTGTCATCGTAGTTCGTGCGGACAACACCCGACAGGAGCTGCCATGCGAGCTCGTTTTGTTGTGCTGCTGGGAGCGATCGCGATCTTCGGTGCGTGCGACAAACCGACGCCCGTGTCACCCGCAGCCACCGCAGATAACGTCGTCGACCTGATTCCCGATTATGCCGTGAGCCCGGCTGCGTCGATCGACGCAGCCGGCATCGGCGGATCGCTCTTGCCTGACGCGCTCAAGCTGACTGCCGAGCAGAAGGCGGCGATTGCGGCGCTGCATGATGCCTTCATGAAGGCAACCGCCGACGACATTGCCGCACTCCAGGCCATCGAGAAGGAAGCCAAAGCCGCGATCCGGGCCGGCAAGTCGCGCGATGACGTTCGCGCCATTCTGGCAAAGGCAGACCCGATTCGCGCGCGTCTCGACGCCGCCTTCAAAAGGCTTCAGGCAGACATCTGGGCCGTGTACACGCCCGAGCAACGGGCGTGGATCGACGCCCACCGCGTTCGGGATTGCAGGCCAGGATCACTCAACTTGACCGACGACCAGGTGAAGGCAATTCGCGACCTGGAACAGCGATTCTACGCCACGGTCAAGCCCGATCTGGAGATGATACGATCGATTGCCGAGGAAGCGAGGAAGGCGAGGGAAGCGGGCAAAACCCGAGAGGAGGTCGCAGCCATCCTCGCCCGTGCGGTCGAGCCGCAGCGTCGCGTTGCCGACGCCGAACGCAAATTGCAGGCAGCCATTCTCGCGGTGCTGAAGCCCGACCAGCGCGCGACGTGGACGTGTCGCCGGGACTAGGGATCTCGTTGGTACCGTGCGAACGCCGGCGGGTCACATCCCGCCGGCGTTCGTGTTTACGGGTTGCCGGAAATCACGCGCTGCAGGATGATGAGGTCTACGCCGTCCCGGTAGTAGTCGGTGACTCGCGCCGTCTCCGAAAAACCACAGCGAGCGAGTAACGCTCGGCCGGGCGATAACAACGGCTCGTCAGGCACTTCTGCGATGATGAGGCGCGCTCCTGTCGAGACGAGGTCAGCGACGGCCGCCTCGCAGAGCCCAACCCCGATCGCGTGCAGCCTGGCGCTCGCCGTCACGCTGATGAAGTGCATGCGTCCTGCGCGGACCGCGCCAGCGACTTCGCCGAACAGGGCGAACCCCACGATCTCGCCGCCACGGTCGGCGACGATGGCGCGCGACTCGCTCTCGTTTCCTTCGCTCGCCAGACGAAGAAAGTATGCGACCACGGTGGCGTATGGTGTTCCCGCGACGTCGTGCTCGACGAGGCCGCGCATCGCCGCACGATCGGTGTCGCGCGCACGGCGATACGCCGCGGCCGCCGGTGCCGGCTGGCTCATTACCGTTTGATGCGATGGCTACGAGCGAGTCAGCTGAACCTGTCGCACGCTGTGGATTTCCGGCAGCGCGCCTAACGCGTCAATGATCGACGCATCCAGCCGGCCGTCGACGTTCACGACGGCGAGCGCGTCACCGCCGGCGCCGAGCCGCGACTGGTGGTACCCCGCGATGTTGATACCGGCGTTCCCCAGCAGCGACCCGACTTGCCCGATGACGCCCGGAACATCCTGATTTCGAAGAACGAGCAGGGTTCCCGTTGGTGCCATGTCAACGCGGAAGTCGTCGATGCGAATGATGCGTGGGTGCGCATCGCCTAACAGGGCACCGGCAACGCGCGTCTCCCCGCCATCGGCCAGAGCTCGAATCTCGAGCTGCTCGGCGAGCGAGTCGCGCGTGTCGAGCTGCACCTGGTCCACGCGGATTCCGTGAGCGGACGCCACGTGCAGGGCATTCACCGTGTTTACGGCAGCTTCACCCACGACCCGTGACATCGCTCCGGCGACGGCGGTGGCGGTGATCAGGCGGAGGCCATCTGCTGCGGAGCCAGCATACCGGACCTCGATTCGAGCAATCCCCCCTTCGGTCAGGGCCGCCGCGAGCATGCCGAGCCGCTCGGACAACTCGAGCAACGGACGAAGGCGGCGCATGGCGTCTCCGCCGAGCCCCGGGGCATTGACCGCGCGAGAGAGATCGCCTTCGATCAGGGCCGCGCGCACTGCCTCGGCGATCTCAACCGCTACATTCTGTTGTGCCTCCACCGTCGACGCGCCGAGGTGCGGTGTCAGGACGACGTTGTCGAGCGATCGCAGGGGATGGTCTGCGGGCATCGGCTCTTGCTCGAACACGTCGAGCGCGGCACCCGCGAGGCGCTTTTCCTTCAGCGCACGAACCAGTGAGTCTTCCCGGACTACGCCGCCGCGTGCGGCGTTGACGATGACCGCCGTCGGCTTCATGAGCGCGAGCTCGCGATCACCCAGCAGGCCCGTCGTGGATTCGGTCAGCGGAACATGCAGCGAGACTACATCGGCCCGGCGCAGCACCTCATCGAGATCGGCGCGCTCGATGCCTAACGCGTTCGCGCGGTCGGCGATGAGGAACGGATCGAACGCGATCACATGCATGCCGAACGCGCGCGCCCGTTTGGCAACCTCGCCGCCAATACGGCCAGCGCCGACGAGGCCTAACGTCTTTCCGTACAGCTCCGTGCCACTGAAGCTCTTCCGGTCCCACTGTCCGGCTTTCATGGATCGGTCTGCCGCGCTGACCCGCCGGGCGAGCGCCAGCGTGAGTGCCAGTGTCAGCTCGGCTGCCGATATGGTGTTGCCGGCCGGCGCGGTCAGCACGGCGATTCCACGCTCGGTCGCGGCATCCACGTCGATCGTGTCCACGCCAACGCCGGCCCGGCCGATCACCTTCAGGCCGTTGGCGCGCGCGAGCGATTCGCGCGTGATCTGCGTTGCGCTTCGCACCAGTACCGCGTCCGCCGAGGCGATCGCGTCTGCCAGCTCGTTGCCCTTGAGGCCGGGCTTGACGATCAACTCGAACCGCGGATCATCACGGAGAGGCGCAAGCCCGTCGAGCGCGATCTGATCAGCGACCAGCACGCGATACGAGACGGTCATGCGGACAGCACCTCGCGCAACGTGTCGAGAAGCTCATTCACCTCGTCGAGTGTGTGGTCACCCATGTGGCCTATGCGAATGCCCGTGTCCTTCAACTCGCCGTAGCCGGCCGAGACGACGTACCCGCGAGCTTTCATCGCAGCGGTAACCGCGCCGCCCGAGTGTGTCGGCGGCAACGAGATGCAGGTGACGGTTGGCGACCGTGCGCCCTCGGGTGCGAGAACGGAGATCGCGATTCCGGCGTCGCGCATCTCGTCGACCCACTCCCACGTGCGACGCGCCATGGCTGCGTGACGCTCCCACCGTCCTTCGATCGTCTCGCGACGAATGTCGGCCAATTGCGCGGCCAGCGCATAGAACAGCGAAAGCGCTGGCGTGTTCGGCGTCTGATTGGCTCGGATCGACTTGTCGTATTCGATGAGGTCGAAGTAGATGCCTCGATCCTTCTTGGCCTTGGCCCGTTCGATCACGTTGTCTCGCGCGGCGGCAAACGCGAGACCGGCGGGAATCGCAAATGCCTTCTGCGATCCGGTGAGGACGAAGTCGAGCTCCCAGGCATCCGTCTCGACCGGCGCGCCGGCCATACCACTGACGCTGTCGACGAGAACAGCCACGTCGCCTGCGTCATGCGCCACACGGGCCAGCTCTGGGATCGGGTTCAGTGCGCCGGTCGACGTCTCGGAGTGAACGACCGTCACCGCATCGAACTTCCCGCCCTTGAGCGCGGTCGCGAGCATCTCAGGGGTGTGAATCTGCCCGAGCGGAACCTTGAGCGCTTCGGCCTCGACGCCGCATGCGCGTGCGATCTGGAAAAACCGATCGCTGAACGCGCCGTTGACCAGACATAGCACACGCGAGCGCACTCCGTTTCGGATCGCACCTTCCATGAGCCCGGTAGCTGACGAGCTGGCGATGTAAACCGGCCGCGTCGTACGGAAGACGTACTTGAGATCGGGCTCGATGCGCGCGATCAGATCCTCCATGCCTTTCCCGCGATGCCCAATCATGGGTTGCAGCATCGCCTGGAGGATGGTCGGCCGAACCTCGGTCGGGCCGGGAAGGAAGAAGCGGCCGAACCCGTGGTTGCTGTTGGAAGAAGCAGGGCTGGCGGCGACGCCAGCGCTCGATTGTGCCGTCATGAAATAGAGCCTGTTCGAAGGTCAGTGATTCGAGACTGCCGCGGTCATTGCGGCGCCACGTTCGTAAAGCGCGTGATGCGTGGTATGAAGAAGCTCATCCCTGTGCAGGACGATCGGAAGAATCGGAGCAAGAGAATTCGCCCGAACTACTACGTCGGCCGACTGGACGACGCTCGGACGTTCGACGACTCCCGCAAAGGCGACGAACATGTCGACGACAGGTCTCGCCTCGAGGTCTGTCGTGCCGTCACCCACCATGACGGCCGGGCGGCTGACGTTCCAGCGCTCGATCGCCGCCCGCTTGCCGCCCGACATAGTGAGCGGCGATGCGGCATCGAACCCAGCATAGGATCCGTCGTCGTCGAAGGTGATGTCTACTGCGGCCACGTGGCTTGCGCCGACATGAACGGCTTGCGCAACCGCAAGCACAGCCGGCAGCAAGCCGCCCGAAATAATGCGAACGTCGACGCCAGCAGCCTTCAACGCGGCCACGGTTTCGACTGCGTCGGGGACGAGGCGCGCAACGTACTCGCGACCCAACGCCTCCACTGCGGTGCGCGTGGGCTGCACGAGATGCAGCCGCCGCCCATACACTTCCTCGAGCGGGATACGCCCGCGCATTGCGGCGTCGGTGAGTTGCTCGACGTCCTCGCGACAGTGGACGGCCAACTCATCGATGCCCTCGATCGCCGAGAGGGTCGAGTCGCAGTCGAACAGCGCAGTGCGAAACCTGGGCATGACCTGATGCCCTACAGGTGAATTGCGCGGCCGAGCACGCCCAACGCGGCTTCCTTTACCGCTTCGGAAAGAGTGGGGTGAGAGTGAACCGTCACGCCCAGGTCCTCGGAGGATCCGCGATACTCGAACGCCAGCACGACCTCGGCGCACAGCTCCGACACGTTAGGCCCGATCAGATGTGCGCCGAGCAGCTCGTCCGTCTTCGCGTCGGCAATGAATTTCACGAACCCCGTCGTTTCACCCATCGTGCGGGCGCGGCCGTTCGCCGAGAACGGAAACCTGCCCACCTTGTATTCACGCCCGCTCTCTTTTACCTCGTGCTCGGCGAGACCGACGCTCGCAATCTCGGGCCAGGTGTAGACGATGGACGGCATGGACCGGTAATGCATCTCGGACGGTTTTCCCGCGATCACTTCCGCCGCGATGACGCCTTCATCCTCCGCCTTGTGCGCTAGCAGCTTGCCTCCGACGACGTCGCCGATCGCGAAGACACTAGGCAGGTTCGTGCGCATTGTGTGATCGACGATCACCTCGCCGCGCTTGCCCACGTTCAGACCGAGCGCAGCCGCATCCACGCCAGTGAGCGACGGCTTACGGCCGATGGAGAGCAGGACGTAATCGGCCTCGAGCGTTTCCGCCGCTCCGTCCTTGTCGGTTTGCACGAGAACGCGATCCTCTTCGACGGTCGCACCGACGACCTTGGTTCCGGCGCGGATCTCCAGCCCCTGCTTGCGGAACACCTTGTCGGCTTCCTTGACGATGTCCGCATCCATGCCTGGCAGGATCGTCGGCATGAGCTCCACCACCGTGACCTTCGCGCCGAGACGTCGCCACACCGAGCCGAGCTCGAGTCCGATGACGCCGCCGCCGATGACCACGAGATGTTTCGGCACTTCACCAATCGAGAGCGCGCCGACGTTCGACAAGACGCGCTTCTCATCCACCTTGAGGAACGGCAGCTCGATCGGGACTGAGCCGGTTGCGATGATGACGTTTCGGGCCTGGTACGTCGTGCTGGAGCCGTCGCTGCCGGCCACTTCGACGACGTTGCCCTGGCGCAGTGTGCCGCGGCCTTTCGCCCACGTCACCTTGTTTTTCTTGAAGAGGAACTCGACCCCGCGCGTGTTCTGCGCGACGACTTCCACCTTGCGCCGCATCATGGTGGCGAGGTCGACGCTCACGCCGTCGAAGTTGATCCCATGCTCACGCGCGTGCAGCTGTGCGAACTCGAGATGCTCGGAGGACTGCAGCAGGGCTTTCGACGGAATGCAGCCGACGTTTACGCACGTGCCGCCCAGTGTCTTGTCCATCTCCACGCAGACGGTCTTCAACCCAAGCTGCGCAGCGCGGATCGCGGCTACATAACCTCCAGGACCGCCGCCGATGACGACGACGTCGGCCATTTCGTTCACATTTGCCATGTTCAGCGGATATGAGGGTGCCCAAAAAAGCTAGCGGGTACGGCAACCATAGGCGACCGTACCCGCCGCTCCCCCTCAGGAAGTCCACCGAACGGCTATGACATCAGAGGCAATCCCGGAAAGACTTCGCGCAAAGCCCCGGCCTCGCTCTCGGGTCACTCGCGCTACCGCGGCAACCGCGGCGAACTGCGATCAGTCGTGTGTTTTCGAGTCTTCGCGCATCGCCACGAACTTTCCCTGGCGCAGCGGACGATAGCCGCGAACGAGACGCGTGTTGAACTTGCCGGAGATCTTCGCATCGACGCGTCGACCCTCGAAGACGGTGACGACGTCGCCGTTCTCTCTCGGATCGAAGTACGGGCCGATCATCGCGACGAAGGTGCTCTGACTTGCCTCGAGAAGCTTCACACCGGTCGGAGGGATGTCCTTCGTCATGAAGAACAGAAAACGCCCGACGACCGACGCATCGACTGAAGCGTCACGAATCAAGGTGAAAGGAACGCTGACGTCTTCGTCAGCGGCCATCATGTGACCACGCCAGAGGCCCGCGAGCGCCGACATGATCGGCGGCCTGAAGCTGCCGCGCGCGGGTGGAATTGGCGTGAATGCGAATGAAGTTGAAGACTTGCCCATCTCGGTACTCCTGTCACCGCTCACTACGCGAATCCCACTTGAAAGTGTCGGCGCCCGGCGAAAGAGCTTCGGCCGAGGCCGCCCAGACAGTCGCAGCTGCGACGCGCGCCTGTCTCGCGATCTCTGCTCAATTTGATGCACGTAGTGGCGAAAGGGTTTGCCATTTACAAGAAACTGACACGATCTGAAACGACCGCACACAAAAACAGAGAAACGCAGTCTGATCGAAAAAAGGGCCCGAGCTCGCGTGCGCGAGCTCGGGCCCTTGCTTCTTTCTCTGTGTCGTCAGTTGATCAGCATCGTCGCGGGATCTTCCATCAACTCCTTGATGCGAACCAGGAACAGCACCGCCTGCTGACCATCGATGATTCGGTGATCGTACGAAAGCGCGACATACATCATCGGGCGGATCTCCACCTTGCCGTTCACGGCGATCGGCCGATCCTGGATCTTGTGCAGTCCGAGAATGCCGACCTGAGGGTAGTTGATGATCGGCGTCGAGACGAGCGATCCGAACACACCGCCGTTCGTGATCGTGAAGGTTCCACCCGTGAGATCATCCATGGTGAGCTTGCCATCACGCGCTCGTTTTGCGAGGGCCGTGATGTCGCTCGAGACTTCGATCATTCCCTTACGATCTGCGTCCTTGACGTTCGGAACCACGAGCCCAGCGTCGGATGCGACGGCGATGCCCATGTTGACGTAATGCTTGTAAACGACGGAATCGCCGTCGATCTGCGCGTTGACGACCGGATAGGCCTCGAGCGCGAGACACGCCGCTTTCACGAAGAAGGGCATGAAGCTGAGCTTCACGCCACGCTCTTTCTCGACGCGTTCCTTGATTCGCTCACGCAGCGCGCTCACCGCCGACATGTCGATCTCGTTGAACGTCGTGAGATGTGCCGTGGCGTGCTGCGCCTCGAGCAGGTGTTCGGCGATTCGTTTCCGCCGGGTCGACATCTTCTCGCGGGTCTCGCGTGCGCCCGCAGGCGGAGCTGGAGGCCTTGCAGCAGGCGCAGCGGGGCGAGACGGCGCTTCGATCGCCGGCGGAGTGGGCGCCGTCGTGGAACCGTCGCCACGCGGTGCCGCGCTCGTGGACGGTGCGCCGGACTGCTCGATCACGTCGGGTTTGCTCACCACGCCGCCGCGTCCGGTCCCGGCGATCGTGGCGAGGTCGATACCCGATTCGGCGGCGACGCGCTTGGCAGCAGGCGATGCTCGCACCTCCGACGCTGCACGACCAGCGGCAGGCGACGGCTCGGGCGGCGCGCTCGCAGCAGCGGCGGGGCGCTGGGCACTCGGCGCTTCGGCGGAGGGCGCGCGTGTGGGGGCTGGGCCGGCGCCAGCGGCAGATTCGTCGATCTCGCCGAGGACATCGTCAACCGCGACGACGTCGCCGTCGTGTTTCACCTGACGAGCGAGTCTGCCTGCTTTGAGCGCAGGCACCTCGACGGTAACTTTATCCGTCTCCAACTCGACCAGTGTGTCGCCGGAGGCGACCGCATCCCCCTCCTTCTTGAGCCAGCGCGCGACCGTCGCTTCGACGATCGATTCTCCGAGAGGGGGCACCTTGATCGAAATCATTCGGCGAATCCAGTGACCGGTATTGGTGGGGTAGCCCCGAACGCGCCTCGGTACGCGAGCGACGCAACGCGACGGACCGAAACGCGCCGGCACTCCGCAGGAGGCCAAGTTTTCGCGGAATATAACTGGCGAGGAAGCACGTGCGAGCGCTGACGATCGACGCACACGGCGAGCTCGATCAGCTGCGATATCGCGACGATGTTCCGGTCCCCGAACTCGCGGCGGACACGGACGTGCGCGTGCGGGTGCGGGCCGGCGCCCTCAACCACCTCGACCTGTGGGTCGTGCGCGGCGTGCCAGGCGTTCACATCACGCCGGGGTGGATCCTCGGCTCCGATTGCGCAGGCGTCGTCGACGCGGTGGGTTCAGCCGTGACGTCCGTCCGCGTCGGCGAACATGTAGTCGTGAACCCCGGCGTAAGCGATCGCACATGCGAGTACTGCCGCACCGGTGACAATCCGCTCTGTCTCAAATACGGCATCCTCGGAGAGCATCGGCCGGGCGCGCTGGCTGACTACGTGGTGGTACCGGCAGTCAACGTGCTCTCGATCCCTTCGAGCCTGTCCTTCGTGACCGCAGCAGCCTTTCCGCTCGCCACGCTCACGGCATGGCGTATGGTCGTTACGCGGGCGAAGGTGAACGAAACGGACAACGTGTTGGTCCGCGGTATCGGCGGTGGCGTCGCACTCGCATCGTTGCAGGTCGCAAAATCGCTCGGTGCCCGCGTATGGGTGACCTCGGGGAGCGACGCGAAGCTCGAGCGCGCGCGCGCGTTAGGCGCCGACGAGGTGCTCAATCACCGCACGCAGGACGTGGCGAAGGAAGTGCGTGCGCGGACCGGCAAACGCGGCGTCGACGTCGTGATCGACTGCGTCGGCGAAGCAACTTGGGCCTCATCGCTCGGATCACTCGGAAAACGCGGCCGACTCGTGACGTGCGGCGGAACCTCGGGTCCGATGCTGCAGATCGATGTACGCCGTCTTTTTTGGAACCAGTGGACCATCATGGGTTCCACCATGGGCAGCGACGCAGAATTCGCGGCCATCGTGGGAGAGCTCAGGGCGGGGCGACTGCTCCCAGTGGTGGATTCCGAATTCCCGCTCGAGTGCGGGGGGGAAGCGTTCGCCAGGCTCGCGTCGGGTGAACAATTCGGAAAGGTCGTCGTGACGGTATCGGACTCGTGACGTCGGATCAGGCGCAGTTCACGAGCGACGAACAGCGTGACATCCGGACTGCGGTCGCCGCCGGGCGTGCACCGGAATGTCCGCGATGCGGTGTCGGGTTGTCGTCCCGGACCATCGGGGGCGGGTCTTTCGGTCTCGGATACGCCCGTCGGCGGGAATGGCTCATCTGCCCGAAATGCCATCGAAGCGCCATCTTCGATGTGAAGCGCGGCACGCGGAATTGAGTAATCGGCCCGGAGCTTACGCATGACCTTCCTGGAGCGACTGCAGAGCAGCTTCGCGCAGTTCGCTGAATTCGTCCCCGCGCTCTTCGGAGCGCTGATCATTCTCTTTGCCGGCTACCTGCTGGCGAAGCTCATCGAGCGCGGCACCGAACGTCTGCTGCGTCGCTTGCGGCTCAACTACCTGCTCGAGCGCGGCGGCGTTATGCAGGCCGTCGAGCGATCAGGGTCGCACTTCAACCCGTCGCGCGTGCTCGCGAACCTCGTGTTCTGGTTCGTGATGTTCGTGGTGATCATGATCGCGGCGAACGCGCTCGGCATGGAGACCCTGGCCGACGTGTTCTCGGAGCTGGTCGGCTATATCCCCAGCATGATGGCCGCGATCGTCCTGCTCATCGTCGGTATCGTGCTCGGGCGGTTCGTCGGTGGGTTGATTCTGGCGTCGGCTGGTGCGATTCAAGGAGGGCCGACGCTGGCGCGCGTTGGTCGTTGGGGCGTGATCCTCCTCGCGATCTTCATGGCGCTGCAGCAGCTTGGTATCGCGAACGAGATCGTGGTCACGGCGTTCGCGATCCTCTTTGGCGCGGTCGCGCTCGCGCTGGCCTTGTCTTTCGGTCTCGGAAACCGCGAGCTTGCTGGCGAGATCACGCGAGCCTGGTACGAGCGCTACAAGGCCGAGCGTGATGCGATTGCCGCCGCGGAGCGCGATGCGGAGCTGGCCGACGAACGGGAAGCCGAGGGGAATCAGGTGCTCGGCGCAGGGGACGGACCCGAATAATCGGGAATCGGGAATCGGGGAATCGGACGTAACCACGAGGATGATTCGACATGACTGAGACCGCTACGATCGCGAATGTGCTCGGATCCGAGCTTTCGCTCGAAGAGCTCTGGATGCCGTTCACGGCAAACCGTGCGTTCAAGCGCGCGCCTCGCCTGCTCGCGTCGGCAAATGGCATGTACTACACGACGGTCGATGGCCGTCGAGTGCTCGACGGGACGGCTGGTCTCTGGTGTGTGAACGCGGGCCATTGTCGCGAGCCGATCGTGCGCGCGGTGCAGGAGGCGGCTGCGACGCTGGATTTCGCGCCCGGGTTCCAGATGGGGCATCCGTACAGCTTCGCGCTCGCCGAGCGGGTCGCGGAGATGCTGCCCGGCGATCTCGATCACGTCTTCTTCGCCAACTCGGGATCCGAGGCAGTCGACTCGGCGCTCAAGATCGCGATGGCGTACTTCCAGTCGAAGGGTGAGACGCAGCGCGTGCGGTTCGTGGGGCGGATGCGCGGATACCACGGCGTGGGATTCGGCGGGATATCCGTCGGAGGGATCGAGCCGAATCGGCGTGCCTACATGGCGCAGCTGCTGCCGCAGGTGGACCACCTCGCGCACACGCACGACCCCGCGCGCAACGCCTTTTCGCGTGGAGAGCCCTCGCAGGGCGCGGAGCTCGCCGACGATCTGGAGCGAATCGTTCGCGAACGCGGCGCCGAGACGATCGCGGCGGTGATCGTCGAACCGATGGCAGGATCGACGGGAGTGCTGGTTCCCCCGAAGGGCTACCTCAAGCGTCTGCGCGAGCTCTGTGACAAGCACGGGATCCTGCTGATCTTCGATGAAGTCATCACAGGGTTCGGCCGGCTCGGCGCTCCGTTCGCGGCCGACTACTTCGGTGTCGTTCCGGACTTGATGACCGTGGCGAAGGGGCTAACAAACGCCGCGGTTCCCATGGGCGCCGTGTTCGTCCGTCACAAGATCTATGATACGGTCGTGAACTCGGCTCCGGCCGGCATCGAGCTGTTTCACGGCTACACCTATTCCGGTCATCCACTCGCGGCGGCCGCTGGTCTGGCGACGCTCGACGTGTACGAGAACGAAGGGTTGTTCCAGCGGGCCGCGAGTCTGGCGCCGTACTGGGAAGACGCGCTTCACTCGCTTCGCGGCCTTCCCCGCGTCATCGATATTCGAAACCTTGGCCTCGTTGGTGGCGTCGAGCTCGAACCGCGCAGCGGTGCGCCGGGCGCGCGCGCGTTCGAAGTCTTCGTGGACTGCTTCAACCGCGGCGTCATGGTCCGCGTAACCGGAGACATCATTGCTATGTCGCCGCCGCTCATCATCGAGAAGTCGCAGATCGACGACGTCGTCGGAACGCTTGGGGACGCGATCAAGGCCGTGGCCTAGAACCATGAACCGTCACTCCCGTGCCACGTTAGGCCTCGTCGCCATGGCGTGCGCCATCGCAATGCCAGCGGGGGCGCAAACTCCGGCGGCAAACAAGCCGCGTGCGCGCGACCTCGGGCTGCCGATCGGAGGGACCGCCGGCCCGCTGGACGCGATTACCGATGTCGCCGGTGTGGAGGTAGGCCACACGACGCTCATCTCGGGAAGTGGCAAGCTGGTCGTGGGGAAGGGGCCCATTCGCACGGGCGTGACCGTCATCCACCCCCGCGGAAAAGCGAATCCCGATCCGGTCTTCGGTGCGTGGTTCACGCTCAACGGCAACGGCGAGATGACGGGGACGACGTGGCTCCAGGAGTCGGGGATTCTCGAAGGGCCTATCGCGATCACGAACACGCACAGTGTCGGAGTCGTGCGTGACGCGATTCTGCAGTGGCAGGTCGGAAAGCCGGGCATGCAGCCCTGGGGGTTGCCGGTCGTCGCCGAGACGTACGACGGCGGACTCAACGACATCAACGGGTTTCACGTTCGTCCGGAGCACGTGATCAGCGCGCTGGACGGTGCGAAGGGCGGGCCCGTGCAGGAGGGAGCCGTTGGCGGTGGCACCGGCATGGTCTGCCACGGCTTCAAAGGGGGCATTGGGACTGCGTCGCGCCGTCTCCCCGCGGAGCAGGGTGGCTACACGGTGGGGGTGCTCGTGCAGTGCAACTACGGCGCACGCCGCGATCTCAGAATCGCCGGCGTGCCCGTTGGCGAGGAGATCCCCGACCTTCAGCCGTGCATCGCGAACCACGACCCGATTCCAGCCGGACAGGGGCAGCGAAGACCGTGCGATGCGCCGTCACCTACTCGTGGGGGCGACGATGATGGGGCCGGCTCGATCATCGTGGTGGTCGCGACCGACGCTCCTTTGCTGCCGCATCAGCTGAAGCGCATCGCGACTCGGGTATCGCTGGGGATTGGACGAATGGGCGGGTGGGGCTCGAATCCATCTGGCGACATCTTCGTGGCATTCTCTACGGCAAACGCAGGCGCTGCCGGGGCCGCCGATACCGCCTCCGTCCGCATGCTCGCGAACGCCAGAATCTCGCCGCTCTTCACGGCAACCGCACAGGCGACCGAAGAGGCAATCGCGAACGCGTTGCTTGCCGCCGAAACTATGACGGGTGCGAACGATCTCCGCGTGTATGCGATGCCGGTGGATCGCCTCAAGACGATCATGAAAAAGTACGGTCGATAGCGACCGGCTTCTTTTTTCGCGACTTTGTGGCGCAGCGCGGTTTCAGTCGTCCAACCGAAAACTCCGTTCTCGGACGCGGGTATTACGCTCTAGCCTGATACACCATTTCGACGCCGCGCCGACGACATCACCGTCGTATCGCCTGATTGCAGTTCAGATGGATTCTGCTGCTTCGTTTCTCTTTGCCACAGGCATCGAGAACAGTTATCCCACGCTCGCCTCTGGCGTCCGAATCGACCAGATGGAGAAGTGTGGGCACTACGTCCGTTGGGAAGAGGACTTCGCGCTCGTTCGCGATCTCGGGCTCAGCGCCCTACGGTACGGTCCGCCGTACTACCGGACGCACGTGGCTCCAAACGGCTACGAATGGGACTCATCCGACGCTCCAATGCTGAGGCTTCGCGAGCTCGGCATCGAGGTGATCGCGGACCTCTGCCATTTCGGTGTCCCGTCATGGCTCGGCGGGTTTCAGGACGCAGCCTTTCCTGTCCTGTTCGCCGACTACGCGCGCAGCTTCGCCCGGCGCTACCCATGGGTCCGCTATTTCACGCCGGTCAACGAGATCTTCATCTGCGCTAGCTTCTCCGCGCTTCGTGGCTGGTGGAACGAGTGCGAGAAGAGCGACACAGCTTTCGTGCGTGCCCTGCGCAATCTTTGCATGGCCCATGAGCTCGCGGTGGAGGCGATTCTGTCGGAGCGGCCGGACGCGATCATCGTCCAGGGCGAATCGATCGAGCACTTCCATCCGGCAGGGCGATCGGCAGCCAAGGAGGCCGAGCGTCTCAACGGCATAAAGCATCTGTCGCTCGACCTGACACTTGGACACGAGCTCGGCCACGGCATGGCGGCGTATCTCAACGATCACGGTGTGACGTCCAACGATCTCAGCTTCTTTCGGGAGCGTCGCGCGGTGGGCCAGCGGTGGCTCGGTACCGATTACTACCTAACGTGCGAGCACCGTGTGGCCGGAAGCGGCCGACTCACGACCTGTCGTAACGGCGTTGGTTACCGCGAGCTCGCGTCGCAATACCACCGTCGTTACGGCATCCCACTGTTTCATTGCGAGACCAACCGCGCGACCGGCCAGGCCGTCGAGTGGCTCGATGCGCAGTGGAGCGATGTGGTTGCGCTGCGCAGCTCCGGCGTTCCCGTTCGCGGATTCACGTGGTACTCGCTGACGGATCAGATCGACTGGCAACATGGATTGCGGGTCGAACGCAACGATCTCCATCCCGTCGGGCTGTATGATCTGCAACGGCGGCCGCGTCCGGTCGCTCATCGGTATCGCGAGATCGTGACGAACTGGGGCGCTGCGCTAGCGGCGCCGGATACCGCGGTCGGGCTCGCAAGCGAGTGGGTGCGGGCCGAGGCCTAACACGAGCGGGGCGTCATGTGGCGGGACGATCCAGTGCGTGCTGCACACGTCTGGGATGCCAACCATTGTAACTGCCAATAGTTACGCCGGTCATGCCTTTCGCGCGCGTCGCGTCCAGCGGCGCGCGCTTTTGCATCCTCGTTAGGCACGCACGACGCCGCGTCGGACGGAACATTCGTAAACCGATTGCTGCAGACGAATGGGGCATATGATTTGCGCTTGGTTGGCGCCGCATGTTTCCCGACCTTCTCACATCTCACCGCGAAACCGCATGACCAACGCCGCGCGCACGGCTACTTCGCACGGATATCCGCTGATCGTTCACAGTCATCTGCGCTGGGATTTTGTCTGGCAACGCCCGCAACAGATTCTGTCGCGCTTCGGTCGGAGTCATCCCGTTCTGTTCGTGGAAGAACCCGTGTTCGCCGACGATCTCGCGACAGGGGCGCTGGACGTCACTGCTCCGTGCGCGGGTGTGCATCGGGTGGTACCGCGGCTTCCGGCGTATCTGCGCTCCTCGTACGATGATGCCGCAGCGGCGGTTCGCTCGCTGCTGCTCCAGCTCATCGGCGGCCGTGGCGCACTCGCCGGAATGTTCGGGAACGCTGTCCAGTGGTTCTACACGCCCATGCCGGCGCCCGTCATGATCGGCGCGTTTCGCGAACGCGGCACCGTTTACGATTGCATGGACGAGCTCGCGCAGTTTCGCTTTGCGCCGCCCGAGCTGACGCAGCGAGAGCAATTCCTCATGTCGCGCGCCGACGTCGTGTTCACCGGGGGCCGGCAGCTATACGAGTCGAAGTCCCGCCGACACCCTAACGTGCACTTCTTCGGCTGCGGCGTGGACGCCGATCACTTCTCGCGTGCGTCGCGCAGTCAGACGCCCGTCGCGGAAGAATTGCGGGAGCTGCCCCATCCGATCCTCGGATACTTCGGAGTCGTCGACGAGCGTCTCGACTACGAGTTGATCGACCATCTCGCCGATCGCTTCCCGCGCGGTTCCCTCGTGTTCGTGGGGCCGACTGCGAAGGTCGACCGCAGCGAGCTGCCGCATCGCGCGAACATTCACTGGCTCGGCCAGCGGCCGTACGATCGGCTCCCGGAATACGTGAAGGGGTTCGACGTCTGTCTCATGCCGTTCGCGCTGAACGAGGCGACGCAATACATCAATCCGACGAAAACGCTGGAGTACATGGCGGCTGGCAAGCCGATCGTGTCCACGGCCGTGCCGGACGTGGTTCGCAACTTCACGCCGATCGTGCGCGTGGCGGAGACCACGACGGATTTCTGCGACGCCGTGTCGGCAGCGTTGGTGCCTGACCCGGTACGCATCGATGCCGGCCTCGCGCTGGCGAGAGCGTCCACGTGGGAATCCATCGTCAGCGCGATGGATGGCCTGATCCTCCAGGCGGTTCGTGGTCAGCACCGCGTGAGGGCGGAGCCGCGCGTCGCTCTGATGCCTCACCGCTCGCTATCGACCGGCGGGTCAGGCCGTCCGGAGCCGCGCGGTGACGACGAGGCCATTGTCGCGTAGCGTTAGGCGTCGTGGGCAGCAGCCTCGAACTGTGGGCCGGCATCGAATGCTCGTATAATCGGGTCGGGGATTCGTACTTCGACCAGCTCGAGCGCGCCGGAGTCTATGCGCGCCCCGGGACGCTCGAGGCACTGGCCGGCCTCGGCGTCGCCGCGATGCGGTTCCCGGTGCTGTGGGAGCGCGTGTCCGCGTTAGGCGATCGTGCCTGGGAGTGGACTGACCGTGGCCTCGAGTGTCTCCGGCGGCACGGCATCGCACCGATCGTAGGACTCGTACACCACGGCAGCGGGCCAGCGCACGCCAGCCTCGTTCACGACGATTTTCCGCATCGACTGGCCGAGTTCGCGCGAACGGTTGCCCGACGCTACCCGTGGGTGGAGAGCTTCACCCCTGTCAACGAACCACTCACCACCGCGCGATTCGCCACGCTGTACGGACTCTGGTACCCGCACGAGACGTCGCCACGGATGTTCGGTCGCGCGATGATCCTCCAGTGCAGAGCGATCGCCGAAGCAATGCGCGCGATTCGCGAGGTCACGCCGACCGCTCGGCTCGTGCAGACGGAAGACCTGGGGAAGACATACGCATCGAGCGTGCTGCAATACCAGGCGGATTTCGAGAACGAAAGGCGATGGCTCACTTTCGACATGCTGTGCGGTCGCGTCGTCGGCGATCATGCGCTCGCGAGGTATCTCAGGTGGGCCGGCATCGGCGACCACGAGCTCGAGGGCCTCGCCGAGCGCCCGTGTGAGCCGGACATCGTCGGTATCAACCACTACCTGACGAGCGAGAGGTTCCTCGACCATCGCCTCCAGCGGTACCCGCGCGACACGTGGGGCGGAAACGAACGCCACCGGTACGCGGACGTCGAAGCCGTGCGTGTGTCAGGCGACGGCATCGCGGGCCCGTACGCCCTCCTGCGGGAGGCCTGGGAGCGATACGGGCTGCCGCTGGCTGTTACGGAAGCACAGCTCGCGTGCACGCGCGAGCAGCAGCTCCGATGGCTCGACGAAGTCTGGCGCGCGGCGAGTCGATTGCGGCGGGAAGGTGGCGATGTGCGAGCCGTGACCGCCTGGTCGGCGCTGGGGGCGTACAACTGGTCGTCGCTGCTGACGCGCGACGACGGGCACTACGAATCGGGGCTGTTTGACCTTCGGGCACCCGCGCCCCGAGCGACTGCTCTGGCGACGATGGCGCGCTCGTTGGCGAACTGTGGGCACTTCGAGCACCCCGTGCTCGAAGGCCCCGGCTGGTGGCGGTGTGACGCGCGGCTCACGTATCCGCCCGTTACCGTTTCGACCCGATCGACGCTCTTTGCGCATACGAAGGATCGACTGGCGGGGCTTCGACGCGGGCCGCGCCGTGGCCACCGGCCGCCGGTCATGATCGTCGGGGCGCGCGGGACGTTGGGTCGTGCAATGGCGCGCGCGTGCGAACACCGCGGGCTCGCGCACGTGGCGCTTTCGCGGGATGATCTGGATATCACCGACGACCGCGCTGTCAGGGCAGCGCTAGCCGGGCGCCGCCCGTGGGCGGTCGTCAACTGTGCCGGGTTCGTGCGGGTCGACGACGCGGAGGGCGAGCAGGACGCCTGTCGAGCGGCGAACATTGCCGGCGCGAGTGTGCTCGCTCGCGGGTGCGCGGCGGCGAGCGCGAAGCTCGTGACGTTTTCGACGGACCTGGTCTTCGACGGTGAAAAGCGCTCGCCGTACGTCGAGTCCGATGCCGTTCGACCGCTCTCGGAGTATGGGCGGACAAAGGCAGAAGCGGAGGCCACGGTCCTCGCCGTCACGAGCGACGCGCTGGTCGTGCGGACGGCGGCGTTCTTCGCAGATCACGATGACTACAACTTCGTGACGGTCGCGCTCCGCGCGCTGGCGGCGGGCGCGCCGTTCGAGGCCGCGAGCGACGTGGTCGTGTCGCCAACGTACGTGCCGGATCTCGTGAACGCCGTGCTCGACCTCGCGATCGACAATGAGCGGGGCATATGGCATCTGGCGAGCGATGGCGCCCTGACGTGGGAAGAGCTCGCAAGGCGCGCCGCGCGGGCGGCGCAGGTTGGAGCATCGACGCTGCGAGGCGTCACCGTCGACGAGCTCCCTCTCGCGGCGCCGCGCCCGCGGTACTCCGCACTCGGAAGTGAGCGGGCGGCCATCATGGCGCCGGTGGACGACGCGCTCGCTCGTTATGCACGAAGTCGATCCTGGGAACGCCCGCTGGCGCGGCTCAATTCCGCTGAGCAGACCGGCGCGCGTTCACCGAACCACTACCACACACAGCTCGATGCGAGCGCGCGGTAATTCTCGATCTGGGGGATGGCTGGCGCAGGGAAGGACATGATGCACTCTACGACCGAAATGACCTCCGGGAGTCCGAAAATCGTTGTCATCGGCGCTGGGCCAACCGGACTTGGGGCCGCCTACCGGCTGCGCGAGCTCGGGTACACCAACTTCACGCTGCTCGAAGCGAGGCATAAGGTCGGTGGGTTGGCGTCGTCGGAGACGAGTCCGAACGGGTTCATCTACGACATTGGCGGTCACGTGCTGTTCTCGCACTACGAGTACTTCGACCGTCTGTTCGACCGTCTGATGGGGGACGAGTACCAGGAGCTCCTGCGGGAATCGTGGGTATGGATGTTCGATCGCTTTCTCCCGTACCCGTTCCAGAACAACATCAAGTACCTGCCGAAAGAGGTGGTGCTCGAGTGTCTGCTCGGGCTGATCGAAGCGCAGAAGCAGCCGCTCGACAAGTCGAGGTTCGACAACTTCGAGCAGCTCATTCACGGCGTCTTCGGTGCCGGCATCGCCAAGCACTTCATGATGCCATACAACTTCAAAGTGTGGGCGCACCCGCCGTGCATGATGAACAAGGAATGGATCGGTGAGCGGGTGGCCACGCCACCGATCGAGCGCGTGCTCGGCAACGTGGTCCTCGACCGCGAGGACGTCTCGTGGGGGCCTAACGCGACGTTCAAGTACCCGCGTTACGGCGGCACGGGCGAGCTATTCGCCCGCATGCGTCCGTACGTCGAAGACCAGCTTCGACTCTGCGCGCCGGTCGTCGCGGTCGACGTCGAGCGCAAGGAAGTGCTGCTGCGCGACGGGCATCGCGAGGGGTACGACGTTCTGTTGTCGACGATGCCGCTCGACGTTCTCGTGAAGTCGCTCGTCGGCGAGGTGCCGGAGTGTGTCAGAACCAAGGCCAGCCGGCTGCGTCACTCGGGGTCGTTCATTGTCGGCGTCGGGATCCAGCAGCCGTGCCCGTCGACGAAATGCTGGATGTACTTCCCGGAGAGCAACTGCCCATTCTACCGCCTGACGTACCTGTCGAACTACTCGCCGGAGGTCGTGCCTGACGCGAGCTCGCAGTACTCCATTCTCGCGGAGATCTCGCACTCGGAGTTCAAGCCGGTGAATCGGGACACGGTCATTGATGACACGATTCAGGGGCTCGTGAACACCCGCATGATCGACGAGGCCGATCGCGACGACATCGTCGACGCCTTCCTGATCGAGCGCGCGTACACCTATCCCACGCCATCGCTCGAGCGCGATTCGGCGCTGGCCACGGTGCAGCCGTGGCTCGAGACGCAGGACGTCTATTCGCGCGGGCGGTTCGGTGCCTGGCGGTACGAGGTGGGGAACATGGACCACTCGGTGGCGCAGGGGGTCGAGTGGGTGAATCGCGTCGTGCTCGGCGAAGTGAGCGACGAGCTGACGTGGCAGGGAAAGCGCGGCTGTTAGTCGGGAATCGGGAATCGGGAAGCGGGAAGCGGGAATCGGGAAGCGCGAAGCGTCCCAGAGCGGTATCCGCCGCGCGGTTACAGATGAGGTCGGTTTGCCTCGACCGCCTGTGCGTCGTCTCACACGACAGGGGTGATCCAGCCCGATTCGGTGGTCGCCGCGGGCATCCGTAACACATTGCAGCTAATCCAGTTACGAGCCGCTGCACGCGTTGCTATTCGCCTCTCCTTCGGGTATACTTCAGCCACCGAAGTTCGACTCGTCTTTCCCTCCTGCAGGACCCAATGACCGGCCCAAGCAATCGCGAACGCATACTTCCCCGTCTCATTGACGAGGAGATCAAAGAGTCGTTCATCAACTACTCGATGAGCGTCATCGTCTCGCGCGCGCTCCCCGACGTGCGAGACGGTTTGAAGCCCGTGCATCGTCGCATTCTCTACGCGATGAACGACCTCGGCCTCCTACCGAATCGGCCCTTCAAGAAGTCGGCGACGGTGGTGGGCGACGTGCTTGGCCGGTTCCATCCGCATGGCGACGGCGCGGTGTACGACGCGCTCGTGCGCATGGTGCAGGAGTTCTCGCTGCGCTATCCGCTCGTGGACGGCCAGGGCAACTTCGGGTCGATGGACGGCGACCCAGCCGCGGCGTACCGCTACACCGAAGCGCGGCTCATGCGCATCGCGACGGAGCTGCTCGCGGACATCGACAAGAACACCGTCGACTTCGCGCCGAACTTCGATGACCACCTGACCGAGCCCAAGGTCCTTCCGGGCGGCTTCCCGAACCTGCTGGTGAACGGCTCGTCAGGCATCGCGGTCGGAATGGCGACGAACATCCCGCCGCACAACCTCAAGGAAGTCATCACCGCAACCATTGCGCTGATCGACAACGCCGAACTCACGTTAGGCGACATCCGCAAGATGGTGAAGGGGCCGGACTTCCCGACGGGCGCCTACATCTACGGCCGCGACGGGATCAAGGATTACCAGGAGACGGGGCGCGGCAAGATCGTCATGCGCGCGCGCGCGGTGATCGAGGAGAAGGAGACCTCGAACAAGTCGCAGATCGTCGTCACCGAGCTGCCGTACCAGGTGAACCGCGCCAACCTCGTGCGCGACATTGCGGACCTCGTTCGCGACAAGAAGATCGAGGGGATCAGCGACCTCCGCGACGAGTCGTCCGACACGACGCGGATCGTGATCGAGCTCAAACGCGACGCGATCCCGCGTGTGGTGCTCAACCAGCTGTACAAGCACACCACGATGCAGGCGACGTTCGGCGTGATCATGCTGGCGCTCGTGCCCGACGCCCAGACGCGCCAGCTCGTGCCGAAGGTCATGGGCATCAAGGAGGTGCTGGAGCACTACATCACGCACCGCCACGAGGTCATCGTCAGGCGCACGCAGTACGAGCTCGACAAGGCGCTCGAGCGCGAGCACATCCTCGATGGTCTCAAGATCGCCGTCGACAACATCGACGAGGTGATCAAGGTCATTCGCCGGGCGGAGGACACGCCGAAGGCGAGCGCTCAGCTGCAGAAGCGCTTCAAGCTCTCGGAGCGTCAGGCCGAAGCGATCCTCAACATGCGGCTCGCGAAGCTCACGGGCCTCGAGATCGAGAAGCTGGAAGCCGAGCTCAAGGAAGTCCGGGCGCTGATCAAGGACCTTCGCGCGCTCCTCGAGTCGAAGCCGAAGCGCATGAAGATGATGAAGGATGAGCTGCAAAAGATCGCCGACACGTACGGCGATGTGCGGCGCACGGAGATCACGAGCGACCAGGGCGAGTTCACGATCGAGGACCTGATCGCGCAGGAAGACATGGTCGTCACGATCTCGCACACGGGCTACATCAAGCGCACGCCTGTCACGACGTATCGGCGCCAGCGCCGAGGTGGCCGCGGCTCGAGCGGCGCGGACCTCAAGGAGCTGGACTTCATCGAGCGGCTCTTCATCGGCAGCACGCACGACTACCTGCTGATCTTCACCGAGGACGGCCGCTGCTTCTGGCTCAAGGTCCACGAGCTGCCGCAGGCCGGTCGCGCGACCAAGGGCAAGCCGATCGTCAATCTCATCAACGTCACGCCTGACACGCAGATCAAGGCGATCGTGCCGGTGCGCGAGTTCAACGACGAGAGCTACCTGCTGTTCTGCACGAAGGACGGCACGGTGAAGAAGACGAAGCTCAGCGAGTACTCGAACCCACGCACGAACGGCATCAAGGCGATCAAGATCGACAAGGGCGATGAGCTGATCGACGTGCAGGTCACGAGCGGGACGAACGACATCGTGCTCGCCACGAAGCACGGCCTGTCGGTGCGGTTCCACGAGAGTGACGTGCGCGACATGGGCCGTGACACGACGGGCGTGAAGGGCATCGAGCTGCGCCCCGACGACCTCGTCGTCGGCATGGTCGTCATCAAGCGTGAGGCGACGCTGCTCGTGGTGACCGAGAAGGGCATGGGCAAGTGCACCCACATCGATGACTACCGCGTGCAGAAGCGCGGCGGCAAAGGCATCCTCACTGTAAACCGCACCGAAAAAACCGGTGACGTGGTCGCGTTGATGGAGGTCTTGCCCGAAGACGAGATCATGCTGATCACGCGCGGCGGCATCGTGATCCGATCGTCGGTGGATCAGGTCCGTGTCACCGGACGTAACGCGCAAGGCGTGCGTCTCGTCTCGCTGGACGACGGCGATGTAGTGACTGCGGTTGCCCGTGTCATTTCGGAGGACAAGGGCGAAGGTGAGGGCGAAGAAGCAGACGAGCCGCTCGGGGTCGCACCAGACGAGGAGTAGCGAACAGGCACCGTGTTCGCGGGCTGGCGGGGCCTGCCGACAGGCAGGCCCCGCGTCACATCGGATCGCGACGACCAAAGTCACGTGACGGGGACTAGCGCTGTCGGGAGGCGAGGTCAGCTCGCGACATGACTGTGGGAACGACGCCACGGCGCGCTCAATTGACGAGTTCGGCGTCAAGGCAAGCAACCATACTTCAACTACTTAGCAGCGAACCGACAAGGCTCGCCGTATGCACCAGCGGGCTGTGCCATTCCGTGCCGCCCCGGGTTCGATCTCGTCCGCGCTCCCATTCTCTCATTCGTGCACGCCTTCCGCTCGATGACCGTTGAGCCTATCGCCGAGGTCTCACCTCTCGATGGCTAGCGCGCGCATCGTGATCGCCGACGATGATCCGGCGATCCTTCAGACCATGACCTGGGTGCTCAAGGAGCACGGCTACGATGTCGGTTCCGCGACGACGGGCCGCGAGCTCATGGCACTCCTCGAGGAGCGGACGCCCGATCTGCTGCTCCTCGACGTCATGTTCGCTGACGTGGATGGCTTTCAGTTACTCGAGCGGATCAAGAGCAACGATCGGTGGCGCGACATGCCGGTGCTCATGATCTCGTCTCTTCCGCCGGAGGATGCCGCGGTCAAGACGCTCGGACTCGGGGCGTCCGACTTCGTTCGCAAGCCGTTTCGCGTTCGTGAGCTCCTCGCGCGCATTCAGGCACAGCTTCGTATGCGCGCGATTCTTCGCTCGGCGTACGAGTCCCTGCGCGTCACGGAGGAGGAGCTCGCCCGGGCGCGCGCCGACGCGGAAAGCCGTCGCAAGCTCGTGGACATTCTCCGCGAGGTCACTGGCGACCTCACGTCGGACGAGATCTATCACGTGCTCGCGCGGCGTGTCGCGCGTGCGCTCGACCTCACGCGGTGCTCGGTCATTCTCGCCCGGCCAGGCGACACGGTTGGTGTCGTTGCCGCGTCGTTCGAGCATGCGCTCGTGAAGAACTTCGAGCTCAACCTCGATCGGTACCCCGAAATCCGCGCCGCGCTCGACACGGGCCAGGCGGTGCTCGTGGAGGATGTTCACTCCAGCCCGTTGTACGCTGACATCCGCGAGCGCTGGCGGGAGGAAGGCACACGGGTTCCCGTTCGCTCCGTCATCGCGATGCCATTCTCGCTGGCGGACGCTCGTCAGTCAGGAGTCTTCTTTCTGCGCCGGGGTGAGGACGAGCGTCCGCTCCGCGAGGACGACGTCGCGTTCGCGGACACAGTGGTTCGCGCGGCCGTCGCGGCGGTGCAGCGCGCCAACATGATGGAGAGCACGAGGGCGGACAACCGCCGCCTCGAGGCGCTGGCACAGACGGATCCCCTCACGGACGCGCTCAACAGGCGTGCTCTGACGGATCGGTTGAACGCAGAGCTCGAGCGCGCTCGCCGATACGATTCGATGGTCACGTTGCTCATGATCGACATCGATCACTTCAAGCGAATCAACGACACCTACGGACATCTCGTTGGGGATGACGTTCTCATGGCGCTCGCGTCGCTGCTGCAGCACGAGGTGCGAAGCGTCGACCTCGTCGCGCGCTATGGCGGCGAAGAGTTCGTGATCGTCTTACCGGAGACGCGTGAGGACGGCGCCGTCGCGTTTGCCGAGCGCATTCGAGAGCGGATCGAGATGCACCCGTTCTCGCTCGACGACGGGCCGACGCTTCAGGTGACAGCGAGCATTGGCGTGGCGACGTTTCCGGCGCCGCGGGTCGCGACGGTGGAAGACCTGTTCATGCGCGCGGACCAGGCGCTCTATCGCGCCAAGGCCGAAGGGCGGAACCGCGTTCGCAGCTAGGCTGGTCCTGTCAGTGGCCTGACGCACGCGGGGTTGTCGGTCGGTTGGAACGCGTGTACGCTCCACGCTGTTCGAGACCATTCCGACCGCGAGGACCCAGCCCGTGCGCCCCAACCCCCTAGTCGTTGTCGTTGCCGCCACCGCGGCGTGTGCAATGTCGAGCAGCGAGGCTCAGGACGCGCTCCAGAGCAGACTCACACTGCCGCCCGGATTTGCGATCGCCGAATACGCCAAGGTTGGCGGGGTGCGGTTCATGGCGGTCGGCCCTGACGGTGCCGTGTACGCGAGCCGGCCGGGGGCAGGCGAGGTGGTTCGGCTGGTAGACGCCGATCGAAACGGCGAGGCCGAATCGCAGACCGTCGTGGCGTCGGGGCTCAACCGCCCCCACGGTCTCGCGTTCCACGGCGGGTACCTCTACATCGCGAACACAGACGGCGTCGTTCGCGTTCGCCTGGGGCCGAACGGTGTGGCATCCGGCTCGGCGGAGCGTCTGAACTCATATAGCGGCGGCGGAGGGCACTGGAGCCGTTCGATCGCATTCGGGGCCGACAGCGCGATGTACGTGGCTATCGGGTCGACGTGCAACATGTGTGTGGAAAGCACGCCGGATCGCGCCGCTGTGATGCGATACGACGAAAATGGAGCCAACGGTCGCGTATTTTCGTCCGGACTTCGCAACGCGGTCGGAATCGCCGTCCATCCCGTGACGAAACAGATCTGGGTGACGCAGAACGAACGGGACAACATCGAGCCCGAGCACGAGAACCTGCCGCCCGAGGAGATCAACATCCTCCAGGACGGGGGGAACTACGGGTGGCCCTACTGCTACGGCAACCGGGTTCCAAGCCCGGACCGGGAGTTCCACGACCCGGCGCGGTGCGAGCGGACGATCCCGCCCGCACTCGAGATGCAGGCGCATTCGGCCCCGTTAGGCATCACGTTCCTGGACCGGGCGACGATGTTTCCGGCCGATTGGCGCGGCGATGCACTCGTTGCATTTCACGGCTCATGGAACCGGTCCGATCCTACCGGGGCAAAGGTCGTGCGGATCCGAATCCGTGATGGGAAACCGGTCTCGTACGAGGACTTCATCACCGGGTGGCAGGGGCCGAATGGCCGCCGGTGGGGCCGCCCGGTGGATGTGGTGGTATACACGGATGGATCGCTGCTCATCTCGGACGACGCCGCCGGCGCCATCTACCGCGTCACACGGGCCGCCGGTCGTTAGGCGCCGTGCCCGCTGGCTAGCCGCCCGGCTCGTTCGGTGCGGCTGGCTCGCCGCGGTCGCCACGGTCGCGTGCTCCACCGGCGACCGCGGTCGGCCTGACAAGGACTCGGCGGGCGGTGGCGCCGTGTCTGCGCCTCGAACCGGGGCCCTCATCCGCGTGACTTTCGCCCCGGACTCGAATGCGGCGGTGTCGTTCGCGGACTCGCTGGGTCGCGAGGGGTGGGAAGCCGAGGCGGCGAGACGCGCGTCCGGCGACTCCGGGTGGGCCGTGCGGGTCATCGTGCCAGGGGACGCCGAGCTGGCCAAGGTCGTTGCCCACGCGCTTCGCCAAGCCAGCCTCGAGCCGCTCTTCCTCGGCGTGCGCTCGAGACAGAGAAGCTTCGTCGTTGGGGTGACGCGGGTAAACTCCGGATCGCATGGGATGTCGGCACGCATCCGCTGGACGTCGAGCGACGATCGGCGCACCGTTCTCGTGGTGGAAGACCCGCGGGCCGTCGAGAACGAACCGGTGCCTAACGGTTTCGTGTTCGCGAGTGAAGGCGCGGGCCCTGTGCAGCGCGACAGCGTGTGGGATGTTGCGCCTTCGCCCGATTGGCGAAGCGTGGTGTACGCCCGCGCTTACACGGCGAGCGCGGGCGAGACCGATTCGATTCCGCCACGAGAGTGGCACCGATTGGCCGGCAGCGTTGGACTCATGGAGTCGATCGTTCGCAAAAATGCATTTCCTACGAGCGGGATGGTAACCGCCTACGGCGCGGCTCGGCCGTTCGTCGTCAGGCTCGGGGCACCTCAGGACAGCTCGGGGTCGCGTGATCCTGGTCTGCCAATCGCCGAGGGATGGCGCGTTGCCTGGACGCGCGATGGCTCTCGTGTGGCGATTGGGGCACCGCCGGAGATCATGGCGGATGATGCACCGGCATCGCGATGGCGATTGGTCGACCCCGCGACCGGGGCATCGCGTGGGGTCGCCGACACCACGTCTCTGGCGCAATTTCAGTGGGTCCAGGGTCCCAACCTCGATGTCTCGACTTCGGTCGACATGAGACAGCGCCGGGCTTTCCGCGCCGGCGATGTGGACATCGAGAGCGAGGATGGGTGGATCCGGGTCTACGAACGCGAAGGCGCTCGGATTCATGCGCCGCGCATCGTCGGTCCCGGGATCGCCTTGACCGCGACGGCCAATGGCCAGTTCATCGTTGCCATTGCTCCAGACCCCGGCGCACAGTCCTACGATCCGCCGAACGCCGTCGTCGTATACCACATTCTCAGCCGATGAACCAAAGTCACGGTCGCACTCTCCGCAGGACCTTGTTGTTGGCAGTCGCAACGAGCCTAACGTCGGCGTCGGCGACGTTCGCCCAGAACGGCGGGCCCCTCGCGTATCGCCCGGGAATCGACGTGCTGGACTACGCACTCACGCTCGACCTGCCCGACCGCGGTGCCTCGATCGACGGTCGCGCGGTGCTGGCGATTCGCCGGTTCTCGCCCGTCGATACGCTCGTGCTGGATCTCATCGCGCTGCGAGTGGACAGCGTGCTCGTGGACGACAGGCCAGTCACGTTCACCCGGAGCGACTCGGTCGTACGCATTCCGATCGCACGCGCCGTGGGCGACTCGTTCTCGGTTGCCGTCCGGTATGGAGGCGAGCCGAAGGACGGGCTGATCATTCGCACCGACAGTGCCGGCAGGTGGACCGCGTTCGGCGACAACTGGCCCAATCGCGCTCGAAACTGGATTCCGAGCGTCGACCACCCATCGGACAAGGCGACGGTCACGTGGACTGTCCGTGCGCCGAGCGAACGGAGAGTGGTGGCGAACGGCGAGTTGATGGAGGAGACGCCGCTTCCGGTGCGCCCGGGAGCCGTGCCGCGGACCCTGACGCGATGGCGCGAGTCGCGGCCGATCGCGCCGTATCTCATGGTGATCGCGGCGGCGCCGCTCGTGTACTACGATCTCGGGCGCGATGGCTGCGGGGTGGGGGAGTTCAGCTCATGCGTCAGGCAATCGGTGTATGTCTTCCCGGAGTCGCGTGACTTCCTTCCAGGGCCGTTCGTGCACGCACCGGAGATGGTGCGGCTGTTCTCGGAGCTGATCGCGCCGTTCCCCTACGAGAAGCTCGCGCATCTCCAGAGCTCGACCCGCTACGGCGGAATGGAAAACGCCGGTGCCATCTTCTACGCGGATGGTCCGTTCCGTCGTCGCACCATGCAGCCTGGCGTCATTGCTCACGAAACGGCGCATCAATGGTTCGGCGACGCGGTGACCGAGCGCGATTGGTCGCACGTGTGGTTGTCCGAGGGCTTCGCGACGTATTTCCAGCAGCTGTGGGTCAAACGGTTTCGCGGTGACAGCGCGTTTCGGGCGGATCTGCGTGACACTCGAGACCAGGTCGTGAAAGCTCCCGAAGTCGCGTCGAGGCCGGTGATCGATACGACCCAGACCGATCTCATGGCGCTGCTCAATCGGAACAGCTACCAGAAGGGTGGGTGGACTCTCCACATGCTGCGCACGCTGGTTGGAGACTCCGCGTTTTTCCGAGGGCTGCGCTCGTACTATGTGGCAAACCGTCATTCGACCGCGCTCACCGACGATCTCCGCCGGGCAGTCGAGGCAAGCTCGGGACGCCCGTTAGGCTGGTTCTTCGATCAGTGGCTGCGTCGCCCGGGTTTCGCCGAGCTCACCACGTCGTGGCGCTACGACGCGTCGCAGCGGCGTGTGGTGGCGACGATCGCGCAGGGCTCGCGCTTCGGTGCCTACCGTTTTCCACTCACCGTTGCCATCACCGACGCCTCCGGGAAAGAACGCCGAGCAACCATCGACGTCCCAGCCTCAGCCAGCAGCACGCTCGTTGTGCCTGTAGACGTCGACGCGCCACCTCGAGGCGTCACGTTCGATCCGGACGTGCGTGTACTGGCTACGTTCCAGTCGCGCTGATGCCGAGACAGGCTGTTCCATACACCCCTCTTGCGCCTGCGCGGTGCCGGTATTGGATTCGACGTCGGCCAAGGATGATCTATGAGAAAGCCCGTCCGTGTTTTGATTGCCGACGACCATCAGGTCGTGCGCCAGGGACTGCAGATGATCCTCGCCGAAAGCGATGGCGAGATCGTCGTGGTGGGTGAGGCCTCGGACGGTGACGAGGCCGTTCGCCTCGCGACGGCAGTGAAGCCCGATGTGGTGCTCATGGACCTCAGCATGCCGCGCGTGGATGGGCTCGAAGCGACTCGTCGTCTGCGCGAGGCGGGTGTGGAATCTCGCGTGCTGATCCTCACGAGCTTCGCTGAGGGCCAAGGCGTACGTGACGCGGTGAGAGCGGGAGTTACCGGCTACCTGATGAAGGATGTTTTGAAGGCCGAACTGCTGACCGCGATTCGTCTCGCCGCCGACGGCGTGCCCACGCTGCATCCGCGCGCGCAGCAGCATCTCATGCGCGGCATCGCCGAGCCGGAAACTCCGTCGCCGTTCGTGACGCTGACGCCCCGGGAGCGCGACGTACTCGCTCTGCTCGCGCGAGGCGAGAGCAACAAGCGCATCGCGGCGGCGTTGAACCTGAGCATCGGTACGGTGAAGGGTTACGTCAGCGCGATCTTCGAGAAGCTCGGCGTCGAGGACCGTACCCAGGCGGCGTTGCTCGCCGCCAAACACGACGTCATCCCGCCGACCACGCGCTAGCGCACGCCCCCGACCGAAGTCAGGGGATCTCACCCACCGCGGCGAGAGCGCTGCACCAGCCATCTCCGGCCACGAGTTCGGCCTGCCGTCGGCTGCACCGGGAATTCGGGTTGGTGTTTCTTAATGGTGCCGGCAGGACCGGCACTCAACCCAAATTCCGCGCGGCTGCACAATGCGCCGCGCTCCCCATATGACGGAGACGTGTCCTATGTCGAGGTGGCCCTATCGCGTCGCTCGCGAACAGCGTGTGATTCGGACGATGCTGCTGACCTGGAGCGTCGCTCTCCTCGTTGCGGCTTGCTATGACGACGACAACAGCGACTACAACGACGGTCCCACCGAACCCGCTCCTCCGACGCCCGCGATCGTGAGCGGCAGTGGAGCGATCGCGGCGAAGGTCGACGAGTTTCGTGCCCTGCTTGGTGAACCGAGGAACGGCGGCACCGTGCCAGGGCCCGCGGCCTCCGGTCGTCGGGAAGTGAACTGGGACGGGGTAAATGGCGCCAATCTGAACACGAACACGTTCCCCGGTGACTTCTTCGCGAACACCACGAAGCTCGGGATGTTGATGACAACGCCCGGCGCCGGTCTCCGCGTGAGCGACAAGGATTTCTCGGACGTCAATACTGCCTTCGGCGACGTGTTCAATCCGTTCAGCCCTACGAAGACGTTCGCGGCAGTTGGCAGCACGATCACCGATGTGACGTTTCAGGTAGCGGCGTCCACGACGCCCGCGGTGGTGGCCGGATTTGGCGTCGTATTCTCGGACGTCGACAATGCGGCGAGCGCGAAGATCGAGGCGTTCGACAAGGCAGGAAAGAAGCTTGGGACGTTCTTCGCGCCGATGCGAAGCGACGCGAACGGCCTGTCATTCGTGGGAATCAAGTTCGGCTCCGCCATCATCGCCCACGTCCGGATCACCTCCGGTACGGCGCCGTTAGGCGCGCAGGCGGTCGACGTGAGCGCAGGCGGCTCGGCCGATCTCGTGGTGATGGACGACTTCTTGTTCTCCGAGCCTGTTCCTCAATGATCGGGAATCGGGAATAACGAATCGGGAATCCAAAGCAACACGTGAGGCCTCTGACGACACCGTAACTCGTCAGAGGCCCATTCGCATCAGCTCCACCTTGAGGCAGCGATCCTGCACCACGTCGATCCCTGCACGGGCCAACCGCTCGGCCGCCTCATCGTTTCGGATCCCAAGCTGCATCCACACCGCATGAGGGTGCTTGGCGATGATGTCGTCCACGTGCGGCGGAACGTGTTCCGGCCGGCGGAACACGTTCACGATGTCGATGTCCCCCGGAACGTCGACCAGGCGGCGGTACACACGCGCCCCGAGAATCTCTGTGACGTCGGGATAGTACACCGGCACCGGTATGACCTCGAAACCGGCCTCCATGGTGTAGAGAGGTACGAAGTGCGCAGGCTGATCTGCCCGGGTCTCGGGCTTGATTCCCAGCACGGCAATCCGGTGACTGCGTCGAAGCAGCGCACGCATTTCGTCAGTGGACTCGATGAGGCGCGCGCGCCAGTCGGAGGTGGTCGTCGAAGGCATATCGTTGGTCGCTGCGAGTATCGTGCGCGTGCGCGATCGGGATGACTTTCCAGGCTGACCTCGGTTAGCTTATATGGCTCTGTTCCTCATGACTGTCGTGGAGAATACCGGAATGCGGATGCTAGTGCTCGGCGCAGGACTGCAAGGCTCGGCTTGTGCGTTCGATCTTCTTCAGAACCCGGACGTCCGCGAGGTTCGGCTCGCGGATCTAGCGGTCGATCATCTGTCGCGATTTCTCGCGCCATACTCCGGCCCGCGCCTCATCCCCACACGCGTCGATGTGCGCGATCGTGACGCAGTGCTGGCGCTCATGCGCCAGAGCGACGCCGTGATGAGCGCGATACCCTACTACTTCAACTTTCCGCTCGCGGAACTCGCGGTCGAAGCGGGCGTTCATTTCTGCGATCTGGGCGGCAACACGGAGATCGTGTTCCAGCAGAAGGGGCTGAGTGCGCAGGCGGCAGCGAAGGGCGTCACGATTGTTCCCGACTGCGGGCTCGCACCGGGCATGGTGAACGTGCTTGCGCAGTATGGCATCAGTCAGCTCGACACGGTCAACGCGGTCCGCATGTTCGTGGGCGGCCTGCCGCAGGATCCGCAGCCGCCGCTCAACTACCAGATCGTTTACTCACTCGAGGGAGTGCTCGACTACTACACGACGCTCTCCTGGGTGCTGCGCGAGGGCAAACGGAAGCAGGTCCGGGCGCTTTCGGAACGTGAGCCCGTGATGTTTCCGGACCCCGTTGGCCAGCTGGAGGCGTTTCACACTGCGGGCGGTCTCTCGACGATGCCGTTTCGGTACGAAGGCAAGATCCCGTCGATGGAGTACAAGACCCTTCGGTATCCGGGCCACGCGCACATCATGGAGGCTATTCGCGAGCTCGGGCTGCTGTCGCTCGATCCGATCGACGTGAAGGGAGCCAAGGTCGTTCCGCGCGACGTCACGGTGGCTGCGATCGGTCCGAAGCTGCGGAAGCCCGAGGGACGCGACCTCGTTGCGCTACGCGTCATCGTGGCGGGCACCAAGAACGGCGCCCCACGAACGCTCTCGTGGGAGCTCATCGATCGGTACGACGAGCGCCACGGCATCAGCGCGATGATGCGGACGACGGGGTATTCGCTGTCCATCACGGGACAGATGCAGGTACAGGGCGAGATCCGGCCAGCGGGCGTGCATACGCCTGACGAGTGCGTGCCGCCGCAGCGCTACATCGACGAGCTTGCGAAGCGCGGAATCTGGATCGCCTCGCGCGATGAGGGGGCAGGAATTCCGGACTGATCGCCCCGCGCACGGGAACGGGGAACCGAGACCACCGTTGACCGTGGAGAACACAGGACATGAAACGCGCGCCCCGCGGGCATGCCCGCGGGGCGCGCATCTTTTGGCGTCGCCCTGCCTAACGGCGATCGCCCAGTATCCCGCCTAACACGTTGCCCAGTCCCCCGCCGAGGCCGCCCAGCTGGCCGCCGGCGATCTTCGCAATGTCGTCGGCGATGTTGCCGTCGTGGTTACGATCCAGAATCGACGCGAGTCCGCCGATTCCAGGCACCTGACGCTCAATGTGCTGCTGCTCGCTCTGCAGCACCTGGCCTGCGGACGTATTCGCGCCTTGCGCCGAGCGTGCGCGAGCCAGACTCGCCATCACGATCGGGGCGAGGATCATGAGCACCTTGCCGGCGCTCTGCAGGTCGATGCCACTCGCCTTCGCGACTCCCTGCTGAATGGGTGACTGGCGCTGCCCGAAGATGTGTCCCAGGATGCCGCCGGCGTTGAACGCGTTAGGGTTGTTGACTGCCTCGTGTGGCGCGTCGAGTACCGGGGAGGCTTCGTGATCGCGCGTCAACGCCTGGTCGAGCGCCGCGGCTCCGTCGGGGGTCGATGCGTTCCGTGTGAGCCCGCCAATGAGCAGCGGCAGGGCGACCGATACCGCTTTGGCTGCTGTGCCTTCATCAGTGCCGAGTGACTGACTGATCCGTTTCAGCGTGTCACCACTCAGCTGCTGCCCAACCGTATCGAGAATTCCCATGCGTCACCTCCCCAGGAGTCACCATCGGATTCCAGGCACGGAGATGAATTCGCGGCTCCGCGCTGCCCCCGTGATGTAGCTGCGCCATCGCCGAACGGGAAGTGAATCGAAACGAAAGAAGCCCGCGCGACGAACGAAGAATCCGTCGCGCGGGATTACCACGGCTGCGGCGTCGTTATGGCCTCGCGAAGCCCGCGAGTGTGGCGCCCAAGACGTCGATCGCTTCCTTCGCGTTCCAGCGATCCCGGCCATTGTATAGAAACGCGAACGCGAGCACCTCGCCGTCTCGCGCGGTCACGTAACCCGCGAGCCCGATGACGTCGTTGGTCGTGCCCGTCTTCGCGTGGAGGTTCCCCTGCGCAGGGGTGTAGCGCATCCGGTGACGCAGCAGCTCCGATTCTCCTGCGACGGGCAGCGATGCGTGAAAGTCAGCCGACCACGAGGCGCGATGTGAATACGACAGCAGCTGAACGAGCGAGCGGGCGGTGACTCGGTCGAGCGTCGACAGGCCGCTGCCGTCGGAGGCCGTCACGTCACTGGAGCCTGCACCGACCTTCTCGGTCATGAACTTTCGCAAAACCGTGTTACCGAATTCGGCGGAGCCGATTCGATCCGGGCTCGTGACCTGCGCGACGTCGCGGAAGAGGAGCTCCGCGAAGTGGTTGATGCTCTCGCGATTCATCGCCGCGGCCAAGCGGGCCAGCGACGCCGAGGATAGTGAAGCGACGCTCACTGCGTTCGGCGAGGCGCTACCGGTGCGGACCTGCCCGGCGACGGTAACACCTTGCGCAGCGAGCGCCGCCCGAAGCGTCCCAGCCACCCATGGTGCGGGATCGTCGATCACGACAAGGTATGAGCGCGAACCCGCCTTGGCGCCGATCCAACCCCTCACGTCGATACGCCCGTCGGGAAGGCGGCGAATCGACAGCTTGGCGGCTCGGCTCCCTGCGACCGTCCGCATGTTGTTGATGACCGGCACCGTGCTCGAAGGGGGATCGAGCACCACGGTTGCGCTGCCGTTAGGCTGCGGCGTGATCACGACCGTCGCCAGGTTCTCGTTCATGGAGAGCGCGGATACGCGGGCAGCGTACCCGGACTCCAGATAGCGAGCAAGCCAGCCGTCGGGGACGCGCTTGGACTCGAAGGCGGACGCGTCGGCGATGAGATCCCCAGTCACGCGCTTGATCCCGCTCGCGGCGACCATGCGCGCAAGCGATGTCATGGGGCCTTCCGCCGGCGCTTTGAAGTATCGAGTCGAGAGACCGGGGTCGCCGCCGCCTCGCAGGACGAGGTTGCCGGCAAGTGTCCCGTCGGCGCCAACCACACCGTCTCGAAGGACCGACGTCGTGAACTGATGCTCGGGACCGAACGTGTCGAAGGCGAGCGCCGCCGTGAACAGCTTCATCGTCGACGCGGGCAGCATGAGGCTGCCGGCGTTCGTCGAATAGAGCGTGTCTCCACGTGTCAGGGACACGATCATTGCGCCCCAGTTGCCGCTGCGCACGCGGGCGTTCAGAAACGTCCCAATATCCGACGAAAGCGCTTCCGCGCTCGTGGGAGCGGTGTAGCGAAGCGCGGGCGGGGGATTTCGACGCGACGCAGAGGCGGGCGACGTCCTCGTGCGGCTCGCGCGCGGTTTCGAACGGCTCGAGCGAGTCGACGCTTTCGAACCGCTCTTAGTGCTGGTGGGCGGACGGACTCCGCCGTCCTGGGCCGCCCGAGTTTCGAGAGGTAATGCGAGTCCTCCTGTAAATACCAGCAGGAGGCTCAGCCCCAATGCGCGCCGGGGCAATGATGTGTGCGTACGGGTCACGATGGTGTGAGACGTGGCAACAGGCGTTCCGGGAACAGTGGAGCGGCGAATTGGCTCGTCCGACCGCCAGCGTCGCCGAACGACGACCCGACGGGGCGTACCGTGCTCTTATACCGCTAGAGCTTCACGAAGATACGCCGACGGTAGAGAAGCCAGAGGATGCCGAGCCACACGAGGACGAAGGTGACCGCGAACAGCAACGAAGCGTTCCTGGGCTCGAGCCACGACGCGTAGAAGGTCTGGTAAATCCATGTCTCGAGCGCGATGGGCTTGCCGCCCGAGTCGACTTTGAGGATCGAATACATGAGGCGAGCCATGACCCCGGACCCCGCGAACGCGATCAGCGGGTTCATCCCGTAAATCACGAACGGTTTGGTCCAGCCCGTCACGCGGTGCTCATCGATGACCCACATGCAGGCAGCCAGCGCGACCGCCGCCATCCCGGCTGTGAACAAGACGTACGAGCTCGTCCACAGGCTCTTGTTGATGGGGAACGACCAGTTCCACATCAGTCCGACCATCATCGCGATGCTGCCGACGGCGAACATCCCCGCGAGACGCTCGCTGAGCGGCCGTGGCGACTTGATCCATCTCCCGCAAACGACGCCCAGCATCGCGGTGCCGACGGCGGGGATCGTCGAGAACGGCCCCTCGGGATCCCACGTCTGACTGTTGACCCAGAGGTGATTGCCGAACCTGCCCCAATCGAGCAGGAGCCGATCGAAGTACGCGGCGAGTGTCTCGGGCGGGGTATTCAGGACATCGATGCCGAGAAATCCGTTAGGCGGTACCGGGAGCAGCGTCATCGCGAACCAGTAGCCGAACAACAGCGTCGCGAGAATCGCGACTTGCTGCTTGAGCGACGTCCGGAACGTCAGGAGCGCGCAGAACATGTAGGCGAGGCCGATGCGCTGCAGCACGCCCATGATTCTCCAGTGGTAGAGCCGATCGATGACCCGCTCGGCGAACGTCGGATTCGCGATCCCGTCGACGGAGCCCCAGGCGAAGTAGGGGAATCCGTTCACGAGGAACCCGACGAGGAAAATCAACAGTCCTCGGCGGACGACCTGACGGATCAGTGCCCCTTCGTCGTCGCCGCGAGCGCGACGCGACTCGAGCGACAAGTGCGTCGTAATGCCGGCAATAAACAGGAAGAACGGAAAGATGAGGTCCGTCGGTGTCCAGCCGTTCCACGAGGCGTGCTCCAACGGCGGGTAGATCGCGCTCCACGTGCCTGGATCATTCACGAGCAGCATTCCGGCGATCGTCATTCCGCGGAACACGTCGAGCGACAGCAGCCGCTCCTTGGTCGGGCGGGGTATTGACGGCGGCGTGTACGTGGGAGCGGGAGTGGTTGTCCGCTCGGGCGTCAACGTGGCTGCACTCATGAACTCACCTCGATGGCCAGCACTTCGCGCACTTTCGTTACCAACGCCTTCGTCGTGAAGGGCTTTCCCAGGAATGCAGCACCGGGGACGAGACCCACGTTCGTCACGAGGACGTCCTCTGCGTAGCCCGACATGAAGAGTATGCGCAGGGACCGGCGCCGCGCGAGAAGGCTCTCGGCGAGTTGGCATCCGTTCATGCCAGGCATTCTGGACCCGAACGGGCCGACAGCACGCGAAACCTTTCCTTCGTCAGAGCACGGGCACTGAAGCGAAGGAAGATCTCTTCGTCGTCGACCAGCAGGATGGTCTCACGAGGGTTGGTCATCCGCCTGCCGCTTTCAGCGCGTGGTATTTGGATGGGACTGCGCGTTGCGGGGACGGTACGTCCGAACGGCCTGTCAGAACGAGGACGACCGATCCTGGCGAACGGTGACCGACGGTGCTGGTTGAGCGAGTGGCCGGGTGGGGCGGGGAGGACGCCAATCGACCTGGGCTCCGGCGGTGGTGTCGGTGTCACGCCCAGCCCACTTGAAGAACACGAACGTCATCACGACGTAGAACAACAGCCCACCCGGGATCCACATGATGAGACCACCGATCTGCTGATCGCTGAGGGGCGTGATGTCCCACACGCGTGGGGCGATCGAGTAGGCCGGATACAGCACGTGGTCGGCCATCGCGATGTAGATCGAGACGATCGACATCGGGATCACCATGAGGAAGCAGTAGAGCATCTGGCCCGGATAGGCGAGCCGCGGCAGCTCAGGCAGAGGGCTCAGGAACGGCCACCACATCAGCACCGAAGCGACCATGAAGGTCAGGTGCTGCACGATGTGAATGGGGTGGTACGCCATCGCCGTGTTGTAGAGCGGCGGCAGGTGCCAGGCCGCGATCACGACGTTGAAGATGATGAAGCACCGTGTTGGGCGCGTGACGGCGCGGGCGATCTTTGCGACTTTCGCGTTGGCAAGGAACGGACGCAACATCCAGCCCGGCGTCCCCGCGAGGAGCAGCGGCGGCACGGCGAGACTGAGCAGCAGGTGCTGCACCATGTGCGCGCTGAACAGGTACGTGTCGCTGAGGTCGTGCAGCGGGCCGTTCAGCGAGAGGAAGATGACCAGGAGGCCCGAGAAAAACGCGACCTGCTGGCTCCGTCGGAGCGTCGGCGGCTCGGTGCCGGCAGCCACCGCGCGGTCGCGCAGATGGCGGGCGCCCCAGACGTACAGGGCGCCTAACGCGGAGAGCCCGATGACGGTGCTCCAGTGGATCGTCCAGGCCGTCCACCCGACTTGAGCAACCGGGTGGACGACTGCGTAGGCGACGATCCCGAGACCAAGCCACATAGCGTAGAAGAGTACTACCGGTGCAGCGACAGGGAGCCGCGCGTGCGCGTCAGGCCCCGAGCCGAATGGCCAGGTGCCCGAACAGGAACAGCAGGCTGATGAGCGTCACTACGGCGATGATGAGCGGCCCGGTGAACAGCGCGCGGAACAGGCGAGCGTCGTACTTGAGGTGCATGTAGAACATCACCACGATCGCGAACTTCACCGCCGACATGATCAGCAGGCTCGGCACGAACAGCTTGGTGGCCACGAACGACGGGATGTAATAGACCCACACCTCGACGACCGTGATCAGGGTCAGGATCAGCGCGACCCACTTGTACTGCTTCCAGGTGGGGTGCGCGTGCGCGTCGTGCGCGGCGGAATGGGCGCCGGCGGCGCCGTGTCCGTGTGCTTCCTGCGTGCCGTGCCCCCCGCGGGGAGCCGAGTCGTTATGCGCCATGATCGGCTCCTTTACTTGATCAGGTAGACGAGCGTGAAGATCGCGATCCAGACGACGTCGACGAAGTGCCAGTACAGCGCCGCGATGTCGACGTTGATGGCGTCGCCCGGCCCGAGGCCGCGCTTGTAGTCGATCGCCAGGAGGGTTCCGAGCCAGATCACGCCGATCGTCACGTGCGCGCCGTGGAAGCCCGTGAGCGTGAAGAACGACGAACCGAACAGGTTCGTGCGAATCGACAAGCCTTCGTGCACGAACGACGTGAACTCGTACGACTGGAAGCCCAGGAACGTCGCGCCGAGGATGCAGGTCATCCACAGCCAGAGCTTGGACGACCCGAGGATCCGATCACCTAACGTTGGCTTCGGCAGGTTGCGATTCTCGACCGCGGCTAGCGCGAGCACCATGGCCAGCGACGACATCAGCAGCACGAACGTCGAGGCCGAGGTGACGGGGATGTTCAGGATCGGCTTGAGCGCGGTCGCGCACGCGGGCGGGTTGCAGGCCTCGTGCGGGAATGGCCCGACGACGCTCCTCCCCTTGTAGATCAGGTACGTGGATATGAGGGACGCGAACAGCATGCACTCCGACCCGATGAACGCCCAGACGGCGATCTTGCGGGAATCGAGACCCGTGGTCGTGTAGTGGTGGCCGTGCGGGCCGGCTTCGATATGGTCTAGCGCTGGCGATGCGGACATTCGCAGGGAAGGCTGGTGGCTGGGAAACGTTGAATGCCTAGTGCTCTGGCTCGAGCGGGGTCGTGACCCAGGCGTAGACGAACGTGAAGATCATCGCCGCGCCGAGCCCGATCAGCGAGAACGCCGCAGTCTTGTCATCCTTGTGAATGAAGATCAGGCCCGACAGCATGATGATGATCCCGGCTGCCACGAAGAGCGGCTTGATCGTCGGCGTGGGCATCGGGATGCCGAGCTCCTTCGCCGACCGACGATCCTTCTCGATGTGGACGGGCTTCGCGTCGGCAGCCTTTTCCTGGTCGGACCAGCCGTCGTGCGTGTGCGGGATCTCCGACGTCCGCTCCGGGTGCGTCAGATCCCACAGCGGGTAGCGCGACTCGACGAGCGGAATCTCGGCGAAGTTGTAATCGGGCGGCGGCGACGGAATGGACCACTCGAGCGTCGCGGCATCCCACGGATTGTCAGGCGCGGGCGCGCCGTGCGTCTTGCTGCGGAAGAAGTTCCAGACGAAGACCGCTGTCGAGATCACCAGCATGAACGCGCCGATGCTGGAGATCAGGTTGAACGTGTCCCAGCCCTGACCCGCATCGTACGTGTAGATACGGCGCGGCATGCCTAACAGGCCGCTGAAGTGCATCGGGAAGAACGTGAGGTTCATCGCGATGAAGTTCAGCCAGAAGTGCCACGTCCCCAGCTTCTCGCTCATCATGCGGCCGAACATCTTCGGGAAGTAGTGATAGATCCCGGCGAAGATGCCCATGATCGAGCCGCCGAACAGTACGTAGTGGAAGTGCGCGACGATGTAGTACGTGTCGGTCTGCTGGAGGTCGGCGGGCGGGGACGCGTGTGACACGCCGGAGATACCGCCGATGGTGAACAGGGCAACGAGGCCGATCGCGAATTTCATTGCCGCCGTGAAGCGGAGCGAGCCGCCCCACATCGTGAAGATCCAGTTGAAGATCTTCACACCGGTCGGGATACCGATGAGCAGCGTGGTGAGGCCGAACACGGTGTCGGCGATGGGACCCATGCCGACCGAGAACATGTGGTGCGCCCAGACGCCGAAGCCGAGGAAGCCGATCAGGATTCCCGAGTAGACCATCACCGGGTACCCGAAGAGCGGCTTCTTGGAGTTCGTCGGCAGCACTTCGGACACGAGGCCGAAGGCCGGAAGAATCAGGATGTAGACCTCGGGGTGGCCGAAGATCCAGAACAGATGCTGCCAGAGCAGCGGATCGCCGCCCGCGCCGATCTCGTAGAAGTTCGTTCCGAAGAAGCGGTCGAACTGCAGGAAGAAGAGCGCGATCGTGATGACCGGGAAGGCCAGGACGATGAGGAACTGCACCACGAACGACATCCACGTGAACATCGGCATGCGCATCAGGTTCATGCCGGGCGCTCGCATGTTGACGATCGTCGTGATGAAGTTGAAGGCAGCGGCGAGCGACGAAATACCGAGGATCTGGAGGCCGAGCACCCAGAAGTCGATGTTCACCCCGCCGGAGAACTGGCGCGTGGTGAGCGGTGCGTAGCCGAACCAGCCACCGTCGGGCGCTGCGGCAAAGAAGATCGGAAGCGTGATGAAGAGGCCGCCGAACAGATACACCCAGTAGCTGAACGCGTTGAGCCGCGGGAACGCGACGTCGCGGGCTCCGATCTGGAGCGGAATCAGAAAGTTGAAGAACGAGGCCGAGAGCGGCATGATGGCGAGGAACACCATCGTCGTGCCGTGCATCGTGAACAGCTGGTTGTACATCTCAGCCGACACGAGGTGCTTGTTAGGCCCCGCGAGCTGCGCGCGGATGATCACCGCCTCCAGCCCACCGAACAGGAAGAAGAAGAGCGAGGTATAGAGGTACAGCACCCCGATCCGCTTGTGGTCGACCGTGGTCAGCCAGCTCCACAGCCCGGTGTGTTCTCCGGACTCGGCGCCAGCGTACGTCGGTGAGGCAGCGACTGTGGCCATGGCGTATTCGGTTGCTACGAGGGTGGAAGTCGTTCGTCGGCGTTAGGTGTTGCCTGGTGCGGCACATCGGTCCTGCTGAAACGAGACCGCCGCAACGTGCCAGCGGCGGTCTCGGCCGAGACGCCTACCGCAGAGCCTGCAGGTAGGCGACGATATCCGCGATCTGCTGGTCGGAGAGTCCGCCCAGCGATTGCGACACGGTGGCTCCGGTGATCGGATCGCGCTGACCAAGGCCCAGCGTCGGCATGGCGGAGCCGGGCTTCATCAGCCGCGCGTTCTTGATCCACAGCCGGAGGTGCCGCGTATCGTTAGGGTAGATCCCGGCCGCGATGGTGGCGCGAGTCGCGATGTGCGTGAGGTTTGGCCCAATGGGAGACGCCGCAACCGTGCCACGAACCGTGTGGCAGCCGATGCAGGCACTGCGCGCGAACTGCTCGGCGCCACGCTGCGGGTCACCGGTGACGTTGTCGGGGAACGAGAGCCCAGCCGGGATTGGCGTGTCGGGCGACGCGTAGTCCGGCAGCGATTCCATAGGGAACGTGTAGCCGCTCGGCTGCTGCGCGACCGCGACCGCAGGGGTGACGGGCACGGGCGCTGGCGTTGCGGATGCCGGACGCGCAGTGGCACCAGCCGCGCGCGTCGTGTCAGCGGGGGCGGGCGCAGCCGGCGCAGGCGGAGCAACGGCAAAGGCAGCTGGTGACAGCTGATGCTGGACCCAGCCGTCGAACTCCGTTGGCGTTACAACGAACGTGCGGAAGCGCATGTTCGCGTGCGACGCGCCGCAGTACTCGTTGCAGCTTCCGTTGAAAACGCTCGTTTTGAGCGATGTGTCGGGCGTGAACCACAGGTAGTTCGTGTGATTCGAGATGAGGTCACGCTTTCCGCCCAGCTGTGGAATCCAGAACGAATGGAGCACGTCCTTGGTCCGCAGCGTGAAATTCGCCGTGCGCCCGATTGGGAGATAGAGGTCGTTCGCGGTCACCAGCGTGTCCACACGGCCGGTCGGCGTCCGCGTCGTGTACTGCGGATAGCGGAACTCCCACCACCACTGATGCCCCACGACTTCCACCTGAAGCGCGTTCGGCACCGCGCGCGCCTGTGTGCGGAAGATCGTTCGGACAGTTGGAATCGCGATGAACGTCAGGATGACGGCCGGCGCGATGGTCCACGTGATCTCGAGCGCGGTATTCCCGTGCACGTGCTTCGGCTCGTCGGCATCGCTGCGACGGCGGAAGCGGAAGATCGTGTAAAGAAGAATCGCCTCGACAAAGATGAACACGAACGTGCCCCAGAAGAGGAGCTTGTCCCACAGCGACTTGATCTCTGTGTTGAACTCCGTCGTGTTATTGAACGTCGAGTTAGGGTAGCTCTTTCCGTAGGATCCGCATGCTGCGATTGCCAGCGCGAGTCCGGTGATGATGGCGACGGAAGCGAGCTGGCGCGGGCGAATCTTCCAGTGCATTCGTTCCCCGAAAAACCGGCGTTATGAAGGGCACCGCGCGCGGTCCGCGGTGTCTCGGCACTTACTGAACAGCCAACAAAAGGTATTGGACCCTCAGAGGCGAATCAAGCAGCGAGGGTCGTCCGCGTTTTGTCCGCGCTGAGAACGCATCGAGAACGATCGAGAACGCATCGAGCACGCAATGAGAGCGCGTCGAGTGAGATTCGCGCGGCTGCCGCGCTCGACGAGATCAATTCGCTTCGGCGTCCTCGATGACCGCGTGCTTCTCTTTCGTCTTCGTCACCGCGATCTCGAGTTGGATGCGGATCTGCGCGACGGACTCGCGCAGCGCTCGGAGCTTCGCCTGATCGCCCCCGCCTCTCGTCGCGATGAGTAAAAGCGCGCTCACCTGATCGGAGATCATTCCGAACTGGCCCTTGAGCAGACCCACGAGCGGAGCTCCCGATCTGCGGAGCTGCATTCCGAACTGTGCCGTGTTCTGCTGTGAACGAACGGCAATGGCCATGCGCTCCACGATGCCGTGAAGGCGCTGCACGCCTGCGGTCGCCTCGTCCAGCGTATCCATCTTCGCGAGACCCGCACCGTCCAGCTTCGGTCCACTAGACATCGCTAGTCCTGACTAGAAGGGCGAATCACCGCACACGCTCCATGCGCGCGTTGGGCTTGAGCGAACGACCGGCGCGCGCGTGAGCCGATCCGTCGAGCATCACGACGTCTGCGACGAAACCAAAACGCCCACTCGTCAGTGAGGTGCCCACGCCATACGCGTCGATCGGCACGCCGTCGTCCTCGAACTCTCGGATGCGAGCGGCCGTGACCGAACCGGACACGAGAATCTTGATGTCTCCAAAGCCTTCGGCGTCGAGCGCGTTACGGACGTTCCAGACAAGCCGCGCATTCACGCCGCTTGGCACGAATCCGCCCATCGCCGGAATGATGGACTGATCAACCAGGTGCTCCGAGGTCGCCAGCTGCACACCCCACACACGACTCTCCTGCGAACGCGCAACGGCGAGCGCCGTCGTGACCGAGTCGTTGTCGTAGTCGACTGGCACCACGAGCATCGTGCGGTCGGGTGTGTGCGCAACGCACGCGCGCACCGCTGCGATCGTATCGCCGAGATACGCGGCGACGAGCGAATGCGGCACGAGGAGCAGCGGCGGCTGCGTGCGCGAGCTCTGCGCGGCGCCCGTCAGCTGCAACGTTCCACCGATCTGCGCGGCCAAGGAATCGCCGCGCTGCAAAAGCCAGTGATCGTTGCGCGCCGGGAGCGTCATCACAGGCTTGGGCCGCGCCGCTTCGACGAGCGTACGCGCGTTCGTTGTCACGCGCGTACGGCGCGAGAGCACGCCCACGCATAGCGGAGCGAGGTGCGCAAACTGATCGAAGCGACCCTCGACCGTCATCACCGTTTCGTCGGCGTCGATTCGATCGCCGTCGTAGAGCGCGTGAACGGTGACCTGCCCCCAATCTTCGACGCCAACTCGCAGCACCGCGATGGCTTCGTCTATTCCACCGAGCAGCCCTGATTGCTCGCTCGCGAACTGTACCGTGACGAGTGGCGACCGGCCGTCGGCTATCAGAACTTCCCGCGCCCAGACTGCGCTGGGATGCGAGAAATCGCCGCGGCGGAGATGCTCGGCAGGGAGATCGAACGACGCGGCATCGAGTCGCTTGCGACGACGAGGCATGCTGATCGCTCCAACGCGAGACCGAGGCGGTCGATTCACTCAGGAGCGACGCGGTCCATTCCCCTCGTTGGCCACCGCGGAGTACTCGGCGGTCGCACCCGCCACTGCTGACTGCTCGATACCCACCATACCGCGAGGGTCGAGGACACGATCGAGGTCGGCGCGAGTCATGAGGCCGCGGTCGAGGACCAGGTCGTATACGCCGCGGCCGGTGGCGAGCGCCTCCTTCGCGATCTCGGTCGCCCTCTCGTATCCGAGCACGGGTACGAGTGCGGTGACGATTCCGATCGAGTTCTCGACGAACCAGCGCAAGCGATCCGGATTCGCCGTGATGCCGTCCACGCACCTCGTGCGAAGCACGGTGAACGCCTGCTTGAGCGAATCGAGCGCGTGGAGAAGGCGGAATGCGATGATCGGCTCGAACACGTTCAACTGGAGCTGACCCGCCTCCGCTGCCAGAGTCACCGTCACGTCGCCGCCGATGACGTCGAAGCACACCTGATTCACGACCTCCGGAATCACCGGGTTCACCTTCCCGGGCATGATCGATGATCCCGGCTGCATGGGCGGAAGATTGATCTCTCCGAGCCCGGCGCGTGGGCCGGAGCTCAGGAGGCGAAGGTCGTTGCAGATCTTCGAGACTTTCACCGCGCAGCGCTTGAGCACACCGGACAACTGCACGAACGCGCCCGTGTCGGCGGTGGCCTCGACCAGGTCCGGCGCGGTGATGAGCTCGAGACCCGACACGGCAGAGAGGTGACTCCGAACGGCTTCCGCGTAGCCCTCCGGCGCGTTGATGCGCGTGCCAATCGCGGTCGCCCCCATGTTGATCTCACGAATCAGCGCCTGCGCTTCGCCGAGTCGGTCGACGTCCTCGAGGATCGTATGCGCGAACGCGCTGAACTCCTGGCCTAACGTCATGGGCACCGCGTCCTGAAGTTGCGTGCGCCCCATCTTCAGGAATGCGTTGAACTCCTCGCCTTTCTTCAGGAACGACTCGCACAGCTGCCGCATGGCCTCGCGGAGCCCTTCGATTCCGTTGTGCAGCGCGAGCTTCACTGCCGTCGGATAGACGTCGTTCGTGGATTGGCTCAGGTTGACGTGCGAGTTCGGACTGATGGTCGCGTACTCGCCGCGCGGACGGCCGAGCAGCTCGAGCGCGCGGTTCGCGATGACCTCGTTCGCATTCATGTTGGTGGATGTCCCGGCGCCGCCCTGGATCATGTCCACCAGAAAGTGCTCGTGGTGGCGACCGGTGCGGACTTCACGCGCCGCCCGCACTATCGCGTCCGCGATGTCCGGGCTGAGAAGGCCGAGCTCCGCATTCGCGAGCGCGGCGGCTTCTTTCACGGCGGCCAGGGCCTCGACCAGCGTGGGGAACTCCCGCAGCGCGATTCCCGTGATGGGGAAATTCTCGAGGGCTCGCAGCGTCTGCACGCCGTACAGCGCCTCGTCCGGCACTTCACGGTCGCCGAGGAGGTCGTGCTCGACGCGCACGCGATGCCCGCCAAAGCCCAGCGATCGACCACGGCCGACGATCGTAGCGTCAGTTGCCGCGAGGCGCTGTGAGATTGCGCGCGCAGCTCGTCCGATGAGCGCCGCGTACAGCTGCGGGTACTCCTTCAACATGTCCTGCACCTTGTCGGCACGCAGGACGAGCACGTCCGTTGGCTGGATTGCGCGCGCGCTCGTGCCGTGCTTCGAGTCGTCGAGCAGCAGCCCTTCACCGACGGCCTCGCCCGCGCCAAGCGTCACGAGCCGGATCGGCCGGCTATTCATCTGCTTCTCGATCGCGATAGTTCCGCTCACGACCATGGCGAGGAAGGAGCGTGCGGAGCCCTCCTCGAACAGAATTTCGTCGGCCTTGTACTGAACGGGCGTCACCAGACGGGCGAGCTGGTGATAGGCGGAGTCAGTGAGTCCGTCGAGAAACGAGATTGCGCGAAGCTGATCGCGAATGGCTGTGGTAGACATGGCGGGAAGGTAACGATGCCGATGCGTCGCAGCCATCAGCCATGAGCTACAAGCCGTTAGCCATTAGCCGTTAGCCATCAGCCAAAACGGCGAGCGGGCAAACGGCGAACGCGTCAAGCGAACAGATCAGTCTGATCGGCGAGCTTGGCTCGTGGATTCGAGACCGTCTCCGTTTCTCCCGGCGCGCCGAAAGAGATCCCGACGCGTGCGCACAGCGATTCGAAGAATCGGCGAAGTCCCGCCCGGTACTGATCACTCAGCGTGTGGCCCGCGGCGTAGGATCGTGCGTACCGATCCGCGAGGTGAGGGAAGTGCTCCGCAATGAAGGGCAGGTATCGCGCGCGGGCGGTTGCGCGAAGCCGCAGGGCACATGCGTTCAGGTGCGTCGCGCCGGCGGACGCTACCTGACGAACGACGTCGTCCAAGTCCGCCGGATTGTCAGTAATTCCCGGCAGCACGGGCATCACATTGATCCCGACATCTATCCCCGCCGCGCTGAGCCGAGCGATCCCACGAATGCGGGCATCGGGTGTCGGGGCCCGAGGCTCTATAAGCCTCGCCAGCTCCCGGCGCATGGTGATGAGCGAGACGTGAATCGTCAGGGCCGAGCGCTCCGCGATGCGCCGGAGAACGTCCACATCGCGAGTAATGAGAGGGCTCTTGGTGATGACAACAATGGAAAGCCCTTCGTGTGCGGCGAGTGTCTCGAGGACGCCGCGCGTGACACGGAATCGACGCTCTGCCGGCTGATACGGGTCGGTCGCGGTTCCGATCACGACGACTTCACCGGCCAACAGCGCAGCGAGCCGTGGACTGCCGGGACGAAGCTCGTGGCCGAGAATCGCAGGCGCGTCCTCTTTCACGAGCACGTGTCGTTCGAACGCGAGCCACGGCGGCATCGACTCGATCTCGGCGCGCAGCTCGTGGCTGGAGGACGAAGCCGAGAGCGCGCGGTCCAACGCGTAGCGATGCGCGTAGCGCGCATAGCAGTAGGTACAGCCGAACGCACAGCCCACGTACGGATTGATGGACCAGTAGTCCATGCCGGTGGACTCCGGCCCGTTCAAGAGCCCTCGCGCACGCGCGGCGTGATAGCGAATGTCCTTCTGCTCGCCTATCGTGGGCAGGGGCGCGCGCCGGCCAGTATCCGCTTCCGGCAGTAGGGTCTCCTGCACGATCATCTGCGCGTTTCGGCGTCCAAGCTTCACCCTGCTATATACCGAAGATAGGCCGAAGAGGCAAGTGCCGTTGCGTTTGGTCCGTTCAGTGACTCTTCTCGGAGCACCGCACTGCGGGGACGCTCGGGACCGAGCCCGGCCGCGATCGCGAGTGCCATGAGCTCTGACACCCATCGGCCGCCGGACTTGCCCCACACCGTCGTCGTGGTTCCGTGCTACAACGAGGCGCTCCGCCTGAACACGCGAGCGTTCAGCCAGTTCCGGATGAACGGGCACTGGGTGGAGTTCCTGTTCGTGAACGACGGCAGTCGGGACGAGACCCTCGAGGTCCTCCAGCGACTGAAGTGCGGCTCTCCTGACACCATCCGATTGCGTGATCAGCAGCCGAATCTTGGAAAGGCTGAAGCGGTGAGAACCGGGCTGCTCGAGGCCCTCGGCACGGGCGCCGATTTCGTCGGCTACTGGGACGCGGATCTCGCGACTCCCCTCAGTGCGCTCCCGAAATTTCTGGAGGTGCTCGAGGACCGAGCGGGCATCGACGTCGTGCTCGGCTCGCGCGTCAAGCTGCTCGGCCGCTCGATCGATCGCCGCGCATGGCGCCACTATCTCGGGCGGGTATTCGCGACGGTCGTATCGGAGATGCTTCGCCTCGCGGTCTACGACACGCAGTGCGGGGCGAAGGTGTTTCGATCGACCGATACGCTGCGGCGCGTTCTGTCGCAGCCGTTCACGACGTCGTGGCTCTTCGACGTTGAGATTCTGGCCCGACTGATCGGTGCGAGCCCAACCGGTACGGCGGCGGTTGCGCAATCACTCTACGAGCTTCCGCTCGATGAATGGCGCGACGTCGCGGGATCGAAGCTGACGCGAGCCGCCTATGCGCGCGCGGCGACGAGCGTCTTCAAGCTGTACACGGAGTACGGCGCCATGCTCGCGCGGCAGAGCCGCGCGAGCACACGCACCGAAGCTCAGTTGCTGGCCTGACGCCTGGCCTCGGCCCGCTGGGCCTCGCCGGCGAAGATCGCAACTTCGACGCGCCGGTTCTTGCTTCGGCCCGCGTCCGAGTCGTTAGGCGCGACGGGTTCCGTCTCGCCGAGCCCGCGCGAGCGCATGCGCGACCGATCCACGCCCTGGCTGGCGAGGTACGCTACCGCGGAGCTCGCACGCCGCTCCGAAAGTCCAAGGTTGTACGATTCGGTGCCAACGCTATCGGTGTGACCGACGATCAGCAGCTCCGATCCCGGATACTTGTCGAGGCTCGTGGCGAGGCTTCTGAGATTGCTCCGGGCTGCGGCCCGAACGACGTCCGAGTCGAAATCGAAGAGAAGACCGGAGTCGAATGTGACCTGGATGCCTTCGCCGACTCGTTCAACGACGGCGCCCGGAATGTTCTGCTTGAGCTCGGCGGCCTGCTTGTCCATCTGGTGCCCAATGATCATCCCCGCCGCGCCCCCTACGGTGGCGCCAATGATGGCGCCTTTCGCGGTCGAGCCATTTGCGTTCCCGATGGCACCGCCGATGACCGCGCCACCGGTCGCCCCGATGATCCCGCCCTTTTGCTTGTTGTTCAGCGACGCGCATGCGTTGAGTGCGACCAGGAGAGCCGCGACGGTGGCGACGGATTTATGCGTGCGTACAGAAGTCTGAGTCATGGGTTGGTGCTCCGTTCAAGGTTGCGGCCGATTCCGGCAGGTGGCTCTCGGCTCTACGAGGAGTTACCCGAGACCAAACGTCCGGTGCCTCGGGTGGGGCGCGCGTAGGAATGGCAGAGACCGTGCCTCGTGCCGAGCTCGCCAATACGTTGTCGTTTGTCGCCGTTTGAGTTATGCTGATCGCCGGCAGACGACCGTCATCCAGATCACGGAACCTCTGGCCCGGCGCCGGTGCCCGGCTCGCGGGAGCTGCACGGAATCTGGAAGGAAGCCCGACCTGTGGCCGAACCTCTTTCCGACATCGGGATCCAGCGGGAGCTTGGCGGGTTGCCGGGCTGGTCGCGGCGGGGCAACTCGCTGACCAAGACCTATCGGTTCCCGACGTTTCCGGCGGGCATCACGTTCGTGACGCGCGTCGCTGATGTCGCGGAATCCATGGATCACCACCCGGACATCGACATTCGCCACACGCGGCTGACGTTCACGCTCAGCACGCACGACGTCGGGGGCATCACGTCCAGCGATCTGGCACTGGCGCGGGAGATCGAGCGGCTGGCGTTGGAATCCGGGGTTTAGGCGACTGCCGGGGACGGGCGACTGGCGGCTGGCGACGGGTAGAAAGCGAGAACCCTCGGGAGGCCTCTCTCAACGAGATGAGCCTCCCGAGGGTTTTCCGTCGCCCGCCGCCCGTCCCCGGCTTTCTCTTAGCCCGTCTTCCTCAGCTCTACGCTGCCGTTCACGGTCTCCAGACGGATTCGCCGGCCGCCCTTGCCGATCGTGGCGCGCATGCGGCGAGGATTCATGCGCCCCTCCACCTTGAGCGGGAAGTCGGAGGTCAGGCTGCCGTTCACCGTCCGCATGTCGAGGTCCGCGTCGAGATTCTCCGGCACCTCGATCTCGATCGAGCCGTTGACCGTCGAGTATTCGAGATCGCCGGAGCCGAGCTCTTTCATCCGGACGTCGATGTCGCCGTTGACGGTCGATGCGTTCACCGGGCCTCCGGAAGACGTCGCGGACACGCGGCCGTTCACCGAGCTCGCGCGCACTTCGCTCGTAGCGCCACTCACCGTGACGCCGCCGTTCACCGTGCTCACGCCGAGGCGCACACCGGCCGGCAGCTTCACTGTGAACTCGACCGAGGTGTCATTGTCGTGATCGCGCCAGTTGCGGTCGCTGTGCGAGCGGTACCCGTCCTCGTCGCAGGTCGCGTTGTCGGTCCAGAAGGCGCAGATGATGACGTCGCCGTCGTCGCCGCCGAGTCGGCGGGTCTCGATTCGAACGTCCTCCGGATTTCCACGACGCCAGCGCTTCACCGCGGTCACCTCCGCTCTATCTCCCGTCGCTTTCTCGACGCGGATCGAGCCGTTGAGGTCGCGGACGTATAACCATTTCCCGTTCGAAATGCGGCCGTCCCACGAGAAATCGCGATCGTTGGATCGCTGTTGAGCGCCAGCCGAGGCGCTCCCGACCAGGGAGGCGGTGGCGACGATGAGGACAGCGAGCTGCGTGCGTCGCGTTGCGAAGCGTGCCAGCATTGCGAGCATCGTGTGGGTCTCCGGATGACGGAACATGTCTGGTTGGCGTGCCTGCCTAACGTGTCGTGCGCGGCCGGCGCGCGAGCACGATGTCACCGCTGAACGATTCGGCGATGATGCGGGCGCCGCTGCCGTTGCCGAGGGCGAACTCGAAGCGCCGGGGCCGGCCGGTTGACCGCTGACCCGGCGGCAGGGTGATCGGGAACTCGCTGTCGAGCGAACCGCTGAACGTCTCGACGGAGAACTGAGCGTTCGTCGACTCCGGAATCTCGAGTCGGATGTCGCCGGAGTGGGCATGGAACTCGTAGCGACCGCTGTTGTCTACCGTGCCGTCGTACTCGACGCCGCCGCTCACGGTCGTCGCGTAGACGTTGCGGGACGTCACCCCAAGGAGTGACACGTCACCGCTCGTGGTTTCCGCGCGCACCGGCCCGGTGGCGTCACGGATCTCTATCGTGCCGCTCACGGACTCACTCCGCACGTCGCCGGAGAGTTGGGACGCGCGAACGTCGCCCGACACCGATTCGATCGTGATCCGGTCCGTCGCGTCGGTCACGACGACGTCGCCGCTCGTGGAGCGGGCGTCGACGGGCGACTTCGTGCCCTTGACCGTCACATCGCCCGAGGTGCTGCGCGCCGTGACGCGCGTGCCGACCGGAATCCAAACTTCCAGCTTCGAGTCGCCGACGCGTCCGCGCACGGGCTCGACTTCGAGCGACACGAGCGAGGATGACATAGTGGATCGAATGCGTCCGCGCTCCACATAGGCCCGTACGCGGGCCTCGTTGCGGTCCCATGCGTTCACGACCACGTCGCCGGAGATCTCCGTCAGGTCGACCGAGCCGCTTTTGTTGAACGCGAACGTGGTGTCAATGCGCGTTTCTGCGCCCTGCGCCTCGTCGCGCTCGCGCTCCCGGTTTCGGTCGCTTTGCGCGGAGGCAGGGGCCGGGAACAGTAGAGCAACAGCGAGCGCGGCGCTCGCGAACAGGGGTCTGATGGTCTGGGGCATGCTCGTTAGGTGCGGTTCGGCAACACGGCCGCGGTCCGCAAGAGCTCGAGCTTCTTGTCGAGCGCGCTGTTCAGCTGCTTGTTGAGGAATCGGCTGGACGGATCCTGTGCGAGGGCGGCCTTGCTCTGCGCGATCGCCTCGTCGATGACCTTGAGATTCGCCTCGATGATCGCGGCGGTGCGCGGATCGAGCTGCGCACGGTTGCGCGCGAAGAGCGTCCGGAGCTGATCGATCTCGCGTGAGTACGTTTCCGCACCGGGCGCGTTGAGCACCGCCCGAGACTGCGGGCGAGTCGTTTCGCTCCCCGGAGTGACCGGCGCGACCGTGCCACCGGTCGAGGGCTCAGGCGCCGGCACCGTCTGAATGTGGGCGCTGTCGGTGCCCGGCGTCGTAGCCGGATTCGACGCCACCGGCTGGTTACCTGCCAGGGTCGATGACGCGGTGCCGCCACCGCGCTGCGCAACCGTCAACGTGTACGTGACGCCGGCGGTAACGACGACCAGTGCGGCCGCGATCGCCGCCCGCTTGAATCGATCGAAACTGAGGTGGCGCGCCGCGACGTTAGGTACCGGAGGTACCGATCGCTCGACGAACGGAAGGACCGGCGTGTCGATGCGGCGCGCGATCCCGCTCCAGAGGTCGGTGGACGGCGTAAGCTCCGGCAGGTCGGCCGCGCTGGCGCGAATCTCCTCCAGGTCGCGAACGAGTGCCGAGCAGCGGACGCACGACGCGACGTGGGCTTCGACCTCGCGGTGTGTCGCCGGGTCGAGATCGCCCTCGAGGTAGTCAGCGAGCCGTTCGTCCAGTGCTGCGCAATCCATGGCGTGCATCGTCATCGGTTCAGTGCCTCCCGCAACAGCATTCGCGCTCGGTGCAGTTGCGCCTTGCTTCCACCCGCGGTGATCCCGAGCATCTCCGCGATCTCCTCGTGCTTGTATCCCTCCACGTCGTGGAGCACGAACACTTGTCGTGCCCCCGGCGGGAGCCCGGCGATAGCCGCCTCGAGATCGAGCGCCATCCCCGGCGTCCATCCGCTCGCTCGCGCGTGCGGCAGGGTATCCACCTCGTCGGGCTCCGAGCCGAACCTCGTTCGGTTCCGGCCCTCGCTCTTGCGAGCGTTGAGCACGACGTTGACCGCCAACCTGTGCAGCCAGGTCGTGAAGGCGCTCTCGCCGCGATAGAGGGAGAGCTTGGACCACGCCCTCACGAACACGTCCTGCGTCAGCTCTTCCGCCAGCGACCGGTCGGCGACCATTCGCGCGCAAACCGCGAACACGCGATTCACGTGTGTCCGGTAGACGCGCTCGAACGCCTGGCGGTCGCCGTTCGCGGCGAGCGCGACGTCGTCAGCGTCGGATCGACCGGTGGTGAGGGTTGGATTGTCGACTGTCGCCACCGTCATTCGCCGGCCGATCCTCGGTTACTCGGGGAGTCAGATACCGGGATGGCCCAAATGGTTTGAAGAGAACCGCCTAGGCGGTATGCGACGGGTGGCGTGACGGAGGTCACGCAGGCCCGAACACGCGGTCGAGGACGCCAGGCAGGTCAGCCATGCATCCAATGAAATGATCCGGCCGGGCGTTCGCGAGAGTTTCACGGTCGAACGGGCCCCAGAGGGCAGCGATGGTCACCACGCCAGCCGCTTTGCCGGCATGAACATCATGTGGCGAGTCCCCAACGAAGACAGCCTGGTCGGCCGAGACACCAAGCCGGCTCAGCGCGACGCGAACGGGCTCGGGGTCGGGCTTGTGTCGCGTGGTCTCGTCGTAGCCGACCACAACAGGAAAGTAGTCATCGATCCCGACGAACCTGAGGCTCTGGTGAGCGATTGGGGATGCCTTGCTGGTCACGATGGCGAATTTGTGCCCCCGCGCGGTGAGCGTCTCGAGGACTTCGGGGACGTCGTCGTAGCATCGCGTCAGCCGATCGTGATGCTCCGCCTGGTACAGGCGATAGCGCTCGAGCAGGAGCGCGACCTCTTCCTCGCTCTCGGCGTAGGCTCGGAGCTGCTGCACGAGTGGAGTGCCGATGCCCCGCACCCAGTCCTGATCGGTGGGTGTCCCGCGCGGCCAGCCTTCGAAGGCGTGTCGTGCGGAGCTCAGAATGAGCTCGATCGTGTCGATGAGCGTTCCGTCCAGATCGAAGAGAATGGCGGGGTGAGACATGGACAGAATGCTACTTGCTGGTTGCTGTCAGCTGCCAGGCAAACATCACCCGAGGAACGGCACGGGAACGAGTCGTTACGCGACCGCGCGTGGTTCTAGCCCGTTGGCACGAGTACGATCAACGCGTGGACGCGACCCGTGGTGCTCAGGACGGTTCCAGGCGCGTTAGGCGTTGCGGACTCGGTCATCTCGATGATGCGCTCCAGCCACGCTTCGGCCGCATCCGCGCCCTCATCGCCGGCGCGGCTGGAAACCAGAGCGGCCAGGAGCCGTTCTGCGCCGGCCGAGCGTGACCCGGCCACCGCATCGCGCGCGGCAGCGGCCAGGCGGGATACCGCCGGGCGCCGGTGAGGCGGTGCCGCCGCGGCGACTGCCGCGATCCGCGACGACGCCGTGGCACGCGCGCGCGAGCCCACCGCGTTCACTCCCGCATCGGCTGCACCTCGCAGCGCGTCCAGATAGCCGTCGATCTCGCGAAGGACGCGATCGACGCGCGACGGCGACGCGACACAGCCGGGTCCATCCGACGCACGCGCGGCCTCGAGGACGCATCGCGGGTCGGTCGAGGCTCCGCCCGATCGTTGTGCCGCGACGAGCTGCAGATCCCCGCCGATTTCGACGACGGCGATCCACCCATCAAACGGTGCGCGAACGCCCGCGACCGCCGTCGACAGCGTCGAGGTGGACGCGGGCACGTCCCCGTTCGCTCGGACGGATCCGAGCGATGCCCCAACCCACCCACGCAACAGCGCTCGCACCTCCTCGCCCGCTCGAACTCTGTCGAGCTGCGGCGCTGTGGAAGCGGATTCCGCACGACTGGCCAGGAGTGGGAGGACGGGTTCGCCGATGGTCGACCACGCCGCACCCGCCTTGCGGGTCAGAACCTCTGTGATGCGCACCATGTGGTCAGCGGCGGCCGGCGGTGCAAGCGCGTATTCGTGCACGCGCGCGTGCTCCGAGCCGATCCGCCAGATACGGCCCAGCCGCTGCGTTAGGCGCGCGTTGGTCCACGGCAGATCGAGGTGGACGACCACCGCCGCGTCCTGCAGGTTGAGCCCTTCGCTCAAGAGATCGGTCGCGATCAGCACCTCGATCGCTTCGGCGCGCGACGGCGGTCGACTCGATGACGCGACCGGGGCGAACCTGTCAAGCACTTGTGAGCGCGTCAGCGGCCCGCCGGCGACGAGCGCGCCGTTGGCCGTGACGGCCGCGATGCCGCCATCCGACCGAAGTCGCGTGAAGATCTCGTGCACGGTGTCCGCGAACTGCGAGAACACGACGAGCCGCTCGCCGGCATGTCGCTGCCGAATCTCCCGGAGAATGCGGCACCGGTGGTCATCGGTGACGCCTGCGTTGGCTGCCAGCACCGTGAGCGCGAGACGTGCGCCGGCCGCGTGCGCTCGCACCGTAGCAAGCAGTCCTCGCACGTCCTCGGTCAGGCCGTCGCTCACCAGCTCGGGGAACGCGAGCTGGGTGGCGTCGTCGCCGATTACCCACGCGCGCAGCTCGGATTTGCTGGGGTGACGTCCCGTCGCCAGTGCGTCGGCCAGCGCCTCGGCGCGAGACACTCGGCGGCGCAGCGCCGCGCGCAGCGCCGCATCGCTCGACGACCACGCCCTAACGAGTGAAAGCGTGACCAGCGAACCGGCGTCGCCGCCATCTCGTTGCGGGCACGGTGGCGGCACCTCCAGGATGGCCCGCAGAACTTCCGGTGAGCTCGGGACGTCGCACCAGACCGGTGGAGTGCGGCCGGGTATGGTGATGCCCCGTACGTCACCGCGCGTTCTCCGCACGATGCACGCGCTTACCTCGGACGGGGTCATGCGCTCCGCCCGCGATCCAAGAAACAACGACAGCAGCGCGCCGAGATCGCGGGCCGAGTTGTGCACTGGCGTTGCGGACAAGAGGAGGACGCGGGCGCGCCGGGTGAGCCACGCCAGTGAGGCGTACCGCCTGGTCAGGGGATTCCGCGCGTGGTGGGCCTCGTCGATGATGACCGCTTCCCATTCCTGTCGTACTCCTTCGCGCCGACTCAACGTCTCGAACGATACGAGGTCGGCCTGCATGCGCGAGCGCTCCAGTGCGGTTTGCCACATGGGAGCGAGCGCCGCAGGCGCGACGACGAGCAGCGTGCTCGCGTCGCGCATGGCGGCGAGAGCCGTGTACGTCTTACCGAGGCCGACTTCGTCGGCCAGCAATGCGCCGCCGAATCGATTCATCGAGTGGCGCAGGCGTGCTGCTGCCTCACGTTGATGCTCGCGGAGCACGATATCGCCAAGTCGTGCGTCGCCGGGGAGATCGATGTGCTGGAGCGTGGCGATCCGCGCACGAACGACAGACGGGTCTACCCAGTGCCACTGTGTCATCGGATGCTCCAGTCGAGCAGGGCGTTGACAGCCGAAAGGCGAAGGCCATAGGCGCGAACCGCGGCCTCGAGCAACTCCGCGTCGCTCGGCGGCGAACCGGCCAGTGCGCGCTCGCCGACGGGAATCAGCTCCCGCCGCGCGCGATCCCAACGCCGAGGAAGTGGAAGCAGCGAAACCGTCCAGCCGAGGTAACGGCGGTATCCGCCGCGTGCCGGCTCCGCGACGGCCGCCAACCATGCGGCGGCCAGCGGCGAGTTCAGAACCGCGACGAGGGCGACCGCGTCGTCTCGATCCGCGCAGCGGACCGCGTAGCACGTATTCAACGGAACGGCCGGGTCTCCCGGTTCCAGGAGGGCGGCGTTGAGCACGCGCCCGAAGTCGGCCCACACCACGCGCGCGTCGTTAGGCGCCGCGCCGTCGGTGCGGAAGAGCGACCACCACCGCGCCACTCGACGCGCATCCGATCGGGCGATCAGACGACGACGCCACCCTCGGAGCCATCGCTCGGCGCGAGGGGGCAAACGATCGAGTGGCTCGCCGTTCGCGCCGTGCGTCCAGATGAGCCGCTCGCCGTTTGCGTCGATGCGCCACCGGCTGACGTGTTCACCGCGGATCAGCGGGCGAAGCAGATGTGACTCGACGTCTACGGTGTGTCCGGATTCCGCGACGACGCTGCCGCCCCGCACCTGAACCACGAACGCACCGTTACACCCGCACTTGACGCCTAGCAGCGGCGCACCGAACGCCGATGCGCCAAGGGGCGTACCCACGCTGCGCAGCGCGTCGAACGCTCGGCGTGCGATGGGTGGAAGCAACAGCCACGGAGCACCGGCGGAGTCGTCGAGCGCGAGCTCACGGGCGTGCACGCCCCACGTCGCTGCCACGCGAGCTGCGTGCACCGTCACGCGCGTCTCGCGAGTCTGGTCAGCCGGTTGGACCTTGCCCCGTCGTACGATGCACAGCGACGGATACACCGCTGCGTCGAACAGCGCCGGCGCGTTGGACCAGTCTTCGAGCGAGAGCAGCTCGTGGCTGTCGGCGATCAGATTGCGAACCCCGCCGCCGGCCAACGACCGCCAGAGCTTCGACGGCACGAGCAGCGCCACGACGCCACCGGGCGCCGCCAGTGAGAGCGACCGTTCAATGAACAGGGCCGCGAGGTCGATCTGACCGGCGAAGCCAATGCCGGCACGCGCCGCGGCCGCGCCACTACGCCATGCCGCGCCGCGATACGTCGCGAAGTCTCGACGCAACGCCGCCCGCGCGCCGGGCGGAATTCGATGCACCCGCACCCATGGCGGATTCCCGACAATCGCGTCGAACCCGCCGGCGCTCGCAACGTCCGCGAAGTGCGTGGCGAACGAGAAGGGAAGCGCCGCTCCGGCAGACAACGCCCGCCGTCGCGCCCGACGAGCGCGCAGCTCCATGCGAAGCTCCTCGAGCATCATGCGCGTGTCGCTCGGCACCGACGCGCGGTCCCCGAACAGATCGCGCCCCCGGGCGGCCGTGAGGATGTCGCGACGTGCGTCATTGATCGCGACGATGCGCCGATCGAGCAGACCGATGGCCGCCGAGCGCTCCGCGCGGTCGAGCGCACGGGCGAGCGTTCGCTTGCGTGCACCGACCGCTCGTGCATAACGAGTGCGCAGGCGGGCGATCGCTGCGGTTTCACCCGGTATGCCTCGCCCGGAGTCGTCACCCGTGAGCGCGTCGCCGACGCGAATGTGACGGTCCAGGTTGGGGAGCGGCGCGACCCGCGCGGGATCGCGCGCGGGGCTTTCGATCACGATGCTGAGCCACAGCCGCAGCTGACACAGCCATACCGCGGTGGGGTTGATGTCCACGCCGAAGATCGACCGCGTGAGCACGGCGCGCCGAAGCTCCGGGATCGGTCGCGGGTCACCAAGCGCGGACAGCACGCCGGCGATTCGCTCGAGGGCGTGTACGAGGAACGCGCCGGACCCGCACGCCGGGTCGAGGAGACGCAAGCCGGACAGCTTGCTGTGCAGCGCGTCGACGTCCCTTGCACGGGTGGTCGCGTTAGGTACAGACGGATCCGCCACGAACCCTTCGATCGGCGATCCGATGGTGTGCGACAGCGCTTCGTCGGTCACGCGCGCGACGAGCTCGTGCGGCGTGAAAAACGCCCCCGTGTTGCGGCGCTCGTGCGACGCCATCATCGACTCGAAGGCCCGACCGAGCATCTCCGGGTCGACCGCCGCCTCCGACCAGTCCGCCGTCTCCTCCCGAGCGGTGAACCGATAGCGGCCGAGGAGGTCCGAGAGAAAGCAGCCGAGCTCCTCGTCACGGAACTCGAGACCGGAATGCGCCCGCTCGAGCGCCGATCTGCCGAACAACCCGCCGTTGAGGAACGGGATCTTCCCGAGCGCACGCGCTGTGGGAGCGCGGGATCGCACAGGCGTGTTGAGCGTCCCGAAGAACAGTGGCACGAGCACTCGGCGCTGATAGCCGCCGCGCCCGCTGAGGCAGTCGTCGTAACGTCGCGCGAGAAAGGCGCGGTCTCCGTTCAGCCATTCCTTCGCTTCCAGAAACGCCAGGAAGAGCAGGCGCGACGCGTAGAGCAGGGCCATCTCTCGCCGCGCGTCGGCGGGCGCGGTCCCGCGCGCCTCGGCCGCGAGGGAACCAACGAGGCGTTCGAGCGTGCGATAGAAGCGACGGGTCACGGCCTCGCGGCCGAGGATCGCCACCCATCGCGCGTGCGTCAGCACATCGACGGCTTCCATCGCAGCCCCGAGCGCGCAGAGTGTCTCGGCGTCGCTGTCCACCACGTGGGTGCGATCCACCAGCAACGCGCTCACGCGCGGTCCCGAGCGTCCAGGCGACCAGGCCGTAAGGGCCACCTCACTGGTGGCTCCGCGACACACGATCGCGAGCCAGAGCAGGTGCGGTGCTCGCGACGACAGCCGGCGAGCGAGGTGAGACACGACGTCGCGCATTGGCCTCGTGCCGCCCACGTCCAGCAAGAGGGCCCGCAGCGTTCCAGGCCCACGGGCTACGGCGGCGGTGGCACAGTCGTCCGGAATGCCAAGCGCGATGCGCGATGTCGCATCGAGGGATGCTGGCGGGCCGGCGCAGCCCGCGGTCGCGGCAATGGCGCCGAGCGAGGCAACGTCAGTCGCTGCGGCGAGGAGGACAGCGGCGGCGCGGAGAGTCGGCACGCGCGCAGGATGCGGCGCGACGTGTCGGGGACTGTCATCGCTTCAACGCGTTCCCAGTCAAATATCGCCACCGAGGGCGCAACGCATTATGATCGTACCGCCACAGCGTGAGAAACCCTGGACTTCTCGATTCCCGCAGGCGTCGCCGTACCGAGCTTGACGCTGCGGGTCATCATCTGCTGAGAGCCAATTGATGCCCGATAACGGCCGTGGTGGATTGGAAGGGTTCGCGCACAACCTCGTTTCGCGAGTCATTCTCTATTATCTGGGGCTCGCTGCGCTTGCCGTCGGGCTGTGGGCGACGATCCCGCCGTCGGCGCGCACCGAAATCCTGGTGGTGTTGGCGCCGCTCATCGCGTTCAGGGACGGCGCCCCGGCAGGGCTGAAGGTGGATGCGAACGGGATGCCGTTCGCGGGCGCCGCCACCGCCCCGGCTGGCGAGCCGTTCATTCTCATGGTCATCGCGGTGGTGAGCGCGTTTCTGCTCGCCCTCCCCGTGGCGTGGGTCTACATGTTCACACGCCAGCGGAAGGGCTATCGCGCGTCGGACGTCCAAGCGCTCGTGCTCATGCCGGTCGTCGTGGCGGGCGTGGTCATATTGGTGAAGAACAGCGTAGCGCTCGCCTTCAGCCTCGCGGGTATCGTGGCGGCGGTGCGGTTTCGTACCAACCTCGAGGACAGCAAGGACGCGACGTTCATCTTTCTCTCGACCGCACTTGGCCTCGCATGCGGAGTCCAGCTACAGTACGCGGCGGTGCTCTCGGTGCTGTTCAACGCCGTGGTGCTCATTCTCTGGACGACCGACTTCGCGCGGATGCCGCCGTCGCTCGAAGGCGTGCGTGCAAAGCGTCAGCTCGAGCGGGCGCTTCAGATCGCCAATCGTACCTCACAGTTCGTGGCGCGGCTCGATCACGAAGTGCTCGAGGCGCTGGCCCCGGCGCAGCTCGACGCGCTCGAGGATCGGCTCCGGAAGCGCCGCGCGGATATGACGGGAGAGAACGCGGGCTCCGGCCAGCGGTTCGACTCGATGATCCGGATTCTCACCAGCGATCCGGCATCGCTTCGTGCGGCGATCGACCCGATGCTGGAGACCGAAGCGAAGCGATGGCGCTATCGCGGGGCCTCGACCAACGAGATCGGGACCTCGGTCGAATACGACCTGCGGCTGCGCAAGGGCTACAGCCGCCAGAGCATTGCCGATGCGGTGCGCGAAAAGGGCGCGCCGTACGTGGTCGGTGTCGAAATCGTGGAGATGGAAGAGGAGTAGTCGCCTTCCTCCGAGGAACCCCAATGCGATACTCGAGATTGCTGACGGTTGTTGCGCTCACGTGTGTGAGTGCCGTGTCGTTCGCTCAGGCGCCGGCTCCGAAGGGAGACAAGGGCGGCGGGGATGGCAAGGCGGAAAAGCAGAAGAAGGACAAGACCGCTCCGGTGACGGCGGAAGAGAAGGAGTCCGCCACGAAACGCACGGAGCGACTGTTCGGGTCGGACGAGCCGCTCGAGTTCACGCTCACCGCGGACTTCAAGGCGACCTTCAAGAGTCGCGACACGCTGAACGTGAAGACGCAGAAGGCGACGCTCACGGTCAAGGACTCGTCAGGCAACCCGGTGCAGATCCCGATCGAGATCGCACCGCGCGGACATTTTCGCTTGCGCTCGGACGTCTGCAACTTCCCGCCGATCCGGCTGATCTTCCCGGACAAGGGGCTCAAGGGCACACCGTTCGCGGGGCAGAAGTCCCTCAAGCTCGGTACGCACTGCAACCAGCGGGACAAGGAATACGCGGAGATTCCCGTGCGCGAGTACGCGGCGTACGAGACGCTGAACATGATGACCGACTGGAGCTACAAGGCACGGCTGGCGAAGGTGACGTACGTGCAACCGGGCGACGAGAAGGACCAAGCCACGAAGTATGGTCTTCTCATCGAGGACGAAAGCGACATGGCGAAGCGGAACGGTGGCCGGATCTTCACCGTTCGGGGCGGCACGTTCGCGGACATGGACCCGCAGCAGACGGCGATCATCAGCGTATTCGCCTACTACCTCGGCAACACCGACTGGTCGATGTACTCGCTGCACAACATCCGGCTGGTCATCGTGGGTGATCGCTACGTGCCGGTGCCGTACGACTTCGACTGGTCGGGCGTGGTGTTCGCGCGATACGCGAAGCCGGACCCGCGACTGGGTATTCCGACCGTGCAGGATCGACTGTTCCGCGGACCGTGCCTAACGCCGACGGATCTGGCCCCGATCCTGGCGAAGTACAACGAGCACAAGGCGGACATCAAGGCGCTCTACGCACGGCTGCCACTCGACGACGGCTACCGCCGTCGTGCGATGGACTACATCGACGATTTCTACCACGTCATCGGCGACCAGCGGCAGGTGAAGCGCGAGCTCATCGAGACCTGTGTTGGGCGCTCGACGTCGTGATGTAACCGCGCCCCTTCCATTCGACTCGCGAGCCCCGGGCAATCGCCTGGATCGCGATGACCGCGAAGACGGCGGCGCCTAACGGGAACAACAGGGCGTACCACACCGGCACGCCCATCCAGCGGCAGACCGCGGCCCAGGTGCAGACCTGGGCCGCGAGCGCGATACCCGCCGCGAGCAGGAGCCACGGCGGAGCGCCCACGGCCAGCGAGGTGGCCAGCGCGAGCAGCGGAAGCAGTGTCAGCGCCGCTGGCAACAGCAACAGGGCAGGGAAGATCATCTGTCCGACGCGACCCCCTGGCATCGCCTCGCGGCCGCCGGCGAAGACGTTCTTGCGCCAGCCCGCCACGATCTCGCGGAGCGACGTGTACATGCGCGTCGTGAGCTCGTCGTTCCCGAGAATGAGCTCGGTGCGTTTGCCGGCGGCGAAGAGCCGTTGCGCCAACGCGACGTCCTCGGCGACCTGGTCGTGAACCGCGCCGTGTCCGCCGATCGAGTCGTAGCCGTTGCGTGTCACGAAAATGCACTGGCCGTTCGCGATCTTGTCTTCGGCCCGCCGCGATCTGTTGACCGATTCGGTGCCGCCGTAGCGCGTGGCCAGCATCCAGAACACGTGCGGCTGCACGATCCGCTCCCAGAACGTGCCGAGCTCCTGGTGGCCAGCGACGGACATCATGTCGAGGCCCCGCGCGGCCATGGCATTCACCGCGCGGGCGACGAGGTACGGGCCGTGGCGGGCGTCGGCATCGGTGAAGCACAGGATGTCGCCACGAGCCGCCCGCGCGCCCGTTGCGCACGCCCATGGCTTGCCGAACCAACCGTCCGGAAGTGGTGGATTCTCGATCAGCGTTAGGCGCGGATCGTCGTGCGCCAGCGCGCGGACGACGTCGGCCGTGCCGTCGGACGACCGGTCGTCCACCACCACGACCTCCATGTTCGTGTATTGCCCCGCGAGGATGGATCGGACGCACGATTCGATGTTGCGGCGCTCGTCGCGTGCTGGAACGATCACCGACACGAGCGGCCCATCGCTCGCGACCGCGGCGCTCTCGTCGCCGAGCTCGCGCGAGTCACGAACTCTCCAGATCGTGGCGAGTGGCGCGACGATCCATGGTGACGCCACGAGGCCCGCGAGCGCGAGATCATTCACGGCGTGTGATCCGAACTGTCGCGGCCCGCTGCGTCAGGGCGCGGGCTCGCTCGCGGTCGCCGGTTGCAGCGCGAGAGAGGCAGTGGCTCGCTCGCGCCGCCCCAGCACCACAGCGCCGGTCATGTCGCCTGTGACGTTCGCCGCCGTGCGGAACATGTCGGTGATGGCGTCGATGCCGAGCAGTACGCCAATACCCTCTGCCGGCAGTCCTGCTCCAAGAAGGATCGGCACCATGACGATGATGGAGCCCGCAGGAATTCCCGGCACGCTGAACGTGGTGGGCACGACCGTGAGCACCACGGAAAGCATCTGGGTTCCGGACAACTCCACGCCGTAGAGCTTCGCGATGAACAGGACTGCCGTGGGCTGCGCAACCGCGCCGGCGACGCGATAGGTGGACGCCGCGAGCGGGAGGAAGAAGCCGGAGATCTCCGCCGGGAGACCAAGTCGCGAGCGCGCGCTCTCGATCATGGCCGGGAGCGCCGCGAGCGACGAACGGGAGCTGAACGCGACGGCCTGCGACTGGAAGATCGCCTTCGTGAATAGTCCAAGCGGTACTCGCCCGCCGATGACCGCGAGCGGATAGAGAATCACCGCGCAGAACGAGACGGTGATGAAGATGACCGAGGCCACGAAGCCCGCGAGCGCCCCGGCCGCCGACGCACCCATGCGTGTTGCGAGCGGCAGCGCGAGCGCGAACACGCCGATGGGCGCGAGTTCAAGCACCCAGCGCACGACGGTTAATGCTGCGTCGCCGAGCCCCTGAAAGAACGTGACGACGGGATCGCGACGTTCGGCCGGCAGCGTAAGCAGCGCGAGCCCGAGCATCAGCGTGAAGATGATGAGCGGCAGAAGGGCGCCATCGGCGGCCGCCTTGATCGGATTTGCCGGCACGAGGTCGACGAGCCAGCGCGTGAACGTCGGGATGTTGTTCGCGGTCTGAGCCACGCTGCCACTCGCGGTCTTTGCACTTTGCTGCATCGCCGCAATTGCCGCCGGGTCGAGCGGGATACGGTCGATCAGCAGTGGCGCGACCAGCGCCGCGTACCCCGCTCCCAGGAACAGCGTCACGATGAAGAACACGATCGCGCCTCTTCCCACCCGCCCGATGGAGCGCGCGTTCGGCGCACTCGTTATGCCGACGATCAGGGCACCGACGACGAGTGGGATGACCGTCATGCGAATCGCGTTGATCCACATCGTGCCGAGTGGCTCGATGGCAGTCGCGGCGCGGACGAGCGTCGCGGAGCCGCTGCTCGCAATGGCGACTCCGCCGGCGATACCGGCGACTAGTGCAATGAGGACTCGCGTGGTGAGAGACATGGGCTGCTAATGTATGACCGAACGAAAAAAGGGCGACCCAAAGGGCCGCCCCGTGAAAAGGTCCTTACAAGTGCGATGGTCAGCGCTTGCCGCCGCCCGTCCCGCCGCTGCCTGACGAGCCGCCGCTGCCACCTGAGCCGCTGCCACCTGAGCCGCCGGATCCGCCGGATCCGCCGGACGTGCCTCCACGAGAGCCGCCCGAGCCGCCGGTGCCACCGGAACCGCTGCTGCCACCCATACCACCGCTGCCACCGCTGCTGCCGCCCATTCCACCACCGCTCGATCCGCCGCTGCCGCCCATGCCACCGCTGCCGGAACTGCCCGAGCCACCCATGCCGCCGCTGCCGGACGACCCACCGGTATTCTGGCCGCCAGACCGCGAGCCAGTGTTCGTGCCCGACGTGCTGCTACCGGTGCCTGACGAGCCAGAGCGCGATGAGCCGGATGTCCCGCCGGTCAGCTCATCCTGGTCCTCGTCACCCATCTGGCCAGAGCGCGAGCTGCCTCCACCGGCGCCGCCCTGCTTGCTCGCGTCTCCGCGTGACGATCCCCCTGACGAGCTTCCCGACGAGCCACCCGACGACCCACCGGATCCCGACGAGCCCTGCATGCCGCTCGTGTCGCGATCCATGTCGTCGCCGCTAGACCCACGATTTCGGTTCTGGTCCGCCATGGTCATACCCTCCAACGTATTTTGACTGCGACCTCCATGTGCGACGGATGAATCCGCCGTACTCTGGGAGCCCAATGAAAGGCAACGCATGTGCCAGGATGTGATGTGAATCACGAACAGCCACGACGTTTGCGGGCACGCCGCCCGCCACTGCTGAGCGGTGGTGCTCGCGTCGCGCTCGTTGCGCCGGCTGGTCCGTTGCGCAATCAAGCGGATCTCTCGCGCGCGATCGACAACGCGCGCGCGTTCGCGTGGGAGCCGGTCGTGGGCGAACACGCGCTTGCGCGCGAGGGCTACTTCGCGGGTCACGATGCCCAGCGCATCGCGGACTTCAACAGGGCGCTGCGTGATGACGACATCGATGCGATCTGGTGTCTGCGCGGCGGCTACGGCGCGATGCGCATTCTCGACGCGCTCGACTACGATGCCGCAGCACGTCGGCCTAAGCCAATCATTGGATATTCCGACATCACCGCCCTGCATTCGGCGTTCGCGATGCGCAGCGAGATCGTGACGTATCACGGACCGACGGCGCGCGCCGTGCTTTCGGAATTCTCGCGCAGCTCGCTCGCGTGCGCGGTCGTGCACGGAGGTGATTCGTGTGGCACCGCGACGAGCGCGCGTGCTCTGCGTGGCGGCGCGGCAAACGGCACGCTCGCTGGCGGGAACCTCGCCCTCTTGAGCGCGCTCGCGGGCACGCCGTTCGCGCGGTCCTTCACCGATACGATCCTCGTGCTCGAGGACATCGATGAACCGGTGTATCGCATCGACAGGATGATGCGACAGCTGCTGCTTGCCGGGCTCCTGGATGGCGTGCGTGGCATTGTGTTCGGCTCGTGCACGAACTGCCCGGAGGCGGCTGACGACGGTGCCCGACGGCTCGATGACGTGATCGGCGAGATTGCCGAGCTGCTCGGCGTCCCGACGATCATCGGCGCGCCGGTCGGCCACATCGACGACCAGTGGACGTTGCCCCTTGGCGCAGCGGCATCGTTCGATGCCGACCGCCTCACGCTCGTTGCCCATTCCTCCCTAACGATTGCCTGATCGAACCGACGATGCCCTACAAGACCGGGACCGACCTCGTGAACGAGGCGAAGCAGCGGATCCGCGAGCATACTCCGCGCGAGGTGCTGGAGATGGTCGAGAAGAACGCGGCGGTGATCTACCTCGACGTCCGCGAGCCGAACGAGTGGAACCTCGGTCACCTGCCTAACGCCATGCACATCCCGCGCGGAAACCTCGAGTCGAACATCGAGGCCCGCGCGGGACGCCACGAGACGATCGTGATCTACTGCGCGCGCGGGAATCGCTCGGCGCTCGCGGCCGACACGCTGCAGCAGATGGGCTACGAGCACGTATCGTCCATGGCCGAAGGGTTCGGCGCGTGGTGCGCGATCGGGGGGCCGGTCGAGGACTAGCCGTGCAGGAGGACGCGGGAACGCTCGTCGATCACCCCATATTCAAGCGGCTGCGCCACGCGCTGACGACGCGACCGCCGGTGCTTGCTCCCGACGACGGCGCTCCGCGCCGCGCGGCGGTTGCGATCGTACTGCGGCGCTCGGCGCAAGAGGTCGTGGAACTGCTCCTGATCAAGCGATCGGAGCGCGCCGATGATCCGTGGAGCGGGCACGTTGCGCTCCCCGGTGGGCGGTTCGATCCGTCGGACGCGACGCTCCAGGACACCGCCATTCGCGAGACGCGCGAAGAAACCGGGATCGATCTCGCGCGCGATGGGGTCATGTTAGGCATGCTCGACGAGCTGCGACCGCGAACGCCAACCTTGCCGCCCATCATCGTCACACCATTCGTGGCGATCGTCAGGCCCGATGTCTCGATCGAGACCAGCGACGAGGTCGCGTTTGCGTTCTGGGTCGCATTGTCGCAGCTCGAGGACCCGTCGCTTGCGGTCGAGTCGAGCGTATCGGTGCGCGGCGCAACGTGGCGAGTGCCGAGCTATCTCCTCGGCGGTCAGATCGTGTGGGGCATGACCGAGCGGATCCTTCGGAACCTGCAGGCGCTGCTCGCCTGACGCCGAGCGGCAACGGCACGCCGCTTTCATTTCACACAACTGGCCACACCGGCGAGACGTGACACGCGTCTCTTGCCCGGTATTGCGTTCCGGCCTATGTTAGGTGAGCCTAAAACTAGATTTCCTGTCAGCCAACTTACGGCCGGGCGCGCTCGCGTCCGCTTTGTACCTATGACCGCCCCACGACTCGCACCACCAGAACCCCAACCGCCGCCAGGCAAGGCGCCACACCGCGATGAGGACGCCGGGTGGCGCCTATCGCGCGTCACACCAAGTCTCGCCGAGGTCTACCGCTCGGTGCCTGTTACGGGCTCGACCTGGTGGCGAAAGGTTCTTGCTTTCGCGGGACCGGGCTACCTCGTGGCGGTCGGCTACATGGACCCGGGCAACTGGGCAACCGACCTCGCCGGCGGCTCGCAGTTCGGGTACACGCTGCTCTCCGTCATCCTGATCTCCAACCTGATGGCGGTCCTGCTTCAGGGGCTCGCGTCGAAGCTGGGGATCGTTTCCGGCCGCGACCTCGCGCAGGCGTGCAGGGACCACTACGGGCCTCGCGTCAATTTCGCGCTGTGGGTGTTGTGTGAAATCGCGATCGCGGCGTGCGACCTCGCCGAGGTCATCGGGACGGCGATCGCGCTGAATCTGTTGTTCGGCATCCCGCTGGCCTGGGGCGTCGGGATCACGGCGCTCGACGTACTGATCGTGCTCTACCTGCAGAACAAGGGCTTTCGAGTTCTCGAGGCCCTCGTGATCGCCCTCGTGGCCACGGTCGGCCTCTGCTTCCTGTTCGAGCTCATCGTGTCGCGTCCCGAGCTCGGCGGCGTCGTGCGCGGGTTCATTCCGAATCCCAGGATCCTCCGCGATCCCGAGATGCTCTACATCGCCATCGGCATCCTCGGTGCGACGGTCATGCCACATAACCTCTACCTGCATTCGTCCGTCGTTCAGACGCGGAAATACGATCTGACTCGCGAAGGTAAGCGCGAGGCGGTGCGGTTCGCGTTCGTCGACTCGACGATCGCGCTCTCGTTCGCGCTGTTCATCAACGCCGCGATCCTCATTGTCGCAGCCGCGACGTTCCACCGGTCCGGTAACACGCAAGTGGCCGAGATTCAGGACGCCTACCAGCTGCTCTCGCCGCTCCTCGGCGTTGGCGCCGCGAGCATCGTGTTCGCACTCGCGCTTCTGGCGTCGGGGCAGAACTCTACGCTCACCGGCACGCTCGCTGGACAGATCGTGATGGAGGGGTTCCTCAACATCCGCATCCGGCCATGGCTGAGGCGCCTCATCACGCGTGCAATTGCCATTGTGCCGGCCGCCATCGTGGCCATCTTGTACGGGGAAAGCGGTACCGCAAAACTCCTGGTGCTGAGCCAGGTAGTGCTCAGCTTGCAGCTTTCGTTTGCCGTCTATCCGCTCGTGATGTTCACATCCGATCGCGAGAAGATGGGTGAGTTCGCGAACTCGACGTGGCTCAAGGTGCTCGCGTATCTGGTGGCGTTCGTGATCGCGGCACTGAACACGTGGCTGCTCTTCAAGACGTTCCGCCAGTGGCTCGCCTGACATGTACCACCGCATTCTCGTCCCTGTCGAGAATTCCAGCTACGACGAACGCATCCTGGATCACGTGCGACGGCTCGCGCGCTATTGTGGGGCATCGGTCGTGCTGATTCATGTCGCCGACGGCTGGGCCGCGCGCAACATCCAGCATCTCAACCTGCGTGAGTCGGAGGAGATGCGTGACGATCGCGACTACATCGAGCGGCTCGCCGCCGAGCTGACATCGAGCGGAGTGTCTGCCGAAGCGCTCCTCGCAACCGGGGATCCTTCCGCGGAGATCGCTGCGGCGGCTGAGCGTGAGCGCTGTGATCTCATCGCGATGTCGACGCATGGTCACCGCTTCATCGCCGATCTCATCTACGGCAGTGTGGCGAACGCGGTGCGACACATGACGAGCGTTCCTGTGCTGCTGCTTCGCGCGCCGGTTCCGGCCAAGCAGAAGGTCGCCGCATCGTGACAGGGCAGCGGTCTCCGCGCCGGCCGCGCGCTGCAGAGTCGGCGCGCACACCGGCCGAGCCGCGTCTCGTCGACCTGACCGCGCCGGTCGAGGACTATCTCAAGGCCATCTACGAGGCCGAGCTGAGTGGTGCGGCGGCGGCGACGAACGACATAGCGAGTCGACTGCGGATCGCGCCAGCTTCCGTGACGGGCATGGTGCGCAGGCTCGCTGATCAGGGACTGCTCGCATACGAGCGCTATCGCGGTGTTCGCCTGACCGATGCGGGCCGTCGGGCGGCGCTGCGCACGATACGCCGCCACCGTGTGATCGAGGCGTATCTCGTCAGGGCGCTCGGCTATCCCTGGGATCAGGTTCACCCCGAAGCCGAGCGTCTCGAGCACGCCGCGTCCGACGAGCTGATCGACCGCATGGCCGCTGCGATCGGTGAGCCGCTCACCGACCCGCACGGCGCGCCCATCCCTACTCGCGATGGCGTCATCGACGAAACGCGCCACAGCTCGCTCGCAGACGTGGCCAGCGGCGTGCGTGCCCGCATCGTCCGCGTCGGCGACGATAACGACGAGATGCTCCGCTACCTCGATTCGTTAGGCATCCGGCCGGGCGTCCAGGTCACTGTGGGCGATCGCGCGCCATTCGACGGGCCGCTGACGGTTCGCGTCGGCGCGGCCCAGCACCAGATCGGCCACACGCTCGCGGCGCGAATCCTCGTCGAGAGCGTCAGCTCGGCGTAGCTCGCTTGGCGGCAGCGCGCATCGTCAGCGCGTACACGGGATAGCTCACCGCGAGCAGGCCGAGCGCGATCATCGAATTCCGCCGGTCGGTGACGATCGCGCCGACGAGAAACGCGGTGCCGCCCAGGAGCGAGAACGCCGTCGTGTAGGGAAAGCCGAAGGCTTTGTACGGGCGCGGCGCGTCAGGCATCGTGCGCCGAAGCTTGAACACCGCCGCGAACGAGAATACGTAGTTGAGCACGAAGAAGAACGCGGCCACGGCAATGACCGAGTTGAACGTCCCCGTGAGCAGGAATCCGATCGCGAGCGCGCCCGAGAGCAGGAGCGCGTACGTGGGCGTGCCGCCAGCGTTCACGGTGGTGCCCCATTTCGGAAACAGGCCGTCGCGACTCATCGCGTATAGGATGCGGGGGCAGAACAGGGAATACGCGTTCGCGCCACTGAGGAGACCGACGATGAGCAGCGAGCGAACGATCATATCGCCGCGCCCGCCGAACAGCGCCTGGGCCGCCGATCCCGCTGCGAAGTCGCTCCGCGCGAGACCGGACATGCCTAACACGTGGACGAACGCGACGTTCACCAGCACGTAGATGGCGATGATGGCCGCCACGCCGCCGAACATCGCCCGTGGAATCTCCCGGCCAGGGTCGCGCACTTCCTCCGAGAAGTAGAGCATCCCGTTCCAGCCGTCGTACGTGTAGATCACGGCCTGCATCGCGAGCACGATAGCTCCGATCCCAACGGCTTTCGCCGGCGCCGAGATCGATTCGACGCCAGGGCCGGAAGCGGGCGCGAGGGCGAAACACGCCACGATCAGCGCCGTGAATGCGAGCGCCTTGAGCAGGGTTGTCGCTTGCTGCACGACGTCTCCCCACCGTATCCCGCGGTAGTGCAGGATCGTGAACAACACCACGACGCCAATCCCGACGGCCAGCTGCGATCGCGCAAGGGAGGGGAGGATCGCCCCGGAGTATTCGCCGATGAGAATGGCGGCAGCGCTCAACGATGCGACCGACGACACCCAGTCGCTCCACCCGATGATGAACCCCGCGTACGATCCGAACGCACGCTGGGCGAACACGTATTGGCCGCCGGACCGCGGCACGATCACGCCGAGCTCCGCGAGCGAAATGACGCCGAGCAGCGCGTAGGCACCGCCGGCTATCCACGCCACGAGGAACATCCACCGCTCGGGCAGAAGCGCGGCAACGGAGCTTGGAGTACGAAGAATCCCGGATCCGATCGTGTTGCCAATGATGACGGCGATCCCGAACGCGACGCCGAGCACCTGGAGAAGGCGACCGCGACTGGGAGCCGCCGCGGTGGATTGTTCGACGCTCGTGACGGTGGCGGCCATGCGTGTCGCTCGGCTCCGGAAAGGGTCGCGCTAAGCTGGCACCACGGCACGCGAGGCGGCAAGCGACAACGCTTCGGGAATGCTCCTTGCGCCAGTGGGCCGGGTCGGATGGCAACTCGCCAGCGAGGGAGCAGTGGCTACGCAACCAATTCTGCAGATCGATCCGGACACGGGGATCCCCGACCTGATTCGTCGTCTGCGCGACGACTCGAAACGTCTTGCCGAAGATGAGGTCCGGCTCGCGAAGCTCGAGCTGCATGAGAGCCTGCACGAAGGTGTCCAGGGCTCGATTCGCCTTGCGGTCGCGCTCGCGTTCGCTCTCGTGGCAGCGGTCGCGCTGACGGTGCTTCTCATTGCCGCGATCGGTGCGGTGCTTCGACACAATTACTGGGCAGGAGCGCTGATCGTCGGCGCCGTCGAGATCCTGGTTGGCGTTCTCATGTTGAGACGCGGCGCGACCATGGTGAAGTCGCCGTCGTACTCCATGCCTAAGTCGCGGGAGTCGCTCAAGGATACCGCACACTGGGCCCGCCACCCGGCACAGCGCTGACCCGCGGCGGATCGGGCGGCCTGCGCGGTCGCTTGCGGCACGGCACATTTCGGGCGTGACCACCCGAAGACCGCGCACGTTCCGACGAGGCCTGCCTGCGCTGCTCCTCATGGCGTTCGCGTTGCCGGCGAAGCGGGCCCCTGCGCAGCGCATCGATTCGATCGCGCCGTGGCGGGCAACCGAGCGAACCATTGCGGTCGATGAGCGCCTCGCGGCGGACGCGGGGCTTCGCATCGGCGACCGCGTCGTCCTCGCCCCCGAACCTGGAAGTACCGCGGGCGACACCGCCCGAATCGCCGCAATCGTAAAACGGCGCGCTGATCCAGCCGAGGTGGCCCGAAGCGAGTATCGCATTCGCATGCACCTCGATCATCTGCAGCACCTCGTTGGCTACGGCGACCGGGTCGACCGCTTCGCGATAGCAACCGCCGGAGGCGCGTCGACAGACTCTGTTCTGCGCCGGATCAACTCGTTGGCCTTCGGCTTCCGCGCCTATCCATCGAGAGAGATCGCGGTCGAGACCTCGAAGACGTTTCTCGTAGTGAGTCGATTTCACCGCGCGATCGGGATGATCACCATCGTGGCGAGCGCCACGTTCCTCCTGTGCATCATGCTGCTCAAGGTCGACGAGCGGCGCCGCGACGTGGCGGCCATGCGCCTCATGGGAATCTCGCGGTCGACCGTCATCCGGACGGTGATGGTGGAATCATCGTTCGTGGCGTTGTTAGGCAGCCTCTTCGGCATCGGTCTGGCCTTCGTGACAGCCGCGTTTGTAAACGCACACTACCAGAGCGTGTACCGGACGCCACTGAAGTTCGCGATCATCACGCCCAGCACGGTCGCGTATTCGGTGCTGCTGTCGCTGGTGCTCGGGATCGGGGCTGGTGCTCTGGCGGCACGCCGCCTCGCGCGGACCGCCCCGCTCACGCTGTTCGGCCGCTGATGCGGTTTCAGCTCGCAGCCTTGTCGCTCCGGCGTCACGTGAGTCGGACGCTGCTGGCCATCCTGGGCGTCGCCGTGTCGGCGGCGATGCTGCTCGACATGGTCATGCTCGCGACCGGGATGCGCGAGTCGTTTGCGAGCCTGCTCGGCCGAAACGGGTTCACGATTCGCGTGTCGCCGCGGGGAACGCTGCCGTTCGACACCGAGGCGACGATATCCCAGGCGAGCGATGCTACGGCGGCTATGCATCGCATTGCGGGAATCACGGCGGTCGCGCCGGTTCTCGGCACGACGATCCACGTGTTGGGAGGTGTCGACCCGGTGACTGCATTCGCCTTGGGTGTGGATCCAGCGGTGCAAGGCGACTACCAACTCCTCGAGGGGAGGGATCCGGGGCCGGGCGATGCGATGGTCGCGAGCGATGCCTTGCTTCGGGCAACGCACGCGCACATTGGCGATACGCTCGACCTTGCGGTGGGGTTCGACCCTCAACTCCGAACCTACACCGGACGGCGACGGGTCGTGGTGAGCGGACGTGCGCGCTTCACGTACCTGAGCGCTGACGATCGCGCGGCCGCGCTCCGGCTCGCGAGCGTGCAGGCCATGGGTGGCGCGGACCGAACCGACCGCGTGTCGCTGTTCATGGTCCGTACGGCGCCTAACGTCGACCCCGAAAGCGCACGGGTGGCGATCGAGCGAGCCTTGCCACGCGTCACGGCACTGTCCACCGCCGGCGCTGTCGCGGAGGCGCAGCACCGCCTCAGCTACTTCCGCCAGCTCGCGTTCATTCTCGGTGCCGTGAGCCTCATCGTCGGGTTCCTGCTCGTCACGACCATCGTCACCGTGAGCGTGAACGAGCGCATCGGCGAGATCGCCGTGATGCGCGCGATCGGCGTGTCGCGAGCGCATGTCGTTCAGCAGGTCGTGATCGAGGGCATCGGCCTCAGCCTCGCGGGTGCGGCCGCGGGACTCGTGCTCGGCATCTTCACGGCGCGGTACCTCAACTCGATTCTGCGCGGCTTCCCAGGGCTTCCCGACGCGATCGATTTCTTCCTCTTTCAGCCTGATTCGGCGTTCCGCGCCATCGGGCTGCTCGTGGCGTCGGGGATCACTGCCGGTGTCTACCCGGCGTGGCGGGCGGCGTCGCTTCCGATCTCCACGACACTCCGCGAGGAGGCGGTCGGATGACGACGCAGCCCGTCCTGTCCGTCCGTGACGCGCATCGCGACTATCCGCACTCTGGTGAGCCCGTGCACGCGGTCCGCGGCGTCTCGCTCGACGTCATCCAGGGTGAGTACGTGGCCATCGTCGGTCCGTCGGGTTGCGGCAAGTCGACCCTCCTCAACCTCCTCGGCGCGATCGACCGCCCAACGAGCGGAACGGTCACGATCGGCGGGACAGCGGTAAGCACGTTGCCCGACGGCGCCGCCACGCACTTTCGCCTCACGAACATCGGCTTCGTGTTCCAGCGATTCTACCTGTTGCCGGTTCTCACGGCGCAGGAGAACGTCGAGCTCCCGATGGCCGAAGCGAGGGTCGGCGCGAGCGAGCGCCGCGCGCGTGCGCGTGAGTTGTTAGGCTACGTGGGACTCGCGGATCGGTCGGATCATCGGCCGGCCGAGCTGTCGGGCGGTGAGCAGCAGCGCGTGGCGATCGCGCGTGCCCTCGCGAATCGCCCGAGGGTGCTCCTCGCGGACGAGCCGACGGGCGAGCTCGATGCGCGCACCGGCGGCGACGTCATCACGCTGTTCGACCGGCTGAACCGCGATGGGATGACGATCATCGTCGTGACGCACGACGAGAAGCTGGCCGGCGCGGCACGACGCGTGATCCACATGCTCGACGGACGAATCGTTCGTGACGAGCCTCTCCTGCGTCGGGCATGATCGGGATTCTCGCAAGGCGGAACCTGACCCTACGCCCGTGGCGTTCCGCGCTTTTGTTAGGCGGCTTCGGCCTTGGCGTCGGCGTCATGATCGTGCTGCTCGCGATCGGCGAAGCGATGCTGACGCAGGCGCGCGACGAACGACTCGTGGGCGGCGGCGATGTGACGGTGCTTCCCGAAGGCATCGATGTCGAGGTCATGAAGACCGGAGGCGTTGGTGGGATGTTCTTCTCCATCAACAACGCGCGCTTCCTGTACCTTCAGCTGTTCTCGAATCGCCGCACCGCGTCCGGCGTAGAGGCGGTTGCGCCACAGATCGTCGACAAGCTCGTGTACCTCCGAACGCTCGACGGCCGCGAGCACGCGGTCCGCGCAACGGGCGAGCTCCCGTCTCGATCGTCGATGGTGCGGGCGGTGCCCGCGCTCGCCGAGGGGCGCTGGGAGGATGATGACCTCGATCGGCGGTGGCGCTCGCCCACGTTGGCCGAGCTCCGAGCGGACATCGATCATTTCCATCTCCCACCGCCTGATGCGGAGCATCGCGACACCTGGAGCGAGTGGCACTACTTCAACGTGCTGTCGCCCGACCGAAAGCGATGGGCGTTTCTCGCGTTCATCGTGAGCGGAGCGGTTCCGAACGGCCGCTGGGGCGGTCAGGTGACACTCACGCTCAACGAGGAAGGCAAGCGGGAGCGTCGATTCTTGGCGGTGTTCCCTAACGACTCGGTGTCATTTTCGACCTGGAACGCCGATCTCCGCGTGGGCAGCGGGCGCGTGTCAGTGGACAGCGCCGGGCGGTACGTGGTGCACGCCCGCGCGCGTGGCGAGGGTGGTGATGGCGACGCGATCGTCGATCTCACCGTGACGCCGGCTCCGGGAGCGTATTTCCCCGGCGCGGCGCTGGGCGGCGAGGGCTTCGTGTCCGGCTACGCGGTGGCGGGATTGCGCGCATCGGCAACCGGGACGATCTGCGTTCGCGGTTTGTGCGAGCGGTACGACGGTGCGCAGGCGTATCACGATCACAACTGGGGCGTGTGGCGCGGTGTGACGTGGGAGTGGGGCGCCGCGCGGGCCGGCGCCTACACGCTCCTCTATGGCCGGGTGCAGCCACCCGACAGTGCGAGCGGCGAGGCGCCGCTGTTCGTGTATCTCGTGGATTCGTTAGGCTTCCGCGCACTCTTCCGGCCGCGCCGGATCGATTACACCGACGGCCGCACGATACGCGTCGAGAACCGAGACCTTCGCGTGCCTTCGCGCGCCGTGTTCGCGGACGCGCACGGCAACGATACGCTGCGCGTAGAGCTTACGATCGAAGACGCACTCGGGACCGATACACGCGCGTCGGGCCCGGAGCGAGGCGAGAGCGCAGCCGCGCGCTCCATCCCCCGGCCGTACTTCATTCAGATGAAAGGTATCGCCCGGATCTCCGGCCGAGTTGGCGGAGCGCCCGTCGAAGGCCAGGGGAGTGGGTTCTTCGAGACATATCGTTAGGCACGACCAGACACCACAGGTTACAGGTTACAGGTTACAGGTAATCAGAACCCCCGGGATGCTCCGACTCGCCAAGCGGAGCATCCCGGGGGTTCCAACAAGCAATGACCAGTCCCAGTAACCTGTAACCTGTGATGCAGTTACGGCCGCCGGTCGGTGGGGTCTGGCCCCGGCTTGGATGCCGGGTTCCCGTCGATGCGGTCCTTCACGTTGTCGACAGCATCCACGACCTTGTTGGCGCCGCGACGTGCGGCATCGCCCGCGCTGCTGCCCGTGTCGGCGACACGATCATCCGTACCCCGAACCTTGTCAGCCGTCCGCTCGGCGAAGTTGCGGCCGCCGGCGCGCGAGTCCGTCGGATCGAGACCAGGTTTCGACGCGGGGTTTCCATCGATTCGGTCCTTGATGTTGTCGACGCCCGCCTCGAGCCCGGTCGCTACGCGATCCGCGGCGTTTGCCGAACGATCAGCTGCGTTGTCGAGCCGCTCACTCGTGCGAACGGAGCTGTCGACCGCACCCGCCGACGTCGCGGCGAGCGTCGAGGTGCCGCGCGTGTAGCCTTCGCGCGCGTAATCGCGCACGGATGCCCAGTCGCCGTGGCGCTCGCCGATGTCGTCCGACCAGCCGCGGCGAAGATCGCGTTCCACCGTATCGAAGTCACGGCCCTGGTAATCGGGATTGCGACTCGCGATGTGCCCGAGCTGATACGCCGGTCTCACGTCGTCGAATGAACGCGTGCCCGCGCGCGCGCCCGTCTCGTAGTGCGTGCGATAATAGCGGTCGTCGACATCGCTGTAGTCCTTCGCCGCCTCCGCTATGGAGCGACCCGCCCACCAGCCGCCAATCACGCCTGCGAGCCCGCCAACCAGCGTTCCGACCGGACCAGCAATCGACCCAATCGCCGCACCGGCGAGTCCGCCCGAGATCCCGCCGGCCGTTTCGCCAACGTAGTCCGCGGTGGTCGGGTCGTCGTCGCGCAGCGGCTTCGCGGTAACGTCGCGATCGTCGACGTTCGGCCCGCGTGGTGCGTCATTCCCCATGATCGTGGGATCTTCCCCTGCGTTCCTGCGATCCATCTCATCCATGTTGTGCCTCCAGCTTGCGTAGTCGGTTGGTTCGCCACGCAGGGAAGGCAAGATCGGGACCGACCTCAACTTGACATCAGAGTTTCACGACATCGATTGTGTCTCGATGAACACGGACCTCGCCGACATTCGGATCGGGACGCAGGGATGGAACTACGACGCGTGGGTCGGACCGTTCTATCCGCGAGAGACCCGGCCCGCGGATTTCCTGACGGTGTACGCGCGCGCGTTCAATACCGTCGAGGTCGACTCTACCTTCTACGCGATACCCGCCGCGAAAACCGTTCGCGGGTGGGCCGAGCGCACGCCGCCCGATTTCTCGTTCTCGCTCAAGCTGCCGCAGGAGATCACGCACGAGAACAGATTGCGCGACTCGGCGGACCTCGCGGCACTGTTCTTCGATCGAGCACGCGAGCTGGGTCCCAAGCTCGGTCCAATCCTGATGCAGCTCGGCCCGGACTTCGCGCCGTCGGAGCTGCCCGCGCTCGCGAGCTTTCTGCCGTTGATCCCGCACGACGTGCGCGTGGCCGTCGAGTTTCGTCAGCGAGGCTGGATCCACGACGGCATCATCGCACTCCTGGCCGAGCATAACGTGGGCGTGGCGTTGGTCGACGCGCGCTGGATTCCACGAAAGGCAATGATGACGCTTGCCGAGCGGCCGACGTCGGACGTCGCCTACATCCGATGGATGGGGCCTGACCGCGACATCATCGACTACTCGCGCATCCAGGTGGATCGATCGCGTGAGCTCGAGTCGTGGGCCGCGGTGATCGCCGCACTCGCCAGGCGCGTCAGAACGGTATATGGCTACGTCAACAACCACTTCGCCGGACACAGTCCGGCGTCCGCCCGAGATCTTCAGCGGATGCTGCACCAGCGTCCTGTAGAACCGGACCAGCTTGGCGAGCAGATGTCGCTTTTCTGAAGCGTGATCCGCGCGCGTAGCTTTCAGGTGTGTCCAACGCTCATCCCACAATCCGCTCGTGAGCCGCCGCGCCTTCGGGTTCGTCATCTTCGCAGCCCTGGTAGCCGCCGGGTGCGTGCGCCTCGGGTTCTGGCAACTCCATCGCCTCTCCGAGCGGCGCGCGATCAATGCGAAGCTGGCCGAGCGCCTGTCCACGCCGCCTGCTCCCGCCCTCGAAGCCATGCGCGACACCGCTTCGGCAACGTATCGCCGAGCGTCGGCCAACGGGACGTACGACTTCAGCAACGAGCTCTCGCTCGCGGCACGTACACGCGAGGGCTCGCCCGGCGCCAACATCCTTACGCCGCTTCGCGTGGCGGGCAGCGACACAGCGGTGCTCGTCAATCGTGGGTGGGTGTACGCCGCCGATGCGATGAGTGTGGATTTTGGCAGGTGGCGCGAGCCGAACGTCGCCGCTCTCGCGGGGTATCTGCTGGAAATTCCTCGCGACGGTCACGGGCCTGTGACCGCGCCGAGGAATCCGCGGGTGATCCGGCGTCTCGAGTACGATTCGCTCGCCAAGCGGTTCCCGTACCCGATCGCGCCGTTCCTGCTCGTCGCTACGTCGTCGGGACCAGCGCAGGCCTCTCGTGACTCGATCCCGGCTCGGTTACCGCCGCCGCTCATGGACGAGGGGCCGCATCTGGGCTATGCCATGCAGTGGTTCACATTCGCCCTGATCGCGCTCGTGGGAGCGGGCGTCGCAGTGCGCGGTGATCGGCGTGGCAGTCATCGTGCAATGGCTGGCGGCGGTAGCGTGCGCACCGCGATACAATCGACGGAGACGCGGCATGGCTGACACTTCGCACATCGCTTCGGAAAAGGAAGCACGCGACGTCGCCGAATCGGCGCGCGAGACCGAATGGGAAAACCCCAGCTTCGCCCGCGAGCTGTTCCTCGGTCGGTTTCGGTTCGATCTCGTTCATCCGCACCCACCGGTTGACGATCCGGCGGAAACGGAACGCGCGCGCCCGTTCTTCGATCGCCTGCGCGCGTTTCTCGAGCGCTTTCCGTCGGAGGAAGTGGACCGCACGGGCGAGATTCCCGAGTCGTACGTGCAGGAGCTCCGTGACATGGGAGCGTTCGGGATCAAGATCCCGAAGGAATACGGTGGGCTCGGGCTCTCGCAGCTGTCGTACGTGCGCGCGATGGAGATGGTCACGTCGAAGGACGGCTCGCTCGTCGCGCTGCTTTCCGCGAGTCAGTCGATCGGCGTGCCGCAGCCCCTCAAGCTGTTCGGGACCGAGGAACAGAAGCGAACGTACTTTCCCCGTCTCGCGAAGGGTGCGATCTCGGCCTTCGCATTGACCGAGGTCGACGCCGGGTCGGACCCGGCGAACATGAAGACGACGGCGACGCCGACCGAGGATGGCAAGTACTTCGTCCTGAACGGGCAGAAGCTCTGGTGCACGAACGGCACGCGCGCGGATCTGTACGTCGTGATGGCGCGAACGCCCGACGTCGTGGATGCGAAGGGGAAAACGCGCAAACAGATCACGGCGTTCATCGTCGAGCGGTCGTTCCCCGGCGTCGAGATCGTGCACCGCTGCCGCTTCATGGGCCTCAAGGCGATCGAGAACGGCGTCATCCGGTTCAACAACGTGCGCGTGCCTCGAGAGAACATTCTCTGGGGCGAAGGGAAGGGGCTCAAGCTCGCGCTCGTGACGCTGAACACGGGACGCCTAACGATTCCCGCCGGCTGTGCCGGCGTCGGCAAGGCGCTGCTGCGCGTCGTGCGCGACTGGGCCAACGAGCGCGTGCAGTGGGGGCAGCCGATCGGGAAGCACGAAGCGATCGCGCACAAGATCGCACGTATGGCGGCGAGCACGTTCGCCATGGAAGCGGTGGCCGAGCTGTCCACGGCGCTCTACGAGAAAGGCGGGTATGACATCCGGCTCGAGGCGGCGATTGCGAAGCTGTACAACACCGAGGCGGGTTGGCGGATCGTCGACGACACGGTGCAGATCCGCGGCGGTCGAGGGTACGAGACGGCGCAGTCGCTCGAGGCGCGCGGGGAGAAGCCCATCGCGGTCGAGCGGGCGATGCGCGATTTCCGCATCAACCTGATCTTCGAGGGATCGTCGGAGATCATGCGGCTCTTCATCGCGCGTGAGGCCGTGGATCATCACTTCAAGCTGGCGTTCCCGATCGTCGCGCCCGAGTCGTCGATGGGGCAGCGTGTCTCGGCGTTGACGAAGTCGGCGCCGTTCTACGCCACGTGGTACCCGGCACGTTGGCTGGCGCGCGTGCGTCCGCGGTCGTACGGGGAGTTCGGCAAGCTGGCGGGGCACCTTCGCTTCGCGGATCGCGCGACGAACAAGCTCGGCCGCGCGATATTCCACGCGATGGTGCGCTTCGGTCCCAAGCTCGAGCGCAGGCAGATGGTGCTGTTCCGCGCGGTGGACATCGGAGCCGAGCTCTACGCGATGGCCGCGACCATCTCTCGGGCACACATGCTGGCCGCGCAGGGAAGGCGCGAGGCGATCACGCTCGCCGATGCGTTCTGCATCGAGGCGCGGCAGCGGATCTGCGCACACTTCCGCGCGCTGTTCGGTCCGTCCGATCCCGCGTTGTACAAAGTCGCGATGCAGGTGCTGCGGGGCGAGCACAGCTGGCTCGAGCAGGGAATAGTAGGTCTGACGCCTTCGGATCCGAGTGAGGCCGAAACGGTCGAGATGCCGGCGGCGCGGCCGGGTGCTACTCACGAGCCGCTCAGCGTATAGTCATTAGAAACGCGCGTATTCGTGAAAGGCAGACGCAGAAAACGCTGAAAACGCAGAAACGCGCTGAAAACACCTAAGATTTTGAAAGTGCTGCGCGCGCGGCGACGGCCAGTCGCGGCGGCCGAGGCTTTCAAGGTCACAGGAGTGTTCAGCGCGCTTCTGCGTCTCCTGCGGTTTCTGCGTCTGCCTTTGTTGGCGCATCGGCAAAGCATGTCGAGCCGGCGTCACAATGCTCTCAGCTCAAGCCGAGCACGTGGATGGCGATGTTGAAGTAGATGATGATCCCGGCCACGTCCACGAGCGACGCCACGAACGGTGACGATGCGATGGCGGGATCGAACCCGATCCGCGTGAAGAGCAGCGGCAACATCGCGCCGACGATCGTGCCCGTGATCACGACGAATAGCAGCGTGAACGCGACGACCCACGCCACCTCGACTCCGTTGCCCCACATCAACGCGCGGCCGAAACCGATCGCGCCGAGGAACGCGCCGAGCACCAGGCCCTGACCGAGCTCGCGGAGAAAAACGCGTAGCGCGTCGCGCATCTCCACGTCACCAACGGCGAGCGCGCGTGTGATCAGCGTTGCCGACTGCGACCCCGAGTTTCCGCCCGAGCTGATGATGAGCGGGATGAAGAACGTGAGCGCGATCGCGCTCGCGAGCGTCGCCTCGTAATGCCGTAGTGCCGTCCCCGTGAACATCTCCTCGATGAACAGGAGGATGAGCCACCCGCCGCGCTTCCGAGCGATCGACCAGAAGCCGGCCTGGAAGTACGGCTCCTCGAGCGGCTGCACCGCGCCGAGCTTCTGTACGTCCTCCGTCTGCTCTTCGACGATCGCGTCGATGACGTCGTCGACCGTCACGACGCCGAGCACGCGCCCGGAATCGTCGACCACCGGAACGGCGACGAGGTCGTAGTCGGACGTTGCGCGCGCGACTTCTGCCCGGTCCGCAGTGGCCGGAACGCTGACGACTTCCTCCCATGCCACGTCTGCGATGCGCGCGCCCTCGGCCGCCGCGAGGAGCTCACCCAGCGACATGACCCCGCGCAGCATACCCTGCGCGTCCGTTACGTAGAGCGCATGCATGGCCTCACGCCGACCCGCCCGCGCGATGCGCCGCACGTTCGTGAGCGCCTCATCGACCGTCATCGTCTCGGGCAGCTGCACGAACTCGGTGGTCATGAGACCACCGGCCGTGTTCGGATCGTAGGTGAGGAGCCTCTCGGTCTCACGCCGAGCTTCGGCCGGAATCTCGGCGAGAATCTCCTTGGTGCGTTCCGCTTCGAGCTCCTCGAGAACGTCGACGCGGTCGTCGGGCGTCATCTCGGAGACGAGCTGCGCGGCCTGCGCGGCCGGCATCGCCTCGAGCAGCTCGGCGCGCAATTCCTCGTCGAGGTACTCGAGCACGTCCGCTGCACGCGCGGGCGGCAGGACGCGCAGGAGCAGCTTCACCTGATCGACTGGGAGCGACTCGGCGACGTCGGCGAGATCTGCCGCGTGCACCTCCTCGGTCTCGGCCGCGACATCCGACGGCGACTCTTCCAGCAGCGCCAGAATGTCGGGCGCGATCAGCGCCGCGATCGGGCGTTCTTCCTTTCGCTGGGATGCGTTCATCGGAGTGCGGTGAAGGCGTGCGAGGGGGCGTCAAGTTACCCGAGTGCCCCTGCGGGAAACAAGCCAGCGAATGGTGCCTGACGTCTCAGGCGCCGCTCAGCGGTAGGCGACGCTCGATATTGATCGACGTCACCTCGCAGCCGGCTAACGCGACCGCAGCGCGCAGATCGTCGGCCGTTGTGGTCGCGTCATGCTCCACGACGGCTCGCCCCATCTCCACCTCGGCCGACACGACGCCGGGCACACCCGACAGCGCCGTGAATACCGCGCGCTTCGAGTGGACCGCCAGCATACCTGATATCGAGAGGATCGACACCATCGCGCGGAAACGTAAGGCGCGGCGGTCACGCCATGCGAAGTCTTCGACGCTGGTTGACGAGCCACGCCGTCCCCACGAGCTTCCGGCGTCTCGGCTTGTCACGTTTTCATCACGAGCCTTCGCCCTCCAAGCTGCCATCATCGTGAACGTTTCCTTTTTGGGACTTGGCGCCATCGGCGCGCCGATGGCCCGACATCTCGCGAAGCCGCCTTACACACTGAGCGTGTGGAATCGCACGACAGCGCGCGCTGACGCCTTTGCCGCCGAAACCGGTGCGCGCGCGGCGTCGTCGCCGGCGGACGCCGCACGTGGCGCCGATGTGGTCATCACATGCCTGCCGACCTCGCACGAGGTGGAAGCTCTGCTCGACGGAGCGGATGGTGTGCTCGCGGGCGTCGGCGCACAGGCACTGTTCATCGACTGTACGTCCGGCGACCCCGCGACCTCACGCCGCATGGCAGCGCGCTTGGCGGAGCGTGGCGTGGCGTTCATGGATGCGCCCGTGAGCGGAGGCGTGTCGGGCGCACAGAAGGGCGAGCTCACCGTCATGTGCGGCGCCGACCAGGCGACGTTCGAGCGCGCTCGGCCCTTCATCGAGGCATTCGGGAAGAAGATCGTCCTGTGTGGACCGGTGGGCGCTGGCGACGCGGTAAAGGCCGTGAACCAGGCGCTGCTCGGGATTCACATCTGGGCGCTGAGCGAAGGGCTCGTTGCGTTGTCCAAGGCCGGGATCTCACCGAAGCTCGCGCTGGACGTGATCAACGCGTCGAGCGGGCGCTCGAACGTGTCGCAGAACCTGTTCACCGAGCGCGTGATCACGCGCGCGTTTCCCCGGACGTTCAAGCTCGCCCTTCTGGAGAAGGACGTGACGATTGCCGCCGAGTTCGCGCGCGAGAACCGCGTGCCGTCGCCGCTCACGCAGAGCGTGGCCGACCTGCTCCGCGTCGCCCGGCGCGCGTTGGGTGAGGACGCCGACCACGTCGAAGCGGTGAAGCTGCTCGAGGAATGGGCGGGGTGCGAGGTGGCCGGATGACGAACAACGTTAGGCGCGACTTCCCCGCGCTCGAGCGCAAGCACGAAGGGCTGCCGATCGCGTACTTCGACGGCCCCGGCGGCACGCAGGTGCCGCGACAGGTCGTCGAGGCGATGACCGACTACCTGTGCTACCATAACGCGAACACGCACTGGAACTATCCCACGAGCGCGGAGACCGACGCGGCGCTCGATGCGGGGCGCGTGGCGCTCGCCGACTTCGTGAACGGCGATCCCACGGAGATCGCGTTCGGCCTCAACATGACGACGCTCACTTTCCATCTCGCGCGAGGCCTGTCCGCGCGCTGGGCGAAGGGTGACGAGGTCGTCGTGACGGAGCTCGATCACCACGGCAACGTCGCGCCGTGGACACGTCTCGCTGCCGAACGCGGGATCGTGATCAAGACCGTGCGGATGGATCCGGCGGCAGGGGTGCTCGACTGGGCCGACCTCGAGGGTGCGATCACGCCACGTACGAAGCTCCTGGCCATTGGTGCTGCCTCGAACGCTCTCGGCACGATCACCGACGTCGCCGCTGCGGCGCAGCTCGCGCGCGCGCAGGGTGCGCTCGTGTTCGTCGACGCCGTGCACTACGCGCCGCACGCGCTCGTGGACGTGAAGGCGTTAGGCTGCGACTTCCTCGCGTGTTCGGCCTACAAGTTCTACGGGCCGCACATCGGTGTGCTCTGGGGCAGGCGCGATCTCATCGCGTCGATCGACATCCCCAAGCTCATTCCCGCTCCCGAGGCTCCCCCGGAGCGCCTCGAGACCGGCACGCAGAATCACGAAGGCATCGTCGGTGCCGCGGCCGCCGTGGACTTCCTGGCGGATCTCGGGCGCGGTGCCAGCCGCCGCGATCGCCTCGTGTCGGCCTATGCGACATTACACGAGCAAGGCACGGAGCTGCTCGCGCGGATGTGGAGCGGCCTCTGCGCGATCCCGGGAGTTCGGATGTACGGACGGCCGCCTGGCCACGCGCGTACGCCGACTGTCGCCTTCACGCTCGACAACGTCGTCTCCGACGACGTGGCTCGAGCGCTCGCGAGCCGCGCGGTGTTCGTGTCCAACGGTGACTTCTACGCGACGACCGTCATCGAGCGGCTTGGCCACGCGGCGGACGGCGTGGTCCGTGCGGGATGTGCATGCTACACGACGGCCGACGAAGTCGATCGGCTCATCGCGGGCGTGGCAGAGATCGCCCGCGACTGAACGAACCCGCGCCGCTCGGCGTATCGTGGAGGACTGAGCGGTCGTACCGTCAGTCCGGAAGGCAACCCTCGAGACAGGATCGATGATGCTCGTTCTCTCGCTCGCCGCGGTCACGCTGCTGCGACCTCCGGCTCCGCCGGTTCGCCCCGAGCGCTCCGCTGCCACTGCGCCGGTGCTGACAGTCGCGTCCGACTCTATTCGCGGGCGAGTGGTCGATTCCACGGGCACGCCGGTGGCCGCGGCGCAAGTGACGCTCGTCGAGCTGGCGCGCGCGGCCACCACCGATTCGCGCGGCGGGTTCGTGTTCGGCGACGTCCCGGCGGGACGGTACACGATTGTCGCCCGACGCATCGGCTACGCCGCCACGTCGCGCACGGTGAGAGTTGCGGCCGGCGAGCGACCCACGGTCGACATACGGATGACGCGCATCGCGACCGACATCGAGCCGGTCGTCGTCACCGCGACGCGCGACGCGACGGATGTCGCCAACTCCCCGCTGCCGGTCGCGCAGCTCTCTGGTGATCGGCTCCAGCGCGAGCAGAGCATATCCCTGTCCGGCGCGATCGATCGCATGCCGGGCGTGCACAACCTAACGACGGGCCAGCAGATCGGGAAACCGGTCGTTCGCGGGCTCTCCGGTGCACGCGTTCTCGTGCTCGACAACGGCCATCGCCTCGAGGATTACTCCTGGAGCGATGAGGACGGCCCCTCGATCGACGCCCGCCTTGCTCAGCGCGTCGAGGTAATTCGCGGACCGGCGAGTGTCCTCTATGGTTCTGACGCGATCGGGGGAGTCGTCAACGCCATCCCCGCGGCGCTGCCTGACGCGAGCGGTGGCAACTTCACGCGCACACAGGCGGAGCTGACGGGCGCGACGAACAATCGCGAGGGCGGACTGCTTCTCGGCGCCGAAGGGGCGCGCTCGCGCATCGGGTGGCGCGCGACCGCCATCGCGCGTTTCGCGGAGGACATGACCACGCCCGACGGAAAGCTCGAGAACACGAAGTACTCCGCGGTGACCGGCGAGGCGGCAGCGGCCTACCACTCGTCTCGCGGCACGTCGACCCTGCGCTACGCGCGGTACGGGTGCGAGTGCCACCTGCTCGAGGCCAACGAGGCGCCGAAGCCCCCGGGCGGCGAGGAAGAAGAGGAAGGTCCGGAACGAAAAGCATCGGACGACCGCGTGCAGTTCACCGGGAACTACGTCACCGGCCGGTTCCGGTTCGAGCCCAAGCTCCAGTGGCAGCGTCACAGCCTCGCCGAAATGTCCGATGAGCTTGGCCCCGGCGGCGCGCCGACCGGCGTGGAGACCGAGGTGTTCAACCTCCTGCTCAACACGACGACGGCGGACCTCATGCTGCACCACGGTGACGACCAGAAGCTGCACGGCACGTTAGGCGTGAGCGGCGAATATCAAACCAGCGATTCCCGCGGAGTCATCCCGCTGGTTCCCGACGCGCGACTCGCGTCAGGCGCCATCTTCGCGTTCGAGCAGATGGACTTCGGCAAGCTCAGTGTCGTGGGCGGAGCCCGAGGCGACACGCGCTCCCTGCACGCCGACGCGAACGAGGAGCTCGGGATCGTGGATCAGTCGCGGAACGTCGGCGCCTTCGCGGGCGACCTGGGTCTCATCTTCAGGCCCATGCGCGACGTGGCGGTCACCGCGAACGTTGGCCGCGCGTGGCGTGCGCCGACGTTGTTCGAGCTGTTCGCCAACGGTCCACGTCTCGGCGAGGCGCGCTACGAGATCGGTGACGCGACGCTCGATCCGGAGAGAAGCCTGAATCTCGATGGCGGCGTTCGCTGGGCAAACTCTCGCGCTCGCGCGGAGGTCGCCGGTTTCCACAACCGGATCGATGACTTCATCTACATCGCCCCCACGGGCGAACAGCAGAACAACCTGCCGGTCTACCGCTACGAGCATGCACTCGCGACACTGAACGGCGCGGAGGTCTCGGCCGATTTCGACCCGGTGAGGCTGCTGACGCTCCGGGCGCGCTACGACATGGTGCGGGGCACGAACGACGACACCGACGAGCCGTTGCCGCTGATCCCTCCGCCGCGCACGACGCTGGAGGCGGAGGTGCACAGCGTGGGTCTCGGGTGGGCGGAGCACGCACACGCCGGCCTCGATGTCGAGATCAACTCGGAGCAGACGCGCCTTGGCCCGTTCGACACGGCCACGGACGGCTACACGTTGTTAGGCCTCGATGCCGGCATCGCCCGCCACATCGGCTCGGTTCCGATTCGGTTCGACGTACGCGTACGAAACCTGACCGACAAGGCATACAAGTCGTACCTGAGTCGGTACAAGAGCTTTGCACTCGATCCGGGACGCAACGTACTCATCCGACTTTCCGCCGAGTTCTAGCCGCAAGCCACGGGCTGCGGGCTGCACGCCGCTGCGGGCTGGTAGCCGACGGCTGCGGGCTACTGCCGCGTGCTCCGAGCTGCTGCTATTACTCGCCCGGCCTTTGCATTTTCGAAATCTTTGCATCGTCGTCATGTGAGGTGCGACGGCGGCGCGATCCGTCTTCTCGCTCACGTGGGATGACCGCCGTCAGGATACGTATGATGCGCTCCAGTAGGGCGTGCCGCTGCTCCACCAGGTCTTCGCCTAACGCCTTTCGTCCCTTGAAATACCAGTCCTTCGCCTCACGCGCAGTAGCTCGTGCGTAGTCGTAATACCGGGCGCGCTCGGCCCCGGTCCTTCGACTGTAACCTTCGGCTAGGTTGGCACTGATGCTACCTACGGCTCTGAGGAACTGGTCGACGTCGCTTCGAGTGTCTGGATCAGCGCGTAAAGTCCTCGCATCCTGCCTTGCGAGATCCGACAGCCAAAGTGCATAGCGGTAGGCGGGCGTTCGCCAAATCGGGTCGCGCTTGAACGATTCTGGAACGGTGGCTTCCCATTCTGCGAATCCTTCGGGGTCTTGATAGTTGGCCATACCGCCAAGCTAGGCCAATCGCGGCGGTCGCCACCATCGTTTCGTCGCGAGCTTGGTTGCGAGCACGCCGCGTCGCGGTCGGGCCGGCGGTATTGGCAGCAGCTCGGAGCACGCGGCAGTAGCCCGCAGCCGTCGGCTACCAGCCCGCAGCCGCACGCAGCCCGCAGCGGCGCGCGCAGCCCGCAGCCCCTGGCTACTTGGCGTGCGGTACTAGCTTCTTTTCTAACGCAGGAAGGTATGGCTCGTAGACAGAGCCGGGGTGCCACCAGACCCACCCGTTGTAGCCCGCGTCGTATATGCCGCGCATCTGCTCCTTCACGTGCTCGGCGTCGTACTTCGGTTGGCCGAGGGAGAATGCCTGGATCCACGGGCGCACGCGCTCGCCCGTCAGGCCCAGCTTCGCGTCGCGCTGCCGCGCGCGGGAGATCGCCGTCAGCTGCACCTTGTACGGCTCCGCGTTAGGCCGCGGCAGATTGAACGCCCCGCGCGGGTAGTGTGACGGATACGTCATCGGCAACACCACGTCCACCGCCGGTGAGACCTTCTCCCACTCCTGCCCGATCTCGAGCGGCCCGCCCACCGTCGTCACGAGCCCGAAAATATCCGCCGTCGTTCGCGCGCCGAGCTTGTCGATGCGCGCGTTCGCCGTCTTGAGGAACTGCGCCAGCACGTCGGGTTTCGCGCGGCCCTTCTGGTTCGGGAACACCTGCGGCGGGAGGCTCTTGTACGGCTCGGGGAACCGGATGTAATCGAACTGCACCTCGCCGAAGCCGAGCTTCACGGCCTCCTCGGCGACGCGCAGGTTGTACTCCCAGATCTCCTCGTCGTAGGGGTTCACCCACGTTAGGCCCTGCTTGTCGCGCCAGGGCGTGCCGTCAGGCTTCCGGATCACGTGGTCCGGGTTCGCGCGCGCGGCCACCGAGTCCTTGAACACGACGATCCGCGCGATCGCGAGAATGTCGTGCGCCTTGAGCGTGTCCAGCAGCTGCTTCACGTTCGGAATGACGCCAGCCTTGCCGGCGTTCTTCTGCACCATCGGGTCCTGCGACGGGATGTTGAGCCCGAACTCGTCCTTCACATCGATCACGAGCGCGTTGACCTCCGTGGAGTCCGCGATCGCGATCAGCTTGTGCATGCGCTTCGCGCTCTGCGCCGCGAACCGGTTCACGTACAAGCCGCGAACGATCGGAAGGTCCGCGGCGGACGCGGGGCGCACTGAGGGCGTCGCCGCCGTCGTGGCCTGCGCGCTCGTACTGCCGGTGTCTCTTGCGATCGACCCGTTCGCGGTATCGACGGTGCTCGCGTCGGCAGGTTTGGCATCGGCCGGCGTTGAGCTGGCAGGTCGATCGGTAGCGCTCGCGGAACACGCGAGCAGGAGGGCGGCGGCGAACGGCAGGTAACGGCGCATCGAGATCGTCTGAGGAGAATCGGAGGCAAGTAAAGTACACCAGAGCGCCGATCACGAGCCTCCGGCGAAGCGATCGGCCCGGCTATATTCGGACGACGATGCTCCCTTTCACGTCTCTCCGTCTCGCGACCGTCTCGGCGGCGCTCCTGATAGGGGCGGCGGGCTGCTCCAGCCGCACAGCGGCGAACCGCCCGCCGGCAACCGACTTCGTCGTCACGGCCGGCGATTCGGCATTCTGGGTGAGCACAAGCGATGGCCGTCTTCGGATCCGGCGTGCGCCGCTGACCCTCGCCTATGTCGACGGCCGGTTCTACGAGCTCTACGTGACCGACGACGACCAGTCGTATTACGACGCGCTCCTCATCGGCCAACGCATATTCCGCCGCGACCTCGTCTCAGGCGATTCGGTGCAGGTCTTCGAGGACAAGCGCGTCAGCCGCGTGGCGCGAGCGTACGCGAACGAACACCCTGACGAGCGCCGACTCGAGGAGGACGAGGACGGGAGCGACGATCCGCATACGGTCGCCACCAGCGATGCGGAGCTCCTGGACGTGCTCGGCCCACTGCTCTCGTACGCATACAACACGGACATCGACGTCGCGAACATCGAGGATTCGCACACCGCGCGCCACGGCGTGATCGATCTGCGCGACGGCTCCGCGGCTACGCTGCGCGGCATCTTCGGCGACAGCGCCGCGCGGCGCATCGTCGCGGATGCCCGGGCGGCCTACCGAGTGGTGATCGATTCGGTGCGACGGGCGCGCAGTGCGCGCGGGAGAAGGGCGGCGCGCGTCATCGACGCATTCCGGTTCGATTCCACGAGCTTCGCGCTCGTGGACATCGACGGCCGGCCGATGGTGGGGTTCTTCGTTCCCGGCGAGGGGACAGGAGGCGGTGGGCTCTCGCTTCCGCTGCCGCACGTTCGTGCCCCGGAACCATCGTGGTGGAACACCGTTGCCGTCAGCATACCGAAGCTCGGTTCCGATTCAACGAGCGAGGTGTGGGACGGGCAAGGCTACGACGTCATCGCCCGGTACGACACGAGTGGCGACTACGCGACCCTCGTGGTTCGTGACTCGTCCCGAAACGAGTGGCTCGCCGGCCGTCTCCCGACCCCGACGCGACGCGTTTACCGCCTCGACTTGCCCGCTGTCGGCGCCGAGACGCGGCGAGGTCTGGCTCGCGCGTTCGATGAGTCGATGCTCTATTCAGGGTCTGCGCGAACCGTTCTCGGACCGCGACGCAGTGGATCGCGCGCCGTCTTCGCACGCTGGTCGCGCGGTACATCCGCGCCGCCCACCCACGCCGTCATTCGACCCGTGTCTCACCGTCCTGACCGCGACTGGCGACCCTGAACCTGTTCCCATCACCACGGCCCTTTGTCATGGCACGCATGCGAGCGTTCAACGGACCCGATGGCACGACTTGGGGGGTCGAGGTCCGGAATCCAGGAGCGAGCAACGCGGTTGTCGTGTTCCGTCATCCCGACGGCGACACGACACGTCACGATCGCTACGCCTGGTACATCACCGGTGGCGCCGAGTCGCAGAACGTGACCGGACGGCTCAACCCGAGCGCCGTGCTCGACTCCCTGGCCGACACGGACATCAAGCGGCTGTTCCGTCGCTCGATGCCGGTTTCGACGGCGCGCGGGGAGCCTGCTACGCCCTGACCGGGCGTGAGCTCCGAGCAGAATCGTCGGCCGTCTCCTGCGGAGCGTCGGCGAACGCGATGTCGTACTCGGCACCGTCACGCGCGATCTGGGTAGCGGGAAAGACCTCTCGCGCTTCGCGTTCGAGGTCCGACACGTCGCGCGAATAGCGCGCCGACACGTGCGTGAGCACGAGCCGCTTCACTGCTGCGCGCGCCGCAACGCGCGCGGCCTCGCGAGCAGTCGAGTGGCCCGTTTCCGACGCGCGGGCCGCTTCCTCGTCGGCGAAGGTTGCCTCGTGAACGAGCAGGTCAGCGCCCGCAGCCGCGTCCACCGTGGCCTCGCATGGTCGCGTGTCCCCGGTGATCACGAGCTTGCGGCCTGGTCGTGTCGGGCCAACCAAGTCGGCAGGATCGACCTCGCGGCCGTCGTCGAGCGTGACCCGGTGGCCGCGGTGCAGTCGGCCCCAGAGGGGTCCCTCTGGCACCCCGAGCTCGCGGGCGCGCTCCGGGTTGAACCGTCCGAGGCGAAGCGACTCCACGAGCGCAAACCCCAGGGCAGGCGTGCGCAGGTGATCCGCTGCGAATGCAACGATCTCGTATCCATCGCGCCGGACCACATCACCCGGCTGCAGCTCACTGTATTCGACTGGGAAGTCGAGGCGATCGGCTCCCAGCGTTTCGGCGCGACGGAGCATCCGGGTCGACCCTGGGGGGCCCCACATGCGAAGCGGCTCCTCGCGACCCTGCAGGGCCATCGTGCGCGTGAGACCGACCACGCCGAGGATGTGGTCGACGTGCATGTGCGAAAAGAAGATGTCGCGCAGCGAGAAGGCTACGCCATAGCGCATCATCTGGCGCTGGGTGCCCTCTCCGCAGTCGAACAGGAACGTCTCGCCTTCACGGACCACCGCGATCGCGCTGACGCCCCGCTCGACCGTCGGGCGCGACGCTGAAGTCCCGAGGAACCGGAGAATGAGCGACACACGCGGAATATAGTCCGTTCCAAAAAATTACGGCCCAGTGTTTGCGCGCTCACTCGGCTTCGGGGGTGAAGGTTTGCGCTCCAAGCAATCACGCCCCGAGGGACGGCTATGACGGCCAGTTAGGCGCGGGGATGATCGTGGTGCAGGGTGATCGCGGTACGAGTGAGGACAAAAATTGGGTCGCGACTATTGGCCATGGATTCAATAGCGCCCCGAAAGTTCCCTCTCGAGTATTTCGCCGCGGCCCATGACTTGCGCCGAACTGGTGTGTTGGTCCGGTGGACCGAGCCAGGGTAAGTTGCTCGCGGATGGGAGCCGTTGGGGGATCTGCGAGGCGTGAGCTGATTGTCACCCCAACTTGGGATGGAGGCGCGATGTCGGGAACGGGGAAGAGCAAGCGAGGGTTCGCATCGATGGATTCGAACCGTCAGCGAGAGATCGCCAGCAAGGGTGGGCGGGCAGCGCACGCGAAGGGCACCGCTCACGAGTGGACGTCGGACGAGGCCCGCGTAGCGGGTCGCAAGGGAGGGGAAGTCGTCAGCCGCGATCGCGCGCACATGGCGGCGATCGGACGGGAAGGTGGCGAGTCACGTGGAGCCAAGAACCGCCGTCGTCAGACCGCGGCGAGCCGTGGTTCCGAAGCCACCTCGGGCGGGGCGTACTCGGATCGCGAGTCGCCGGTGGAAGTCTCCCGTGAAGGGATGTCTTCCTCGGGGCCCGGGTCGCGAAACACCCGCGATGAGCTGAGCGACGACGGCGTCGAGTCGGTTCGCGACGAGGACGTCCCGAATCCGACCTGACGCCGGCGGGAGAAGGAACACGGGGGAAGTGCCAGGAACGCAGCGAGGCCGGTTCCGCGTGAGTCGCGGAACCGGCCTCGCTCGTTATCGGTCGTCGGCGTTAGGCGATCAGCCGACCGCTGTGAGACCCTGATCCAGTGCTGGACGCACGACGTGATTCAGAACTGGACGTAGACCGCCGTGTTCTGTTCGGCGGACATGTTGATCGCGTCGCTCAGCGCCTGTTCCGCCGTGCGGCCCTTCTCGACCTTGATCACCGGGGCCGCCGAGGCGGTGCCGCGTGCGGCGCAGGTGACGTCCAGCTGAATGGGCGTATAGATGCCGAACGTGATGATGCCGACCAGGCCATTGAGGAAGCTGTGCTGCGTCTCGACCTTCGCTACACCGTTCGTGCAGCGAGACGCGGTCTCGAGGACCGGCGGTGGTACGAGGCCATAGACGAAGCTATTGGCCCACTTGAGCGAAATGACGTCGCTCGATTCTGGCCGACCGGTCTGGATCACCGCGTGATAGCATCCCGTGAGAGCGAATGCCGCGACGACGGCGGCGGCGCGACGGATACGCATCGGGTTCACTCCTGTAAGTGAGAGTCGTTAGGACATTCAAATGAACGCACGCCAAGCGCGGCGAAGATACTCGCTTGGTCTCCAAATGCAACGGCCTGAGGACCGTCTATCCCGCGTATGAACGAACACCACGCCGGTTTCCTCTCGCCGAGCGTGACGCGACGCTCGCGTGCTCGTCTCCGATGCAGCAGGCGCCGAGGGGTCCGGCGGCGCTTGACAACCGCCCGATGCATCGTAGCTTACGGTGTCGGCGCGGCCCCGCCCTGAGCGGGGCTGCTTCGTTACCCGGTGCGACGGGCGAGAGAAAACAATCGGCGCATTCCCGGGTATGAGGGGCTGTAGCTCAGTTGGGAGAGCGCTGCAATCGCACTGCAGAGGTCAGGGGTTCGACTCCCCTCAGCTCCATAGACTAGAAGCACTCCGCTTCGAGCGGCATGCTTCTCGCCAAACGGAATGTTGCCCGCCGCCGATCGGTAGGACGTAGAGTTCCAATGACGGCGAGCGTGGCAAGTCCCGCTGGCGACCAATCACGAGCAGGACACGCGTAAGCGCCGCGGGCCAGTGGCCCGCGGCGCTTTTGGCATTCTCCGGCGCTACTCCCCGACGGAAAGGGCAGCCACGAAGTCCGCCCGGAGCGCGCTCAGGACCTCGAACACGTAACGATTTTCCTCGACTTCGGCTCGGCCGGCAAAGTCGCTCATCGCCGAGTTCCCGAGGCCTCCGAGCCAGCGCACGATCGCGCTCTCCTGGACCGACAGCGACGCCTGACGCGACAGGAGCGACTGGGTGCCGGGACGATCGCGAACGGACACGCGCACCGTGATGCCCTGGCCCTTGAAGGGATGTCGAAGCGACGTGCGAATCAGATTGTTGACGAAGAGCGGAAAGTGCCAATCGGGCTCCCGCCGGAAGTGCATCAGCCACCCGCGCTCATCGTCGCCGCGAACGAACGAGAGGTCGCCCACGAGATCGGAGACACCGACGCGAAAGATCATGAACTTCGCCGAGAAGTCGACCGCGATCTGGAGGGAGTCGGGGATTGGCCGCGCAGGTCCGTTGAGTGCCAGCAACTGGCCATCGCGCACACGGTAGGAAATCGAGAAGACGTTGTCTTCCCCCGACGCGACCAGCCACGTTGCCCCGCGACCGTCCTGGAGCCGGAGTCGATAGCGCGCAGGACTCACATACTTGTCGAGGTACTTGGAGAAGTTCGGCCGCGTCTTCTTGATGCGGTCGGGATCCATGTGGAAGCGCACGAGCACCGCCGCGCTGCCGTCGCCGATCGGCGCCGCACGAAGCGAATCGAGTGAGAACAGCTCGCCCAGCACGCGCGACGTCCGCGGGAAGAGCGCCTCGCTCTCGACGCGCACGCTTGGCGATGCGGCTTGCTGAGGGGCGGACACGAAGGCGGTGAGCGCGGATGCGACTTCCTGCGCGGCCACGCTGCCTATCGCGTGATCGACCGCCGTCTCCCAGTCGTATTCGGACTCGCCTCGTCGATGCAGTCGGATGATGTGCCGGGCGTCGCCGGTGATGTTCGGGACCGGGACAGAGGCGTTTGTCGTGAAGAGGTATCCGGTGGGCGTGTGCGTTCCGTGGAGCGAGAGCGTCCGCGTGCTGTCGGTTCCGATCGAGGTCCAGACCGAGGTGTCGCCGTAGACGCCGGAGGGTGAGAGCGCGTAGCGGCCGAGCTTGGATCGAGCCTGATAGAACTTGGGTGAGCGTTGAACGCTGTCGAACCGGGCCGCAAGTCCGCCGAAAAGCGCGTCGGCGTTGGTGCGAGCCGCACGCCGGTCGGGCCCGAGCGCGTTCGGCATTCCCCGGCAGGAAAGGAGGCTGAAGAGAGACGCAACGAGGGCGATCCGGAGGTGCAGCAAGACGCGACGGGGCCGGCAGTTCGGGGGTTGTAGGCGTAATCGTCCAAAGCTAGCTTACGAACTCCGCGCCACCGCGGAAAAGAACCGCTGCCCCTTGGTGTAACTGGCAACACGTCTGACTCTGGATCAGAAGAGTCCTGGTTCGAGCCCAGGAGGGGCAACTCGGTAAGTTGTTTACCATCAGCAGATACGAAACGCCCGGCTCAGTAGAGGCCGGGCGTTTTCTGTTGCGGTAAGCACCAGGTAAGCACGGCGGCTTATTTCATGATTTCTCAGCTTGGATCGGCTCGAGAAGCGGCCGCGTCAGCTCCCGGAACCCTTCTGCGGTTGGCGGCGCGTAGGCCACGACACTGCGCCCGTGAATTGCCGCGGCGACAGCGGCTTTAGTCACGGCGCTCACCTGGGCCCGCCCTTCGACGCGATTCGCGCGACTTTCTATAAAAGCAGCCGCAACGCCATCCTCGATCGCAGCCAAGAGTGAGCAAGGATCTGGGACCAATGGGGCGACGCCTTCGGGCGCGGCTCCAATGCGCGCGGCCAGTGTCGCGACCACATGTCGGTGGATCGCCTCAGCCAGGTCCGTACCCGGCGCAACGACCTCGGTCTCGAAGATCGGCTCGATACCCCGGATCAGGTAGTCGAGGCGAACGCCCAAGCCTTCGCTGATTCGCGCGAACTCATCGGGTCGGAACGGCGTCGCGCGTCGGCCGCCTTCAAGGCGCTTGTCCGAGAGAGCGACGCCGGTTCTCCCCTCGAAATCGGCGCGCGCAATCCCGAGACACTGCATAACGCGCCGCCCCCGCGGACCCACGCCATACGCTGCGTGCTCGCCCGTTGGCTTTCGCCCTGGCCGTGTGGGGGCAACTAGGGCGCCGTACTTGGAGGGGGTCACCCGTTTCGTGGTCACGAGCGATTCGCCTGGAAGCGTTACTGAACAAAGCTAATCCGGGCATGCGTCGCCTTGGGGCATTTCCGCGAACTTCGCGGCACGTCCACCCCACAGGAGGTCAGTCATGGAAACCGAACGGTTGCTCCTGCCTGAAGAGACCGCGGCGCAGATGCGCCTCTCGATCGGCACGCTGGCGAAGTGGCGTGTGCTCGGTCGCGGCCCCCGCTTCAGAAAACTCGGTCGTCGCGTTGTGTACGCGACCAGCGACATCCGCGAGTGGCTTGAGTCTGCCGGGCGCCGCTCCACTTCCGAGCATGACACGCTCACCGCGGCCTAACGCCGGCACTCACACCCCACAAACACGAAGCGCGCCCCACCACAGAGCGCGCCTCGCGTCCTCACATGAACCCGATTCAGGCGGGCCCACCATGACAAGATACAGGAATGCAGTACGCGCGCCAGCACGAGACAACTTCGTCATCGCGCGGGCGCTGTCCGCCGCCTTTGAGGTGAGCGCTGGAAGCGACAACGCCGCCCCGATCGCCGCAGCACGTTCGGCAGCGTTCACCCTCCTCGGTCAATCTGAGGAGGTCGTGAACGAAGCGATCGAAGCCATCACCGCCGAATGCAACCGCGGCCGACTCTGTGTCGAAGTCTCGGCGATTCGGCCGACCCTTGAGGAGTTCAACGAACTCCGTCGCGAGCCGACCCACAGCGCACGACGTCGAGCGCCGCTCGTGGTGCGCTCGCTGCGCCATCGTCTCGCGGGGCGTTCGTAATGCGCTCGATGCTCGAGGCGGCGCTCCGGTACGCCGCGCAAGGCTGGCACGTGTTCCCCTTGGGCGAGCGCGGCAAGCGCCCGCTGGTGTCTGAGGAGGATGGCGGGAGGGGATTCCATGATGCCACGACCGTCCACCGTGTGATTTGTGATTGGTGGGGCGAGCACCCTAACGCGAACATTGGGTTGGCGCCGGGGCGCTCCGGCCTCTGCGTACTCGACGCGGACGGTCCGCTCGGGGAGAGCGCAGCGTGCTCGCGCGGCCTGTTGGATCCCGCACCGCTCTTCGCCCTCACTGGGCGCGCGGCCGGTGGGCGGCATTTGTACTTTCGGCACCCCGGATTCCGCGTCGGCAATCGCAAGCTCGCGTCCAAGATCGACGTGCGATGCGACGACGGCTATGTGGTGCTCCCGCCCTCCGTGCATCCGAGCGGAGTGGTATACCGGTGGGTCGGCCGTGCCTCGGACATTCGGCCACTGCCGGCGGCCGTGGCCGAGGAGCTCGAGCGGCTTCAGCGCGATGAACCCGCCCCTCCGGTGGTACCGGTTCCGGTGACGGACCCCGGTGACATCGACAGGCGAGTGCGGGCGTACCTCGAGCGCGTCGGGACTCGCGCGGAGGGTGACCGCGACAACACCGCGTTTCGCGTCGCGGCCTGGCTGCTGCGCGACATTGCGCTCGAGGCCGACGTTGCCTGGGCTTATCTCGTGTCGTGGAACGCCGGCAACACGCCGCCGTTAGGCGAGCGGGATCTCCGCGCGAAACTCCGGAGCGCGGCGAAGTCGGGTCGACGCGGGAGGGGCTCAGGCCTCCTGCGCGACTATCGCGCCGTCCCGGCGTTCGGAGGATTCGCGCGATGACGGTGCGCTCGGTAGTGGAACTCGGTTCCGATCGATTGCACGTCGTGGCGACGCCTAACGGGCGGGTACGCTACCCTGTGATCGTCTACGCGCGCGAGGCTCCCAGCGTCCCGATCGGGACCGCGGACGCAAACCTGACGAGCCCCGACGATCGCGCCAAACTCATCGACCAGCTTCCTGAAGCGTTTCGCGCGGAAGCCGGTCCGCTGCTCATGGGGATGGCGGCCCAGGTGACGCGCCGTTCGTTGGAAGTGCCGGCAAAGGAGAGAGGCACGTCCGGAGATCCCCCGCTCGAGCCGTGGCCCGAAGCGTTGAACGGCGCGGTCGTGCTCGAGTGTGTTCGCGCCTGCCTCACGCGCTACGTCGTGCTGCCGCCGCACGCGCCTGAGGCGCTCGCCCTGTGGATCGCCCACACCTACGCGACCGATGTGACGGATTACACGCCGTATATCCTCGTCACGTCGCCCGTGCGCGAGTGCGGGAAGTCGGTACTACTCGAGGTGCTCCGTTGGCTCGCGTTCCGCGCGCAGATGACCGGTGGCATCACCGCTGGCGCGCTGTACCGGCGCATTGATCGCGATGGGCCGACCATGCTGCTCGATGAACTCGATACGCGGCTGCGCGGCGACAGCGGCGAGGCACTCCGCGGCGTGCTCAACACAGGGTTCCACCGATCGGGGAAAGTCACGATCTGTGTGGGTGACGATCACGAGGAGCGCGACTTCTCGACGTACTGTCCCAAGGTGCTGGCGGGCATCGGGCGGGTTTGGGACACGGTCACGTCTCGATCCATTCCGATTCCGATGTCCCGCGCGGCGAAGGACGAGCTACGCCTACTCACGAAGATTCGTGGGGACCGGATCGGTGAGGCACTCCGCGAGGAGCGGCAGAAGCTACTGCGCTGGGTCTCGGACTCGCGTGACTCGCTTCGCGAGGCGGATCCCGAGGTCCCGGCCGACCTCGGCGCTCGCCAGTCCGACGTGTGGCGTCCACTGCTCGCGATCGCCGATCTCGCCGGGGGCGAGTGGCCCTCTCGGGCGCGTGAGGCAGCACAGGTGCTCCACGGCATCGCCGAGGATGAAGGTGACTACGGGCTCCTGATGCTCGAGGACGTGCACGCGCTCATCGGCAGCGCGGACGCGATCTTCACGGCGACGATTCTGGACGAGCTCATCAAGCGGGAGGATCGGCCGTGGCCGGAATACCGCCACGACAAACCGATCACGGCCCGTGGGGTCGCCTCGCTCCTTGGCCGCTTTGGTGTGAAGCCCGGCACTGTCCGCGTCGGGTCGGCCACGGGGAAGGGATACGCGCGTGAGAAACTCGCGCCGGCATTCAATCGCTACTTGAAGCCCCCCATACCCCTAAATGCAAACGTCACATCCGTCACAACCGGGGACGGTCAGGCCTCAAATGAGGCACCTGCCGCCCAAGCGGGGGGGGTGTGACGGATGTGACGGATAGAAAAGAGGGTATCGGGCAGGTAGCGGTCACGCAGGCTGCCTTCGGACCGGAGGACGAATGGAGCGTGTGACGCTCGAGACGCTGCGGGCACTCGCGCGCGACCGCATCGGGCTCGTGGTGGACGCCGATCGGCTGCGAATCACCGCGGGTCGCGGCGCGAAGCGGACGGCGGCACATCGCGGCATGGTGGCCGAGCGGAAGCTCGACCTGATTTCGGTCATCGAGCCCGAGAGCCTTCGATCTGCGTTAGGGCTTCCCGCTGACCTCGCCGTGTCGCCCACGATGGCGGTGGCGTTCGCGTGGGCGGTAGGCGAACGCGAGGCGTTCACGGAGGAGCAGCAGGAGCAGTACGCGGAGCGTGCGGGGATCCGCGAGTACGAAGCGGGCGCGCCTCGGTGGTTGGCCGAGCTGCTCGCAATCGAGGACGTCCTGACCCTACGCGCGGGCGGTGCGCGGCACTCCGCGGCGCAAGCCGCCTAACGGCAAGACAACGAGGGATACCCGATGGGTCGTTGGTCACCTACTTCTCACCCGTCCGCCGGCCCGTCGCTCGGCGACATTCTCGCGCAAGGCGTCAGTGATTTCTTCGAGCGGCGTGAGCGGCTGAAGCGGCAGCCCCGGCTCGATCGCGAACACGAGGAAGGTCGCGCGCTCGAGCGTGCCCGTCTCGGCGTCCGTCCAGGTCTGCGCCGCGAGGATCAGACCATTGACATTCCCGGCGCCGAATCACTGGAGACCGCCCCGCTCGCGAGCCCGCTCGAGCTGGTGAGTTAGATGGCGGCGCAGAAGAAACCGGCGCGGGCGTCAGGCAAGGGCTCACCCAAACCGGCGAAGATCCCGCAACCCCACGGCGGCGCACTGTACGCGGGTGGGGTGCCGGGACATCGCGGCGGACCGGGTGCCCCGCCGTCTGTTCTCCGGGAGCGCTTGCGCGGATCGTTCGAGAATCGCATCGGAGCGCTCGAGCAGATCGCGGACGGGGAGGCCCTGGTGAAGACGCGGGCGCCAGACGGGAAGGAGACCGAGACGCTCGTGTCGGCGTCGGTTCCCGATCGGCTGAAGGCCATCGACACGATGGCGAAGTACGGACTCGGCACAACGAAGGAACTGACCGTAGAGCACGTGAGCGGGAAGCTGCGCGAAACCGACGCGATCCTGGCGCGCGAACTTCCGCGCGACCTGTACGAGCGCGTTGCAACCATTCTCCGTGAGGTCTGGAACGAGTGACGGTCCCACTCTATCCGGTACTATCGGGCCCGTTAGGCGCGGCCTTCGGCGGTACTGCGCAGGACCGCCGGGCGCTAGAGCGGCACCGCACGCCGATCCGCGATCGCTACGGCCTGGCAGAGTATTCCGGCGTGTACGACCCTCCGTCGCCAGAAGCCCCGGCAATCGTGTTTGTCAGAGGCGGCGCGCGGCTGCCTACGCTCGGCATCACGGCGGCCGACTTCCTCCCGCTTCTCGATCCCGCCGAGGGCGACCGCGTGGCCATGGAGTGGTCGGAGCGCCTGGACGCGTGCCGGCGCGCGACGGGTCGTCCTGCGCTCGTGGTGCGGGTCGTGGACGAGTCGGCGGGAGATCTCGCGGAAGAACAGCGGGTGCTCGCGCGGTGCGGCATCACACTCGCCCGCGCCCTTCAGATCGCGGGCGGAGGTCACCGTGCCTGACGCGCTCTATCCCGGCGACGCGCACCAGTTGGGCGACGCGTTCGGTGGCGCTGCGGCGGACGACGGCGCCGAGATTCGCGACAAGTACGGCCTCACGCGCATCCCGGCTTCGATGAACGGCGTGCCCTGCGGCGTGCATTTCTTTACGTCGTTCCCGTCGCTCGAGGCGACCGGCGACCAACTGCTGGCGCTGCTCGACCCGGCGGAATGCGAACGTGTGAATGCCGCTTGGTTGGCGCGCGTGAAACGGTACGCGGCGCGGACGGGCGCTTCAATCGGTACGATTCTCTTGCCGGAGCTGCGCGAGGACGACGAGGACGAAGCGGCGGCGCTGTCTCGCTGCGGCCTCACGCTGGCGGGGGCGGCACGCCTGCTCGCCCGTTCCCGCCAAGTACCATCCGCGCCCGGGAGTTAGCGCCCTCGTTCTCGATCCCGCCACATTCCCGCCAATCTCCGCCATATGTGTCAACCTGGCCGGAATCGATGGCGACAAGGATCAACCGATGCGTCCGATCGAGTGACCAGGTACCCCATCGGAGTGAGCGGAGGACGGCCACGGCGCCGCGGAAGTAGGCGCGATGCTCGAGGTGAACTCGCATAGTGCGAAAATGGGGTGGCGACGTGGCCACTCCACCATCGAACCATTGCGTGATGCATCAGCCTGACGCTCACCGCTCGACTCGCAGCCTGGTGATCGGTCGGCCGTTGGCCACCCAAGCAACAAAGTGGGCCGCGGCGATTAGGCAAGTCGTCGGCGGCGCACCCTGGGGGATCTACAAGGGGCGGTGCAGCCACGAGGACATCTGCGCGTACCTGAAGTACCTCGCTCCGGGCCGATCGCTGGGATAGCATACTGGAACTTCGCCGATGTCTCTGTAAGGGCTCCGGCCGTGAGGACGAGCGGCGGGCCCCGGCGAAGCACCACAGTGGTGAGACTGACCTGCGACGCCGCTCTCAGGGAAGGATGAAGATCTTTCTGAGTTCGACCTTCAAGGATCTCGAGAACCATCGCGCGGCCGTCATCCGCCACCTGCGGCAGCTGGACGGTGTCGAGCTCCGTTGCATGGAGGACTTCGGCGCTCGCGCGGGCTCACCCCGTGACTTCTGCGTCAGGGAGGCCAGCGAATGCAACCTCTTCGTAGGCATCATCGGACACCTCTACGGCTTCATTCCGGAAGGCGATCAGACGTCGATCACGGAACAGGAATACGACGCAGCGGATCGGGCGCGCAAAGACAAACTGCTCTTCGTCGCGCCCGAGGAGTTTCCGGTTCCCATGAAGCTCGTTCGGGCCGATGCGGATCCCGGGCGGCAGGAGGCGTTTCGCAAACGCGTACTTCGAAATGATACGGTTTCGGGCGACTGGTCCTCGCCCGAAGCGCTCGCGACCAGAGTGGTCCAAGCGGTTCACAACTGGAGGTTACGCGAGGCCCCTGGCTCTGCCCTGGCGTCGGCCCCGGTCGCTGGAATCGACTTGGTCACTTACGCGCAGCGATGCCGGCGGCGCTGGGAGGTCATCGATCTGTCGGCGCTCGCGGCACCGGGAGCGCTCGACGCCCAGGCGGAGCCGCCGAGGTTGTCGCAGCTGTTCATTCCGCAAGCCTGCCGCCTCAGCCGTCCCGCGGTGTCTCTTCCTCGTGACTACTTGGAGAAGCAAGGACTCGACCCTAACGAGGAGGAGCAGCTCGAGGAAGCTCGCGCGCGGTGGCAGGGGCAGAAACGTGTTCCTGCGCTCGAGTTGCTGGCAAAGCCGGGGGCGAGCAAGCTCGTGCTACTCGGGGACGCCGGAGCGGGCAAGTCGTCGCTGACACGGTACATCTTGCTGCGGCTTCTCGACCCGCCGAACCATGCCGCGGACCTTCACGACGATTGGCGTCGCCCGTTGGCCGACGCGTGGCCCGTCCTGGTCGAGCTACGCGACCTGGTCGCGCGTGAAGCCGAGGAGAGGTCGACGGACCTGATCAGCTACACGGCCCACGTCGGCGAGACGCAGGGCTTTGGCTTCGATCGCAGCGCGTTGGTGGCGCAGCTCCGAGATCGACCGAGTCTGATCATCGTCGACGGCCTCGACGAGATCTTCTCGGTCACGCGCCGTCGGGCGATGGTGGAGGAGATCGTCGGGCTCGAGACGCGATTCCCGAAGGCGCGGGTCATCGTGACCTCACGCATAGCGGGGTTCGATGCCAAGCCGTTCGAGTCCGCCGGGTTCACCATCGCCACACTCGATGACCTGGACGAACGCCAGATCGAGACCTTCGCACAGAGCTGGTTCGGGCTCGCGTTTCCCGCGGAACCGGAGAAGGCCGAGCGTGCCCGTCGCGATCTGCTGGACACGCTCGAGCGGCGACCTCAGCTCGCGGTTATCGCCGGCAATCCGTTGATCCTCACGATCATGGCCGTGATCGCGCGGCACAAGCGACTCGCGCGCTCTCGCGCACAGCTGTATCGGCAGGCGCTGGAAGTCCTGTGTTACGCCTGGGACTACCGCCGTGGGCTGAAGCTGCCTGCCGATTCCCCGCTTGCAGATCTGCAGCCCGATGACACCCTGGCCATCCTCCGCCGCGTCGCCTGGCGCATGCAAGAGAGTAACGAGGGGTTACGCGCGAATGCCATCAGTGACGCCGACCTCCGGAGCATTTTGACGGGCTTCTTCGAGCAGGAATGGCGGTTCCCGCCCCCTAGAGCGCGGCGGGCGGCGTCCGAGACGGTCGGCCTGCTGCAGGAGCGGAGCTGGGTCCTGACGGCTCGAGGTCCCGGCCTGTACGGCTTCGTACACAGGACGTTTCTCGAGTACCTCTGCGCGCTCGAGCTGACGAAGCGCTTCGAGGCACAGGAGATCACCGGCGAGGCACTGCGCGACGATCATGTGATGCCGCGGGCGGATGACGACAGCTACGCGGAGGTCATCAGGCTGCTGTGCGGTCAACTCCCGGTACGCGTTGCCGGTCAACTGATTCGCGCCATCTGTCCAACGCCCGCAGCCGCCGCCGGGGCGGGGGGGCGCCTCTTGCTCGCCTGGCAATCACTCGGCGAGTTGGATCCCCGGGGACTCGCCAACGTCCCGGAGGCCTGCGCCGCAGCCTTCCAGGGACTTTGCGCGTGGCTCCAGGGCGTTAGTGGCGAAACCAACTTTGTTACTGTCGTCAAGCTGGAAGAAGCGATTCGTCTGCTTGAGCCGGGTAGCTGGCCGGAGACCGGGCATAGCCCGCCCGACGTGCCCTACCCTGATGATCCCTACCCCCGGACGATATTCCAGATGATCAATAGAGCCCTCGCATACGCGATCTGGGCGCCGAGCGCCGCTCACCGATCCGCAGCGGTCGCGATGGCGCAGTCGGCGGACCCGGCCACTAGGCGTGGAGCAGTGCCGATTCTTGCGTGTGCCGCGATCGACGACAAGAACGCGTTCGAAATCGTTCGGAGCGCTGCCGCCACCGACGAAAGTGACGACGTCCGAGCGGCAGCGGTAGCCGAACTCGGCCAATACGCATGGGGCGAGTACACCCACATCGCACTGGGTGATGAGACGTTCGAAGTCCTGCGCGCCCGCGCGACGACCGATCCGGCTAGCCGGGTGCGACAGGCCGCAGTTTATGCACTCAGCGGGTACGCGGCCCGGCCGGAGACACTTGCCACACTTCGTGCACTCGTCGAGTCGGATGACGATGAGCTCGTCAGGAGGGCGGCGCAGGACGTCGCGATCCTGTTAACAGACGTCCCGACGCTGCGCGTCGCGACCCTGTTAAAAGGCGTCGCGTCAGGACGGCTTTTGGGAGCCGCCGCATTTGCGTCACGACGACGGGAATAACTCGCTACCCAGGACATCCGCCGTCGAAAGCACCGGAGATAACACCGCGAATTACCGGTGAGACCTGCGGACGCCGCTTCTCAGCGGAGCCGGCGCAGTGCGGTAACGCGCTCGATTGACTGAGAGTGCAGGAGAACGATGACGGGGCAGTCGTAGCGACATGCTACGCTTGTCCCATGCTCTTCAACTGGTTCGATCACCCGCTCATCGAGGCGTGGCTTGAGCGCCAGCTCGCCAAGTCTCCCCCTACTTCCAGCGACGACGGTACGTCGGCGGATCCGGCGCGTCCTCGACGTGCTCGATCGGAACGGTCTCGATCCATCCCGAGTCGCCGTGATGCACAAAGCGAACGGCCGAAGTAGTCCCTCGACTCTGCGTATCAGCTCTTCAGAAAGGAAATCGAGAGCGAGGCTCCTTCAGCTGCTGGGCGCGCGGCCGAATCAACCAGTCGCGCGAGGAATGGTTCCAAGAGAGCGAAAGAAAGCTGCCCAGCGATGGCGGCTTGGGGTGTCGCCCGCCTTCTTTTCCTTGCCCCCGCGTGCCTAACGCTTCCCTCGCCGTTTCCGGTTCGCACGTGGGACAATCAAAAGGCGAGATAGCTCCACTAGAGTCGCACGCACGGTGCCGAATGAATGGCGGGCCGCTCGCCAAATGGCAGCGCGCACGGCCGGTACCGACACGGACAGGCAACCCGTGAGGCGATCGCGATGCGCCGGTATCTTGCGGCGCTAGTACGCGAGGCGCGGGAAGTGCTGACCGAGCTACAAACCTAACGACGTCATGGTGATCGCGTGGCGAGGCAACAGCCTATTCCGTCAAATCGTGCGCCGACTAGGGGAAGACCCGGAGGTGGACGTCACTACTTCGGCGCCATGTAATTTCGGGGGACGGGGTGGTGTACTTGATTGGTTCTGCCGACGAAGCAGAGAGCCGAAGTCCGCCGAGTCCAGGGGGCGTTTCGCCCGGCGTGCTCGCGCACCAGGCGGATGAGCAGCTGTGTGTGCGGTCGATCCCGTTGCGTCGCCAGCGGCGGCGCGAATGGGTCGACGAGTTCCGCCGCTACTAGTGGCCCTTGAAATGAAGTGTTATCTCTGAACCAACTAGCACAAACAGCCCGTCTGACTCGCTGACTACCACAGACGCACTACTCTTCAGCCCGAACGAAAGGCGTGCCAGCACTGGACCTACTCGCAACAATTGACGACGCCGACCGAGAGGCCTTTCAAAGCGCATTACCGAGAGCCGGTGAGGTCGCGAAACGCACGCCGCTAGTGCGCGTAGTCGTGCCGAGACACGAGGATCGTGCTTTTATCGAGGCTCATGAAATCTTCATCGATGGTCTGCTTCGGCTGAATCACAAGAGCGCGAAGTCCAGAAGGATTGAAATCGAACTTGGTGCGGGCGACGCCGTCTACTTTCATGCCGGCTGTGCGAGCCCGGAATACGGACGAGCAGTGTTCGCGCTACAGCATATTTCGCAGGATGTCGAGGTAACTCCGTTCGGTCTAGGCGCCTTGATATGTACCGGCAAGTCGTCGGACCCACTTCACAAGGCCGGCAGTTGCGTTTCTCCAGTGGCACACTGGAGTCGTGCAAACAAGGTGTCCTTCGTTCGCGACTCGACGTGGCGCGATGACTGGAGAGACCGGTTTGCCGACTACCTCGCTTGCTACTTCGGTGGCCAGCTCGATCGATACTTTTCGATGCAAGCGTCTGGAAAACCTCAAGTGGTAGACCCCGAGCGTATCTTTGCTTCTCGCCGGAACAAAGACTGGCGCATCTGGACGTTGGAAGTACGCGTTCTCGGTGATGTGAACCTGTTTGACGCTGTTCGAGCGGGCACGATCGTCTTATGGGGCGTGCCGCCTAACGTTGAGAAGCAACTGAAGGTCGCCGCGCTCGCTGCTCGGCGTAGGCTGTCGCACATGCGACCGCTGTGGGCCCAGCTTCCCCGTGACAAGCGGCGGACTGTTGCGAGCGTGAGTCCGAGGTCGATATTCGCTGCTATTAATCGAGAATTAGCTGAGGTGGCTCTTCGATGATTTGGGACGGTCTGACGGTAGTTGGGGCAGACGCGCCGGACGATGGGGGTCTCGCGATTTCGTACCCGTTCCTTGCCGATGGCGCAGGGACCGTGTTCCGCGTGTCCGACATTTATGGAAGCGATCCTACCGCGACTGAATCGTCGATTCCGCCTGCTGATTTTGAGGGCGGAGTCCAGGGTCGTGCTTGGTTACTCACGCCACAGTGGCCCGCACAGCCGGGTTACATGACGATTGTGCAAGGGGCGAAGTTTGCGGCTGTGTTAGACGCGGCGGCGCAACGCGACACAATCCAATGGGCGATCCTAGACGCAGGGTACCGTGGCGCCTACATGCATCATGACGCCGTTCATGCTTGGCAGAAGGAGTGCGCCGAGCACCTCATTGAATGGGGGCGTCTGCAACTGCGTGACGCGATGGCACATCGACGGGTTAACCTGGAGATCGTCGATGCGGCAATGCAGCGTGCCGTTTTCGTTACTGACGAGGGTTCCGAAGCGCGAATGGCGGTCTACGCGACACTTGCTGTTGTCCTAGGTCGGTTGGACGGAACAGCATTGCCAGTGCTTGAGGAAATCGTCCAAGACGAATTCTCAGAACCGCCGAGCGTCTTCGCTGAACGGGTTGCTCGTTTGGTCGCTGAACTACAGAGCGTTAGGCAGAGCCATGCAAGCTCGTTCGACGAACAAGCGGCCATGCCATCGATATTTGGTGCGGGGCTGACGACAAGTTTTGACCCTGTGACCGTGATGGCCGAGATTGACGGAATCGCTGCCTAATCGGACGCCGCTTGTACGACTGCTTGCATCTCGCACCACGGAGCTTGCGCGAGCTGGGGCGGGACTGCTCTTAGGGGCCGAGTCTCTGTTAAGAGGAGGCAGCGCCATAGACCGAATCGCCTTGGGCGACGGGCAGGACGCCGATTCGGTAGACCCTGATATGCTCATACGGCACAGCCGAGAGCGGTCGCTTGATCCAAAGGGCCGGTCATGGTTTGGGTTCACCGCGCCTCGATCTGAGGAGAACGCCGAATCCTCGCCGAACCGTCTGGCGCGTTTGGTGCTAAATGCGTGGCATCGACGGGTCGACGCCTCGAATGAGGCGGAGCAAGTCATACGTCCGGACCCCATCGAATTAGCGTGCGATTTCCTCGCCAACCCGCGCGAGCCGCACACCGGCGACTTCGTTCGATCCTGTACCATTCTGTTGCTTCGGTCTCGTTATGAGATTCTGTACAATCCGACTGCGATCAATGGGCTACGTAGCGCATATGATTTGCTTCGCCGCCGGCTTGAGGCTCCTCCGAATCGGCGACGCCCGATAGCAGCGGAGCCTAACGTTTCGTTCTTGGTGGACCTGCTCGTACTGGGCGGTTGGTTCCCTCGGCAATTGCCGCGACAGTCGCTAGACAGGTTCTACCGTGGATTTGGCGAGTTCATTCTGGGCGTGGGAAGGCGAGCGCGGATTGGCTTAGAGGAAGAGGTCCTGACGTGGTCCGACGTCGACCGAGTGCCCGAGTTTGCAACCGTCGTAAATGCCGCGTTTACCCAAACGTCCGGTGTGCCTGGCTTCGACGACATCACTGGTGGGCTGCTCGCGCCGCCAAGCACAGAAGTCCCTCGGCGAGGCCAAACAGGGCAGGCTACTTCGGGTCTGGTTACGCTCGTGTCGGGCCCCCCGGGCAGCGGAAAGACCAGCCTTTGTCTTGCGTTGGCTGTTCACATGGCTGAGACCGGGTCTGTTGTCCGTTATATCACTATCGAGGAGAGTGCCGACGTTTTACGGGCCAAGGCTCGCAACTCGCTAGGTCGCTTAGCCGACGCACTCGTATTGCCTGACGAAGCGTTAGGTCAGGATGTGCCGGACAGACTAGATACAACCCCTTTAACCTTGATCGAGGTACCGAGGTTCGACGCGGTAGACGGTCAAGGGTTCCGCTCACTTGAATCGATAGCCAGCCAACTGCGCACCGAGTTCGCTCGGGCGGAGAATATAGAGCGCGTCGTCCTCAACATCCGCGAGGCGCTCTATCTCGCATTCCCGCGCGTCGTTGTCATCGACAGCCTAACGGCTCTAATGGGCGTTCAGGCTGACGCGCGAGAGCCCGTCGATCGAGAGCATCGCGCCGCTGTGCGGCGCCAGCTTGCGGGTGTGCTTCACCAACTGCGAGCGATGAGCTTTTGCGTCTTCCTAATTGGCGGGAAGGAGGATTGGGATGACGAGGGACTCACATATCTGGTGGACAATGTCTTTCGCCTCGACTTAGATCGAGAGGCGTCAAACCGCTATCCCGCTAGAACCATTGGGGTTGAAAAAACGCGGCACCAAGCCAGCAGCCGCGGAACCCATGTGTTCCATCTAGGCGGCGCGAGTGGATGCCACGTAAGCCCGTCTCTCCATTCAGTTCTAGCGCGACTTCGGGTACGTCAGCCGATACCGCCTGACGCGTCGTCGCGAGTCTGGGTTTGGGGTCCAAAGGAGCAATTAGACCTCCCCGGCATCGGCGGGGCGCCATCATCGCTCGCGTTGCTCGACCGCTCGCAGGTCTTGATCTATGGCCGCGGATCGTCAGGCAAGGCCGGGTTTGCGTTGTCGCTAGCATTTGACGCGAGGATACCAGCAAACGAGCCGAATCTAACTTCGCGAGCAGCTCGGTCTGTTAGGAGAGAACTAGCCGAGGCTGCGAAGGCGTATTTCAAACGCGCTCGGATTCTAGTGCTCAGTTTCCTGTACGAAAGGGAGTATTACGAGGAAATCGCACGAATGATAGGACGCCGTCACGCCTTCCGAGGCCAGCAGTCCGTCGCGCGACGGGTCGACGTCGTGTCGTTCTATCCCGGAGCGATCGCCGCAGAAACCGTTCTGGCGACGGCTCAGCGCCGTATTCGATCGGCCGAGCTATCTGGACGTCCCTATACGACCGTCATCATCGATGGAGTTCATAACATACTCATGCAGTTTCCATTGCTCGAACGAGAGCCATTGCTGTGGCCAACGCTCAATCGAGTTCTAAGAACGGCTGGGGTGAATTCCGTTACAACATTCACGTTCTTTCACGTACACGCACCAACCCAGGCGAGAACTCGGCTGGAGGAATTCTCAACCGGTATCGATGTCCTAAATCGCGCGCAAGCAGCGACCATTCCAACAACTCCTCTGTCTGTAGCGCAGCAGCTTTTCTTTCACCTATTGGTGAGTACCTGTGACTACACGTTTCGGATGGAGCGATCCCAGATTGAGCAGTCCGGGGATCTCTCTGGCCCAATACGCGTTAGGCTTGAGAGCGGAATTGGAAACGTTGCCCGTGCGGCTCGCGAAGCGTCGTGGGACGAAGATCTATTACGCCCGATCGGTGACCAATAGCGACCGCGGTGATCGTGGTGCCCCAGGAGGGTGTCGGGGGCCAGATGCTGAGTCGAAGAAACGAGAGCCCGGCCTCCGCGCTGATCATTCCGGCCACCGTTCTTCCTATTCCATCGGTGCTCTAACTCCATCATGAGCGCGCGGCAGTCATAGTCCCCGATTATGCCGACGTCGTGCATGCGCACCGCGAGCGCCGTTAGCGCGAACTTCCAGTACAGCTTCGCGCGGATTAGCCGTTCGATCGAGGCGAACTGCGGGGCATGCTCTCGTCAACGCGGTCCCAGGTCACGAACTGGCCGAACCCTGCGGAGGCTGGCCAGCAAACGAGCATCCACCGGCCGCCGCCGGCGGAGCTGAGCCACAAGCATTTCCGTGACTGGACGCTGTTCGCCGGGAATACCTCCAGGCGCTCGCGCGCAGCGCCACCGACCCAAACGTCAACGATCGACGCGGACGCCAACTTCAACTCACGAGTTCACGTCGTACAGCTCGGGCGATTTGTTGGCGAATCGTTGAGTTCTCGCGTGGGGCGTGGCCGCAGTCATTCTGTTATTCACCGTGGGCCTTGGGCTGATCAAAATATTTGCAGCTTGACGCGGCGCCGCGCCGGCTCTGTGCCGAGGCAGTCCATTCGCACCGACTCCCACGGCATTACGCACTCCGTGGACGTCAACCGCCGGAGCGCCTTCCGCCGTCGCTCGACACGCAGGCGACTGAATGTTGGTTCGTTATCGTAGATCGACCACGAAGCATTGGGCGAGGCGAGCCCCCCTTTGGTACGGCGGTTACATACTACTGATGACCGAGTCCTTCCCTTTCCAAGAAGAGGCGCGGAACAAGGTCTTGAACTTCGCTCTCGCTCTGAACTTCCAGCTTGGGATGCACACGCTCGATGAGCGGGTGGAGAGCAGAGCCGGACGACGAGCCGGCATACAAGGGCAGCGAAAGGTGGACAGAGAAGGGTTCACCGCCGCGCTGCGCCTTCGGGTCGTTAGGCGCGGCCGACATCCGAACGCTCGGGCTGAAGGTCAGCCCGCCGTCGAACGACGCCGCGAAGCGGGCGTGATTGGCGAGGTTGTCGTTCGCCTCACGACGGTCGTACCACAGCACGCCAACCACGCCGATATCGTGCTTGGGCTCCTCCGTGGGGAAACGCCCGCTGAAATCGCCGTCCGGCAAGGCGTCAGTCCGATCAGCGTCCAAACCCGCCTGCTGAGGGCCCGCGCTATCCTCCGACGTGAGCTCCACCCGGAACGGGGCGACGTTATTCGTCGGGGCTCTCCGAAAACGGGATTAACGACGATCCGCGCGGCGGGGGCACTAGCAGGTAATCGTTAGGTGTCAAGAATTTCTCAATGTGCTACTCGCCCGAATCGACCGCGCGTAACATCCAAGCTCATTTTATTTCAGCCAGAGTTCTTCGTGCCTCGTCCTCAGTCGCCGCTGCTCCCACGTATGTGGCCCCGATCGCCATACCGCGAGCCGCAACGCACTCGATGATGATCACCACACCGTTACGAGTTCCAGAGACACCGGAGCTACTGGTGCTAACGGCAGCGCCGAGCGCACTAACCTTCGCCGACGCCTGTTGCTTGCATGAGTTCAGCGACATGGGGGGATCAATGGGAACAGACGTAGCCACGACGCTGAACGTGGCATGAACGAGTTGTCGCTGCACGTTCGTTAGCTGGTCCGATAACTCTGCGACCTGTTGTCTCAAACGGTTGTTCTCAAGCTTGGTCGTGGCGACGTCCTGCTGGGCCTCTAGTACCGGGCCGGGGGCGGAGTCCTTTGCGTCCTTGCTGCGGCTAGTCAGAATCGTCGTGACCACTCCCGCCGCTGCAGAGATTAGTGCAACAATCACCGCCTGAAGTGCGGTGATGCGGGCGATAGACACGTGGCTGTCCGTCATATCGGCTCACGGCCTCGCGGCGTGCGAATTCGACTGTGTGTTGCAAATGCGCCTGGACGTGGACGACCTGAGGCTACGAAGCGCGGATAGCGGTGGCAAGGATCGCGCTGTCCGCTCCTTGCCCAAGGTGGCATCAATAAGTCGCGGTTTGACGGGCAAAATGTGGACGCGCTTCCGATCCGTCGTGAGCCGTGCTCGGCCGTGAGCAAAAGCCGCCACCACACCGCACGGGGGTCGAAAATGAAACGCGCGTACACAATCCTCCTCACGTTCGCGAGCTTCGGCAAACCGGGCTCGAAGCAGCATGTTGTTTCGGACGCCCAAGGCGTCCCGCTCGCCAGCCGCCTAACGGCGGTGAACGTGCACGACTCGCGGGGCGTTCG
>JADMIO011107672.1_pt1 | contig 115116 bp, 88 predicted proteins | sample 8958161 | NCBI WGS metagenome assembly JADMIO01 (sample SAMN16585339, study PRJNA669376) | soil metagenome | isolation source: Crop rotation soil | place: USA: Cullars Rotation, Alabama | collected 2011 | reverse complement strand
GCGACAACTTGTCCACGTGGAATTCTAAGCTTAGGATCCCAATGTGCTGGAAAGAAGGCATTTCGCGCGTTAAACATTCCGTTCCGCACAAATTCAAAGAGGTCCCCATGAAAGGCATTTGTTCCGGACTTGGTCACCAGGGTTATCGAGCCCGAAGACTTCATGCCGTTCTGTGCGCTCGTTGCGCCGGTCTCGACCTTGAATTCCTGCAATGCATCGGGGAATGGCAGAGACACATAGCCGTTATCCTGCATGTTGTTGTGATTGGCCCCATCCAGCGTGTAGCTCAGTCCCGTGTTCAACCCCCCCGCGACGGAAAAACTGGCCTTTCCGAAAGGATCCCGTGAACCGCCCGTAATCGTGGGCGCCGGTGTTGCGCCACCGGCAAGACCGATCAACTCCACCACCTGGCGTCCGTTCAGCGGCAGTTCGAGGATACGGGCATTCTCGACTACCGAACCGACTCCCGCACTTCGTGTTTCCACCAGAGCAGCGTTGGCCTGAACTTCAACTTGTTCGCTTACACTACCGACTTCCAGGACAACGTTGATGGAAGGATTGCCGTTGACCTGAAGCACAATCCCCGTTTGCGTGTAAGTGCGGAACCCCGGCAGTGACGCCTCGATCTTATAAGGACCGATCGGAAGATTCGGCAAAACATACAGTCCGGTTTCATTCGTCACCGCCTGGCGGACGATTCCCGTGTCTGTCTGTGTCACCTGAATTTCCACGCCGGGCAATACAGCTCCGCTTTGATCACGCGCAGAGCCGCTGATTTGAGCCGTTCCTTGTCCCCAAACACTCCCACCACACATGACCAGGCAAAACAACACGCATCCTGATAATGAAAACAGCATTCGTTGCACTGGATTCCTCCTCTCGCCGCGGCCCGACTCTCGGAAGGGATTTCCGCGCGAACTGATCTGAAACTAGTTGTTGTTCTTACGTGACTGCGGGCAAGGCTAGCATACGGATAGGTGGGTGACAAGATTGGGAGGAGTGTAGCGGTCACTTTGAATTCTGTGTGGGGAAGTTCAGGAAAGCGTAAGGCATCGTGCGCAGCCACTCTGTCCCAGGAGAGGCTTTACACAAAAAGTCTTTGTGCCGCTGCTACGCAGCTGGTTTGCCGGTCTATTCGAACCCACGGCTTACGCCGTGGGCTAAAACTGTGTCGCTTGCTTCGCAAGCTGATTCAGCCGCGTAGCGGCGTCACAGCGTAGCCCAGGGCGTCAGCCCTGGGAAAGACAAGTAGTGCAAACCAGCCCCGGAGGGGCGGCAGAAGACTTTTTGTGCGAGGCCCCCGGGGGACTACTGCTCGTCTTTGGGAAATGGATCCCGCAGGGCGAGCGAGTACCCGGCGTTTGTCTTGGGGATGTCGTAGACTCCGAAGTCGCAACTGTACACAGTCCAGGCGAATATCGCACTACCGGAGTAGGTGGTGGACGTCCAGAGGAAGTCACCATTAGGAAAAGCTTCGAAAACGGCGGGCTGGTCGATCGAGCCGTCGGCGTTGTGAAACACGGTGTTGAAGCGAAGCGCCTGATTCGTCTCCGCCCGGTCTCCGAGACTGAGTAACTCCGCACGATTCGGCATTCTCCATTGTCCTGCAGTCGAGCCGTCGGACAATCCGCATTGTCCGTCGGCGAGATTGTTGATCGCCGCGGCGGCATTCCACCAGTCGGACCGGATGCAGTCGGCTTTTTTCATCCATATCAGGCCGGTCACAGTATCTGCAATTGTGCCGTCGCCGTTATCGATGAACCGTGGATAGGTCATGCGCACACCGCTTAGGACGCTCGCATCGTCACCCGCGGCATAAATAATGAATTGCCCGGTTGCAGAGAGAGTGAGCGCTCCGTTACGTTTCCGCGACTTGACCGGCCACGCAGCATTCGCGGACGCCGCCTTGACGTTACCGACGGAATCGTTAATGTACCGGCCGTCGCTGAAGCGAATCACCCAGGCATTGAAGGGCACCCCCCGATACGTTGTCGACGACCAGTAGGTGTCGACGATGCCTTCAAAAGGATTCCCCTCGGAAACTGCCGGTTTGCTTGTCGAAGAATCAACCAGACTTTCAAGTTCTCCGACGTTAGGTAGGCGCCATTCGCCAGGACTAGAGCCATCGGCCAACCCGCAGGAGCCATCGGCAAGTTGGCTTGCTGCCTCCAATGCTTCGAACCAATTTCGTTGCCGCAGGCATCCGGCATCCTTCAGCCAAATCAGTCCTGTCAGGTTATCCGTGGCGGTTCCATCGCCGTTGTCCGTGAATCGCGGTTGTGGCCAATGGACTCCGCGGGCGACCATCGCATCGTCGCCGACTGCATAGCTGATGGTCTGGCCTGTTTGCCGGAGATCCACTAGTTTTTCGCCGGCCGTCATAGCAATGAAATTGGCATCGTAAACCTGAAGGGGAACGTTGGACGGCAGCGCGATGACGGTTCTGAAAAGCGCCCAGTGATCGGACTTGATGACCGTAGCGTTCGGATTTGCGCTCGAGGCCAGGAATCCGAATCCCGGCTTAGCCGCACTGATCTCGTAAGATCCGTATGGGCTGCTCGCGCTGACGTTAGCAAAGGTGTAGAAGCCGCCGGCATCGGTTGTTGTCGTCTGTGCAGTGTTGAAATTGGTCCAGAATAGCGTGATTGCGACTCCCGGAACCGGTTCGCCGCTGGTATCGATAACGGCTCCGGAAAATGTGCTTGTTGGCCGAAGCCAGCCGGCAGAATTCCCTCCATAAGAACCCTGGGCGGACACGACCGCAAGCGACGTGCGGTCCAGGCCCAGGCAAGCAACCAACAGGGCAAGGGCCAGTATGGTCTTGGATGTGACGGTACGCACGCTCCACCTTTTCTCACGCACGCCGGAACGCGTGCTTTGTTGGGCGCAGGGATATACCCCGCACACCAGCGCCCGTCGTACTGACTAAGCGCCATATAGGTTTATCGGCGCAATCGATGTTGGACATTAGAGAAGGATCGCCGCCAATGGCTGGTCCTGAATCAACCTCTTCCCGGGTTCCAATCAACGGACTTCGGTGATGCCAGCGACGATGTATCGATCGTTTTGACATCCATGAATACAGTCCTGTACGATCGCTCCACCGTAGCGTGCTTGGAAAACAGTCAGGAAATGGAGGAGTCGATGCGAAAAGCCATTCTGATGGTGTGGGCAATAATCGTGTTGGGTTTTGGCGTCAATCTGTTTGCGCAGGAAGGCGAGGTCGACCTTAGACCCGGAAAGGCGTCGAAGGGAACGTCCCTGCTTTTCCGTGAAGACTTTCCATCGGAAGGATCCAGGCATGCACCGTTGACTCAAGAACGCATCGGGAGCCCGAACCTGGAGCTCAAGATGTACGGACCCGGTGGCGAATCCGGAGATGGCGAAACCTATGGGATCCGGCTGAGCTATGAAGAGGATCATATCTACCCGGGCAAGTTTGCGAGCATGGTCTACAGCGGAGTAGTAAAAGGAAGCTGGGCCGTCATGCTGAAGGACAGGAACAACTACCTCGATCTCCGGGACACGGCCCGCATCCGCTGGCGCGTACGGGGACGAGGACTGCACCTGCTCCGGCCGGTCGTTAAACTGGCGGACGGCACCATGTGGGTCGCGGACTATCTCGAGCCGTTTTCAACGTACTTCCACGAGAACGAGGTCTTTCTTGTCGATATCTTTCGCTGGCGGAAAGTGAATCCCGAGACCATGGCCGAGGCCAGTGCCCAGGCAAGCGAGCCGCTCTGGCGGGCGGACCTCGATCTCGGCATGGTGGACGAAATCGGCTTTACCGATCTCAGGACCGGCGGTGGCGATGGAACCCAGGGAAACACCTCCGTCGACTGGATAGAGGTATATGGGAATCCGGTCCCGCGGGTTGGGAGCCAAAGCCAGCGCTAAAAGCTCGACTGGCGCGTGCCGGAAAGCGGCTCCATCGCGTTGCTGGGCAGGCTCAAAGTGATCCGCTACGAGGTGAGTCTCGCCAGCTGCGCGTCCGTGCACTCCTTGAGAATCGTGAGAAAGCGATTGACGTTGTCCTTGCTCACAAGCGGATGTGGGTCGCCCGGCTTTCGGTAGTTCACGGCGCGGATCTTATCAATCGCCCTGTCGTAGTGAGGATGAATCGTCATATACACATCGGCGCCGGCCTTCGTCGCGATGTCCCGAAAGCGGCCTGCGGATTCGCTCCAGGTCTTGAGCACTGCTTCCAGTGTTGGTCCATTCCGGACCCCGTGGCCGTAGAGTTGTGGGTTGATACCTCCCCATACCACACCAACATGCCGCTGGTTTCCTTCTTTCAGCGGAACCAGCGTGGAGATTGTGCCCGGCGTATGTCCCGGAGTGAGATAGATCGTCAGCGTCGTGTCGCCCAGCGTCAGCTTCATACCATCGGTCGCTACCATATCCTTCCTGGGCTTCACGTCGCCAGGGTCGGGACTGATCTCGATTCCATGCCAGTCCGTTTCGGATAGTATGATGCGCGCTTTGTAAGTTTCCTGAAGATATTTGGCGCCCCAATAGCGATCGCTGTGCGCGTGGCTGATGATCACATACTTGATCTGCGTCGGATCAAGCCCCAGCTTCTTGAGCCCATCGGTGATCAACTCTTTCGCGCTCCAATCGGCGCCGGAGTCGATCAGAATAATTCCCTCGGATGTTGTCACTGCCCACGTTGAATCTTGCGTGCTTCCGACCCAGTACAGATTGTCGAACACTTTTCCCGGCGGCGTGTACCACTCCGAACGCGGTGGAACCCTTCGTTCCTCCGCGGTATTCACTGGCGGCGGTGCAGCGGGCGAAACGGGTCCTCTGTCCGACAATGCCGGCGCGCAAACGGACTCGTACAGGTCGATGAGATCATTTCCCGGCGCGTATGCCAGGGCCCTTGCCGCAGCAATATGCGGCGCAGCTGCCGCTTTGGAACCTTGAGCGTTTGCCTCATTCCCAAACCAATTGCCCAGGAGCAACATGGTGCAGAACAGAACGGTACAAAAGCGACTCATACAATTACTCCTTCGTTTTCGGCAACGGTTACTCTGGCCGTCGCCAAATTGGACAATTTCTCAAAGCTTCGCGGATAACTTCCGGCAACATAATCAATCTGATTGGACTGTGTCCACAACATCCTCACGATCTGGGCAGTTTGCAACGACGATCGAATTCTCAGCTTCAGCAAGCTTGGATAACTGACCGGAAGAAACCGTATTCGCTGTGGATGTAGTTCGGTGATTGGTTGTACGGTTTACCCGCATTACGTTAACTGGAGTCTGGCAATACATCGTAGCGGCTCGCAGTCTAATTCGAGTGGAATTACGCCGCTAGCGACGTAGCCTATTTCCGTTTAAGCGACACGAGCTAGAACTATAATGTGCGGAGACTATTTAATCAGCACGATGGTTTAGTGCCCGCGTTCAGACTGCCCGCCCTATTTGCGGACTCCCAAATTGGCCTGCAGTCGAACACTATAATTAGCCTGTCAAAATTCGATTTGCCTTCTTGCTTGCCCTATGAAGAGTCTTCTTTTTTTTGGCGTTTTGTTGACATTAATGGCATTCGGTTGTTGTCCCCAACAGTGGACTGCAGGTGCTGTAAGCGTGAACGGCTCAGCAAGTGAGAGGCTCGGTAACCGGAACGGCAGACTTTACTCAATGAACGGTGATAAACGGATCTCAGTCACTGAATTGCATGAAGTGTCGGTCATGCATCTACTCTTGTTCGAGCCTGCCGTTGAAACTCGAGGAGGCGGTTCTGCTCTCGAAACGAAATGTCTCGGTGCGGTTGAAACCTTCACCTGGAAGCTCGGCAATTACAAGAATGGGCCGTTCGACTTGACAGAACCTCACCTCACGGTAGCCTTTGATGGAGAAACTAACACGGTGAAAATAGCCGGGCGGTCGTACGATGCGTCGCAGGGCAACCTTTTCGCGGTGTGGCTCGATCCGAAATGGGAGGCTATCGTGAAACAATTGGAGAGCACAGTTATTCACCGAGAACCTCTCGCCGAGGTTCTTGAAGAGTTCAAACGCTCGTTACCATTGGAAAGTGACGTCCAAGCTGCAAAATTGCACAGCCAAGTACCGAGCGCAAAACCTGCGGGCTAACAAGCCGCTGCAGCCGACCCGCTGAGAAGCGCAGCGGCTGAACGCCAGAGTGGTTTAGCCCTCATGCGCTTTCCACCTTTTGGTCGGACTTAAAGTCGGCATCCCGGACAAGTGGACTGATGGCTTGCAGCTGTCCGGCACAGGTACGGTTTGGCGGTTTACCAATCACTAGAGTGGTAGCTCTCGGCACGGTTCGATTACCATGACGTTGTGTACCCTTGCTCTGACGGGTCATTTGAGTGGATTCGGTCTGTACGAGAGGACTCACTATCGCGTGACAAGTCAGATTGGAAGTGTTTTGTTTCTGATCTGATTCCGAAACAATTCGAAGCGTATGCAAAGGTTCTGCATCAAATAGAAGCGACCTACGAGAATATCGACAATCCCCTGACCGAAGCCGAGATAACGATTCTAAAAATACCGCCGTGCACAAAACTGCGATCATTTGTCGAAAGGCTGAGAAAGGATGGCCGAGGACCGAGAATTAGATGGAGAGAGATGGCTCACCTGTACAGAGTGCCGTTTCAGCCAGAAATTTGTCATGAATGGTTCCGACCAAGAATGGATGAACCCGGATGCTGGCCCCGGTTTCTGTTTGGTCCGGACGAGGGGAACCTTAATGTCGAGGAGTTATCCGCATTGCTTTCCGTTCTGCGACCGTTCGCAAAGAACCAAGATTCCTTTTTTCGTTTCTCGGAAATTGCTTTCATTGCCACAGATAAACCAACTCACTTCTGCGGCACTATCGACGAGCTTTCAACTTTCCTCACAGACGGGAAATATCAAATTACGCCAGAATATTGGTGGCCAGCCGACCACAGTTGGTGCGTCTGCAGCGACTATGACCTCACGTTCACGATAGTGGCTGGGTCGAAGGAACTGGTGTCAGGCATGCTGAATGACGCCACTCTCGAGGCTATACAAGTATCCCCACAAACGCGCGTCGACTCCTATGCTCCGATACCAGATGAGAACTGGAGCTAACTCCTGAAGTAATTTCGGCTATTCTGCAGACCGGTGATCGAAATGGAAATTTCGATTGGCTCCAGAACGTGCTGATAATCGGACCTGCGGGCTCGGATCGAATACCTTTTGCATACTCAATCTCCTCAACAAATTTCCCGTGCTTGACATGGAAAAGTGCGCGTTCAATAATCCCGCAACATCTCGTTTCAAAATTCCAGTACACGAAGGAGGTCGCGCAACATGAAGCGAAGTGTACTCTCTTTGCGGACGGCAGACGTGTATTGGACGGAACTAATGATAACGGCGCGCCGACCAAATAAAGGGAGAGAGCGACTATGAAACCGATCGCGTTCGCGATAGTTTTGCTCGTGTCGTTGTTGAACTGTGCCCAGCTTTATGCGCAGGCAACGGCGCAGATCAGTGGACGGGTACAAGACGCGACAGCGGGGGTTCTGCCGGGCGTCGAAATCACGGCCACCAATACGGCCACGGGAATCGCCCGTACTACGATCACAAATGAAAGCGGAGCATATGTTCTTCCGAATCTGCCGATCGGCATGTATCGATTAGAAGCAGCATTGCCTGGCTTCCGCACATTTGCGCAGAGCGGAATTGTTCTGGAAGTCAACAGCAGTCCTGTCGTCAATGTCTCGCTCGAAGTGGGACAGGTCACGGAGACGATCGAGGTGCAAGCGAACGCGAACCTTGTGGAAACGCGGAAATCCGGCATCGGAGAAGTGGTGGAAAATGCCCGGATCCTGGATCTTCCCTTGAATGGACGTAATGTTGTCGATCTCCTTTCCTTGACTGGAGCAGCAGCGCCGGCGGCGGCGCTCACGGGCAACAATCGAGATCCTTTCGCTCAAGGAAACGTTTCTGTCGCCGGTGGCTTGAACTCGGGACTGAATTACACATTGGATGGGGCGGATCACAACAATCCGTTCCAAGGCTCTTACCTGTCGATGCCTTTTCCTGACGCGATGCAGGAGTTCAAGATCGACACCAGCGCCACGGGGGCAAACCAGGGAGGTAAATCCTCCGGTTCTGTCAGTCTCGTGACAAAATCCGGAACAAATAAAATTCACGGTGACCTTTTCGAGTTTGTCCGTAACGGAGTCTTTAACGCCCGGAATGCCTTCGCCGCAACTAGGGATACATTGAAGCGCAATCAGTTCGGAGGCACAGTTGGCGGGCCGATTCTGAAGAATAGACTCTTCTTCTTTGCAGGCTATCAAGGCACGCGAATACGGCAGGACCCTCCGCAGACTTATGCATACGTGCCAACAGCAGCTGTCCTGGCGGGCGACTTTCGCGCATTGGCCTCGCCGGCCTGCAATTCCGGCGGACAGATCACACTGGCGGCACCTTTCGTGAACAATCAGGTCAATCCGTCGTCATTCAGCGCGCCGGCGGTCAAGTTCGCATCATTTTTACCGAAGACCGATGATCCCTGCGGCAAACTGTTTTACAGCAATCCGCTTCACGACGATTGGGGGAACTACGTTGGCCGGGTCGACTATCAGATGACCAACAATTTTTCTCTGTTTGGCCGATGGTTGCGGGAGACGCGCTTACAACCGGTCGGCTATGACCTCACCAAGAACCTGCTCGCCGCCAGCAACGGCGTGGACGGATCGAATAACGCTCTGACGATCGGAAGTACATATCTGTTCGGACCCAATGTCGTTAACACCTTTCGTGCCACGTACAACCATTTCATCGGTGGCAGAACCGGAGCGGATTTCAGCAAGTGCAATTGCGGTATGGGTCACCTCGGAATCAATTCCTACTTCCCAACTCCGGATATTCCGGCCGTTACTGTGAGCGGTGCCGGCGGCGGCTTCGCTGTTGGCGGCCCCAACGGTCCGACGTACATGACTCTCTACGGATTCAATGATGATGTGAACGTCATTCGCGGCAATCATCAGATGGCGTTTGGTGTGTCGTCGGCAAGTTGGTGGGTCGATTCGTATTCCGCCGTCAATACGGACTATCGAGCTACTTTTAATGGCCGGTACTACGGATTGGGAATGGCCGATTTTTTAATTGGGAAAGTATCCGGGTGGCTGACAGGTAGCGGGGTCGAGCAACACAACAGGTCCAAATATCTGAATGGGTATGCCGCGGATACGTGGCGCGTCACTCCGAAAGTCAACTTGAATTACGGAGTGCGATGGGAGCCTTTTTTTCCGCAGGTAAATCTTGACGGCTTATCGATCCATTACGACGAGGCCGCTTTGCGGCAGGGTATCCATACAAATCGCTTTGATAACGCACCGCCGGGCCTGTTTTTCGACGGCGATCCCGGATTCCCGCGACGTACAGGAATGAACAAGCATTGGTCAAACATTGCGCCGCGATTGGGATTCGCCTGGGATGTTTCAGGAGATGGCCGTACGTCAGTTCGCGCTGCCGCCGGGATGTTCTATGATCGTCCGACGTCGACGTACTTCCGCAACCTGACAACGCCACCATTTACGATCCGTACCCAGTTGGCAGGCGTGAGTTTCCAGAATCCCTGGGCAGACTATCCAGGTGGAGACCCAGGGCCCATTCCGTTCGGCGGATCTGTGCCGAGGAATATACCGTGGCAATTGAACTCGCTCGTGACGGCAATGGATTACGACACGCCGAACATGCGCGTCGGCCAATGGAACTTGAGCATTCAGCGGCAAGTGGGAACCGACTGGCTCTTTTCTGCAAACTACATCGGCAACGCCACCCGACATTTGTGGAGCACGCAGGCGATCAATCCGGTTTTCTACGTTCCGGGTGTTGGCGATTCCAGAGGCAACTGTTCGCTGAACGGTCAGGTCGTTCCGTATACAGTCAGACCCGGCGCGCCATGTTCGACGGCCGACACCGCCAGCTACTCTGCTCGCCAGAAACTATCGTTGGATCCGTCGATACCGGCCAAAGTCTCAGCGGCCTTTGGTCCGGTCAATCGGATCGACAGCGGCGGAACCGCGAGCTATAACGGCCTGGTCATCTCGGCGCAACGCCGGCCGGTCCGAGGCGTTTCCCTCAGCGCAAACTACACATGGTCGCATTGCATCTCGGATCCATACCAGGGCGCGGCAAACCCCGGAGGAGCGCAAGCATGGGTTGATTCGACCAACCGCCACTACGACCACGGCGACTGTATTGGTTCTGGAGATGGCGGCGCCGAAGACCGCCGGCAAATTTTCAATCTGTCCGGCACGGCAGCGAGTCCGCAGTTCGCCGGCTCCAAACTGCGAATTCTGGGATCGGGCTGGCAAGTAGCACCGATTCTCCGCATCCTCTCCGGTGGTACCGTGAATGTCGAAAACCCCACGGACCCGGGATTAATCTACGTACGCCCTCAACGTCCCAACCTCCTCCTTGCAAATCCGTACGGAGATCGGTCGGTCAAGAACTTCCTTAATCCGAACGCGTTTGCGGCGCCGCTGCCGGGCACTCTGGGCAATCTGGGCCACGCCGCCATTCGAGGGCCAGGGACATGGCAGTTCGATTTGGCGCTGTCGAGAAACTTCAAGGTGAGGGAAACGCAGCGCGTTGAGTTCCGGGCGGAAGCATTTAACGTGACCAACAGCTTCCGGATGGATACTTTGGATTCCAATTCCACGAGCAATACCTTCGGCCAGATTACGGCAGCGCGGGATCCAAGAATTATGCAGTTCGCTTTGAAGTATATCTTTTGATCCGAATTCAGGAGGATGTGCATGCGATTCAGGCCGGTTGTTTATCTCTCGATGCTGGGTTTCGTGATGGTATCGGTTTCGTTGTTTGCACACCACGGAACCGGCGTGTCGTACGACATGAAGAAGACGATCGCTCTGAAGGGAGTGATCACAAAGTTTGTCTACGCCAATCCCCATGCCCAACTCTATTTCGACGTGACGGATGACAAAGGCAATGTTGTGCATTGGGCCACGGAAATGAGTAATCCTTTCAATTTACAGGCACTCGGCCATAGCAGGAAGGAACTCACCGAGAAGTTCACGCCCGGGACGTCTGTCACGGTGTATGGCAGCCCTTCCAAAGTAGGAACCCCGATCGTGCTCTTTGGAAAGGCCGTAGCTGCCGATGGCTGGTGCCTCTGTAACGATGCGCGCGGCGGAGCACCAGATGACGTCGCGCCGGCAGCAGGCGCAAGACGTGAGGGGAGATAGATACCAATGCGAAATCGTTTCGTGATCTTCATCGTTTTCCTAATGGCAACAATGGTGGTTTCATCGCCGGCCATTGCTCAAGTCTATTTCCCGGCGGGCACCGCAGGGCACCGGACTCCAGAGGCACAAAAGGCAGCAGAGGCGTCCAAGAGCACACTCAAATATGATCCGCGTGACTTGTCTGGGATATGGAGAATCTCGAATGGCCTGATGGGTGGAGCTCCGGCTCCTCCCATGACGGTATGGGGTCAGCAACAGTTCGACGGCCATAAGCCCAGCGATGATTCTCCGTACCGCAATTTGAACGAGGGAAACGGGGCCTGCGATCCGCAGGGTTATCCGCGAAGCCTCGGCGCGGGCGGGCACGTCGAGTTCGTTCAGACGCCCAGTAAAATTTTGCAGATCTTCCAGTCGGGGAATGGCCTCGGTTTTGGTCTCCGCGAGATCTATACGGACGGGCGAACACTTCCTTCGGACCTCGATCCGCGGTGGTATGGATGGGCCGTGGGTCATTGGGAGGGCGACGCCCTGGTCGTCGAATCGACAGCTTACGACGAAAGAGCGCCGCTCGACCGCGCTGGTCATCCGCACAGCGAAGACATGAAATTACGCGAAGTCTATCGCCACCCGGATGCGATGACGCTGGAAATTACGATGACTATCGACGATCCGAAGGCCTACACGAAGACCTGGATGGGCGCGACACAAAAGCTCGCGTTGGAATTGCCTAAGGGGTTGACGGTACGGTACGAGTCGTTGTGTGTACCTTCGGAGATCTTGAATTACAACCAGGGAATTGGAGATCCTGCGGTCCGGGATTCCAACGCCCGACAGCCCAGGCAGTGAGTAGTTACTTCTTCAAAATCGATCCAGACCTTCGGTCAGTTCGATATAAGTCCCCCACGGATCGGTAAGGTACGCGTTCGCGATGCCCGATGGCAGCTTTTTGTAAGGCGAGTCCAGCTTGATTCCGCTGGCCTCGAGCTTTTTGCAGAACGCTTCAAGGTTTTTGACCTCGAAGCCGATGTGATCCAGCATCCGCCCTTTGGTCGGCGCAAGTGCGCCGTGCGCCTCCGCAAAATTCATATTCACACCCGGGATGTCGGCGGCCTCGTATGGAGGATCGTCCGTTTTGTACCGTTTGCCGGGTACGGCGCCGAAAACTTTGACGTACCACGCTTTGGCTGTCGCGACGGAGTCTTCCGGAACATAAAGATGAATATGATGAAGAACAATCGGATCGGTCATCTTCGAGGGTTGCACGTATGGTCCTTTGTCGGGAGCGAACTTGACGTTCACCGACATGTCTTCAAGAAACTCGATGCGCTCACTTTCCGGACTGAACACATTGCCGACCTTCGCGGTGCCGCTCGCCGCCAATTCGGTTTTGTAGCCGGCCGCCTTCAATTGCTCCAGCGATTGCCGCGTGTTGGGCACCCTGAACCCGACATGATTCACAACTGATCCTTCGGTGCCGCCGGATGATTCGGCTTTATCCAGGAAGATCAAGACACTGTGGAATTTCAAAATTTCCCGTGTATCGAACTTGACGGGCGTCGCTCCCAGCGCGATCCAGAATTTCTTGTTCGCATCTACATCCCGCACCTTGTAGTGCAGGTGCCCCATCGTGACGCCCGCCTGGTTGGGTTGAAGCAATTGCGCCGGCGCCGTTCGTGCCGTCCATATAATAATGATGAAACTCAGCAGCCAGATCCGTTTCGGCATTTTCCCTCGCTTGAAGATGTGCCGAATTATTGCGTGAGGTATGCGCGCGCACAAGAAAAACGCGATTCGTGCCTATATGAAACGGTCTCTGTTGGTCGCCATTGAGGTCCCCCGTGAATTGTTTCCTCAACTCGAATGCAATCGCGGATACCTTCTTGATGCTTCTGTCGGCAACGTTCATGCGCAGTGGCTCAACTACCCGACACCGGGAATGCGCTGCTTAGAAAACGTACTTCAATGCGAACTGCATGATCCTGGGATCCTGGGCCGAAGTAATCCTGCCGAAGTTTTGGTTGTTGAGACTCGCGCTCGGGTTGTTGGGGTTCACGTGATTCGCGAAGTTGAAGGCCTCAACCCGGAATTCGAGCGTTTGTTTCTCACGCACATTGAAGGTTCGCGTCACAGCCATGTCGATACGGATGCTTCCCGGACCGAAGACGGTCGTGGGACCCAATGTACCGTAGGCCCCGACGGCAGGAGTCGAAAATGCTGCAGGGTTCAGCCAGAGATTGATGCTCTTCTGAGGAGCGTAGGCCGAAGGGAGTATCTGATTTGGCCTCTGGTCGCTCTGTCCGGTTAATGCCTGGTCGACACCGAGCGATATCGTCTGGGCGGAACCGGCAAGAATCCGGAAGATTCCCGAAAGTTTCCATCCACTAGCCAACGTCCGCATCATCGCACTCGAAAATCGAGGGGTCTCATAAACGGTCGAAGCATTGAAATTGTGACGCCGATCCAATTCGCAATTCTCGTGATTGACGCCACGGCGATCTTCGGTACGAAGCGATGATGAAGTCTGAATGATGTCGGTGTATCCATAGTCCAGGCAGTGCGACAAGGTGTAGTTTGCCTGGAACGTCACACCGCGGCTGCGCCGTTTCTGAACGGAGAGGGACATGGCGTTATAGTTCCGCGTTGAACTCGTGTCCGCTACCGCCATGGTGGTGAAATATTGCCCCTGATTTGGATTCTGCAGATATAACACGCGACGTTGGTTGGTATTGGACGTCGACGAACATGGCGTATACGTTCGTCCGGCGATCTCGCAACTGGCGCCGGGCAGGTAGATCGCTGGATTCCCGTCGTGCAGGTACAGCATGTGAATGACGTTGTTACCGAGATAACTTCCAGACACCAGCCAATCGGAGCCGACCTGTCTCTGAATGCTCAGGTTCCACTGCTGCATGTACGGTTTCTTGAGATCGTGTGGAAAAACGGTGTACCCGCCGTTCAATGGAAACGGTACGTTGGGACCAATAACAATCGGAAACGGACTGCCTCCAACGCCTGACCACGGATCGTCGAAACCGCCAGACGGATTCGTAACGGTGACACGCGCACCCCTCGGCGGAGTGTCCTTGAGGCCGCTGTATTCCGAGAAGTGGGGATAATCGAAAAACATCCCGTACGCCGCGCGGATTACCGTCAGACCATCACCGTGCGGGTCCCATGACAAGCCCACGCGGGGTGCCACATGCCGCCAGTTTTTGGTGTTGAGCGAATTGGTGTTGGGTGCGCCGGGATCAACGCCTGTAAACAAGAGACCTACGGGAGCATTCTTGAAGGTGGCGCTGTGAATACCCTGGTCGTACCAGCTCTTGTCGAACAGGGCGATCTGACCGTTTTTGTCGTAAGGCGGAATATAGGGCTCCCACCGCACGCCGAGATTCAACGTGAGATGAGAATTCGCCTTCCAGGTGTCCTGCACATAAGCAGCAATGTAATTTTGCCGGTAGTTCTGTGCCGAAACCTGGCTCTGTTGCCATTGCGACGGCCTTCCCACCATCATGTCCGCCATTGGAAGTCCGACGTTGGAACCATTGAATATGAATTGACCCGATGCAAATGAGCCCTGCACATAGTTCATGAGTGAGTGGATGTAGTTGAATCCAACTCCAAACTGATGCGTTCCGCGCGCGATGCTAACGTCGTCGGAACCCTGAAAGACTACAGTGTTGGCTTTACCCGGCGTAGGCACCTGGCTGGTACTGAACGAACCGTTCAAATTGATTTGTGCAAACTTGGGAAGACCCGGCTGGAAATAAACGTTCTTCACGCCAAGATCGGAGAAGGTAAAGAAGTCTTCATTAACTGTTTTTTCATTCGGCGAGAAATTCACTGTGCCGCGGAACGAGTTCACCGTGCCGGTACCGATCAAGTACGTATCGCCCAACACAAAGGAATGAGCTCGGCGTGTGTAATCGGCCTGGCTCACCGAAATCCAGTTCTGCCCATCGTAGTCGCTGGGTGCATTCAGGCGTGCGAGTTCGTACCGGCCGAATATCGAGTGTTTGTTGTTCAGCTGGTAGTCGACCTTCCCGACGTAAGTGTACTCATCGGAATTGCTCCGCCGGCCGAAGCTAATCTGGCCACAGGCATCGGTGGTTGGAGGTAACCACTTTGTCACAAGGGTCACGGCTGGTTTCGAAAAGAGTGAAGGATCGATTCGATTGTTCACAAACGGAGCTCTCAGCGCGACCTGCCGGCCCTGATTGCATTGCGGCGAGGTTATTGTTGTCCAATCACCGGCAAGCATCTGCGGCGTCGGAACGTATGCAATGACTGTTGTCGGTTGCGAGCGGATGAATGTTGTCTGCAGCCCGCCGAAGAAAAAGAGCTTGTTCTGCTTAATGGCTCCGCCAAATGTGCCGCCGAATTGGTTGCGCTTCAGGCCGTCTCTTTGCGTCGCGAATGCATTCCGCGCATTGAAGACCTTGTTCCGGACAAATTCGAAAAGGGTTCCATGGAAATCGTTCGTTCCGGATTTCGTGACGACATTCACCACGCCTGCCGAGTGCTGTCCGTACTGGGCCGGCACCGCGCTCGTTTCGACTTTGAACTCTTGCATCGCATCGGGGAATGGCAGAGGCAGGTTCAAATTGCCGTACGGTTCGTTATGGGTTCCGCCGTCGACCATGTAAGTCAAACCATCTTGTAGTCCGCCGCCAACGGAAATAACATCCGTCGGATAGTTACGCACAGTTCCCTGCGAACCTCCGCCAACCGCCATTCCGGAGAGAAGAATTAGTTCCTGCACGTTGCGCCCATTGAGCGGCAACTCGACCACGAGTGTGTTGTTGATTACTGTACCGACAGCCGTGGAGCGTGTTTCCACCAAGGCTGCGTCTGCCTGAACTTGAACTTGCTCGGTGACCTGACCAACTTCAAGACTCACATTGACGACTGGATTGCTGCCAACCTGCAGTACGATTCCTGTTTGCACAAAACTGCGAAAACCCGGAAGGGCTGCTTCCAGGCGGTATGGACCGACAGGCAGATTCGGCAAGACGTACGATCCGGTTTCATTCGTTACCACGCTGCGGGATACGCCGGTGTCGGTCTGCGTCACGGTGACATCTACGCCCGGCAATACAGCGCCGCTCTGATCTTTCACGGCGCCAGTGATTTGCGCTAATCCTCCACCCTGTGCCCACGCCGTTGTGCAACCCAAAAGACACACTATCAATGCAAGGCACGCCAGCCTGAAGTTTCCTCTCATCCCGCCTCCTTTGATCACTTGATCACTGCAAACGGAACCCGAGCTAGTTTCACAAATTGTTCTTATCTGAAATGGTGGCGGGAGTATATCGGCGTCTTTCGCACAGTGTCAAACGGAGCGCAGGTTCGGTCTGGCCGTGGTATGTTAGCGTTCAATTTTCGTACCCAAAATTTTGGGATCTCGATGTCGGACAAAGAAGTCATCCTCAGATCGCTGGAAAAAATCGAACGCCGGATCCGAACGCGTCAGCGCTTCGGCGATCTTTCCCGGGGCCTTGCTCTTTTTCTCTTGTTCCCCCTGGGGCTCAAAATTGCCGATTTGGTCCTATCCTTTCGCGGAACGGTCGTCTTTCCGGTTCTTGGCACGTGGCTTCTCGCCTTGACGGGTTACTCGATCTGGCTGCTAGGCCGGAAAGGAACTCTTTCGGAGGCGGCAAAATCGGCGGACAAAAAGCTAAAGCTCCAGGATGAACTTACGACGGCGTACTGGTTTATCAGCAATCCGCGACGTTCCGACTGGGTCGATCTGCAGATCGCAAGAGCCGCCGCGAAGGTTGTAAAAATCGATTCCACCAAGCTGTATCCCCGCTTCATTCCACGAAACTTGTTCTTTCCTGCGGCACTTCTGTTTCTGTTCATCGTCCTGAACTTGAGTCCATTTTCGCCAAATCGTAATTGGCTTGTCCTTCAGGCTGCGCCCACATATCGGTTGTCCGAACTGCAGCAGGACCTTCTTGCACGAGCCACCGACCTTCTGAAGGGAACCGAACAAGGCGAAAGGTTGCAAACAGTCATGCAGAAAGTTCAGGCAGGACAGATCTCCGTACCGCAGGCGCTTGAGCGACTCAGCGAGATTCAATCCGAGTTGCAGAATAACCGGTTAAATCTTGAACGCATCACCGCTGGCTTGACAGATATCGGAAGGAACCTGCAAGGGGCCGAATTGTTTCAGAGCACGGCATCAAAGCTGTTCGAAATGAATCTATCCGAAGCAGCAGAGAGGCTGATTGCATCGTCAGAGACGCTAGGGAAAATTTCAGGTCGGCAGTTGAGCGATACACAGGAAAGTCTCGCGAAAGCATCGCAGAATTCAACTCCCGAATTGAACCGGCTCACAGCAGCTTTAAAGGAGACGGAATCCAGTCTCGTTCAACACAGTTTGGAAAGTATCAAGGTCGGCGTCAGTAAAGCTGCTCAGGAACTACAGTTGCTCGGTTCGCTGGTTCACAATCAACGCGTCAATGATGAAGCCAGTGAACAGCTCCAGAATCTTATCGAGACGATGCAAGAGCGGCCCAATGCTGAAGGTGGCCTCGGCAATGCGCAACGGGAAGGCATCGGCGACAACACAGATCCGGCTGAGGGTCAGGCATCGCCGGACGCGCCGGCGGGGAATGAACCTTTTGGTATTCGCCCTTCAGGATCATTCGCGCCGAATCCGCCGCGTGTTGGACCGGCGACTACGCTTCGAGTGCAGCTTGAGCAACAGCTGGTTCAAGGGCAGCGCGATCAAGAGTTGAAAGAAACCGAACCCAGCCGACAGGAAAAGTCGAATATAGAGTTCAAGAAAATTGAGTCCGGCATCCGGCCTATGCCAAAGGATGTGATGAGTGGAGATCGAATACCGTGGAATTACCGGCCGCTTATCAAAGACTACTTCCGGGAAATGGAATCTTCACAATAATCGGAGTGTCTCGTTTGAATTTGGATCTCGAAGTCTGGAGAGGAAGTATGGCTGGCATCAAGAAAATACTGCGAAGCCACATTTGAAAGCGCGGACGGGGTGGTCATTCCCGACTGACCACCCCGTCCGTGCCTTTCAAAGGACGCCTTCGGCAATATTTTTTGATGGCACGGCCACCCCTCCTATCCTAGGAGGGGAGTACGCTGTCCAGAAACTTTCCCATCCAAGCAAACTGAGACGCTACTCAATAAATCGGAGTGCATAACACTGCATCTCACCGTCCATAGCTACTGGCCGTTAGCCTGCTTGCTGATTCTGCCTTACGTTTGGTGGATACAGCGGAGAACGCGCAGTCATATCTCGCTCAAGCATCTCCTGGTGTGCACGGTTGTCCGCTCCACAATTGTTTTGATGCTGATCGCTTCATTGATGCAGCCCTTTGTCGACCGGCAGGCGGAGCCGCTCTCCATTGTTTATGCCCTGGATGTCTCCTGGAGTGTCGCTCCTAACGCCATTCAGTCCGCACTCAACTGGATTCAAGAAGCGAACCGCATCGGCCGGCCTGCACACGAGCGGTTCATTGCGTTCGGCGGGAATTCCGCCGTTTTCGCGAATCTGGAACAACTGAAGGATGTCGATATCACCGGCCGTCCAGGAACCACTTCCATTGATCAAAGCGCCACGAACATACAGGATGCGATCGACCGCGCGATGGGTAACTTTGCGCCGCACCATTTAAAACGGCTCGTGTTAATCACGGACGGCAATGGAAACGCCAGTGACATGCCGAAATTAAGAGCCGCATTGAAGCGTGAGGGCGTGAAGGTCTACACGATTCCTGCCGCTACGCGCGATCAAGGGGACGCATGGGTTGAATCGGTTTCATCACCATTGTCTGTTCGCGCAGCGGAATTGTTCCCCCTGGAGGTTGATGTTTATGCCCAAACCCCCGGGGCCAGCGAAGTTGAAATAAGAAATGGCAATCGGACACTGGACAGACGTCAGGTTCTGCTCAATAAGGGGCTCAATCGGGTTGAATTCGAAACTCAGATCACCGGCGACGGCGGTCCCGTGACTTTAGAAGCAGAAGTCCGCGCGGCAGGCGACCCTTTTCCTGAGAACAACACTTTCCGCAAAGGTGTCCTAGTTCAAGGGCAGCCCAAAATTCTCTATTTGGAAGCTCACAAAGAGAGCGCGCATAGCCTGGAACAGGCGCTCAAGGCAGAAGGACTGACAACCGACGTTAGAGCGGCCAATCAAATTCGGATCTCGCCGGAAGAGCTCAGCGCGTACGACGCCGTTGTCATCAGCGATCTTCCACGGAGCAGTTTGACTGATCAAGAGATGAGCGCCATTCGGGACTACGTTTGGGAGGGCGGCGGGCTGATTTTTGCAGGAGGCGAAAACAGCTACGGCCAGCAAGGTTACTTCGGGACGGCGCTGGAAAGATCCTTGCCCGTCACGTTTGAAACCAGGAAACAAAACGCCGTTGCGTTGATTGTGGTGTTCGATAAATCGGGCAGCATGGCCGGATACAAACTTGGCCTCGGCAAAGAGGCGACAAAGGCATCAGCCGCAATCTTGAAAGATACCGATCGGTTCGGCGTTGTTGCCTTCGATCAAGAGTTTTATTGGCCGGTTCCGCTGCAGTCCGCCTCAAACCGTGACGCGATCAATCAGGCGATATCCACAATCGCGGCGGGTGGCGAAACGAATATGTATCCGCCGTTGCATGATGCGTTTCTGCAGCTGAAGAACGCCAGGACGCAGATCAAACACGTAATCCTTATGTCCGATGGCGTATCTTTGCCGGGGGATTTCGAACAGCTCGCCAAAGAGATGGCTGCCGCAAAGATCACTGTCTCGACAGTAGCTTTGGGAATGGCGTCCGATAAATCCTTTCTCGCCAAGATCGCCGAGTGGGGCAAGGGCCGAAGCTACTACATTGAAGATGGGTCGAAGGTAGCTCAGATCTTCACCGACGAGACGCAACTCGCCGCACGCACCACCCTGCGCGAGAATTCATTCAAACCTCTGGTAAAGAAGTATGTGAATTTTTTTAAAGGAATCGATCTCGACAACGCGCCACCTTTATTGGGATATGCAGTAACAAAAGCCCGAAAAAATTCGGAAATCATTTTGGAGAGCGGAGACCACGATCCGGTTCTTGCACGTTGGCAATACGGTCTGGGGAAAGCCGTGGTCTTTACATCCGATTTCAAAGATCGATGGGGTGCAGAATGGCTGCGGTGGGATAGCTACGGTAAATTCTGGTCACAGCTTGTTCGAGAAACCATGCGCGTCCACGATAACGATGATTTCGATTTTCAGGTTGAACGCGATACGGGTCGCGCAAAAATAACGATCAGCGCCATCCAGCCTGACGGTCAATTTCGCAACGAGCTTCAGCCTTTCGTCAGAGTCGTGACACCCGATGGGTCGGTGTCCGTCATTAACGTGAATCAAGTTGGTCCGGGATTCCATGAGACCGTGGTTCCACTGACGCAGAAGGGTTCATATGTTTTTCGTGGTTCTGACGGCCAGACCGTGGCGACATCGCGCATCCTGCCGTATTCATATCCGGACGAATATCATTTTTACGATCCAAACGTCGATCTCCTCCGCTCCATTAGTAGCGACACCGGCGGCAAATTTGAGCCCGCTCCAGGTGAAATCTTCGAGGCCGGTGGTGAAACAACATCGGTTCCCATGCCACTCGCGCCATATTTTGCAGGAGTCGCGCTGCTGCTATTTTTCGTAGACGTTTTTTTGCGGCGAATCCGATTGTTTGAGTCTTAGCCGCGGATGTCACGAGTGACGCGGATTTATCCGTAATTGAACATCCTGATTGCCACAGAGTAGAATGCCGCCAACCCCAGCGTTCCATAGGAGAGTGCATGAAGTTCAAGAACATGAAAGGTGCTGTAGCTATATTCGGCATAGCCGGCACCGCGATCGTGCTTGTGTGGAGTGCTAATCCTTCGAAGTTCGTCTCCATTCCGGCCGCAGACTCGTCCAGGCTCGTCGACGTCCGGGAGTTTCCTTCGGCCCTCTGCGAATGGGAGTATGAACCCACCACGGGCAGCTCCGTGGGTCAGATTGCTTCATTGCAGCCGCAAAATCTGTTTGCCGCCCTGTTGGCTGCACCGCAAGAGACAATCGATCCATACAGGAGAAATGATCCGCTGGCGGCGGTAAACGCGATCGCGCGTCCTCCCGACTCCCGTACTCTTGGGGACACGTATCCTACATACACATCGGTGGCCGTAAATCTGCAAACGGACGAAGTCATTCTTCAAGACAACAACCTTTGGTCGACTCGGGTCTTCAACAGGCTCGACAACACGCCCCCTGGAGCGGCATTCACGCAACCCAAACGAGTCATCGAAGGCAAAAACACGCTGCTGGAATACAACAACGGCGTCTACGTCGATCCGAACAACGGAGACATCTATTCGGTCGAATCGGATACCGGCGACAGGATGACCGTATTTTCGCGGGATGCCCAGGGCAATGTCGCACCGAAGCGGGAGCTGTACGTGCCGCACCGGGCGTACTCCATGACGATCAACGAGGACAAGCAGGAGCTTTATGTCGTGGTGGAGTATCCGCCGGAAGTCTCGGTCTATCGCAAAGAGGCTTCGAAGAACGAAGCTCCGATCCGGCGGCTTTTTGGAGATCACACCGGACTTGAAACTCCTCACGGTATAGCGATCGATTTGAAGAACCGGTTGCTGTTCATTGTCAATTGGGGCCAATACGTTAGTTTCGATGGCTCCGAAAAGGTACGGGGCTGTTGCCGGAACCTGCCACGTGAAATCGGCAATCCCGGCACCGCGCAATTCCATCTTCCTTCGATCGCGGTTTATCCGCTTGATGCTGACGGTGACACCCGTCCCTTGCGCGTCATTCAAGGAGATCGGACACAGTTGAACTGGCCTGGAAATATGTCGATCGATCCGGATACCGGCGATCTATACGTCGCCAATGATGTCGGCCAGTCCGTGCTTGTGTTCACCGGAATGACGTACCAGCGCGGGAACGTCCCACCGGCACGAGTCATCAAAGGAGCCGCAACAGGGTTGCGTTACCCGACCGGCGTGTTTGTCGACGCCAGGCATCAGGAATTATGGGTGACCAATTTAGGTAACAGCTCGGCAACGGTGTATCCACTCAAAGCGAATGGAAACGTCGCGCCCCTTCGTATCATCCGTAGCGCACCTTCATCCCACGAGTCGATGACTTTCGGCCGGACCGCCGCGCTTGCTTATGATCCGAACCGGCAGGAAATCCTGGTGCCTAACTGAGTGATGCATCCGCAGATTGCGGCTTTCGCCAGGTTGGCGAGGGAAAACGCAATTCCGACTCGTAAGCTTGAAGGTCAACTTACGCGGCTCGGCAGGACGATGCATGACATTGCCTACGATCCGATTCACGATGAAATCGTTGTAGGTACACCGTTCGCGCAGGGCATCATGACTTTCCGCGGCGGGGCCGCCTCTTCGCATCATTCAGGGACCTCATACACAGCTCGTTACCGGGAGTAACGGTGTCGATAAGGTGGGAGGCATCGATCCGATCAATAACGAAATCTACTACGCCACTCGGGTCAACACGGTTCTGGTATTCGATCGCGAGGCGAATGGCGATGTAGCGCCTAAACGTATCCTCGGCGGACCGGATACGCCGAGAATCGGCACCACGATCCGAGTCGATCCGGTCAACAATCTCTTATTTGTCGCAGGTGGCGGCGGAGTGATGATTTTTGATCGGACCGCCAGCGGAAACGATAAACCGCGAGCGATCATTAAAGGTAGCTTTGGTAATCAATGGGCCGTCTACAAAAACCTGATTATTAGTCCCAGAGAAGACGACCATATTTATGCCTGGGACATCCATCAGACCGGCGACAATGCTAAGCCGGTGTTGAGCATCCCTGCTCCGTTGGGCGATCGCGCCAGTCAGTTGGGGCTCGACGTGGATCCAGTCCATCAAGAAGTTCTCGTCGGCAGTGGAGCGGGAAATCAGATCCGGGTGTTTTCGGTTCCGGAGATATTCGAATGGAAGCCCCCGCAAAACGCCGACCGCTGAGATAGGCCTACATTCTGATCCCAGTGTAGGGCGGTCTATGACAGCCCTACACGTTAAATTTCCCAACTGCCTCGAGACGTTCCAGAGACAAACGGCAGGCGAGAGAGTTTATCTGCACAAAGTCTTATAAAAACAACTACAGCCCGTTCCGAAACCGAATCCGGAAACGGGCTGTATATACAATCGGGGCGAAGCATCGGTTCAGTCGAACTCCTTGTCCATGGCCGTGCCGTTGATGTTCGTCACGAAGCCGAGCACGCATCCTTCCGACCCGTCGCGCAGTTGATGGCAGCGCACGCTCACCTTGTCACCCCGTTTCAGGCTGTCGCGTTGCCAGCCGCCACGCATGAGGGAGGTGACGCTTCCGCCCTCCAGGGCCCACTTTTGCGGACCGCCCTTCGCGTTGGCCACTTCCATGTAGATCCAGACATGCGGGTTCGTCCACGCCACCTCGGTGATGGTGCCGGACAGGGTTATGAACTCATTGGTGTTGTAATTCGTGTGGGAATGATGCGCCCACGCGGGAATGGAAAGCAGTGCCGCCGCCGCGGCTGCAAAAGCGATGGATTTGAAGTGCATGGACTAAACCTCCCCAAAAGTTCAGAAGACGAACAGTTCATCCAAGGTCCTATTTTGGTGGCCCTACCTTCTCTGTCTTCCGCGCCACCAGATCCGACATGCTGCAGCTCCATACGCCGGCCGTGGTCTTGTAGCAATGGCCGGAGGCGTTCGCCTCGAGAAAGGTAACGCAGTTGGCGCCCGGTTCGGCGCGGCCCCAGGCGACGTTGCGTCCCTCGCGGTCGCAGTTGTAGCGCAGCAGGCTGCCCCGGATCGAATACACCGGCTGTCGGGTGTCGATGTCGGGAAAGAAGCTCGCGTCAAACTGCCCGGCTTCGCCGATCTCGCGCACCTGAATATCCTCGATGAGGAAAAGCGCGCCGTCAGCGATGCCTTCGAGGGTGCACTTGATGTACTGCGCGACCTGAGCTGCCGTCGGCTTGCCTTCCGCTTGATCCGCGGCCGTGCAGGTCGCCGGCTCGCGAGCCCCGTAGGGCCCACCGACGCTGGCCTGCTGAGTGCGAACGTTCCGCACTCTCTTCCCGGCTGCGTTGGTCACGTAGTCCAGGCGGTTGGCATTCTCGTCCATCAAGAAAAAGGATTGCGGGAACTGTATAGGCGGGGCCTCCCCCGCCGGCACATAGCCCTCGAGAATATAAAGGCGCCCGGGCCCGCCATTGCCGGTGTCCCTCGGGTGCAAGATGACGCCAGCCGCGATGCGGCTCTGGTCGGGATTCAACAGGTAGATCATGTGGGCCGGGAGGCCCTCGATCTGTTGATCGCGGTCGAAGGTGATTTGTGCTTGCCGATTGCGGAAGCTCTGCACCGCATGGTCGATGGCGGCGGCCTCGTCTGCGGCGCTGGCATTCATGTAGTGCACGACCGTGACCGTATAACGCCGCTGGCCTTCGGTCGCGACGAACTGTTTCGCCGGAAGCATCGCGCCCGATGCGGCGCGATAGGTAGTTGACGTGATTTGCGGCACCGACGGCATGCCTACCAGAAAGAATTCGTCTCGGCTGATATACTCGTGCCAGCCCTGCGCAAAGGCGGCGCTCGCGCTTAGTACGGCCAGTGCGACCGCAAGGATCACAGACTTGACGCTCATGTCGTCTTCCCCCGAAAACAGCAATCTACCACCGCTGAGTTGGGTCGCCATCGCTTTTTCCCGCCCGCTCAAAAGAGCTCGGGAAAGTGATAGGTCAGGACCCCGTTAAGGGTCTTGTCGGTGATGATGACTTCCTTATTCTTGGGATCCAACGCCACACCGCGGATGTCTTTCAGCATCCCGTCGGGTCCGCCGATCCTCCACCGTGGCGCAACATCGCCGGTGTCCGTGATGTTCCACACGCCAACGTATTGGCCATTCCGGCCTCCCACGGACGCGAAAATCAGCCCCTTTGGCGGATAAACCTCCACTAGCCCTGCCTGGTGATTAATCACCGATTTAGGTTTGTCTGTCCCGTTCGCCAATCGATCAAAGATGCGGATCTTTCCGCCTCCGGTCGCTACCAGCAGATTACGTACTGGATCGATGGCAACCGCGCTCACGCCAGCTGTGTCCGGCCCTTTCATTACGCGCAGTGGTTTTACATTTCCGGTGGCATCGAGAGGGAGCACAACAATGTAGTCCCCTTCCGCCGAATTGCTCTCCGGAACGAAAACTTCGCGATGGACCGGGTCAATGTTGAGCCGGTCGGGATTCATGAGCTGCGTATCCGGCCCATGAATGACGCGGATCGGCGCTTCATTCCCGTTCGTGCTGCCACGAAATACCAGGACTGCCTGCGCGTAAAACTGCGGCACGATGATTTCGTCCTTGATCGAATCATAGGAAATCGAGTGCATCGTCCGGGTAAACATTGTGTTCTGTCCCGCTATCACGCGGCTGGGCTTTACACCGCCATTCCCCAACCTGGGGAATACCCCGATCTGGGGGTGGGCCACTCAGTTCGGCACCAGGATTTCTTCGCGTTTGCTGTCGAACGCCACCGGGTGCGGATTACCCATGGCCGGCGTCGGCGCGCTAGCAGGTGCGCTTCGGATCAGTCGCAGCGGGGGTGTGTCTCCTTGCGCATCCGGCTTGTGCACCGTGACGGCGTGGTTGCCAAAGTTCGCCGTCCACAACTCGTCATGCACCGTGTCGATGTACAACCCAACCGGATACTTGATCATGCTCTTCTGGCCCTTTAACACGCGCTTGGGCGCCACGTTTCCATTGGCATTCGCGTCAAAGACCAGCACGGAATCACCCGTATCATTCGCTATGAAGATTTCGTTGCGCTTCGGATCGTAGGCTATTCCTGTGGGCCAGTTCAGTTGAGTCCTTGGTCCCTGGATCACGCGCAGCGGTGCAATATCGCCTTTTCCATCCTTCGGATAGACAGTGATTGATGGGGGTACGAATTTGCCGCTGCCTGGAATCGCATAGAACCGTGAGATTGGCCAGGTTTCCAGGTTGTCCCCTCTTCTGCCGTAAGTCATCCGCGGCAGCGTCGAAGGTCCTTTGTGTACACTCACCGATCCATAGTTCGTTACAAACAGCAGCCCGTTTTTTGCGTCCAGCGCCATCCCGTGCGGGTCGGCCAACTGAGTGCGCTCACCCTGGATGTAACGCAGCGGAGGCTGGTGGTCCTTCGCCATCTTGTTGAACACCACGATCGCCGCGTCGTCCTGGATGGTGAAGAACATCTCTTCCTTGTCTTCATCCACGGCGATCCCGAAAGTCGTGTGCGGCGTCACCAGCGACCGGATTGGCGCCACATTCCCTTTCGCATCGTTCGAAAAGATCGGCATCTCGCCCTGCGTGTCATTGTTGACCGCGTAGATGTCACCCGATTTGGGGTCAATATAGATGCCGCATTGGAATTCCAGGCCTGTACTGGGCCCCTTGATCAGCCGCTTCGGCTCACTCATCGTCGCTTGAGCCGGCGTATTGGTCAGCCGGTCGTACACAAGAATCGAGAACGTATTCTCATCCGCCATCACGACTTCGTTGCGGATCGGGTCCACCGTCACTGAACTGTAAACGGCATACTGGTCTTGGATCACTCTGACAGGAGACCGCTTCGACGCCGCTTCTGCCGCCGGTACCTGCGCGGTTCGCGCACCTTGCGCAGTGTCCTGGGGCTCGAGCGCCGCCATCAGCGTTCCGGATTCGCTTGCAGGCACCCACTCGCACATCGCGCCGCCCAGTTCCCCTAGCGGCTCGAACTTCACCAGCCTGGGGCCGGCGGACACTTGTTCAGCGCCCCCGAAGCCGAAGTATCCCCAGTGCCAGCCGGAAAGCAGAACTGCCCCCGCCATGGCCAAAACGAAATAGACTTTCCTGGTTGATTCCGTATGCAGGAGCAAGCGTTGTGGCGTCATTGCTGAACCCTCCCGAGTTGTCTCTGGTGCGCGTGCCGACAATCTATCACAGCCCATCCTTGCAACTTGTCTCTGTCGTCAGCAAATGATAACTTCCGCGGAAGTAGCGGCACTCATCACATAAAGCAGCAGAGAAAAAATGACCCAGCTCGTTCGATTGCTCATCCTTACAAGTTTGTTCGGAACTCTTTCACGGGCCGTTCTATCGCGGGAAAGTGGTCCGGCTCAAAACGGAGTTCAAAACACAAAGGCGATAGGGAGCCTCGTTTCGGTAAGGTCACTTCCGGACAACGGGGAAATGTGTGCACCGGTTGGGGCCGGCAGAGAAGAGTTGCTATTGGCGGCGATGCAGTCGCGGCAGGACGCGCTTGATGCTGCCGTGGCCGCCAGACCCGTGGCGGCACAGAACCCGGGAGTGGCGGAGAACCGCACCAGAACGCAAGACCGCTCGCAGCTGAAACCAATCCGATGGATCCGCGACCCCTATGCCGCATTCAGCTCCATAGCGGTCGATCCCATCAATAATGAGGTCGTGCTCACCGACGAGAACCTCTTCCGGATCCTGGTCTACGACCGGACTGTGAATACTCCTCCTTCGGCGCGGCTCACCGAACCGAAGCGGGTCATTGCTGGGCTGAAAACCAGAATCGAGTTTCAGTGCGGCCTCTATATCGATCCCACCAACGGCAACATCTATGCGGTCAACAACGATACCGTGGATACGCTGGGCATCTTCGATCGGAACGCCAAGGGCGATGTGGCCCCGACGCGGGAAGTAAACACCCCACACGGAACATTCGGCATTGCCGTCAATGAATCGACGCAGGAGATGTTTCTCACCACGCAGCATGACAGCGCAATGGTCGTGTTCCGGAAGTACGCCGAAAAAGACGAATCTCCGCTACGGCTGCTGCAGGGCGATGCGACGGGTCTTGCTGATCCGCATGGTGTCGCGCTCGATTCCAAAAATGGGTGGGTTTTCATTTCCAACTTCGGAGCCGTTAGTTCAAGAAGTCCGCAGACGGACACTCAGGGACGCCGCAGGGAAAAGCAGAATTGGCCGCTGGAACGCAGGAACGCCATTCCAGGTTCCGGAAGAAGTCTTCCTCCATCCATCATCGTCCACAGCCAGAAAGCCCAGGGAAACGTTGCCCCGCTGCGTGTTATCCAGGGACCGAAGACGCAGCTCAATTGGCCCGCTGGGCTGGCGGTCGACGAACAGCGGGGAGAGCTCTATGTCGCAAACGACATTCCTCACGAAATACTGGTTTTCAATGTTACCGACAGCGGCGATGTTGCCCCAAAGCGAGTGATCAGAGGACCCAGGACAAATTTGTCAAACCCGACAGGCGTCTGGGTGGATCTAAAAAATAATGAACTGTGGGTCGCCAACTTCATGAACCATTCCGCGACGGTATACCCCCTCTGCGCCTCCGGCGATGTCGCCCCGTTGAGAATCATCCGGGGTGGACCGCAAAATGAACCGTCGCTGGGCATTGGCAATCCCCATCCCGTTGCGTACGACACGAAACGGGAACAGATCCTGGTTCCTAATTGAGTGGCTCATCCGCAGATTGCGGTATTCGCCAGGCTGGCGGATAAAAATGCTCAACCGGTTCGGAAGATCGAAGGACAGAACAGTCTGCTGGGCCGGACCATGCACGGCATCGCTTACGATGAAGTCCATGACGAGTTCGCCGTCACGCAGCAATTCGCTCAAGCCATCCTTACCTTCGCCGGAGGCGCCAATGGCGATATGGCGCCGTTGCGTGTCATCCAGGGATCGAGGACCCAATTGGAAGCCCCGGACCGCGTCTCTGTAGACGCCGTGAACAATGAGTTCTATGTTCCTGAAGGCGATCACATCCTGGTCTTCGACCGCCAGGCGGTTGGGAACGTCGCACCCAAACGTGTGCTTGAAGGAACTGACGCCGACGCGTTAGCTATTGATCCGGTCCACAATCTGCTCATCGTGGGCTCCCGTGGAAGCCGTAGCGAGGTTCGTTTTCAGATTTATGACCGGACTGCGAGTGGAAACGCAAAACCCAAGTGGACCGTCCGAGGTCCGCGTGAACTGGGCGGACCATTCACGATCTATCCTGCGAAACAACTCATTTTCGCTACGAACCGTCCCCAAGGAACTTTATCGGGCGAGTCCGCCTATCTGGGAGTATGGAGCTACGAAACCGCCAGCGAGGGACCGCCTATGTGGCACATCGGCGGACCCAAAGGCATTTTCGAAATGCCCCGTGGAGTAACGCTCGACGTGAAAAATCAGAGCATCATCGCCAGCGACAAGAGACTTAATTCGGTGCTTACCTTCCGCGTGCCCGAAATTTTTTAGCTGACGGAACTGCAGAAAACGTTCGTTGCTCGATTCAGCGAGGCCGAGGAAAGAATACGAACCAGGTGGTCGGTCAGATTTCAACTTTCGGTGGAAAGACGAACTGCGGAAATTCTTAAAAAGAAAATCGGGGCGAGAGGATTTGAACCTCCGCCCCCTGGTTCCGAACCAATTCAGAGCAGCCTATCTTGCTGGTTCTTCCTCGTTCCTGGTCCGTCTCGATAGTGCTCAATTCGCCTCGTTCGGAGAAAAATTGTTCACTAAATTGTTCAGTGATTCTTGGAAACTTGCTCGCCTGTGTAAACGTCGTCGTTAGTGTCTGCGTATAGTTCTAGAGTAAAGCCCGGTGTTTTTTGCGCCGTCCCCACCTTCGACAATCGTGCTAAACCGGAAATTTTGATTTTCAAACAATTGGACAACTGATGGGGGAATTGCGACCATAGCGGGCACAAAGCGCCGCAATTGATACGTTCGTCGGGGAGGCAGAAATTGTTATGAGTTCACAAAATCCCAAGTCGCAAAGCACCAAGGAAAAGCTGGAACCGAAGATGGAGTCAGTGATTCAGGTGAAGCTGCCCATGGTCCGAGATTTTTCTACGGGTGGAGGACACTCGCCGGGGGACACGATCTTCGAGACCGAAGAAAACATCCCGACCAAGAAGTGGCAGGGTTATCCTCCGGTAAATCTGAACGTCATCGGGAAGCCCATGCCGCCGATGCCCGAAGTAGCGCTGCCTCGGTTTTTGGGGACGGCACAGTATGCGACGCGTGTGAAGTTTCCGAATATGCTCTGGGCGAAGCTGCTGGTGTGCCCGCATCCGCGCGCGACAATCAAGAGCATCGACACATCGAAAGCCGAGAAGATGCCAGGGGTGGCCTACGTCCTGACGTACAAGAACGGCCCGCCAACACATCCGCTGTCGACCGAATTGCATTTTCAGGGCGATCTGGTCGCCGTGGTCGCGGCCGATACCGAGGACCTTGCAGAGGATGCCGCCGAGGCAATTGAGGTCGAATACGACGTTATGCCCTTTGCGTCCATGCTCAGTCAGGCGATGGGACCCAATGCTCCCGACCTGCGAAAGGGACGAGGCAACCTGATGCAGGTATCTCAGAATAACTATCACTACGATCCGAAGGCGAGCTGGGTGGCGAAGTCCGGCGACGTCGAGAAGGGATTTGCCGAAGCCGACATCATCAAGGAATACAGTTACTACTTCGCGGGCGCGGCTCCCGTTCCGATACAGCCGATCGGCTGCGTTGCCAAATGGGACGGCGACAAGCTGACGCTGTACGGCATGAGCCAGGGTATCTATCCTCCCCGGAACACGCTGGCCCAACAACTCGGCATTGAACAGGAAAAAGTCCATTTCATCGACAAGTACAACGGCTGCACGTTCGGCGGCGGCGCGCTGGGTGCCGGTTCCGAGATGTTCTATCCCTACGTCGCGTACATCTCGAAAGTGACGAATCGGCCGGTGAAGCTGATGGTCCCCAAAGACCAGGAACTCGCGAATCTCCATATCAAGCCCGAGAACCGGACCAGTTTCAAAGTCGGCCTGAAGAAAGACGGACACATTGTGGCGCTCGTGCACCAGGTGTGGCTGAGCGCCGGCGATATTGAGGTTGTCTGGGGAGGCGCCGGTTCCACCGGCGGTGGCCAAAACTCCGCCGATGCGACCGAGCTTTACACGTTCGGTATTCCCAACTGGCAATCCATCTGGTTCAACTACAAGACGAACGCGATCCGGCTGGGCTGCACCCGAAGCTGCGGACAGCAGGAAGCCAAGTGGGCATGGGAAAACCTGATGGATGAACTGGCCGAAGACCTCGGCATGGATCCCATTGAATTCCGTAAACTGCACATCGCGCGGCCGGGCCCGGCCAACCTGACCGGCCTGGAAGGACCGCAGAAGGCGAAGTCGGTCTACGACTCGTTTGCGTCGTTCGAAGTGCTGGCTGAAGGCACCAAGGCGATCGGCTGGGACAAGAGAAATCCCAAAGCGGGCAGCATGCCCGGACGCTTCAAGAAAGGAATCGGAGTGGGCCTTTCGATGCACCACAACGGCCAGGTGGGTTACCACGACGGCGAAGCGTACTTCGAGAAACTCGACGCCACCGGCGGCAATTTCTTCGGCACGCCGTATGGCGCTCAGGTCGAAGTCGGGACCGACGGCAATGTCACGATGCGGAATGCGCTTCCCGACAGCGGCACCAACCATGCCACCGCGCTCGCCGCCATCGTTTCGGAAATGCTGGGGTTCACGACCCGCGACCACATCCGCGTGGTCTGGGGCGACTCCGAGCAGGCACCGGTCAGCAACCAGTGGTTCGCCGGCAGGACGATCACCCAACAGGGCGGCCCAGTCTGCAGAGCGACCGACAAGCTCCGCAGCGACCTCCTGATTCGGGCTTCTCAGGCGCTGAAAGTGGACAGGACGAAGCTGCAGATCAGGGACGGCGTGATCTCATCGACCGAAGACCCCAAGAAGAGAATCACCTTCGCGACTCTGGCCGCCGCCAACAAGGGACCCATAATCCAGCAGGGCCGCGGCGGCGGCACACGTAACGGAAAGGAAAGAAACATGTCCATCGGCGGCTGCTTCGTCGAAGTGGAAGTCGATACATGGACAGGGGACTGGCGTTTCCTCCGTTCTGTCTACAGCCATGATGTCGGTCTCGTCGTCAACCCGCTCGTCGGTGAGGCGGATATGCACGGATCGTTGGTCCAAAGCTTCCAGATGACAACAGATCCGATTCCGTGGGACCGCGAATTCCCCGGAACGCGGCACTACGCCGTCGGGTACCTCTCCTACCGGATTCCGACGATCATGGATGTGCCCTACAGCCAGACACAGATCTTCATCGACAGCCTGGAGCCACGCTGGTTCTACGGGACCAAGAGTTTCAGTGAGACGACGATCGGCGCTGTACCGGGAGCTCTGTCGAACGCCATCTACAACGCCTGCGGCGTTCGCATCCGCGAGCATCCGATCACCCGAGAGAAGATCCTCGCCGGTTTGAAGGCGAAGCAGAACGGGTAGTCGAACCCAAGGCCGGGAGGCGTCATGCCTTCCGGCCTTTGCAAGAAGATCCAAAAAAACGACGTTGGGATTTTCCGAGCCTGAGGCTGTTGAAAGGAAATCGGGGCGAGAGGATTTGAACCTCCGACCCCCTGGTCCCGAACCAGGTGCTCTAGCCAGGCTGAGCCACGCCCCGATGACAAACCCGAGTAGTGTAGCACGACAGGGAGAGTGCGTGCGGCGGCGAGGACGCCACCGCACGGGAATAAAACTAGTGGGCGGGTTTGTGAGCCATCGCGTGCGCCGCTGACGAACCTTGACCGCTGGTCGTCTCGTCGTAGGAGCCGGCGCCGAAGGCGTAGGCGATCTCGCTGTGCTGGGTGAGATCGAGGCCGATGCGCTCTTCTTCGGGAGTCAGGCGCAAACCAAGAATCGGTTTCAGGATCAGAAGAATCACTGCCGTGCCGGCCGCCGCGAAGACGAGCGTCGCGCCGACAGCGGTAGCCTGGATTCCGAGTTGCGCGGGATTGCCGAACAACAGCCCGTCGGCGCCCGCAGGATTCACGGCCTTCGATGCAAAGACACCGGTCAGCAGCGCGCCCAAGACTCCACCGACGCAATGGACACCGACCACATCGAGCGAATCGTCGTAGCCGAACTTTGCTTTAGCAAGGCAGGCGGAGTAGCACACGATGCCGGCAGCAGCGCCGATGACGATCGATGACATCGGGCCTACGAAACCGGACGCCGGCGTGATCGCCACAAGACCAGCAACTGCGCCGGAGGCGGCGCCGAGCATTGTCGGCTTCCCTTTCAGTATCCATTCAAAAAACATCCATGCGAGAGTCGCGGCTGCTGCTGCAGTGTTGGTCGCAACGAATGCGCTGACCGCGAGGCCGTTCGCCGCGACGGCCGAACCGGCATTGAATCCGAACCAGCCGACCCAGAGAAGCGAAGCGCCGATTACGGTGAGCGGCAGATTGTGGGGAGGCGTAGGTTCCACGCCGTAGCCGACGCGCTTGCCCATGATCAACACGGCGACGAGAGCGGAAATTCCCGAGCTGATGTGGACGACCGTGCCGCCGGCGAAATCCAGCGCGCCCATGGTTCGCAGCCATCCGCCAGCGCCCCACACCCAGTGAGCGAGCGGATCGTAAATGATCGTGGCCCAGACCAGCGAGAATACGAAAAACGTTTTGAACTTCATTCTCTCGGCGAAAGCACCCGTCATCAGCGCGGGCGTGATGATGGCGAACATCAGCTGATAAACCATGTACGCCTGGTGCGGAATCGTTGCCGCGTAATCCGGATTACCGGTGAATCCCACGCCGTTCAGACCCAGCCACTGAAGTCCTCCCGCGAACGGGCTGCCCGGACCAAACGCGATGCTGTATCCGAACAGCACCCATTGAATGCTGATCAGCGCGGCCATGACGAAGCTCTGCGCCAGCGTTCCCAGAATGTTCTTCGTCCGCACCATCCCGCCATAGAACAGCGCGAGACCGGGGATCGTCATCAACAGGACAAGCGCCGCGGAAATCAGAACGAAAGCGGTGTCACCGCTATCGAGAGCGGGCGTGGCCGGCGCGGCGGCAGGATCCTGGGCGAACGCCGGCAAAGCGCTCAGGAATACAAACAGCAGAAACGCGAAACCTATAGACAGTCGTATCTTCTTCACACAGCCTCCTCTGAATGGCGGCACGAAATATTCGCCAAAAACAAAAAAGCCCCCGCCCCCAGAAAGAGGGTCGAAGGACTTCGGCGTCGCGACGCGCGCACTTCGTTGTGCAGGTGTCGCCGAGTTTTTTACTTTAGCCGGCAGCGGGTGTCAACAGTTTTGTCGGACAATTTTGTAGCTTATTAAAAAACTTCATTGGAGTGACGCTACGTGCGCCGGCGTCCTTCAGGCGGAGAAGCAAAAAGAAGGTCGGTCCATCGGATGAAGTGGTTGAAGTACGTGTGAGAGGTCCGGTCCAGTTGAAGCGGGCAAATCGAAACGTACCCCGCAGCGACCGCTTCGTAGTCCGTGATCGGACCAGCCGCGGCGGGTTGTTCCTTTTCGTTGTGCAGTTCCTCGTGCAGCCAGAAGTATTCGCGGCCGCGCGGATCCATGTTTTCGACAAGTACCGGCTTCGAAGCACGGCGGCCCTGCCGGGTGACTCTGAATTCGCCGTTCCAGACCTGCGGATAATTCACGTTCAGGATCACGTCGGGCGGCAGGCCATCCTCTAATACACGCGCAGCGAGGCGTGCAGCGATCTGGGCCGCGGGCATGAAGTCGGGCGTGTTTCGAGCAAACGTCGAAATTGCAATTCCGGGGATGCCCTGGAGCGCGGCTTCGAAAGCTGCGGCCACGGTTCCGGAATAGCTGATGTCATCGCCGACGTTCGCGCCGCGGTTCACGCCGGACACGACGAGTGCGGGCTTTTCTTTAAGGATGCGCAGTGAGGCGAGAATTACGCAGTCGGCGGGATTTCCCTCGACTGCGTAACGATCGGGGCCGGCCTGGTGGTATCGCAGGGGCTCATTGAGCGTGATGCAGTGGCTCGTCGCGCTCATCTCCCGATCGGGGGCGACAACGGTTACGTGCCCGAGGTCACCCAGGGTGGCCTCGAGCGCTTCCAGGGCTGGCGACTGAATGCCGTCGTCGTTTGTTACCAGGATCTCCACTAGTCGGGACGAGAGGATTTGAACCTCCGACCACACGCACCCCAAGCGTGTGCGCTACCAGGCTGCGCTACGTCCCGATATCTGCACCTTACGTTTTCCGCTGAAGCAAAGTCAAGATGTCGCGCAACTCCTTGCGGACCTGAATCAGCACCTTATCGCGCTCCGCCCCTTGCTGGACGCGGTTTTTCGACAGCATCTTGCGCGCGCCGGGAATCGTAAATCCGCGGTTGTATAAAAGGTCTTTGATTTTCAAGACCATCTCGACGTCCTTCTTTTTATACACGCGATGTCCGGATTTCGATTTCTGGGGCGCCAGGAACGGAAACTCGGTCTCCCAGAACCGCAGGACATAGGCCTCGACGCCGACGATGTCGCAGACTTCACCTATCCGGAAAAACAGCTTGTCAGGAATTTCGGGAATTGGCATCACGAGTCCTTGGGCCGGTCCTTGCGCGCTGCCTGATTATAATCGGCGTCCCCGTGAATGGGAACCGCTCCCGAATTCGATTCTCCACAAATCGCTCGAAAGAAAAATGCAGCTTCTTCGTTTTGTTTGAAAACATGACGAACGTCGGCGGATTCACCTTCACCTGCGCAACATACCGAATTTTGATATCGGACGGCAGCCCGCCGCGGTTCAGCGCTTCCTGCTGCAGGAACTCGTTCAGTTCGCGTGTCGGGATGCGTACGAAACGAGCTTCGTGAACTTCTTTGATCCTTCCATACAGTTTTTCGACGCGCTGGCCCGTTTTCGCCGAGATGAACACAATCGGTGCGAACGATAGAAATTTGAGTTTCTCGCGAATTTCTTTTTCGAAGTCGGCCGTGATGCGATGTGTTTTCTCGACCAGGTCCCACTTGTTTACGGCAATGATCACCGACCGCGCGGCTTCGTGGGCATAGCCGCCAATGTGGGCGTCGAGCGCGGTCACGCCTTGCGTTGCATCAATCACGAGAATCGCAATATCGCTTCGTTCAAGATGTCTGCGTGCCATGACCACGCTCAGCTTCTCGGCTTTCAGCTCGGTCTTCCCTTTTCTGCGAATGCCCGCCGTATCGATAAAACGCACAGTCAGCCCGTCGTGCTCGATGATGCTATCGACGGGATCGCGCGTGGTTCCGGCTGTAGGAGAAACCATGGCGCGCTCTTTCCCGGTCAGCTTGTTAAGGAGCGTTGATTTTCCAACGTTGGGACGCCCGATTATCGCGACTCGAATCTCTCCTTCCTTGTGATTCTCTTCTTCTACGGGCGCTGGCACCGTAATTGCAACCTCGTCCAGTAGTTCGGTAATTCCACGACCATGTTCAGAAGAAACGGGAAAGACGTGATCGATGCCAAGTCCGAGAAATTCAGCGGTTTCCGCTGCTTGTTTCTCGGAATCGATCTTGTTGACGACGAGGAAGGTGGTCTTTTGGGTTCGCCGCAGCAGCCGACTTAGCTCTTGATCGGCTACCGTTAAACCCGCACGGCCATCGACAACAAGGAATATTAATGATGCGGCCTCAATGGCAATTTCGGCTTGATGGAGGATCTGGGCGGGCATCTCGCTCTCCTCACCCGGGACGATGCCGCCGGTGTCAACGATCTCGAAAGATCTTCCATTCCAGGTGGCCCTGCCATATATGCGATCTCGAGTGATGCCCGGTTCGTCCGTAACAATGGACCGGCGTTGCCCGATGATCCGGTTGAACAGGGTGGACTTGCCAACGTTCGGGCGGCCGACGATGGCAATCAGCGGCGAAGGGGAGTTCATGAAGGGCTCCAATGGGAATTTCGGATGTCGGATTTCGGATGTCGGATTTGGGGAATGCTCATTTGTAAACTGGGCCGACCGCAATCCGAATTTGGTGCCGCTATCCTTTTGGAAGATAGCACATCAAAGGATATGGGACCTGAAATGTCTCCAGGTGATTTATAGTCAAGTCACCGAAACTGTTATTCGTTTTGAAAACCCAGCGATCGGAATCGTTCTGAGGCCCACGTCCAGCCTCGGTTTCATTTCCGATCCTTTTTTTTGGCCGGTAGGAAAACAAGGTGGAACGTATGCATGACCAGACAGAGACCGTGAATATTCTCAGCGCCATCGCGAACCTGCAAAGCGCGCAGGAATACCAGGAACTCAATTGGGAGGGCTCCTTCGAGGATTACCTCAAATTGGTTCAAGAAAATCCGCGGGTCACGCGGAATGCGTTCCAGCGGATTTACGACATGATCCTCTCCTACGGGGTAGACGACTACCTCGAACACAAGAAGAAGATCACCCGTTACCGCTTCTTCCGTGACGACCGGCACAACGGCCGCGACGCCGTCTACGGAATCGATCAGAGCCTGAATCACCTGGTCGATATCTTCAAGTCGGCTTCGAAGAACTACGGGACCGAGCATCGCGTCATCCTTCTCCACGGACCCGTCGGCAGCGCGAAGAGTACGATCGTGCGTTTGCTCAAGAAGGGCCTCGAAGAATATTCGCAGCGTCCTGAGGGCGCGATGTACACGTTCGCATGGACGAACATCGCAAACGACGTCGAGAAGGAAGTCTTTGCGCTCGTCAATGACGAACTGCCCTGCCCGATGCGCGAAGAGCCGCTACACCTGATTCCTTCCGATCAGCGGAGCAAGCTGATCGACGAGCTCATGCGCAACAGCAGCGACCCGAACTACCCGATCAGCATCGAAGGCGATCTCTGCCCTGCGTGCCGCCAGATGTATCGGGAACTGATGCGCCGCTACAAGGGCGATTGGTTCAAGGTCATGGATCACGTGAAGGTTCGCCGTCTGGTGCTCTCCGAAAAAGACCGCAACGGTATCGGCACCTTCCAGCCGAAGGATGAGAAGAATCAGGATTCGACTGAACTCACGGGCGACATCAACTATCGAAAGATCGCCATCTACGGTTCCGATTCCGATGCCCGCGCATTCAATTTCGACGGCGAGTTCAACGTGGCAAACCGCGGCATCATCGAGTTCATCGAAGTTCTGAAACTCGAAGTCGCGTTCCTGTACGATCTGCTCGGCGCCAGCCAGGAACATAAGATCAAGCCGAAAAAATTCCCGCAGACCGACATCGATGAAGTGATCATCGGCCACACGAACGAGCCGGAATACCGAAAGCTTCAGAACAACGAATTCATGGAAGCGTTGCGCGACCGCACGGTAAAGATCGACGTGCCGTACATCACGAAACTCTCGGACGAGATCAAGGTGTACGAGAAGGATTACAACTCGGAGAGAATCCGCGGCAAACACATCGCACCGCATACGATTGCGATGGCTTCCATGTGGGCGGTCCTTACGCGCATGGAGGTGCCGAAGAAGGCCAACCTGACCCTGCTTCAGAAACTGAAGCTGTATGACGGAAAGACGCTGCCCGGCTACACCGAAGATTCCGTGAAGGAACTGCAGCGCGACGCCGCACGGGAAGGCATGGACGGCATTTCGCCGCGCTACATCCAGGACAAGATCTCCAACGCGCTGGTCAACGAACAGTTCGCCGGCTGCGTGAATCCGTTCATGGTTCTCAACGAACTCGAAAATGGATTACGCCATCATTCGCTTATCAAGTCCGATGAGCAGCGGAAGAACTTCCGCGAGCTGCTCTCCGTTGTGAAGCACGAGTACGAAGACATCGTGAAGAACGAAGTGCAGCGCGCGATCTCGGCCGACGAGGAAGCGATATCGCGGCTGTGCTCGAATTACATCGACAACGTTAAGGCGTACACGCAGAAAGAGCGTGTGAAGAACAAGTACACCGGCCAGGACGAGGAACCCGATGAGCGCCTGATGCGTTCGATCGAAGAAAAGATCGATATTCCCGAAGGACGCAAGGACGACTTCCGCCGGGAGATCATGAATTACATCGGCGCCCTCGCGATCGAAGGAAAGCAGTTCAACTATCGCACAAATGAGCGGCTCTACAAGGCACTCGAGTTGAAGCTGTTCGAAGATCGCAAGGACTCGATCAAGCTGACGAGCCTGGTTTCCAATGTCGTCGACAAGGAAACGCAGGAAAAGATCGACGTCGTGAAGAGCCGGTTGATGAAGAACTACGGCTATTGCGATGTGTGTGCGACCGACGTGTTGAATTACGTCGCCAGCATTTTCGCTCGCGGAGACGCAAAGGAGTAATCCGCGTAATCTGCGAAATCCGCGGCAGCACTAGCCGCAGATTTCGCGGATAACGCGGATTAAAACATGGTTCTCAATATTGAGCAGGATTACCTAAGGTTCAGGCAGATCGTTCGGGGCCGCATCAAGCAGGACCTGAAGAAATACATTTCCCAGGGCGAGCTGATCGGCAAAAAGGGAAAGGACTTTGTCAGCATCCCGATCCCGCAGATCGAAATGCCGAACTTCCGCTTTGGGCGCCGCAACACCGGCGGCGTCGGACAGGGCGACGGCGAACCCGGCCAGGCGCTCGCTCCGGGCGACGTGGATGAAGACGGCAAGGGTCAGGCCGGGAATGCTCCCGGCGGCCATATCCTTGAAGTCGATCTCACCATGGACGAGCTCGCGCAGATCCTCGCGGAAGAGCTCGAACTTCCGCGAATCCAGCCCAAGGGAAGCGCGAAGATCAAGACCGAACGCGATCACTATTCGCAGGTATCGAAGGTCGGTCCTGAATCCCTGCGTCACTTCAAGCGTACATATAAAGAAGCGCTGAAGCGGCAGATTACGGCGGGTTCGTATGATCCGCTGAATCCGTACATCGTGCCGATCCACGAAGACAAGCGTTACCTTTCCTGGAAAACCAAGCAGCGGCCGGAAAGCAACGCTCTGATCATTTACATGATGGACGTTTCCGGGTCGATGGGCGACGAACAGAAGGAAATCGTGCGCGTGGAGTCGTTCTGGATCGATACGTGGATTCAGACGAACTACAAGGGCGTCGTCACCCGCTACATCATTCACGACGCGGTGGCCCAGGAAGTCGATTCCGAGACGTTCTTTCACACGCGTGAAAGCGGCGGAACCGTCATTTCCTCCGCGTACGAACTGTGCAACAAGATCGTCGAAGACGAGTATCCGCAGGAACTGTGGAACACGTACGTCTTCCACTTCTCGGATGGCGACAACTGGTCGGGCGGCGACACGGATCGTTGCATCAATATCCTGAAGACGGACATTTTGCCTAAAGTCAATCTGTTCGGCTACGGCCAGGTGGAAAGCACATACGGCAGCGGCCAGTTCATTCGCGAACTGGAAAACAACATCACCGACATCGACAACATTGTTACTTCTCGCATCGAGAGCAAGGACGACATTTATAAGTCGATCAAGGATTTTCTCGGCAAGGGCAAGTAGAACGCAGGCTAGTTATGTCAATGACCGTGCAATCGAGGCGACAGAGCCTCACTCCTGAACTGGCAAGACTGAATCGAGAGATCGAGCAGCACGCACGCGAGTACGGTCTCGACTTCTACGAAACGTTCTTCGAAATTCTTGATTTCGAAGAGATGAACATGGTCGCGGCTTACGGCGGATTTCCGAACCGGTATCCTCACTGGAAGTTCGGAATGGAGTACGAGCGCCTGAACAAGAGCTACGCATACGGACTGCACAAGATCTACGAAATGGTCATCAACAATGACCCGTGCTACGCGTACCTGCTCGAATGCAATCACCTGGTGGACCAGAAGATCGTCATGGCCCACGTTTACGGCCACTGCGATTTCTTCAAGAACAACATCTGGTTCTCGAAGACGAATCGCAAAATGATGGACACGATGGCGAATCACGCCACGAAAGTGCGCAAGTATATCGACAAGTACGGCATCGATGCGGTCGAGACCTTCCTGGACATCTGCCTGTCGATTGACGATCTCATCGATCATCACTCCGTATTTATCGAACGCAAGAACAAGCGCCATGGGGCCGAAGAGGAAACGCTCGTTGTCAAACGCATTGCATCCAGTGATTACATGGATGAGTTCATCAATCCTCGAGAGGTGATGGAGCAGAAGAAACTAAAGCTGGAAGAGGAGCGCAAAAAGCAGCGCCACTTCCCCGCAGAGCCGCAGAAAGACATTGCGCTGTTCCTCATCGAGAATGCTCCGCTTGAACACTGGCAGCGGGAAATCCTGTGGATGATTCGCGAAGAGGCATACTACTTCGCGCCGCAGGCGCAGACGAAGATCATGAACGAAGGGTGGGCGACGTACTGGCACGCGAAGATCATGACCGAACGCGTGCTGAACGACGCCGAGGTTATCGACTTTGCGGATCATCATTCGGGGACGGTCGCGGCGCATCCGGGGCAGATCAACCCGTATCGCCTGGGCTTCGAACTGTGGAAAGACATCGAAGACCGCTGGAACAAGGGCAAATTCGGCAAGGATTACGAAGACTGCGACGACTACGAAGCCAAGAAGACGTGGGACATTGGTCTCGGACTCGGCCGTGAAAAGATTTTCGAGGCGCGCCGCATTCATAATGACATCACGTTCCTCGATGCGTTCTTCACCGAAGAGTTCTGCTACGAGCACAAGTTTTTCACATACACCTTCAACGCCGAGCGTGGCGTGTACGAGATCGCGGACCGGAACTGGAAAAGCGTCAAGCAGAAGCTCCTGTTCGGCCTCACGAATTTTGGGCAGCCGTTTATTTATGTCACCGATGGTAACTTCGAAAACCGCGGCGAGCTGTTGCTCGAGCATCGGCACGAAGGCATCGACCTGCGGGTCGATTACGCGAAAGATACGCTGAAGAATCTTTATCCGATCTGGTCGCGGCCGGTTCACCTGAAGACGGTAGTCGAAGGTAAGACGAAGCTGTTCTCATACGATGGAGAAAAACACCTGGAGAAGAAAATCGATGGATGAAGTAAAAGATGGCGTGAAGGTCACAACCGATATCGAAGCGACAGATCTGCTCGGGATGCTGGTGAGAAAGATTGAGCTCGAATCCCCGCACAAGGGCGACCTGCGAAAGCAGGCTCACGAGGTTGTTGAGAAGATCACGTATCTGGGTGGTGAGCTGAAAGTCATCGAAGTCGATGGAGTCTCTAACGCTGTCCAGATCCGCAGCCGGAAACCCGAGGCGAATGGCTATGTCGAAGTCATCCTGCGGGGCGGGAATTTTCTGTCGCTGGAACGAAGGCCCGCATCACTGCATATATCCAAAGGGGACTTTGAGAGGTTGATCGGCGAGTTGACTGGAATTCTGAACGCGGACTGAACCTCGCGACTACGAGGTTAGCAACCAGCGTCACGCGAGCAGTAGTCGCGGGTTTCAGCTCGCGTTTCCACCCGCGATCGAAGGTAAGATCGAGATCGTATCCCCCGCCTTCAGCTCCGTGTCGAGTTCCTTCTTATCCCGAATATTGTCTTCGTTCACGAAGACATTGATAAACCGCCGCACGCTGGTTCCGTTCTCGAGAATACGGTCGCCAAAGCCCTTGTACTGGGAATCGATCTTCTTCAGCACCTCGCCTACTGTGGCTCCCTCGATTTTCAACTCCGCCTGTCCCGCGATGAGTGGCCGCAATGGTGTCGGAATTTTCACTGTCACACTGCTCATTCAGAAATCTCCTCTTCGTAGAACTTCTTCTCAGCGCCGTTCAGCAGCCAGCTCTGCGCCTTCGCTACCTTCCCCTTTTCGACAGAAATAATAACGTATGAATAGCCTTCATGCGCCGCATCGGTGTCCGTTTGCGAAGGCCGCGAAGGGTGATCCGGGTGCGAGTGGTAGATTCCGATGATCTCCCAGGGGCTGCTTTCGAACTCCTGCTGCGCCTTCAGGAAATCCAGCGGATCCATGTTGTATCGGTCATGCGCCCGTTCCTTGTTCAGGTTTTTGCAGATTCGAAACGCATGAACCGTCCTTCCTTCTCCGATCGTACCGATCAGAACACCGCAGCACTCGTGAGGATAGGAACGCTCGGTGTGATCATAAATCTGTCTCAACAATGAAGCCGGGATCGTGATCATAGTTGTGTTGAAAGTCTGACTTTATATCAATCGCTGCGCCCTATCGGGCTTGCATTCGCAGCCGCTCAGTTATTAATCGCTGCGCCCTATCGGGCTTGCATTCGCAGCCGCTCATGCCCGCCGTTGAACCGAATCATCGTGCTCGCGAACTCGTCGAGCGGAATGCTCGTGCCCGGCGGCGCGAATGTGAACCACAGAATCCGCGTGCAGTTCTCCGTCACGCGGGTCTTCATGGAATCGGATATCAGGCTTCCGAAGGGACCGTCCATATCCGACAACAGCGGAAAGTTCGCAAGGTTCAGCCGGTCGCGGCCGATGCCTTCGTAGGTCTCGCCTTCGCGTCCTGCCCGCCAGGTTATCGGCGGTTTCACGAGTTCCGCATCGAACAGGCCCATCGGGCAGAGCATTTTCAAAGAGAAGTAATTTATCAGATCCACGACGGAATTGATGAAATACAGTCCTTTTCCCTTCACCGCCCGCCGCAACAGCGACTCGGACGATGGCCGGTAGCGCGTCGGGTCCAGGCCCGACCGATGGAAAATGGCGCGGATCTTCTTCACCGTGGGAATTTCTCCGAGCGCCTGATCTTTATATTTCCGCGCAAACTCATCCGCGAGGCCGTTCAACATCGTTTTGATTTCTTCCGGCGTTTCGCTCACGCGCAAACCGTCGATCGCAAGAATCCCCACGCTCGCCGCACCCTCAAAGACTGGATCGATCGTCAACATGAGCCAAATGATTGTAGCCGATCACCGGGGGCTGGAGGCCGCAGATGTCAAATGTTGGGATGTCCAATGTCCCATGTCATATGTATTTGTCAAACGACCCAATGACCAAATGGGTTATCTGGTCAGTTGGTCATGTGACAAATACATATGACATGGGACATTGGACATCCCAACATTTGACATTCGGCGTACCGCGTACCCTTTGTTGTCCAGCAAGAGAGTAAACTTCGATGGTGGCGATGCATGAGTTCTTTGGACCAGGCGGAGTCTTGGAACGACGGCTGGAGGACTACGAGTTCCGACCGTCCCAGGTGCGAATGGCAGAAGCCGTCCACACAGCGCTGGAAAGCCAGAACCACATCATCATTGAAGCGGGAACCGGCACCGGCAAGACACTGGCCTACCTGCTTCCCGCGCTCGCGTACGGCCGGCGAATTCTCGTTTCGACCGGCACCAAGACACTTCAGGATCAGATCTTCTACAAGGACATCCCGCTGCTGGAGAAGCTGCTGGAAAGGCCGATCCGCGCTGCCTACCTTAAGGGCCGTAACAACTATCTGTGCCGGCTAAAACTCGAGACCGCGCAAACTGAAGGGCTCTTCACGCCGCGAGAACTGCGCGCGTTTCAGTCCATTCTCGATTGGGCGCAGGAAACCGAAACCGGTGACCGCGCCGAGCTCGGCACCATCGGTGACGACTCCGAACTCTGGTCGCGTCTCGATGCCCGCCGCGACCGCTGCCTCGGCACGAAGTGCAAAGACTACGACCGTTGTTTCCTCACGCTCGTCCGTCAGAAAGCGATGGAAGCCGACATCGTGGTCGTGAATCACCACTTGTTCTTCGCCGATCTTGCGATCCGCAAAACCGACGTGGGCGGGATCCTTCCCGACTACAGCGCGGTTATCTTCGACGAAGCACATGACCTCGAAGACGTCGCCACGGAGTACTTCGGCTTTCATGTCAGCAACTACCGGCTCGCCGAATTCGTTCACGACGCCCGTAAGCTCGAACTCGACGCCGATCTCGTCTCCCGCGCGGCCGAGCGGTTCTTCAACGGTTTCGCCGTGATGAGAGAAGGTCGGTATGCGATCACGCAGCTCGACGGCATCAGTGCATTGATCGCCGAACTCCGCAGCGCCCGTGCAGGTTTTAGAGAGAAGAAGGATTTCTCGGGCGCCAACGAAGCGATGGCTCGCCGTGCCGGCGAGATCGCGGACGAACTCGAAGTATTCCAGACGGGCACGCTCGAAAACTACGTCTCGTGGATCGAGCGCCGCGGCCGCGGGATTTTTCTCGAAGCGTGTCCGATCGATGTTTCCGGAATGCTGCATGAGAGTTTGTTTTCGCGCGTGCCATCGTGTGTTCTCACATCGGCGACGTTGACCGTTGCCGAGTCGTTTGGCTACATCCGCACGCGTCTGGGTTTAAACGACAGCCGGGAGCTTAGTCTCAGCACCGAGTTCAACGTTCGTAAGCAGGCGCTTCTGTACATCCCGAAAGGAATGCCCGATTACCGTCACCCCTCGTACCTCGATCGGGCGGCCGACGAGATTCGTTTAATCCTTCGCGCGTCGCAAGGGCGAGCGTTCGTTCTCTTCACGAGCTACCGCCAGATGGAAACGATGTTCGAACGGCTCGCCAATGAGCTTCCGTATCCGTGCATGGTCCAGGGTAAAGGCGGCGGCAAGAGCCGTCTTCTGGAAGAATTCAAGGTAACGCGGAATGGCGTTCTGTTCGCCACGGCGAGCTTCTGGCAGGGCGTTGATGTGAAGGGAGAGGCGTTGAGCGCCGTCATCATCGACAAGCTGCCGTTCCAGGTTCCGTCGGATCCACTCGTTGCCGCGCGTTCCGCGCATATCGAGCGCGAGGGCGGAAATGCGTTCTCGGAGTACCAGGTGCCGACGGCGATTCTCCGGCTGAAGCAGGGCTTCGGACGCCTGATCCGTTCGACGACGGATCGCGGAATCCTGGCGATCCTCGATAACCGGCTCAGCACGAAGTCGTACGGCAAACTCTTCATGGCGAGCCTGCCGGATTATGAGGTGACCGAAAATTCCGCCGACCTCGTCGAATTCATGGGCAGCGCCTATGAATAGAATCGTCATTGTTCTGCTTGCGCTCTTCGTTGCGCAGCAGAGATTCATCCACCGCAGCGAGCACATCAACCCATCCGCAGAGACATTGACGATCCTGTCGCGTGACATGAAAGTGATCGCAGAACTGGACGGTTGGGAGCTTGTCACGCTTCCAAATGAGACGGTTATCTATCACCGAAGCCAGACGCACTTTGCTCCGACGCATTCGCTGGAAATCGCGGCATACGATCCGGTGCAGCGGAAGGACAAACTGATTTATCCGCCGATGCCCATCCAACCCGTTCGGCGGGAGTTCATCGAACGGGTCACCCAGGTCTACAAGCAGCGCGGGGACGCGTGGTTTCGAGAGCACAACCACCATGGCGATCCCACGAGGTTCGACAGCATGCTGATGGGAAATGTGATGGTGGATCCTGCGGCGAAGATGTTCTCGTTCAAAGTGCGGTTCGGCGATCCGGAGAACATTGCCGATCCGCTGCCGTTCAGGCAGGATGTGCGAGTAACTTGCAGACCGCTTGCCCCGGTCGAACAAATCAAGTGTCAGGAAGTTCTTGCTCCCTGAATGTTAAATGTTGGGATGTCCAATGTCCCATGTCATATGTATTTGTCAAACGACCCAATGACCAAATGGGTTATCTGGTCAGTTGGTCATGTGACAAATACATATGACATGGGACATTGGACACCCCAACATTTGACATTCAACGAAGCGCATTAATCCGTACTTGCAAACGCCGGAGCTACCGCCGGCCGCGGTGCATGCACTTCCTTCGTGGCGAACAGCATGTAAACCACCGGTAATACGAACAACGTCAGGAATGTCGCCGAAATCAGTCCCCCGATAATCACGACGGCCAGCGGCTTCTGCGTTTCCGATCCGATGCCGTGCGAGAGCGCCATCGGCAGCAAGCCGAGCATCGCGAGTGTGCACGTCATCAATACCGTGCGCAACCGCACCAGAGCGCCGTTGAGCACGGCGTCGAAGGTTCTCATTCCTTCTTCCTGAAGCTGGTTGAAGTAACTGACCATCACGACCCCATTGAGCACCGCCTGACCGAATAGTGCAATGAACCCAATCGCAGCCGACACGCTCAAGTTGATGCCCGTCACTTTCAACGCGAAGATTCCGCCGATCAATGCGAACGGCACATTCAGAAGAATCAGCGCAGCATTTTTTGCAGAATCGAACGCGTTGAAGAGCAGGGCAAAGATCAACAGCACGCTCACCGGCACGATCAACGCGAGGCGCTTCATCGCACGTTGCTGATTTTCGAACTCGCCGCCCCAGGTCATGTAATAACCCGGCGGAAGTTTGATTTCCCTGCTGACGCGATCCTGCATTTCCGCAACAAGGCTGCCCATATCGCGGTTTTCGATAAACACCCCAATTGCCATCACGCGCGTGCCCAGCTCGCGGCTGATATTCATTGCGCCCTGTTTGATCGAAACCGTTGCCAGCTGATCGAGAGGGATCCGCTGGCCATCGGGCGTATCGACGAGGATATTCTTTATGTTTTCGATTCCGCGCTGGTTCTCCTTTAAACGGACTGCGACGGCAAATCGCTTTTCGCCTTCCCACAATTCCGTCGCATTTTTTCCGCCCAGCGCGATCTCGATGACATCCTGAACATCGCTGACGTTGAGTCCATATCGGGCGCACTTCGCACGATCCACTTCGATCTGCAGCTGCGGCACCTGGCCCGACCGGTCGATGTAGGCGCGGCCCACGCCGCGCACGTTGGAAATCGTCTTCAATACCTTCTGCGTCCAATCGCGAAGAACATCACCATCGGGACCAAACACCTTGATGACGATCTGACCGTCGATCTGCGAAATGCTCTCGAGCACGTTATCGCGAATCGGCTGCGAGAACGAAGGTTCGATGCCGGGAAGCGCATCGAATTCTCTGCCGTAAAAATCGATCAGCGATTCCCGTGTCATTCCCTTCGGCCATTCGGCCGGTGGCTTCAGATCCACGAAGAACTCCGCCATGTTTATCGGCTTGGGGTCAGTACCATCTTCCGGCCGGCCGGCTTTCGACGTCACCGTCCGGACAACTTCGGGCTTATGCAAAATTTGCCGCACCTGGGCCGCGAGCCGTTTGGTCTCGTCAACTGAAATGCCGGGCGGAAAGTAGATATTCACCCACATCGTGCCTTCGTTGAGCTCGGGCAGGAATTCACTTCCCAGCTTGCTGAGTGTGACCAGACTTGATCCCAGCAATAGCACCGCAACCCCAACGACGAGCGCGCGGTGTGACAACGCCCATGTGAGGGCGGGACGATAAAGGTTCTTGCAGGTTCTTACGATGAAGTTTTCTTTTTCGGAGACGCCCTTACGAAGAAAGAAATAGCAAAGCAAGGGAACCAGCGACAGAGAGAACATCAACGAACCGACGAGAGCCGACGTGACGGTCCATGCCATCGGCGCAAATATGCGGCCCTCATGCCGTTGCAGCGTGAATATCGGAATGTGGGCCGTAATGATGATGATCATCGAAAAGAAAGTGGGGCGGCCCACTTCAGCCGTCGCATCGAGGATCACCTGCTTCAGTGCCCGGTAATCTTTCTTGAAGTCTTTTTGATGAGAAGAGTGCTCTGCAAGTTTTCGAAAAATATTTTCTACAACGATGACCGCACCATCGACGATGATGCCGAAATCCATCGCGCCCAACGACAGCAGGTTTGCGGGAATTCCACGCAGCGTCAGCCCCATGAATGTTGCCAGCAGCGAAAGCGGAATCATGATCGCGACAATTAAGGCGGCGCGAGCGCTTCCCAGGAAAACCAGCAGCACGCCCGTGACAAGCAGCGCACCTTCCGCCAGGTTATGGAACACGGTGTGGAGCGTTGTGTCGATAAGCCACGTGCGGTCATAGATGGGTACGATCTGAACGCCCGTCGGCAGGACCGTTGAATTCAGTTTGTCGATGCGTGTCTTGAGTTCTGCGAGAACCTCCGAGGGATTCTCTCCCTTGCGCATTAGAACCATGCCGGTGATGATGTCATCGTCGTTGTCTTGACCGGTCAAACCCTGACGCGGCACGCCGCCCGTTTCGACGGCAGCAATATCACGCACGAGGAGCGGCGTTCCCGAGCGTTCCGTAACGACAATGTTGCCGATGTCGTCCGCGGACTTCAGCAAACCGATTCCGCGAATCAAGTACTGCTGCTCGCCTTTATCGACATAGCCGCCGCCGGCATTCGCGCTGCCTCGATCGAGTGCGGTGAATAGCTGTTGAAGCGTTACGCCATAAACCTTCATTTTCGCGAGGTCCGGCTCGACCTGATACTGCTTGATGAAGCCGCCATACGTCACCACGTCAGCGACACCTGGCGTCGTCCGTAGCGTACGCGAGACCGTCCAGTCCTGAATCGTTCTCAAGTCTGTCGGCGACAGATTGCCCTTCAGCCGATAGCGATAGATCTCTCCGATTGGTGTGGCGAGTGGTCCCAACTCCGGCGAGATTCCCTGCGGCAGGTCGACATCGCGCAACCGTTCGAGGACCTGTTGCCGCGAAAAATATGCGTCAACGGCGTCGTCAAACGTGACCGCAATGAACGACAGGCCGAACTGCGTGTGCGAGAAAAGACGCACGGAATGAGGAATACCGCTGAGGCCGATCTCGATGGGAATCGTGACCTGTTTTTCAACCTCTTCCGCAGCGCGTCCAGGAAACAGCGTGATCACCTGCACCTGCGTGTCCGTGACATCGGGAAACGCCTCGACCGGCAACGCACGGAATGCGGCGACGCCCGCGCCAATAAACAAGCACACGAGAAGGATCAAAAAGAACGGCTGGTCGAGCGCGAATGAGACTACTTTTTTGATCATGACGGCCTACTTTGAATCAAAGAGGTTGCTCAACAGCAGGACGCCGCTGGTGACGACGCGCTCATCGCGATTGAGGCCCTGCTCCACAACCGTGTACTGCTGGTGAACCTCCTTGCCCGGTTTTATAGCTTTTCTGCGGAAATGCCCGGGAGACTCCTCGACCACAACGAACGAATCTGAGCCCATGGTGAGAATTGCCGTCGAAGGAACCACAGGAACATTTCTCTTTGCAGCGCCACCGATGCGGACATTCGCAAACATTTCGGGTTTCAATAGTCCATTTGCGTTGGGAACGAGACAACGCACATGAATCGTGCGTGTCGCCGGATCGAGCGTCGGATTGATGGCGGCGATGCGCGCCGGGAAGCGCCGGTCGGGATAAGCCGCGATGGCGATCTCCACGGGAGCGCCAACGTGAATCTGCGGGAGGTATGTCTCGTAAACATCCGCATTTACCCACACCGTCGAAAGGTCGCTGATGAGAAACAGCGGATCCGGCGTGTCCGGCTTGATGTATTGGCCCAACCCGACCTTGCGATCGACGATCGTACCGGAGATTGGAGCGCGGATGATGACACGCCGGTCGAGATGGTCCGTGATGTTCGCCAGCTCGTCAATTTCACCTGGACTCTTGCCGAACAGCGCGATGCGGTTACGCACTAACGCGATTGCAGCCTGGGCACGCCGATACTCTTCACGCGCCCTGGCAAGCTCTGACTCTGCAGCCTGCAATTCTTTTGTGGCCATTGCCTCCTGTTGCGTGAGGGTTCGCGCACGATCGGCAGCTTTCTCGGCAATGTCGACGGCAATTTTTGCTTTGTCGGAATTTGAGATCGCTTCAGAAAGATCATTGGCTGCCTGGACGAGGTCGGCAGAGTCGATGGCCACAAGAGCGTCACCGGCCGCAACCGGGTCGCCCTTGTCGCCCATCACCTCGAGCACGCGTCCGTTGTAGGGAGCAATGACCGGTGTGAAACGGTCTTCGTTGAAACCGACCTTGCCGGTCGTTTCAAGATCGAGATCGATGGATTGTTCGCGTACAGATTCGATCTTGATCTGTTGAATCTGCTCGGGACTGGCTTCGACAATATCGGCCGGCTTCGCTTCGACCGTAGCCCGAGAATCCGCAGCTGATGGTTTGGCGCCGCTGTCGCGTCCCAAAAATACGGCGACAATCGTAATCAACAAAATCGCTGGGATGATTATTAGAAGATAACGTTTGACCCGATCCATAAATTCTCCTTAAGGGCATTTCACTGCAGAGGGCTGCCGGTGGCCTGTTCCAGCTGCCAGATTGCCATCTGGTAATCGAAACGGGCCTGGTTGTACGCCGTCATCGCCGCATTATGCGCACGCTGGGCATCAAGCAATTCGAAAAGACTCGATGCGCCGTTTCTGTAACTCAGAGCCGCGATGGTCTGAAGTTTTTCGAGCTGCGACAGAGTGGTGGTGCTGTAGAGGTCCAGAACCTTGCGAGCGGAAACGTATCCCTGATACGCCTTCTCGACGTCCGTGACTGCCTGAAATTCCGCCTGCTTCAACTGCGCCTCGGCCGCGTTTTCGAGAGCCTGCGCCTGCGTCAGTAGCGCAGCGTGGTTGTTGTGGGTGAACAGTGGAAACTGAGCGACCATTCCAACGGCATAGTCGCTGCCGACGCGCTGGTATTCATAGCCGACATCCACGTCACGAATACGCTGGGCTGCAGCGAGCCGTGTTCCGGTTGTCGTGGAAGCGAGCTGATTTCGCGCTGAGATCACGTCAGGACGGTTGGCGAGAGCCATGTTTCGAAGTTCCACCACCGTTTGGAACACGGGACGATCGTCAAGAGCCGCAACAAGCTCGATGGGTTCACCTCGGAGGGACTCGGGTATCTGGCTCAGTGATGCGACCTGCATCGGGGCAATATCCTGATCGCCGGCTCCGAGTAGATTCAGCACATCGCGGATCGCGGCGTTGTATGACGTGCGTGCCTGTAACACCGCCTGCTGATACTGAAGGCGGCCCGCGCTGACTCTGTAGGTCTCAACGCCTGCAATATCTCCCTGAGTGACCTTGATCTGGGTGAGCGCTTCGGTCTGCGCGTACTGCTGCTCGGCCGTTTCCGCCAGGGCCAGGTTATCCCGAGCGAGTGCGGCGGTTGCAAATGCGCTTCGCAGCTGAAAGAGCTGCGTACGGATGGCATTCAGCAGCTGAGCTTCCGACACTTTCAAATCCGAATCGGCAGCCGCCGTTCGCAATTCACGCTTTCCACCGCGCTCCCACAATTGATCGATCCTCAGCGTGTACACGGGATTCGCGCCCGCGTCGGGATTGGTCTCAAAAAACCGCGGGTAACTGCCCTTGATCGGTGAATAAACAGGAACCTGCTCCATTCCGATCGTGACCGCGGGATTGGGCTTGTAGCTTGCGATGAGCCGTGCCGCGCGGCTTGCTTCGACCTGGTATTTCGCGGCGAGAACTGCAAAGTTTCGCTGGAGGAGCAGGTTTTCAGCTTGCGCCAGACTCAGTTGCCTCGGGATGGCATTAGCTACGGTTTGTGCGCGTGCATCGATTGGCGGCCGCAGAAGTAGCGCCGTGAATATAGAGAAATACAAGTACCTCGTCATAAAGCACACCTTTAGCTAGATCGTTGGATATGGAGAACTACTGGTGAGCTATAGACGGTGGTCCGCGCTTTTGGAGCACGGAGAGGAAAGGAGAGGAGATCGTAGAGACAGGTTGCAGTCTGGTCCAGTTTTTCGATGAGACGAAATGCGGCTCCCAGTCGCCGCTGGTTTGCAGCGCGTCGCCATCGTCGCAGAGAAGACCGTCGAGTTCATTGTCCAGGGCTTCGTTGAGCGCAACCCACGCGGCACTGCGGTCCAGCACTTCCTGCGTTAGCGTTGCCTGCGTTTCCGGGTCGGTTATGAAAGCGAAGTTGCCTTGACCATCACCCATCCAGAAAACAAGCTTTGGAGTAGCCGTGAGAGACAGCCAAATGAGGTCGGCATGGCCGTCTCGATCGACGTCGCGAGAAAAGAGCCGTCCGGGATCGGTCCCTCCAGAATCAAACGTCAAAGTTTTCCACGACGACTTTTCGAATGCGACACGGATCTCCTTGTGAGAGCCGTGCGAGGAAAGCTCCGCAAGATCCAGCTTGTAGTTGCTGTTGAAATCCGAAAAGACGGGTAACGAAGCCAGAAAATCGGTGCTGGCATCCGCAGATGGCACCAGCAGTAACGTTCCAATGACTACTACGGCGGCTGCAACAAACTGTGTCAGTGTTCGGAAGAAGTTCCTGGTTGGCATCAACACTCTCACCGGACTGAAGCGGAGAATACCACGGAAGCCGACGGGAAGAAATATGCGGAAAATACGCAAGCGAACGTACTCGTTTCTTGTCCAATCTCGATTGGACGGGATCGGCCCGGGGGTCATAGACCGCCGCTGCGCTTTCATGCTACGTTTCCCGCCCTATGAAACTAGCCGATATCGGCCTTCGCTTGTCCGAATGGTTTGAGCGCTGGTTCCCCGACGCATTTGCCCTGGCGTGCATCGCGGTCGCGATTGTATTCGGGGCTGCGATTGCAATAGGCAACTCGCCAATGCAGACTGCAGTCTGGTTCGGTGCCGGTTTTTGGGACCTCGTTGCTTTCACGATGCAGATGACGCTGATCGTCATCACCGGATACACCGTGGCGACGAGTCCGGCGGTTTATAGGATCATCTGCCGAATCGCCGCGGTACCGCAGGACGGCCGAACGGCAGCAGCGTACGTAGCAATGCTGTCGATGCTGTCCTCGCTCGTCTCCTGGAGTTTCAGCCTGATCTTCAGCGGCCTGCTTGCCCGGGAAGTGACACACCGGGTCAAGGGCGCGGATTACCGCGCAATCGGTGCGGCGGCTTATCTCGGCGTTGGCAGTGTGTTCGCGCTTGGCCTGTCATCTTCGGCAGCCCTTATCCAGGCAGCGCCGGCTTCCCTTCCACCATCGATCCTGCGCATCAGCGGTGTGATTCCGCTGAGCCAGACGATCGGCCTGTGGCAGAGCATTTTGATTGCGGCGGCCCTGACATTGGTTTCGATGGCGATTTCTTACTATTCCGCACCGGGTTTCAAGCAGGCGCGTGGCATGGACGAGATGGGTGTGAAATACGAACCCGTTTCGATGGTCGTGGAAAAGCCGTCGAAGCCGGGGGAATTTCTCGAGTACAGTCCGATCATCACGGTATTTGTGTGCGCGTTGGGATTCGCGTACATGATCAGCGAAGTGATCACCAAGGGCGCAAGTGTCATCCTTGAACTGAACCACTACGTCTTTTTGTTTCTCATCGTCGGCTTGCTGCTTCATTGGAGGCCGCGGTCCTTCGGCAAGGCGATCACCGCATCCGTGCCTTCGGTTGCGGGAATTCTCATCCAGTATCCGCTGTATGCAGGAATCGTGAAGATCATGACGGAATCGGGTCTCGCGAGCAGGTTCGCGCACTTCTTTGTCGCGATTTCGACGCAGCATACGTTTCCGATTCTGGTGGGAATCTATTCCGCGTTTCTGGGTCTGTTCATTCCATCTGCGGGCGGGAAATGGTTGATCGAGGCGCCATACATTCTCGAAGCATCGAAATCGTTGCAGGTGCACCTGGGTTGGACGGTGCAAACCTATAACGCGACCGAGGCGCTCGCGAATCTCATTCATCCATTCTGGATGCTGCCCTTGATTGGAATCCTGGGGCTGAAGGCACGAGACATCGTGGGCTACTCCATGCTGCAGTTTGTGATTCACGTGCCGTTCGTGCTGTTTTTGGTGTGGATTCTGAATTACACGCTGGAGTACGTGCCGCCGGTCATCCCCTGATCCAATCGGACGATCAGGCGGAGAGCACTTTTCCCTTAGTTTCCGGTAGCAGGAACGCGGCGACGGCCATAGTCGCGTAAGCGGTAACCGCCATCACGCCGATGGCTTCACTCAATCCCAAGTTATTTGAAAGCATACCGACCATCGTTGGGAAGAATGCGCCGAGAGCCCGGCCGAGGTTATACGTAAAGCCCTGGCCGACGCCGCGAACACGCGTCGGAAATTGCTCGGTGTAAAACGCGCCCATGGCGCTGAAGTTTCCAGAGATGAAGAAGCCGAGAGGAAATCCCAAAACCAGCATCATGGCATTGCTGACGGGAATCAGCGTGTAAGTCACCGCGATCGCGCCGGAGCCGACGGCGAACACGAGAAACGTGAGACGGCGGCCGATCCTGTCAGCCAGCAAACCACCCGCAACGTATCCGAAGAAAGCAGCGACGATGGAGACGGCAAGATACGTCGCCGAATCCAGCACAGATAAACCGCGTTCCGTTCGCAGGAATGTCGGCAACCACGTCGTGATGGCGTTGTAGCCGCCCTGCGCCCCCATGCCCATGATTCCGCCGAACACGGTGATTCGAAGCAGAGGCGGTCTGAAGATTTCCCAGAACGAAGGTTTGTCGCCCGTCGCAGCGATCTTGGTTTTAGCTGCAAGGTAAACGGGCGGCTCTTCGACGTAACGCCGAATGAAAAAAACCGTGATGGCGGGAGCAATGCCGACAAAGAACAAAAGGCGCCATGCGAGCTCGGTCGGAAAAATTGAAAACAGCAGCGCGTACAACAACGCAGCCGTACCCCAGCCGAACGACCAACCGGACTGCATTGTGCCGAGTGCCTTGCCTCGATGCTCGGGCCGAACGGTCTCCCCAAGCAGAACGGCGCCGGCCGCCCATTCACCACCGAAGCCCAGCCCAAGCAGGGCACGCGCGGCGAACAGTTGCTCGAAGTTTTGTGCGAGACCAGAAAGGAAGCTGAATATCGCGAACCAGAGGATTGCAATTTGGAGAGTTCGAACTCGGCCGATACGATCGGCGAGGTAGCCGCCCAGCCAGCCGCCCACGGCGGACATCAGCAATGCAGCGGAGCCAAGGTAGCCGGCTTCTGCGCGCGTGATTCCCCAGACGCTGATCAGCGCGGGGATGACGAAGCTGTAGATCTGGACGTCCATTGCGTCCAGCGCCCATCCGCCGACGCATGCGGCGAACGTTCGCCTTTCGGATGGCGGAAGGGTCTTCAGCCATTCGAGCACACCCGCTCGTTTCGTGGCGGGTGTGTCGATGGCCTTGCTGGTCATTGAGGTCCGAAGTTCTTGGCGAGATAGTCGATCAGGACAGGCATTTCTTGATCCGTCACCGCAGCACCGCTAGCCACCATGATTTTCACCGTGTCCGTCCATTCGTCCTTGCTTTGATGCTTGGCGACGATCAGGCCGGTATCGTGGCAGACCGTGCACTTCTCTTCGACAATCTTCTTGCCGTCACCGGCAGGAAGACCGCCGGCGCTGTCGCCGCCACCGCCCCCTGCTGCCGCACCGCCCGGCCCCCAGTTCTTGACGAGATAGTCGATGAGCACAGGCATTTCGGCATCGGTCACGGTCGCGCCGCTGGCCACCATGATTTTCACCATGTCGGTCCACTCGTCTTTGTTGAGGTGCTGCTTGGCAACATAGGTGAGGTCATGGCAAACGGTGCACTTCTCTTCGACGATTTTCTTGCCATCACCGTCGGGAAGCACGACGTCCTGCCCGAAGGCAAAGGCCACGCTGGCGACCATCATCGTTGCGAAAAACCAGGTCGTGTTCTTCACGGAAAATAAATTCATCTAAAAACCTCTTAATTATTTTTTGGCCATTATCGGATCGGGAACTTTGTTCTTAATCGGCGGAACGGTTCTGAGATACGCAAAGATCGCTTTGAGATCCGCATCGGTCGCATTCGAATACATCTTCCACGGCATCGGAGGCATGATGGCGCGGCCGGCACCGAGATGTTTGCCGTTGCGGATGGCTTGAACGAACATATTTTCCGTCCACTTTCCGATTCCCGTTTCCATGTCCGGCGTCAGGTTTGTTGTGAATGCAACGCCTACCGGCGTGGACCACGCGGTGTTGGAATCGCTGATCGCCGTTGCCCAGCCCGCCTGTTTCATCGGCGGTCCTGTGATCTTTTCGCTTTCGGGATGGCCCATGAACATTCTCTTCAGATCGGGCTCACCGTTAACGAAAGGCGTGTGGCATCCGTTGCAATCCTGAATCGTTACGAGATATTTGCCGCGGGCAACTTGATCAACACTTGCGGGGGCGGCGGCCGGCGCTTTGGTTTGCGCCATATAGACGGTTGCAGACAGCGCAATCAAAAGACAGGCTGCGAGCAACACACGAAACGGGGTGAAGAAACGCATATCCTCTGCCTCCTAATGAAGTCCGTAAAGCTGTTCCCAAGTGGTTTGCAATCTAACAAATGTCTCACTGGGCGTTCAAGCTAATCCGCGGCTATAACAAATGTTCCTCCGGCGCTGCAATAGCTTCGGCCAGGTCTTTGAGGAACAAAGCAGCCTGCGCACCGTCAACGACGCGATGATCGCTCGACAACGTCAGCGTCAACATCGGCCGGATGCCGGGTTTTCCATCGACCGGCACGACGCGGTCGGAAATTTTACCGACGGCAAGAATCGCGGCCTGGGGCGTCACGATGATGGCGCTGAACTGATCGATGCCATACATACCGAGATTGCTGATCGTGAACGTTCCACCTGTCAAATCCGCCGGCCGCAATTTGTTCGCTTTCGCGCGTTCGGCAAGATCGCGGCGCGCCGCCGCAATCTCTGCGAGAGGCGCGGTTCCGGAATTCGGAATCACGGCGCTGACGACGCCATCCGTCACCGCAACTGCAACGCCGATGTTCACGCTGGGATTCATCTTGACTCCGTTGCCGGCCCAGCTCGCGTTCATCTTCGGATGCTTCACAAGCACTCGCGACGTGAGAGCGAGCAGAAGATCCGTGTGCGTGAGCTTTACGTTTTTCGCCTTTTCGACCGCCGGACCCAGCTTCTCGCGCACGGCGTTGAGCCCGGTGGCATCGAGATCGCGGGTAAGGAAGAAATGCGGGGCCTGCGTCCAGCTCTGAGTCGTGCGCTCGGCCATCAGTCGGCCGATCGCGCTAAGCGGTTCGCCACCGCCCTGAGGCACTGTCGGTGCCGGCGCGGGCGTGGGGGCTTTGCCGGCAGCTTCGACGTCTTCGCTGGTGATTGTTCCGTCGGGACCTGTTCCCTTGACTCTACTCAGATCGACGCCGAGTTCCTTCGCGAGGCGGCGCGCTTTCGGTGAGACTTTCACTTCGCCCGTGGGCGCGGCGGGCGCCGCGTGCGAAACCACGGCCTTCGAAGCAGTGGGACCGGCAGCACGCGCGGGTTCCGATGTCATGGCGCGGCCGCTCTGAATCTGAGCTTCATCTGCGGGCGGTTTCTCTCCTGGCTGAACGATCCAAGCGATCGTCTGTCCGACAGGTACAACAGCGCCTTCGGTCTGCTTTACACCGGCAAGGACTCCGTCTCCGGGCGCTTCGATTTCAACCACGGCCTTATCGGTTTCGACTTCGAGAAGGGCCTCACCCTTGGTGATCTTGTCGCCTTCCTTTTTCAGCCAGGAAACAATTTTCCCCGTTTCCTGCGCCATCTCGAGCGCGGGCATGACAACGCTGACTGCCATATGATTACGTTCTCTTTTTTGTTGGGAATGAACGCGGGCAAAAGCCCGCGACTACGAGTTGGCCGGAAGATTCAGGCAGGCACGTAGTCGCGGGCTTTAGCCCGCGTCTGGTTTTCGTCCTATACGGTTTGGCCGCAAAGCGCCATCGCCGCTTGAAATACCGATTTGTCCGTCGGAACGGTCACGTCCTCGAGCGGCGGTGAGAACGGAATCGGAACCTGCATCGCTCCCATTCTCTTCACGGGCGCTTCGAGATCGTAGAACGCTCCGGTCGCAATTGTGGATGCGATTTCCGCCGTGACACCGTACCGTTCGTAACCTTCATCAATCACGATCACGCGCGAGGTCTTCTTTGCCGAGTCGATGAGCGTCTTCTCGTCCAACGGCCATAGCGTTCGGGGATCGACAACTTCCGCGCTGATGTCGTATTCGTCGAGGAGTCTTGCGGCGCCGAGAGCGACATGCACCATGCTGCTCGTGGCAACGAGCGTAATGTCGGTGCCTGCGCGCTTGATGTCGGCCACGCCGAACGGAATCAGATACTCCTCCTCCGGCACGGGACCCTTGCGTTTGTACTCCATCTTGTCCTCGAAGATGATCACCGGGTTGTCATCGCGGATCGCCGTCTTCAGAAGACCTTTCATGTCGTAGGGCGTCGACGGAAGAGCGACCTTCAGACCCGGAATATGCGCAAACCACGCGTGCAAAGACTGCGAATGCTGCGCAGCGGATCGGCGTGTTGCGCCCATCGTCGTCCGCACCACCATCGGAACTTTCCACTTGCCGCCGGACATGTAATGAATCTTCGCGGCCTGGTTGAAGATCTGGTCCATGGTCAGTCCCATGAAATCGCCGAACATGATGTCCACGATCGGCCGCATGCCGGTCATCGCCGCGCCGACGGCGAGCCCCGTGAAGCCGGGTTCAGAGATCGGTGTATCGAGAACGCGCTCTTTGCCGAATTCATCGACTAGACCAACGAGAACCTTGAATGGATGTCCGGCCTCAGCGACGTCTTCGCCAAGGATGAATACAGTGGGATCACGCCGCATCTCTTCGGCAATCGCCTCTTTTACGGCTTCGGATAATGTCAGCTCACGAACTGCAACGGCGGTCTGAGTTTCAGGCATAAATATCTTGATCTACCTCATCTGGAGTCGGATACGGAGCCTTGATGGCAAAATCGACGGCAGCCTCCACCTCGGCCCTCACGTCGGCATCGATCTTGTCGATCGCAGCCTTGTCGGCAATGCTGTTTGAAATCATCCAGTCGGCGAACAGTTTGATGGGATCGCGTTCTCGCCACTTCGCCTCTTCGGCCTTCGAACGGTAATACTCGCGGTTGATGTCGCCAATGTGATGGCCGTGATAGCGGTACGTGTCGGCCACGAGATATCCCGGACCTTCGCCTTTGCGGGCGCGATCAATCATTTCCTTTGCCGCGCGATAGACAGCCTGAACATCCTGGCCGTCCACGCGATTCGACGGTACACCGAACGCCGGCCCCCGCGTCTGGATATCACCGGCCGTGACTTCCTGCATCGGTGTGTATTCGTTGTAGAGATTGTTTTCGCAGACGTAGATAACGGGGAGCTTCCAGATGGCCGCCATGTTCATGGACTCGTACAGCAGCCCCTGTCCGAGAGCGCCGTCGCCGAAGAAACAGACGGCAACGCGTCCATTGCCCAAACGCTTTGCAGAAAATGCCGCGCCGGTTGCGATCGGAGTGCTTCCGGCGACGATTGCATTCGCGCCGAGGTTGCCGGTGTCGGGATCCGCAATATGCATCGAACCGCCCTTGCCCTTACAATAGCCGGCTCGTTTGCCGAGCAACTCGGCAAACATCCGATCGAGCGCGGCGCCTTTCGCCACGCAATGCCCGTGACCTCGATGCGTGCTCGTCACGTAGTCGTCCGGCCGCAGCGCTTCGCAAACGCCGACGGCTACGGCCTCTTCACCCGCATAAAGGTGGGTCAGACCCGGCATCAGAGCTCGAAGATACAGCTGATTTGCCTGGTCTTCGAACGACCGGATCTTGATCATCTGCCGGTACATGTGCACACATCGGTCGATTTCTTCCCTGGTCATCTTGGATCGGTCCACGACGGTTGACATTTATTCACTCCGTGGGCGCTCATAGAGCGCCCCTACAGTTGAAATGGAAGCGAAGAATCGTAACACAAAGTAGCCGCGAGCCGCCTAGGCCCAGATTTCGGCATCGGTTGGGACCTTCTTGTCTTGGATCACCTTGCCGATTCGCGACACATTCATCAGATGCTTGTAGTCCAGGTTTTCTGAAATCGAATTGCCGCCCCAGGACCCGCAACCCAGGGTTGTCGTCGGCGCAAAACCGTTGGTCAATGAACCGCCGGCCGTGAGCGCGGACGCCTGGTTCACGACCAGACGGCTCACCGGCAGCTCCGCACCGGCGTAGCGGATATGGTCTTCGCTGTTGGAATGGACCGCGGCGGAGTGACCCGCGCCCTCAACCAGAAGGTTCGCCTTCGCCTTCGCAACGGCTTCATCGAAGGTCTTGTATGGAAGAATCGCCACAACGGGACAGAGTTTCTCTTTTGCCAGAACATCGCCCGTACCCGCGTCGCGCGCGGGCACGAGGATGATTCGTGCGCTTTCGGGCACGTCAATTCCCGCCATGGCCCCGACTTCCTTCGGGGTCCGCCCGACGACATCCTTGTTCAGCATGCCGTTGGGGAAAACTACCTTCCGGATCTTTTCGACCTTGTCCGGGTCGGCCGTGAACCAGACCTTGCCGGTTCCTTCGAACTGCTTGACGACGTCCTGGTACTTCTCTTCGGGCGCCAACACGAACTGCTCGTGCGAGCAGATGATGCCGTTATCGAACGACGCGCCGAGAACGATCTTTTCGACCGCATCTTTGATATCGACTTCGCGATCGATGATGACCGGAACGTTTCCCGCACCCACGCCGAACGACGGCTTGCCGGAGGAATACGCCGACTTCACCATCGCGCCGCCGCCTGTTGCGACGACGACATCGACAGCCTTCATCAAGTCCTGTGTCGTCTCGATGGAGCCATTTTTCACGACTTGAATGAGATTGTCCGGACCGCCGACGGACTTCACCACCTTTGTAAACTCTTCCGTAAGAAGGATGGCGCACTTTTCCGCCTTCGGATGGGGAGCGAAAATGACGGCATTGCCCGCCTTGATGGCGAACATGGCATTGCACATCGGGGTCACGATGGGATTCGTAATTGGGGTGACTGCGCCGACCACACCCATCGGTTTGGCCACGTACACCAGGTTGCTGTCGGGATCTTCACCAATGATCCCTCGGGATCGCTTGTCTTTCAGGTTGTTCCAGATGACTCGGGCTTTGCCCTTGTTTTTTAAGACCTTGTCTTCGACACGGCCGATTCCCGTTTCCTCGACCGCCATTTTGGCCAGCATTTCGGCATTGTCGTAGACGTATTTTCCGATGCCTTTGACAATCGCATCGACTTTCTGCTGCGAAAACGACTCAAAAATGGACTGGGCGGCACGGGCCTTGGTCACAAGCTCGTTGACCTGGGGATTTGCCGAGATTACCGGTTCCTGTACGCAATGACTCATGAGATTCCTGCCTTCCGTTTGACTGCGTCCAAAATAGTCGAAAACCCGCTATGGATCAAGCAGGTCGCGGCTTGCGGGAATCCCCGGATTGATTAAATCACACCAGTATGGGAGTATTTGGGCCGCATATACTTAAGGAGGCTTCATCGTGAGAGTTGGCACGCATGGCATGGCGCAGGTGGACTACGAGCAGCGGATGGACATGGACCGCATGCGCGAGTACCGGGTAAACCGCATCAAGAAATACATGGACGAGTTCGATATCGAATGTCTTCTGCTGTTCGAGTCGGGCAATAAGCGCTACGCCACGTCAACGGCAGTAGCTTCGCCGGAAGTCGACAACATGGGACGTTACGCCATCGTCCCGCGCAACGGCTATCCTCACATCTTCGGTTTTGGCTCGGAAGTGGCGGCCGAAAAGCTCTACTGCCCCTGGATCAAGGACTACACCTTCCCTGCAAACGGCACGATGTACGGCGCCTTGCCCATGGCGTGGAAATGCTACGAGATGTTCCTCAAGGACCTGGACATGGTCCTCGATAACCACAAGCTGGACAAGAAGAAGGTCAAGATTGGGGTCGATATTGTCGAGTCGCAGATCATCTTGGCGCTGATCGAAAAAGGCTACAAAATCGCCGACGGTATGGGCGTCATGCAGTATGCCCGCTCGGTAAAGAATGAAGACGAAATCATGTGCCTGAAACACGGCGCGGCAATCGTGGATGGCGCATTCCACAAGATCGCGTCAACCATCGCTCCCGGAATGAAGGAAAACGACCTCCAGGCCGCGGCGGCGCACGAGATGCATCGCCTGGGCGCGCAGTGGGTCATCAATGTTCAGGTTACGACGGGAAACCGCACACATCCGCATCCCCATCTGAGTTCGGACCGTTTGATCCAGCCCGGCGACATGATCTTTATGGATATCGTCTGCATGTACAACGGCTACCACACCTGCGTGTACCGCTGCTTCTGCTGCGGCAAGCCGACCCAGAAACAGAAGGACATTCACGCGCGCTGCCTCGAGTATCAGCTTGCGGGCATCGAAGCGGTGAAGCCGGGTCTGACGAGCGCCGATATCGCGAAGGTTTGGCCCGATCACAAAACCATGGGCGCCAAGTCCGAGATGGAAATCTTCGGACTGCAGTACGGACACGGGCTTGGCGTCGGCTTGTGGGAATTCCCGATCATCTCACGCGCCTACAGCATGGACCATCCGGTGAAGATCGAACCGGGCATGGTGTTCGCGCTGGAGACTTACGCGGGCGTTGGTTATGACGGCGTGCGATTAGAAGACGAAGTGGTCGTCACCGACACAGGCGTGGAAGTCATTACCAAGTTCCCCAAAGATGAACTCATCGGCTGCGGTATGAACTACTAGTCTTTCCTCCGATGGAAGAATCACGGTTGCAAAACCTGACCTTGCTGGGGTGGACCCTTCAGATATGGAGGGACCACCGGCGAGGTGTAGTTCTCCAGGGGCAACAAGCCGTCGTTGCTCACTGTCTGCAAAATCACCCTGAATGGTGGAGCGACTGGAACTCCGAAAACGTATCCGAAACCGATCGCGCCATCACCACCCGGCTCATCCATATCCACAACGACGCCGCGATACGCTTGCAGATCGAACGCCAGCAACCGCCACAGGTAAAGACGCTTTACGACAGCATGATCGAAAAGGGATTCACCGAATTCGAGGCCATCCACACTCTTGTTATCGCTTTCACTGAAGAGAGCGCCTTCGCGACGGAGAAAGGCAATGACTTCAGCATGGAACGATACGTGGAAAGGGCGAACTCGTACGTGAAAGAAGCGTTGTCTCGTCCACATCTGACCCGATCCGCAAAATCGAAGAGGTATTAGCCGCAGATTCCACGGATTACACGGACCAATTTTTATCGTTGACTGATACGAAATCGAACGCCTGCTGGCGGACATCAAGGCCAGACGCGCGGGTTGACTGTAGCGGCGCTCTATGAAGGTGAAGGAATTGGAATGAGGCAAATAGTCCCCTCCTTGCAATGACCGGGCTTTGCACAAAAAAGCTCGGGCGGTCATAGACCGCCCCTACAGCTTGGGGGAATGCAACTGTAGGGGCGCTCTATGAGCGCCCGCGATGTATTTTTTGTGCAAAGCCCAATCACCGCAAGGAGGGGTGGCCGAGCGATTCAAAAAATATCGCGAAGCATCCGCTGATCGCGAGGCCGGGGTGGTTTTCGGATAAAAACACAAAAAGGAAAACCACCCCGGCTGCGTCTGCTTTGGTGGCTTCGCGACATTTTTCTGATGACGCAGCCACCTCCTCCTTGCGGTGATGCAAGGAGGGGACCTATTGCGCGTTGATTCTAATTCATCACGCCTTCACAACCGCCACTGCAGCATTACCGTGTGAACTGCACCTGGACATCGCGTTCCGCAGCGCGGCCGTGATCATCGATCACACGAAGCAGATGGATGCCATCCTTTGCAGGGCGCCATGCCATCGCTCCCTCAGCTACGGATTGTTTGCCGATCAGCGTGCTGCCATCGAGCCAGAACACATTGCGCACGTCGGCCGCAACGCTGGCTTCCAACGTGATGACGTCCTGCGAACTCGAACGATGCAGCGCGTAGCTCACCGCGCGCAACGGCGAGGAAATTCGCGGCGCTTCCAATGAATCCGTTGACGCGCAGTCCGGCAGGGCGGGCGGCGCTCGGCGCGGCAGGCCCGATTCCCGGAAGAGCTTCAACATATCCGACGACCAGAACTCGAATACCTCAAAGCGCGTCGTATTGGCCGAATAGGGGGGACACGCGGGCCGGCCGGTGTGGATATCCATCGCAATCACGCGATGCAGCTGGCTCACTCGGATTGGAGACTTGCCGGGAAGGTACCAGGTTTCCTCCGTGCGCGGGCAATCCACATTTGGCAAATCGCCGGTTCCTGCACACACGACAACTTTCTCAACCCCCAATGGTGGAACCAGCGGCAATGGCTCTTCATTCGGCCGAGCAAGGTTCAGTGCGTCGGCGATTCGAAAGAACAACGGAGCCGCAGCATCCACACCTATAAACGCCGGATTACCTTCACCGCCGAAATTGCCGATCCATACCGTCAAGACATACGGCCCGACGATACCGGCGGACCACGCGTCGCGAAAACCCCATGAGGTGCCTGTCTTCCAGGCGATGGGCCATCGTACGCGCACGGGAATACTTCCGTCGTCGTCAGGACGCGGGTTGTGGCGAAGCATGTCAAGTGTGACGAAGCTCGCCTGCGGGCTCAGCAGCCGAACACCCTCTTCGTGTTTAGTTCCCGGTTCAAAGCGTACGGGCCGGAGAACGCCGTCATTGGCGAGCATTGAGTACATGCGCGCAAGCTCTTCCATCGTGACCTCGCCCCCACCGAGCGCCAGGGCCAGCCCATAAAACGATTCAAGCTTCATTCGGCTGATGCCTGCATTCTGAAGAAACTGGTAGAGGCTTGGCTGGCGCAGTTGCGTCGCGACCCACACGGCAGGAACGTTGCGGCTGCGGATCAGCGCTTCTTCGGCGGTGATCGGCCCGGCGAAGCGGCCATCGAAATTTTCGGGCGTGAAAGGGCCGAAGGCGGTGGGCGCATCGCGCAACATTGTGCGTGGATGGAGGATTCCTTGATCGAGCGCAAGCGCATAAACAAACGGCTTGAGTGTCGAGCCCGGAGAACGCTTTGCCAGTACGCCGTTGACCTGACCGTCAATTGCTTCACTCCAGTAATCCGCGGAGCCGACCCACGCCTTGATTCCCATGTCGCGTGGATCAACGACCAAAGCCGCCACGTTGTGAATGCCGCGATCCGCATATTGAGTCAGGTACCGCTGGATCTGGCGCTCCACAACGCGCTGAAGGCCGGAATCAAGAGTGGTGTCAATGCGCCCATACCGGGGGACTCCGCTGCGAAGTACGGCATCGACGAAATGGGGCGCGGCGTATGGCAAAGTGAAGGAACCGCCGAGAATCACCGGAAGGTCGATCTGTCGCAGGATGGAATCATCGACGGAATGGCTTGCCCGCCACGCGCTGCCAAGCCGAGCTCGTGCGGACACAACGTTCGCCTCTTCAACCGACCGGCCGGCACGGATCGCAGGGCGTTGAGGAATCACCGCAAGCGTCAGCGCTTCACTGAGTGTTACATTTGCGGGCGCTTTACCGAGATAGATCCGGCTCGCCGCACCGATACCGCGAATGTTCCCGCCAAACGGCACGAAATTGAGATACGCCTCGAGCAGTTCACGCTTCGAATAGCGTCTCTCTAGCCACATGGCGATGCCCGCCTGCCGCACCTTGCCCCACACGGATCGTGTATTGAGGTGATACATCATGCGCGCGAGCTGCATGGTCAGTGTCGATCCACCCTGGTGTCCGGCACCGCGATAGGTTTCGAAACCGGCACGAGCCAGCGAAACCGGATTCACTCCCGGATGCCAGTAAAACCACCGGTCTTCTTTAACAAGAAATGCCTCAACGGCGACCGGAGAGATGTCAGACAGCGGAGTCCACAGGCGATATTGATCATCCGAAGCAAGCGTGACCCGCAGCAGTTCACCGTCAGCAGACCACACTGCCGTCGACAAAGGAAACCAGTCTGGCAACGATTGCTGTGGCCACCACCGCAATGCGATAAGAATTACGGCAACAACCCCGGTGGCACAGAGAAGCTTCTTCACGGCTTCACGACCTCGAGCCGTCCGGGCTGGCCTATGCCACTGACGGTGCGATCATACAAGCCCTCGGCATAAGCGGGCGGAACCTGGAAGACGCCGGCATTCGTCGCCCGCACGCGGTAGACAAATGTCCCGGCGTTCTTCGTAGCGTCGCCGTACAAAACCAGCCGGTCATCGCGCAAATCGATGTGCTGCGGCCGCCAGCTGGATTTGTCGGGCAGGCCCACCGGCAGCGAAGAAAAGCCCGCGGGTCTCGCGCCAAACGCGGGATCGATCCCGGCGTTGCTTGTATCCGCAGGCGGCCGCAGCTCGAGCACGGCCTCGACGCCGCCGGGCAACAGATCGACCACCACGATCTGCGGCAGCTTGTCGCGGCTCGTCGCTCGCAAACGCAAACGAACGAGGAATTCCTGTCCCATCTGTACGCGCTGGATGGTATTGCCGTTCATGTCCACGAACTCGCGGAAGATTTCAACACCTTGACTGATCGATGCTGTCGGCGCCATGCGGTCGAATCCGGATTCGTTGATGGAGTAGAACGCTGGAACGCGTCCGTCTTTCGTGAACCGGAGCCTCGATGCCGTTTCCGAGACCGACACCTTTGGCATGGATCCGCTCGGCAGAATGAGGTTCCGCTCGCTTCCCTCTTTCGCAATTTCGGTTATGCCGAGTTTCAGCGCGGCGGAAGTCGCCTTAGCGTATGCATCGAGCGCGAGGAGAATCGACGCAGCAGACAACGAATTCACGCGGTTTCCGCTGACCGCCATTCCGATACTCTCGAGTGCTCCCGCCGGTGGGGTGCTCAAGCGGTTGGGAAAATGGCGGGCGAGCAAGTAGAGAAGTTGGGCATCATGCACGACTGCGCCGTAGTAGTAATCGTCGGGCGACCACTCCCGTTTCTGTTGCGCCCAGGGAACATTACCAATCATCCGATCCGCATCGTTGTTGCGCTGCATGATCCGGTAAGTTGCCGCGAGATACGCGGCCGCCAGATCGGTTTGCCACGTATCCGGATACCTGTGCGTCAACTCCTGTTCGACATTCGACAACGCGGCGGTTGGCCGAATTCCCTGCCGCGCGAGCAAATACACGGCATATGCGCGAATCCGTCCGTCGGCAAGAGTACTGGCCGGCGTGGACGCAAAGCGCGCGAGCCAGTCGTTGATGCTGGCCAGCAGTTGCTGGGGAATCGCCTGATTATGTTCTTTGGCCTCGAGCAGAAAGTGTGCGGCGTAGACCGTCGGGAATTCCGCTGTTTCCGGCGAAGACGTCCACAAGCCCAGACCGCCCTGATCGTTTTGCCGGCTTTGCAAGACAGCAAATGAATTTGCAAGCGGTTGATCCGTGCGATTCCTGGTGACACCAAACTCCGGCCTCGACACCAGCAGCAGAAGCGACATGCCTTTACTCAAGACCTGTTCAGTACAGAAATAAGAATAGTCTTCCAGGTAAGCCGTCAAACCCTGTCCCCACACCAGGGGCAACGCGGAAACGGCAGCTTCGACTTTTCGCTGTTCGTTGTAGAGATCTCGTGTGAGCGCAGCCTCGGCAGATCCACCATCGATGCGCCCGACAGTGAGTTGTGTTCGATACGGCACCGCCGGCCGGACGCTGACACTTTCCTCCACCTGGGCTGCTGCAGTGCCGCGGCGGGCGCTGAATTTCATTGTTGCCGGCCCGAGCACCGGGTTTGCCTTGAGCCGGAACTCCGCAGTGCGTTCCTGTTTTGCGGGAATATCCAGCTCGACGCGCATTGTTCCTTGCGGCGCCATCGCGGAACTGACTTCCACATCAACTTGAATCGGACCACTGCCGCCGGTCGAGTTATTGAAAACGCCGACACTCACGATGAAGTCGTCGTCGGGTGCGACCATCGCCGGAAGATTCGGAGTGAGGATGAAATCGCCTTTGACTTCTGTTGCGGCTTCGGCCACACCGATGCGGTCGGAGCTGACGGCAATCGCGACAATCCGCAGTCGTCCGTTGAAATAATCGGGCACGGTGTAACGAATGTCCCTGCCGTTCGGACCGACATCGAGTAGACCCGACCAGAATGCGACAGGCGGCTTGCGCTTCTTGTCAAATGGATTGAGATTTCGCGCGAAGCTGCCGTCGGCATCGCCTCCTGGCGCAGCGAGTGCGACGAAGCGTTTGAAGTCGGGGAGAATCAAGTCGAGGATCTGGCTTGTACCGACCTCCAGCATCCGCTTTTGAAAGAAGTACCCGAGCGGATCCGGGTTTTTGTATCGCGCGACCTGCAGAATTCCTTCGTCAACAGCCAGCAATGCAACTCGCGATGCTTGTCCGGGCGTGACCCGCATCGTCATTGTCGTGCCGGGTTTTACTTCTCGGGGCGCCACGAGACGGGTTGTTTGCGTTCTTGACTCGAGGTCTGCGGAGAACGCCGCGACACCATACGACAGTGGACTCAGGAACAACTCGTCGGATGCCGGATCGCGCAGGAACTGCACGTTTACATAACCACTGCCTTCAAAGTCGGGTGGAAGATCGATCTTCTGTACGGAACTTGTTGTTGTGGTCTTGAACCATCGATATTCGAACACCCGCTCGCGTTCGATCGTCATCAGCCCGGAACCGGTATACGGAGCGCGAATACTTACCGTGATAGTGTCGCCGCCTTTATATGCCCGCCGATCGAGCTGTACCTGCAATTCCGCGTTCCGCTCGAGCGAGCCGGCAATGTTGGCCTGGCCGGCAACCGTGTAGTTAAGCCGATTCAGTACCGCGCCTGATGAATCGCGAAGTACCAGGACGAAACTACCGGGTTCGCTGGTCGGAAGAACGAAATTGGTGCCACCGGCCGCGATCCTGACGTTCTTCGTATTGCGGATGATCTCCCGCAAACGTGACACGTACTGGTATGTCTGATTTGGTTGCTGTGTGAGGACGGAAATGTACTTCTGCTGGACCCACTCCAGTTTGAGTCCTTCGGCTGCTATGGGATCAAGCTGCTGGTTTACGGCAAGCCAGTTCGCCTGGCGTGCACTGTTGCGCCTGACGAAAGTCAGATCGCCGTCAGGCTTAATGCCGACGAGGTAAGAAGCATCGGAGATGATGACGTTGTTCTGTGCCGCCACGTTGCGACCGCCTTCAGCCTCGTAGGCACGCACCAGAACGTTCAGTCGATAGGCGCGGCCCACAAAGCGTTTCAGATCCAGACGCAACTCGGCATTCCCAACGTTGTCGGTAACAGTCGCAGCAAGGGTCTCGTGGTATGGCTGGTCGAGACCTTCACCGATGCGGAACCGATAGTCCGGATACCGCGCGAACCGGGGCAGCACGGACGTCAGGTTCATTTCGCCGTCTACACGGCGATTGCTTGCCGGCTCCCCGAAAAGATGCGCGACAGCAATCTTTGGTTGCACGTCGCTCGGCATGAGCCAACCGGCGGCCGGCCTGTCGCTGAGGTCGAGGCGGACTTTCATTCGATCCGGTTCAAATTCCTGCACCCGAAACGAAGTACTGCCCAGCAAGTCGCGGTTCCTTTGATCCTTTACGAGATAGGTTTCCGCCTGATAGGTACCGGTCGGCGCCGCTGCCTGGCTCGTGAATGAAACTTCGTCGAATGCGGTGACCGACAGCTTCAGTGAGGTCTTGCTCACGACATTTCCGCGCGGGTCGGTAATCTCGACATCGATCGGGAGTCCTGCGAGAGAGGTTTGCCAGTCCGCCGTGCGCGTGATGATCCCGAGATGTGTCGTTTCGCCGGGACGGTAGATCCCACGATCGGAAAACAGATAGGCCGATAGCTGGCCCGGTGATGTCGCATTTTCCACGCCGCCGGTATCAAAGCGAGACATGTCGAGGGAGCGCCCTTGGGTTCTCAAAGGCATGAACGACAGGTCGTCGCCTTTCTCCGCGAGAACCATCAAAGGAGTCTTTTCGCGTCTCAACTCGACAGGCGCGGGCAACTGGGCGCGTCCGCCCGCATCCGTGACGGCCGCCATCACCGGTTCGCCATTGCGCCCGATGAGCTCGACACGCGCTCCGGCTACGGGTTCGCCGTTTCGTATCGACTCGACAAACACATCGCGGCTGCCGTCACGCGCCTGTTTCACGATGAAGCCGAGATCTGTGACGAGAATCAGGCGCTGATCTTGAATGCCGCGGTCACGTGCGTAGCCGTAATCGCCGTAGTCCGTCCTCGCACCGTTGGCCGGCATCGAGCGTAGATGCAAAAGAAAGAGGCCGCGCCGAGCCTGCGTCTTGTCTTGCAGGTAATCGGTGAGATTGATGCTGTCATAGGTAGGCTTGCCAGGTTGCTTATCACTGTAGTCACGGATTTCACTGAAACGCTCGACGACCTGGTCTTCGACTCCTTTAGCGTATGGGCGCGCGAAATCCCACATTTGCGGAGCAAGGTGGTGAAGCTGGTTGGGCAGCACGCGGCCGATCTCGACCTCAACTTTGTCGACATCGCGGACGAGGAAACCAACCTTCTTGTCGCCGGACATCGACAGCAATGCGCCTTGCCCGAGGAATGTCAGCGCTTGCGGGTACGGCCCGACGTGTATCGTGCCGATGTAGGGCTTGCCGGAAAGATAACCCCCAACGCCTTCTACGCCGTCTTTCACTGTGACAAAGACATATCGCCCGACAGGAGCGACGAATTTGAAGGCATGTGCCGTGTTACCGGGCTCCTCTGAAGGCACGTACGTCAGAGCCAGCGCCTGTGACGTGCCAAGAATGTCATTTCCGATCTGAACCGCGTCTACCCACTGATAGGGCTTGGGGTCTTCCTGCGGTTGTCTGGGATGACGAACCGGCAACACATAAGCGGTGACTTTGCCGGACAACGCCTTCTCTTCTACGGGCGAGGAACTCTTCAACAGGAGCACCTGTTCGGGCTCGTAGCGGGCGTTATCGACGACCGTCATCCTCGCATCGGAAAATCGCAGGCTCAGACGACCGGGGATCATCACAACGGACTCGATCGCATCCGGCATTTCGTTCCCTCCGCGCGCCGCGCGAATGCCTCTTTCGAGACGGACCGTCATTGGTGTTTCATCGCGCGGCATTCCAAGGGCTGAAGAGTGGATGAACGCGGAGAGTTTGAACTTGTCGTATGCGAGCGTGAAGTGACGGCTGTCGGGAGCAAGGCCGAGATATTCCGCATCCTTGGCAACCGACAGCGAAACGCGCAGTTCGAATTCCGTCGTATCGACCGGATGGGTGAATTGGACGGTGGCAACGACCTTCTTCAGATTCGGATCTATCGGATCTTGATAAAACTGGCTTTGAACGAATCGTGCGGAGAATGGCTGGGTGCGAAACGTGAAGTTGTATCGTTCGAGGATGACTTGATCGGCGAGGAATCCGTTCTTATTCAGGCGCACAGTGAAAGCCGTATCGATCGGCCAGTCATCACGCGGCGTGAATTGGAGTTCGCGGTCATTGATCCAGAACCAGGTGCCCGCGATCGAAGGTGAAACACCGAGTCCCTGAGTCACCTGCTTTTCAAGGTTCTTTAAAGGCGCGACCGCTTCGACAAACTTGACCTTCATTGGCTTGATGAAGGAAATCCCTTTGTCGTCGTATTCGGTGAGGCCCGGGTCTTCGACGGTATATGCGACGTAATGCGGCGTGGGCAGATTGAGGTACCAATACACCGCGCCGAGAATCACCGCAAAGGCAGTCAGGCCAGTCGCAACACGGCGCCGGTTGCCCGTTCCGTACTGCCAGACCTTCCGCAGATTTAAGGTGATCGGACCAGCCCAACGTGGCGGCTCCCATCGGAATCGGCCGAAAAAGTGGGTGAATATCCAGGCAAGCCCGGACCAGAAGTTTGTTGCGGAATGTTTGAGGGTTTGTAACGCGGATTGAAGAGACATCGTGCCTCCATCTTCGGGGGCCGCCACTCACAGGCGACGTATTCGGCGAAGCAATATGCGTGCCCGCAAATTTCAATATTTCCGAGGAATTCCTAAGAACCGAACGGGAAAGCGTGGAAGATTTCCGCTCTGAAACCCGCGCCGGCCCTGGCTTACAGCGTCAGGGATGCTGCTATTCCCCTCCTCTAGAGGAGGGGTGGACGCGACCTCAAGAAAATATCGCCGAAGGCATCCCTAATAGGAGCGGACGGGGTGGTCAGAAACATTTCTGCCCCCGTCTCCGCGTCAAAGGTGGCTTCGCAGCTTCTCTTGATCGCGCAGCCACCCCTACTCTAGAGGCGGTCTTACGATTTTGATTCAGTTTGGGCTGTCGATTACTTCGAATCGACAGCGGGAATGTTCAAAGGCGTCGCTGCGTTGTAGGAACGGGCGATCGAGGGCGAGGCGAACATTTTACGACCTTGAAGGATTCCTTCGGTAATGACCAGAGGAACGGACCATGACATCCAGCTTGCGACGATCAGGCGTTCGGTCGTGGTTCCGACTTTAATGAGGTCCAGGATCTGGAGGGTCGCCTGGAAGAAAACGAAGGAGAAAGTCACGACGTAGCTGCGGATCATCCATTCTTTGTGTTGGTCGATGAGCGCGTGGCAGATTGCAAAAACGGCAACGCTCGTTGTACCAATCCAGACAAACGCCAGCACCATCATTCCGGTTTTGAAGACCCAGCCGAAATCTGTATTGGCAGCAAGATAGATGGCGGAGGCGCTGCTCAGCGCGACACTCATGATGTAGGTCAACCCCAGGGCGCGGTGCCAGATGCCGTAGTTGGCGTTCAAAGCCAGCCAGAACTGCACGAGACCCAGAAAAATCGCGAGGATCCCGGTAAAGACGTGGATTGTCAGCCACTCGCGGCGCGATTCATAAATGCCGAAAGTCGCGTCGGAGGGCAGAACATATCGGAGCGCAAAACCATGGACAAACAGGAGCGCGACGATACCCGCAAGTTTGACGAGTCGCATAGCGCGTTATAAGGCAGGCCGCGGTCCAGTCGTGGAACGCCGCTACGTCGTTGAAAATTCAGCCAGCCGCCGACAAAAAGTCATCAAGTAGATGGATGACTGGTCTTGCTATAATTCGCCAATTCCTCGGACCATCCCCAGAATGGAGGCCCCATGGACCGTTTCTTTAGAGTGCTCGTGATTGGAGTTGCCATCACTCAGGTTTCTGCTCAGAACAATAATTCAACCGTGACGACCGCCGACTACCAGCGTTGGAAAACGGAATTTAAGAACTGGGGACGGTGGGGTTCGGAAGACGAACGTGGAACGAGCAATTTGATCACGGCGGCCAAAGTGGCGAGTGTCGCGAAACTGGTGAAGACGGGAGAAGTCATCTCGCTCGCTCACGCCGTTCCTCAGAAGGCCGCGGCCGATGTTCCCGAGACCGCGGTGTTCCATCGAACAACGGTGAACATCGGCCCCAATGCGGCCGTCGATAATTATCAAGTCAGCTACCACGGACTATCCACTTCGCACATGGATGCGTTTTGCCATCAGTACGCCGATGGCCAGATGTACAACGGCTTTTCGGTCGCGGAAAATGTCACACCCGAAACAGGCTGCAAGAAGGGGAGCGTCATGGCGTGGAGCGACGGCATCGTGACCCGCGCGGTTCTGTACGACATGCCGCAACTGAAAGGTGTCGAGTGGATCGAACCCGGAACGCCGATCAGGCGCGCCGATCTTGAAGCATGGGAAAAGAAAGCCGGCGTTAAAGCGGGACCGGGCGATGTTGTGTTGCTTTACATCGGCCGCTGGAAGCGTCGAGCGAAAGAAGGACCGTGGGCGGGGCAGGTCGCAGGATATTTTGCCGATACCCTTCCCTGGGTGAAGGAACGCGAGCCGGCGTTTCTCGGCCACGATTTCAATATCGACTGGAATCCACGGCCGGGCTGGGGTCCGGATCAAGGCATCGTCGGGAATCCGATTCATCAGATCATCATGAAGTCGATCGGAGTGAACATTGTCGAAAATCTGGATCTCGAGCGCGTTGTCGAAACCGCGCGTCGGCTCAGACGATATGAGTTTATGATCACATTCGCGCCGCTTCCGGTTGAAGGCGGCACGGGTTCACCGGTTAATCCTTTGGCAATTTTCTAAACACTGGAGGCACATGGCATTTTCTGAAGCTCAAATTCGCGCGAACCTCGAGCACTTCGCTCACAAGTTGCACACTGAAAAATCGCGGGCTACGGTTCTGCACGCCGTCGAGGACAATAAATTCGATTTCGTCCTTCTTGACACTCGCGGCAGGGAGGCTTTCGCTAATGGTCACATCCCCGGTGCAGTTTGCGCGCCGATTGACGAGTTGGATAAGCTCACCGCTGTTCTTCCGAAAGATAGAGAAATTGTCACGTATTGCTGGGGCCACGACTGACAGGCATCCGCGAAAGCGGCTCTGCAGTTGGCAGAGCGCGGGTTCTTTGTGAAGGAAATGAATGTCGGTTGGAAAGAGTGGACGCACAATCGCCATCCGACCCATGAAGGCAAGCCAGGCGAAGGCTTCCGCTGTGAATGCAGCAAATTATGAACGAGCGGAGCGAATGCAAGGCCGACGCGAAGCGCAAGCGCGATAGCGCGCAGCCTTGAGCAAGGCCGCAGCCATCAAGAAAGGAAGGTTCTCATGAAACGCGTCGTCGTATTGGGAGCAGTGCTCATAGTTGGAGCGTTGTCGGTCGCTGCGGCCGCCTACCAGCAAGCCGCGCAGGGTCTTCCTGCTCCAGCTTTGGCCGCGACGAAGATCGAGAAGGTTAAAGACAACCTGTACATGATCACAGGTTCGGATCCAACGGATCGGCAGGCGTTCAGCGGCGGGAACACGGCGGTGTTCATTACAGACAATGGCGTAGTCGTTGTCGACACCAAGCTCGCGGGATGGGGACAAGTCCTGCTCGACAAGATTCACAGCGTCACGAACAAGCCTGTAACTACGATCATCAACACGCACACGCATGGAGACCATACGGGAAGCAATGAGGCCTTCCCCGCAACGGTCGACATCGTTGCGCACGAGAACACGAAGGCGAACATGGCAAAGATGGATGCCTTCAAAGGCGATAAGGCGAAGTTCCTGCCGAAGAGAACTTTCAAAGACAAGATGTCGATCGGTAGAGGCAAAGATCAAATCGATCTTTATTACTTCGGCCGCGGTCACACGAACGGCGATACTTGGCTGGTTTATCCTGCGCTGCGCGTGATGCAGACGGGCGATATGTTCGCGTGGAAAGACGCGCCAACACTCGATAAGAACAACGGCGGCAGCGGCCTCGAATACGCAGCAACGATTGGTAAGGCACTGGCGACGGTTAAAAATGTCGATACGCTGATAGTCGGCCACAGCCCATTGCGGACTCTTGCAGAGCTTCAGGAGTATCAGCGGTTCATGAATGATTTCGTCGCAGCGGTGCGGGATGCGAACAAGGCTGGCAAGAGCGTTGATGACGCTACAGCATCGATCAACCTGAACGGCAAGTACCCGGGCTATAAGAACGACCGCTACAAGGCCGCGATCCAGGTCATTTACGACGAAATCAAGGAACAAACCTCGAAATAAAGAGATTGAACGCGGGCTTGAGGCGTGTTGCTCAAAGGATGAAATCTTGAAAAGTGCTGCGATTCCCCTCCTCCAGAGGAGGGTTGGACGCGACCTCAAAAAATATTGCCGAAGGCATCCTTTGATAGGAGCGGACGGGGTGATCCGAAATATTTTTGACCATCCCGTCTGCGCTTTCAAATGTTGCTTCGCAGCATTTTCTTGATGCGCAGCCACCCCTCCTCTGGAGGAGGGGAATCGCAGCATCCTTACGCCCTTTAGCCCGCATCTATCGACCATCAATGAAACTCGATTCGGCAATTTATCTCGACTACAACGGCACGACTCCGATCGATCCCGAAGTAGCGCAAGCCATCGTGCCGTATCTGACCGATCATTTTGGAAACCCATCCAGCACGCATGCGTATGGGCATCCCGCGCATCAAGCCATCGATGCAGCGCGACGGAGTGTTGCAGCGTTCATCGGCGCCTCTCCGGAAGAAATCATCTTCACTGGTGGCGGTAGCGAAAGCGACAACCTCGCGATACAAGGCGTGGCGATGGCGATGAGAAGCCGGGGTAACCACATCATCACGCAGGTGACCGAGCATCCTGCCGTGCTGAAGTGTTGCCGATATCTGCAACGTCATCTGGGATTGAAGGTCACATTTTTACCGGTGGACCACGCAGGGCTCGTAGATCCTCAGGCTCTTGCCGATGCAATCACGCCGGAAACCGTGCTCGTTTCCATCATGCATGCGAACAACGAGACCGGAACGATTCAGCCGATTCGCGAGCTTGCCGCAATTACCCACAAGCACGGTGTCCTGTTCCATTCCGACGCGGCGCAGTCCGCCGGCAAGGTGAAGACGAATGTTGATGAGCTCGGCATCGATCTGCTGACGCTGGTAGGCCACAAAATTTATGCGCCAAAGGGGATCGGTGCACTGTACGTGCGCGCCGGTACGCCGCTTGACAGCGTCACGCACGGAGCCAGTCAGGAACGCGGACGTCGGGCCGGTACGGAAAATGTGCCATACATCGTAGCGTTGGGCGTGGCGTGCCGTCTGGCGAACGACAAACTTGAAAGCGATATGCCGCGGATTCGGCGGTTACGTGATCATTTCCAGGAGCAGCTCGTGGCAGAGGGGTGGATCTTGAACGGACATCCCGTCCAACGGTTGCCCAACACACTCAACATGAGCAAAACCGGCCTGGATGGTGAAACGATTCTCTCGCGCACACCCGCTATCGCCGCCTCGACCGGCGCCGCGTGTCACGCCGGCAGCACCGAACCGTCCTCGGTGCTGCTCTCGATGGGAATTTCTCGCGAACAAGCGTTAGGGGCTGTCCGGCTCTCGCTGGGAAGATGGACGACCGAAGCGCAGGTAGATGAGGCCGCAACTGCGCTGGCGGAAGCCACCGTAGCCCTCTCGCACAAGTGATCGTTTGCAAGGCAGCAATCCTCGCACCGCCTCCGGCGTGCAGTTCTCGACTGGAAACAGTTTCCCCGGGTACGCAAAAAACGCGTACCCCGGGGCTAATTTTCTTGCACGCCTCCGGCGTGTCCAGCCCGGGGGCTGCATGGAACTTAGCCCCGGGCGGAGCGTTTTTTGCGACACCCGGGGTTAACGTTTATGCGCGAAAATGCATCCCGGATGGGTCCGGGGATTATTCCTACCTAAATCCAGCGATCCATGAATTTATTGAAGGAATGCAGGAGACGTTTGCTCCAGGCAGGCGGCTTAATCGCAATCAGCGAGATCAGAACGAACACGACCGTGGTGATAGCTTCATAAATTTCCGTCTTGTCCATTGCCGTTATTTCGAATCCCTGTCGTATGCCTTTTCCATGGCAGCGATGAGCGGGAGTTTCTTTCCGGAAAGGTACTGGACCATGGCGCCGCCGGCCGTGCAGACGTAATTGATATCTTTCAGCTCAACGAATCTCGCCGCGGCGGACACCGTGTCGCCGCCGCCGATAACCGAATAACCGCGAGCTGCGGCGATGGCTTTCCAGATCGCGCGCGTCCCTTCTTCAAACAGCTTTTCCTCGTATACGCCCGCCGGTCCATTGACGAAAAGCGCGCCGGCCTCACCAATGAGCCGCTGATACTCGGCGATCGTCTTTCGGCCAATATCTTTGTACATGTAGTTGGACGGCAGCTCTTCAATTGAGATCTCTCGACGCTCTCCGTTGGCTTCGTAGGCGAGATCGGCGGGCACCGCAACCTTTCCGGGGAAGGCTTCGAGATACGACTTTGCGTCGCTGACGAAAACGGTCAGTTCCCGATCCCTCAAAAACTTCTCTTTCGTTTCGCCAAGCCGATAGCCTTTCGCCAGCAGAAAGATCTCTCCGGTGATACCGCAAGTGAGGATCTTGTCAGCGGTCCCCCGCTCGAGCACCTGCTTCATCATGCCGAAGGCATCAGAAATTTTCGCTCCGCCCAGGACGAAAACACTGGGATGGTCTGGCGCCGTCGCGACCTTGTCGAGCGCTGCGACTTCCCTGAACAGCAGATCGCCCGCGGCGGTCGGCTTCAATTCCTGAAATGCGACCATCGAAGGAGCGTTCCGGTGTGCCGCGGCGAATGCGTCATTTACATAAAAATCCACGAGCGGGGCGAGGCCACGCACGAGGTAGGTATTCAACATCTGGTCCGGCCGCAGCTTGACCGCGTTCTCGAACGTGGAGATCTCTTCGGCCAGGTAGCGGAGATTGCCGAGGAGTATCGCGTCACCAGGCCGGAGTGCCTTGACCTTCTCCTGAGCGGTCGGACCGCAGACATCGTCGATGTAAGCGATGGGCCTGCCGACGTGCGCCGACAACTTCTCGGCGTGCTCCTTCATCGGGATGAGATTCTGGTAATCGAGAGTATCGCCTTGATGCGCGATGATTGCGACCTTCGCGCCCGCATCCAGCAACTTCGTGATCGTGGGCACACTCTCGCGAATCCTGTTTTCGTTAACGATCCGTTTTTCGGCGTTGATTGGAGAGTTGATGTCGACCCTGAGCAGGACGGTCTTGCCCTTGTAGTCAAATCCGCTCAGGGCCTTCATTCTAGCCATGGACAGGTTGTCGCGCCGGCTGCGCTGCAGTCTTGAACGCCTTCCAATACGGAAGCCCGAGGTACTTGTTCGTTGTCGCAACCGCCTTCAGGCGATCCGTTTCCATGCCCATTGCGGCGCGGATGCCATCAATAGATTCCGGAATGGTGACCGACTCCTGCGGAATGTGCAGCCCGAACATGATCTCGCGGCCTGTCTTCACAAACGTGTCTTTCCACACCATCACTTCATAGAGATCTGCGCGCGGCCGGCCAAGATCTCTGGCGTACTTAAAGACCGATGCATTTCCAAGGAAACCTTCGCCGATCGACACCACACGAATGCGGTCGTGCGCCGTCATGAGATCGATGGCGCCGTCCACCGAAAGATCTTTCTTCGGTGTCACGAGGACAGAAATGAAATGGCCGTGCGTGATCGGGGTGTGAACGAGCAGTCCGGTCGCTTCCACATGAGGCATGATCGACATCAAATCCACAGCCTGATGATTCGGGGCCTTATCGACTTGCAAGGCGTTCACGAGACCGCGATGGTAGTCGCCGGGATCGGCAACACGTCTAACGATCGTGACAATTACACGCTCGACGCCCACGCCGCGATCGATGCAGTCCACGGTACGAATCAGGCCCGTCGTGTTGCAGGAAGTCAGCTTCAGGAAGTTCTGATTGATGCCTTTCTCGTAGTTCGCATAGCCGTGAAAGAATACATCCGCAATTTCATCTTTTTCGCCACCCTGGAAAATGGCCTTCTTACCGAATTCCTGATAGAGCTTCTTGTTCTTGGCACCGATGCCTGCGGACGTTGCATCGAGAACAATGTCCACGCTGGGCAGAACATCCTGAAGGGTACCGGACACGGGGATGCCGGCCGCCTCCATGTCTTTCCGAGCGCCGTCAAAAGCGGCGAAGAGCTTGTACGGCATGCCGCGATCTCTGAGAGCTCGCACGCTCAATGTGGGCGCCGCGTCAACAACGCCGACGAGTTCCATGTCATTCTGCAGCGCGACGCCATCGGCGAGCCGCTGTCCTATAACTCCATAGCCAACAACGAGAACCTTAACCATTTGAATACCTCGCAGTAGTGATAAAACGTGAACGATAGCACACACTGTAGGGGCGGTCTATGAAGGTGTGGCCAAATTGGAATGGAGCCAATAGTCCCCTCCTTGCATCACCGCAAGGAGGGGTGGCTGCGTCATCAAAAAATTTCGCGAAGCCACCAAAGCAGACGCGAGCCGGGGTGGTTTTCCTTTTTGTTTTCATTCGGAAAACCACCCCGGCCTCGCGATCAGTGGATGCTTCGCGATGTTTTTTGAATCGCTCAGCCACCCCTCCTTGCGGTGATGCAAGGAGGGGACTATTGCTTGATTTCAATTCATTCACAGCTTCTATGACGGCCCGCGATCTCCACGCCCTCGACATGGTGGGCGGTCATAGACCGCCCTTACACGCAAAGATGGTAAACTTGCCCGCCATGAGCACTCAATCGGTAGGCCTGGCATATGGGCAGGGGCAGCTGTCCGTCGATGTTCCAGACTCGAATTTATTGGGCATTTATAATCCGTTACCCGCATCAGCCGCTGGCGACCAGCGAAGCCTCATCGCTGCAGCCATGGCAAAACCGATTGGAAAACCCCGACTGCGTGAGGTCATTCGTCGCGGACAGCGTGTGGCAGTCCTGACCAGCGACCTGACCCGACCTTGCCCATCGCAGGATCTGCTTCCTTTTGTGCTCGAAGAACTTGCCGAGGCCGGCGTGCCGGATCAGGACGTATTCATCGTCATGGGATTGGGTCTTCACCGCTTTATGACCGATGCCGAAATCGTGAAGGCCCTCGGCCCCGAATTCAGCAAGCGGTTCCGAGTGCTCAATCACGATATCAACGATACGATCCGTCTCGGCGTCACGACCCGCGGAACGCCTGTAGAAATCTTCCGCCCGGTGGTTGAAGCAGACGCGCGCATCTGTCTCGGTGTGCTCGAGTATCACTACTTCGCAGGCTATTCCGGCGGCGCCAAGGGGCTCTTTCCTGCCTGCGCGTCTCGCGCGGCGGTGACTGCGAACCACTCATTCATGGTTCGGCCTGAAGCCGTGACCGGACGCATCGAAGGCAACCCGGTGCGAGCGGACCTGGAAGAAGCCGCCGCAATGGTTGGAGTGGATTTCATCCTTAATGTGGTCATTGACGAGCACCGCGTGGTGGGGGCTGTTGCCGGCGACATGATCGCCGCGCACCGTCGAGGCTGCGAAATGATTGCGGAGCGAGGGATGATTCCAATCCCGCGGCAGGCCGATATCGTCGTCGCGAGCAGCGGCGGGTTTCCGAAAGATATCAACATGTACCAGGCGCAAAAGGCGCTCGAGAATGCGAGCTACTTCGTGCGCGATGGCGGTGTGCTGATTCTCGTGGCCGAGTGCCCGGAAGGCTACGGAGAGGAAACATTCAAGAGCTGGATGCACGCCGCGTCCTGTCCTCAGGATCTGCTTGATCGAATTCAGCGTGAGTTCGTTCTGGGCGGCCACAAAGCAGCGGCTGTCGCGGCCGTTCAGGCACGCGTCAATGTATACACGGTGTCGAGCTGGCCTCACGAGGAGTTGCGCCAGATCGGCCTCACACCTTTCAACGACCCCCAGTCCGCTCTTGATGCCGCGCTGGAGAAATTAGGCCGCGACAGCAAGGTCATCGTGCTGCCTCTGGCGGGTTCGACCATTCCGAAGACGGCCTGAGAGATTGATTCAGCCTTGAATCCGATTCTCTCGCGAATAACTTCAGGCAACTGGCTGAGGATTTGTTCGTGACGGAGAAGGGAGGTGGGTTGCCAAAAAACGCTGCCCGCCGCAGGTTGACAAATTCTCAAGCGATAGTCCCCTCCTAGGATAGGAGGGGACGCTGCGCACCAAGAAAATGCTGCGAAGCCACCTTTGAAAGCGCAGACGGGGTGGTGATTCTGGACCGACCACCCCGTCCGTGCCTTTCAAAGGATGCCTTCGGCGATATTTTTTGATGGCACGGCCACCCCTCCAATCTACGAGGGGACTACTGCTCGCAAAATTCGAAGTGAGACACTACCGGATCGCGAAGCGGCTACTTTTAGAAGTCAGGCGTCTTGGCTTCGGGCATTGGAAACAGGTTCTGATTGAAATAATCCACGTTGTCTTCGGCACAGACGGTTTCCAGCAGCGGGTTGTCCACTTTTCGCCAGCGCTGAGTCATGTGCAAGGGCTCGTTGAACGTGTCGGGGTCTTCCACACGGACCAGGGCCTCGAGAGTCTTGCCGTCGGCGGCGACCTTCAACCGCTCCACAACATGCAACTTCTCCGTGTGCGGCGTGCGGAAATTGTCGATGTAGCTGTTTTTCGTGGAAAGCCCGATCGTATCGATGACGAGCGTGTCGCCGTTCTCATAATGGCCGATGGACTCGCCGAACCAGGTAGGCTTCGGATTTGCGGAATGCTTGTCGGTTAGAAAGACGCGGCGAACCATGTGATCGCGCTGCCAGATCATCCAGACCTCTTTGGGTGTCTGGATGTAGTACATCGGCTCGGCCGGATAGAGGAGCTGTCCCGGAACACCGCCCGGATAACATCGCGCCTGCGCAGCGAACGGAACTCCGCGCTTCCCGCTGAGCACCTCTTCGTTCGACTCGCGTATCACTGCGGCCGCCCACGGTTTTAAAATGGGGTCTTTGTAGTTGCCGATTCTGAGTGTCACCTGTCCCGGCCCGTCGAGATTTCCGTGAAACGGGTGCTCCGGATCAGGCTTGATGGGACCGCGAAGTCCCGCCGGTGCGTCCTGCCAGTCGGCAGCAACGGCCTGCCAGCCAAAAGTAGTCGACGCCAGTTCGGGCACAGCGCTCTTCGATGACGTCGGCGCGAATGTCGGCCGCGGGCTTACACGCGTCCGGCCCAGAGCGGAAATGTCACGATGCTTTTCCCCGCAGACATAGTCTTCGATCTGCACGTCGTTCCGCAGGGCGTAGACAAAGCGCGCCTGCCAATCCCGCGTGTAGTACTGGGGGTCGTGAACCGTGATGACATCCTCGAGTTCGGTGGGACTCGTTTTGCGGATGCGCTCGACAGTGCGCATCTGATCGGTGTGCGGTGTGCCGGTCGCATCGATGAAAGACTTGTCGTTGAAGCCGGCCGACTCGATGACCAGGGTGTCACCTTCGAAATGTGCGACGGAATGCCCGTTGTAGAACGGAAGCGACGTGAGTACTTTCTCATCGGGTAGCGGTTTGTTGAGACGGATCCCGCGCACCTGATGACTGAGTTCATAGATGATCGTGACCTGGCCGGGCGGCCCCTGAACGATTTCGAACGGATAAGGAGTGGCCAGAAGACGCGGCAGACCGTCAGGCACGCACCAGCGCCGCGCGTCGTCGGAAATGCTTCCGTCTTTCAAACCGGCAACGTTCTTTGCGTAGGCCGCTTTGCCCGCCGCCGTAAACGGCAGATCGCCGCCAATGATCTGGATCTTGGCGTTATATTGCGTCGCCCAGTAAGTTCCCGAAAGATCCGGCGTCTGGGCAGCTCCGCAGATCGTAAACATGCCGACGAGCACACCGGCAGCGCAACTACAAATGAGAAGGTTTCGCATGGCCGTAAATCCTATCCACCTTGGGCGACCATGACACGAAAAAAGTTCAGCTGTAGGGCGGTCTATGACCGCCCACGATTTTGCGATTCGAGATTCCCGGGCGGTCACAGACCGCCCCTACAGTGCCGAAAATCTTGCGAGGGTACAGGCGCTGTGAGATGCTCTTCGCAATTTAGCGAACAAATTCACAGAAAGCCGGAGGCTCCAATGAAGTTGAATGCACTCGGCCTGGCAGTCGTCACCGTTACCATGGTTGCGGTCCCAGCCATCGCACATCACTCGTTCGCGATGTTCGATGCAAGCAAGACCATGACTGTGGAAGGAACGGTCAAAGAATTCCACTGGACCAATCCTCACAGCTGGATTTTCGTCAACGTTTCCGACGCCAAAGGTGAGTCCACATGGGCGATCGAGATGGGTTCTCCTCCGGGCCTGATGCGTCAAGGTTGGCAACCGAAGACCCTTACACCCGGCATGAAAATCAAGGTACTGATCCGTCCGCTGAAGGACGGGAAAATTGGCGGACAATTCCTGGCCGTCACGCTTCCCGACGGCAAGCAGTTGGGTGATCCGAGTACGGCATCACCGGCTCCGGCCACAAACCCTTAGGAGATCAATATGCGCATTCGAATAATCATCGTTTTCCTGGCGATGCTGATCCTGTTTTCGTCCGCGTCCAATGCTTCCGCGCAGCAAATGACCAGGGAGATCAAAGTCATTTCGAGCGCCGGCGCGCGCGCCCTGGTGGACCAGTGCGCCGCATGGGCTCAGAAGAACAACCAGGTCGTGGCGATCGCGATCCTGGATTGGGGCGGCAACCTGATCGAATCCCACGCCATGGAAGGTGCGGCGGCGAATGCCATCGACACTGCGTTGTTGAAAGCAAAGTCCGCCTTGCGATGGCGTCGGGCGACCTCGGAGACCAACAAACTGGTGCGGTCCGGGGAAAATCTCGCTCCGACCTTCATGAATGACTTCCCTCAGCCCGGCGCCCTGCCTATCATTCTTAACAACCAGGTCATCGGCGCGATGGGCGTCTCCGGCGCCGACGGCGAGAAATGCGCGCAGGCGGCAATTGATGCCGTCTTCAAAGGAGCAAAATGAAAAATCTAAGTTGGATCGCCTTGCCGGCAGTCGCGATCGTGCTTGGTATCGGATCTCCGGCCTTTTCGCATCATTCACACGCGATGTTCGATCACACCAAGGACGTTACGGTCATGGGAACCGTTACGCAGTGGCTGCTGCGCAATCCACACGCGTTTCTTTACATCGACATCAAGAATGAAAAAGGCGAGGTTGTGAACTACTCGATCGAGATGTCGAACATCCCAAACATGATCACCCGCGGAATCAATCAATCCACGTTCAAGGTCGGCGACAAGGTCACGGCTACCGTGCATCCGTTGAAAGACGGTCGTGCCGGCGGCAACTACGTCACGATTGTCGCTGCGGACGGAAAGCTCTACGAGTAGGTTATGAGAGTCCAACTAACGGCGCTCCTCATCGTCGTGTGCCTGTCGGTTCCGGCAGTCGCACAAACAACGATCTTCAACACCAAAGATTTTCATCAGGACCGCGACCTTTGGACCAATCCCGCGTACTACCTGAACAATACCGTTGGCCAGCTGCGCGGCATGGCGATCGACTACGATAGCGGGGGCAAAGGAAGCGGCCAGGAAGCGACTGCGCGTGCCTATGGCACGCCGGGGACGGGCCGCGTCGGTGCCCTCGATCTCGCGAGCCCGTATCCATATAAGACCGCGATGGAGCACTACCAGGCGCTGCTCGATAAAGCAAAAGGCGGCACCAAACACACCAAGGACACGATTCCCGATTGGCGCGGCCGCTGGATGGGCGGACCCAATGGTCTGAACGGTGGACAAAATCCCGCAAGCTACGTCGCCTCATTGCTGACGCCGAAATACCGCGAGTCTTTCGTTCAGGACATTAAAGCTGCAGCTGAAGGACGTATCTGGGGAGCGGGAACGTTCTGCCTTCCGGGTGGTTTCTTTTCGGCGGTCAGCGCCGAAGAGTTCATCGTCACGCCGGACAGAGTCTGGACTCTTGGCGCAGGAAACGGCGAGAACTACATCCGCTGGATCTACACCGACGGAAGCGGCCACTCATCCAAACAAACCGAATTCTCGAAGTGGCACGGTGAATCGATCGGCTTCTGGGACGGCGATACATTGATCATTCACACCAACCAGATCCGGGGCTGGAAAGGCGGCGTGTCCGAGTTCTCAGACAAGCTGGAGACCGTTGAGCGTTTGCGCCGCATGGGTGACAGAATCGAAGGCGAGATCACCCTTTACGATCCCGAGGTTCTCTTGCGGCCCGTCAATGCGAGGATGAGATTCGAACTCGATAAAAATACCCGACCTGAACTCCGGCCGCTCTATAACACCTGCAGCGATACCAACGGTCCTTCCTCCGCTTACTTCATGGACCAGCAAGGCAAACTCAACGAACGCCTCGAAGGAGATCCCTTGTTTTGGAATGCGGCGGATCCCCGTCCATGGTCGACCTGGCTGAACGAAAGCGATAAGCGGTACGAGCAGTACCGCAAGACCGGTCAGAAAAACTGAAATTTGGAACAGGAAAAGAACGCGGGCTAAAGCCCGCGACTACGAGGCTGGCAATAACATTTTGGTATGCACGTAGTCGCGGGCTTTAGGGAGTGTTGCCCAAAGGATGAAATCGTAAAGCAGCTGCGATTCCCCTCCTCTGGAGGAGGGGAGGACGCGACCTCAAAAAGGTATCGCCGAAGGCATCCTTGATTAGGAGCGGACGGGGTGGTCAGAAATTTTTCTGACCACCCCGTCTGCGCTTTCAGAGGTTGCTTCGCAGCATTTTCTTGATGCGCAGCCACCCCTCCTCTGGAGGAGGGGAATCGCAGCTGCTTTACGATTTCGTCCTTTGGGCAACGGCCCCGTTGAGCCCGCGTTCTTTTCAATCCGCATTGACACTCCGTTTTCAGAGTTGTAGTGTCTTCTATTTGCCTGCAAGGGAAGTCGAACCCACCGGAGAATCATCAGCTATGGCTAGTCCATTAAAAGTAGGTTTTATAGGTCTGGGCCGCATGGGCCAGGGAATGTCCAAACGCATCCTCGATGCCGGACACGATGTCGTTGTTTATGACGTCATCACTGCAGCTACCAAGGGTTTGGGCGATGCGGGCGCGAAGGTCGCCGCCAGCGTAGGCGATGCATGCAAAGGCCGCGACGTCGTCGTAACCATGCTTGCCGAAGACTACGTCGTTAAAGAAGTCGTACTCGGGCCGGGCGGCGTGCGCGATTCGCTTCCTGCCGGCTCCATCCATCTGGCGATGGGGACTTATGCCATTCCAACGGTAAGAACCATCGAAGCCGAGCACGCCAAGGCGAAGCAGACTCTTGTCGCTGCGCCGGTTCTCGGCCGGCCTGATCTTGCGGCCACCGGTCAACTCGGCATCGTCGCTGCCGGTCCCCCCGACGCTCTGCAAACATGCGAGCCGCTGTTCCAGGTCATGGGGCGCCGCACATTCCCGGCCGGCGCGAAACCCGAGCATGCGAATGCGATCAAACTGGCGAACAATTTCGTGCTGGGTTGCGCGATCGAAGCCATGGCCGAAGGATTTTCGCTCGTTCGGAAATTCGGCGTCATTCCGCAGGTGTTTTTCGATGTTATGACCGAAGGACTCTTCGCCGCACCGGCCTACAAGGTTTACGGAAAGATCATGGTCGATGAGTCGTACGACAAGGTTGGCTTCACCACGCTTCTCGGGCTCAAAGACTTCAATTTGATCATGGAAGCAGCGGATCTCGCCCGAGTCCCGTTGCCGAGCGGAAATGCGTTCCGCGATCGATTGCTCGGCGCCATCGCGCACGGTGAAGGCGAGAAAGACTGGGCGGTCGTCGCACGCGAACAAGGCCGAGCGAGCGGACTGGAGAAGTAAGGCGTGAAGGTTGGCTTTATCGGCCTGGGACGCATGGGCAAGGGCATGGCCCATCGCGTGATGAGCGGCGGACATGAGCTTGCCGTATACGACGTCATCGCCGAAGCCACCAGGGAGTTCGCCGCGGCCGGAGCCCAGATCGCATCGTCCGTCGCGGATCTCTGCCGTGATCGCGACGTCGTCATAACGATGCTCGCGGAAGACGCTCACGTCCATGACGTCGCATTCGGCCCGAACGGCATGGTCGCATCGCTTCCCTCCGGTGCCATCCACATGGCTTCCGGCACCTACGGCATTGGAACCATCCGCGCGCTCGAGGCTGCTCACGCGAAAGCGAAACAAACGCTGATCGCGGTCCCGGTTCTAGGCCGGCCCGATCTCGCCGCAGCCGGACAAATCGGTCTAGTCCCGGCGGGTCCCGAAGACGCACTCCGGAAATGTGAACCGTTGTTCCAGGTAATGGGCAGACGCATTTTCCACGCGGGCGCGAAACCGGAATCCGCCAGCGCCATCAAACTCGCAAACAATGCAGTGCTCGGTTGCGCGATCACGGCCATGGGTGAAGCTTTCGCTCTGGTCCGAAAATATGGCGTCGAATCGAACGTTCTTTACGACGTGATGACCGAAGGCTTGTTCGCGGGTGCTCCCGCATATGTCGGCTACGGGAAGACCATTGTCGATGGGGCCTATGACCGCGTGGGCTCACCCATATGGATCGGCATCAAGGACGCCACTCTCATCGCGGCTGCAGCCAACATCGCCCGAGTACCGATGCCCAGCCACGACGTCTATATCCAACGCCTGCTCGGCGCCATCGCCCACGGCGACGGCGACATGGATCAGGCGGTGCTCGGCCGCGAAGCGGCACGGGCGAGTGGACTAGAAAAATGACTTCATCCCGTCCAATTTCGAACTTCGAATTTCGAACTGTAGGGGCGGTCTATGACCGCCCGCGATATAGCAACTTGCAAGATCGTGGGCGGTCACAGACCGCCCCTACAGTTGCACCATTCGAAGTTCGAAATTGGACTAATAGTTAGGAGTAACAAACATGTTGAACATTGGCATTGCTGGTCTGGGTTGGTGGGGAAAAACCCTCGTCGAATCGATGCAAGGAAGCGAGCACGGCCGCATGGTTGCAGGCGCGGATCCCATGGCTACGCCGGAATTGAAGGACTTCGCCGCGCTCCACAAATTCAAGCTCGTATCGGACGTTGAAGACTTGCTGGCCGACCCGAACGTTCACGGCGTCATCCTGGCAACGCCGCACTCCATGCATCATTCACACGTCGTGAACGCCGCCAAAGCGAAGAAGCACATCTTCGCCGAGAAGCCCTTCGCGCTTAAGAAAAAGGATGCTGTAGAAATGGTCGACGCTGCGAAGAAAGCCGGCGTGACGATCGCTCTGGATTACAACCGGCGGTACCATCCGGAGATGCGCAAGCTGAAAGAGCGCATCGACACGGGTGGCCTCGGTACGATCCTGCATGTCGAATCGACGATGACTTTCCCCAACGCGCTCTATCTGAAACCCGGCGCATGGCGCGCGGACCGCAATGAAACTCCGTGCGGTGGTTTGACGCCACTGGGCCTGCATGCGATCGACGGCATGATCGATTATTTCGGCGAGGTCGACACTGTTTACTGCATCAGCTTCCGCCGTGTAGTCGAAGTGGATTCGGACGATACGACATCCATGATCTTCAAGTTCAAAAAAGGAATGTCCGGATACCTTGGCACGTTCACCGCGACCGGGCCTGCATTCAGCTTCCAGGTTTTCGGCTCGAAAGGTTTTGTCCGGCTCGATGGATTGACTCACGTGGCAGGCGCATCTTCGGAAGAACGCCGCACGAGGCTTTTCGCAGGCTGCAAATTCGTGCCCATCAAAGGAGACGCCGAAACATGGACGACGCCCCCTTTCGATTGTCCGCGAGCGGCGATCGAAGGCTGGGCAAAGGCAGCTCAGGGTGCAGAGCCTTACCTCATTCCAACAGACCAGATGATTCACGGAGCTGCAGTGACCGAAGCGATCGTGAGATCGGCCGAAAAAGGCGGCAGCGTCGAAAAGGTCGTATAGTTTTATTTGATGATTAATGCAGCAATCGTCGGCCTCGGTTGGTGGGGCAAGACGCTGGTCGAATCCGTTCAAGGTGCGAGCGACGTCATTCAATTCAAATCCGGCGTCGTTCGTACAATTTCTCCTGAATTGAAGGCGTTTGGTGAGCTTCACAAACTGAAGCTCGTCGGGCGCGTCGATGACGTCCTCAGCGATCCGAAAATCGACGCGATCGTTCTCGCCACTCCTCATTCTCTTCATTCGCATCAGGTCATAGCTGCCGCAACCGCGGGCAAACACGTCTTCTGCGAAAAGCCCTTCGCGCTTCACAAAAGCGAAGCCGCGGCGGCAGTGGCTGCTGTCCGCGCAGCCAGGGTGACACTTGGCCTTGGGTATAACCGAAGACTGCATCCGGAAATGACAAAGCTGCGCGAGCGCATCCGCTCAGGTGGACTCGGGACGATCATGCACGTCGAAGCCACGATGACGTTTCCGAATGCCTTGCTGCTGAAGGAGGAACAATGGCGCGCAAACCGGGAAGAAACACCGGTCGGGGGACTGACGCCCATGGGTGTTCATGCGATCGACGGAATGATCGACCTCTGTGGTGAGATCGATTCCGTCTACTGCCTGAGTTTCCGTCGGGTGATCGAAGTCGATGCCGACGACACATCATCGATGATCTTCCACATGAAGGCCGGCATGTCAGGTTATCTCGGCACGATGACGGCGACAGGCCCGGGCTTCAGCTTCCAGGTGTTCGGGTCGAAAGGCTTCGTGCGGCTCGAAGGCATGACCCATGTGGCCGGCGCGTCATCCGAAGAAAGACGAATGCAGCTGTTCGGCACCTGCAAATTCCAACCCATCAAAGGAGAGCCCGAAATCTGGGAAGGCGAACGCTTCGATGTGGTGCGCGCCGTCCTGGAAGCTTTCGGTACAGCCACAGCCGGCGGCGCTCCATTCCCCATCACCCTCGAGGAAATGATTCACGGCGCGGCCGTGACCGAGGCCGTCATCCGCTCGGCGGCATCCGGCCGGGTAGAAAAAATCTAATCCGCGTAATCCGCGCAATTCGCGGCTGGTCCCCTTGTTGGAGTATATTTGCGAACGCTGGAGGCATCAGATGAAGAGGTTTTTAATCGCACTTACAGTTCTCATTGCATTGAGCGCGCCGGTGTTCGCGCATCATGGGTCGCGCATATCTTACGACCTGACCAAGACCGTTACACTCACAGGAACGGTGACGGAATTTCAGTGGCAGAATCCGCATGTCTACATCAAATTTGACGTCGCGGATAAAGACGGAAAAGTCACCAACTGGGGCGCAGAAACGTATTCGCCGGTAGTGATGACCCGCGATGGCTGGGGCCGCCGCACGCTCAAGACCGGCGATAAGGTCACGATCACCCTATGGCCATCGAAGATCGGAACGCCCCTGGGCTTCCTTGCGAAAGTCGTGCATCCCGACGGTCACGTCACCGATCTGTCCGGCGGCCCCGGTCCGGAATAGATCGGAAAGGAGTCGGAACATGCTTTTTCGATTGATCGTTCTCGCGACGGCTATGCTGACCGTGTCCACCATCTCCCATGCGCAGGCCGGCCAACCGGCGACGCCCGAGGGACAAAGAAGAGCGGCGCCGTCTCCCACAGCCAACGCCCCGTTTGACCCGCACGATCTGACCGGAATATGGCGGTTCGGTGGCACCTTCTTCAGCAACAACAACACTCCACCGATGACGCCCGCCGGGAAGGCGAAGTACGACGCAAACATTCCAGGCTTAGGCGGTGCGGAAGGAAGAAACAAGCCACTCGGTAACGACCCGATGATGTTCTGCGACCCGCTGGGTTTCCCGCGCGTGTTGTCTTTCGGCGCTTACCCGATGGAGATGGTTCAACTGCCTGGCCGCATCATCCAGTTCTTCGATTTCTTCTACACGCATCGCACGATCTGGATGGACGGCCGAAAGCTTCCTGAAGATCCGGAACCGACGTGGTACGGCTACTCGATCGGCCGCTGGGAAGGAAACACTCTGGTTGTCGAGAGCAACGGTTTCAACGGCAGGGCCTGGTTTGCGAATGGCGGCTATCCTTACAGCGAAGACGCGAAGCTGGAGGAACGTTATACGCGCGTCAATCACGACACGATCAACATCAGCATGACGCTCACCGACCCTGCCACGTATACGAAACCCTGGGTGAGCGGACCCGCGACACTGCGATGGAGTCCGAAGGAAGTCATGCGTGAGGACGTATGCTCGCCATCGGATGAGAAAAAATATCTGGACGAAATCCGTGAACCAGCAGGCCGCAAGCCCGGGCAATAAGTTCACGCGCCTGACCCTTGTTGCCGTGGCGAGTGCACTTATCTGCCTGTTCGGCACATCGACGGCAAACGCTCAAATGGCGGAGGAAGTTTTCAAAAACGTTCAGGTGCTCAAGGGTATTCCGGTCGATCAGTTCATGGACACGATGGGATTCTTTTCCGCCTCGCTGGCCTTGAATTGCACCAGTTGCCACGGCGTGGAAAGTGCCAGTGACGCGGCAAGGTTCGCCGACGATCCTCCTCTGAAAAAAACTGCGCGAAGGATGATTCTCATGGTGAGAGCCATCAACAAGGACAACTTCGGAGGAGCAGGCATGGTTACCTGCTACTCCTGTCATCGAGGCGGCGATCGTCCGAAGATCACTCCAAGTCTCGCAGATCAGTACGGCATTCCCCCTGAACCGGATCCCAATGAGTTCGAGGTTCCTGCTCAAACTGCCGGAGCGCCTTCGGCAGATCAGGTTTTTGAAAAATACATGCAGGCGCTCGGAGGTCTTCAACAACTCGCGAAGGTGAGCAGCTTTGCAGGCAAGGGAACTTACGAAGGCTACGACACGGATCGTGAGAAGTTTCCGGTGGAAGTTTTCGCCAAAGCCCCGGATCAACGCGCGACTATCGTTCATATCCGTGGCGGAGACAAGATTTCAACTTATGATGGCCGCGCCGGTTGGATCCTCGAGCCGGACACGCCGGCCCCGCTGATATCACTGACGGCAGGCGATCTGGAAGGCGCCAGAATCGATGCGCTCCTGTTTTTCCCCGCGCAGGTCAGGCAGACCCGGAGTCAATGGCGCGTCGGCGCGACGATGATCGACGATGCCGACGTCCAGGTCCTCGAGGGAACAGACGCAGGAAAGACTCCTATCAAGCTGTACTTCGATAAGAATTCGGGATTGCTTGTTCGCATGGTCCGCTACACGAGCACTGTCGTCGGACCAATTCCCACGCAGGTGGATTACAGCGACTATCGCCCTGTGTCCGGTGTGAAGATGCCATTCAAGTGGACCACCACATGGGTGAGTGGACAGTCCACGACCGAACTGAACGAAATCCAGGCCAACGTTTCAATTGAAGCGACAAGGTTCGCCAAACCCGCAACGGCAAACGTTCCGGCAAAAAAATGAATGACTTTTTTGGAGGAGGTACGGTGACTGCTAAATCATTAACGTATTCTATTTTGATCGCCGCTTTGTTTTTGAGCGCCGGTGTGTTGTTCGCACACCATGGCACTGGCATTTCTTACGACCTGGAACACAAACCTGTCGTGCTGAAAGGCGTGATAACTGAATTCCGGTGGAAGAATCCTCACGTTTCGGTGTTCATGGACGTGAAGGGTCCGGACGGAAAAGTCCAGAACTGGTCGCTCGAAGGCAACAGCATCGCGAATTACGCGCGAATGGGGTTCAACCGAAACACACTAAAGGCCGGGCAGGAAGTTACCGCGCTCGTCTATGTTTCAAAGGTCCCGAACAATCCCGCAGGCGTGATTGCGAAATTTACGACCGCCGATGGCAAAGAAGTATTGCGCTTCCAGCGTGACGAACCGGGCGGCAGAGGAGTCGATTAATGCGATACGTATCCAAAACTCTAATCATTCTGGTGACGCTGGTTTTCGTCACCGCATCGCTCATACTCGCCCAGGCTGGGGGCGGACAAAGGGGCGGCAGAGGGAACGCAGCGGCGGCGCCCGATACCCGTCCGTTCGATGCGCATGATCTGACGGGCTACTGGTTTCGCGACCAGGGCTTCCGCGGCATCCGTGGATTGAAAGTGTCTGACGTGCCGGAGATGACCGAGCTTGGAAAGAAAATGTTCGAGGCGAACATTCCCGTTCGCGGCCGCAACAAAGGTGAGCCTCTGAATGGCGACCATCCGGGTTTCGTCCGGGCGGTTATTCCCGCACTCTCCAACGATCCGATCATGAAATGCGATCCACAGGGAATTCCGCGGCTCATCCTCGACAACGAACCGACCGAGTGGTTCATGGCGCCCGGCAGATTGATCCAGTTTTTTCAGTGGGGACACATTCCGCGCGAAATCTGGCTCGACGGCCGTCAACTGCCTTCGGGAGAAAACCTCGACAACCTGGGAGATTCCTGGTTCGGCATGTCTGTCGGCAAATGGGAGGGTGACACGCTGGTTGTGAACACAGTCGGTCAGCGCGACAAAACTTGGCTCGACATCCACGGCTTCCCGCACAGCTTCAACATGCGTCTGGAAGAACGCTACAAGCGTGTCAGCTACGACAGAATCCAGTGGACATTTACGATCTACGATCCAGAGATCTACAAGACACCGTGGGAATCCGACGTGAAAGGTTTTCGCCGAATGAAAGACGAAGAAGTCACATTCTACGGCTGGAAGGGTTTTTCGGGATTCCTCGAAGGATATTGCGCAGAAACTGAAGAACAGGAATTCAACGACAGAGTTCGCGATCCCGCGGGCCTGGGTCACAAATAGTACGTCGTGAATTGATGGGGAGGAAAATTGTTATGCGTCGATTAATTGGTATGCTCGTGCTGTCGTTGCTGACGTGCACGGGCGTTTTCGCTCAGGCCACGGCCGAGATCAGCGGAACAGTCAAAGACCAGACGGGCGCCGTATTGCCTGGCGCAGAAATCAAAGCCACTCAAACCGACACGGGCATCGAGCGCACCACGATTTCGAATGAAACCGGATCGTACGTGCTGCCGAACCTCGCGCTCGGACCTTATCGCGTGGAAGTCTCGCTGCCGGGATTCCGCACGTTCGTTCAAACCGGCGTCGTGCTTCAGGTCAACAGCCGGCCGGAAGTGAACGCAGTCCTCGAAGTCGGACAGGTTTCCGAACAAGTCGAGGTTCAGGCAAATGCCGCAATGGTGGAAACACGAAGCGTTGGTGTCGGCCAGGTCATGGAGAATGCGCGAATTCTCGAACTGCCGTTGAACGGCAGGCAGGCGGCTGAACTGATCACGCTTTCAGGCGCAGCCGTTCAGACTACGACGACGGGTAATCGCAGCTTCGCGGGAACGCCTGTCATCTCCGCCGCCGGCGGCATGGGATACGGAGCTGCGTACAGCCTCGATGGCATTTTCCACATGGATCCATACGACGGGCAGAGTCAGCCTCTTCCCTTCCCGGACGCGCTTCAGGAATTCAAAGTGGAAAGCAGCGGTCTGTCTGCACAGAACGGACGAGCCTCTTCTGTCAATGCCGTCACGAAGTCCGGCACGAACTCCTTTCACGGTGATCTTTTCGAATTCGTTCGGAACGATCTCTTCAATGCCACGAACTATTTTGCGGCGGTGGATCCGGTGACCGGCCAGAAGGTGCACAACACGTTAAAGCGTAACCAATTCGGTGGAACGATCGGCGGTGCAATCGTCAAGAACAGACTGTTCTTTTTCGGGGGCTATCAGGGAACCACGATTCGTCAGGACCCGGCGAACCTGAAGCAATATGTACCGACTGCTGCAATGCTCGCCGGCGACTGGACAGCGTTCGCTTCACCGGCGTGTAACGCCGGACGGCAGCTCAATTTGGGTGCGCCTTTCGTGGGGAATCGTGTCGATCCTTCGCTGTTCAGCCGCGCGGCATTGAACATTGCGGCGAAACTGCCGAAGACTTCCGATCCTTGTGGCCTGATCACCTTCGGCCAGATCACGAAAGAGAACGATGGCCAGTACATCGGCAAAGTGGATTTCCAGCGGAACGCGAAGGACTCGATGTTCGGCCGTTACGTCGCGACCAAGGCGAATACCAAACACCCATACGATATCGATGCCAGCAACATCCTGAACACGTCCGGCAAGGGCTTCGACAACATCGCTCAGGCCTATACGTTCGGCGACACCTATTTGATCGGATCGAATATCGTTAATGCGTATCGGCTGTCGGTGAGCCGCGTGAACGTTCAACGAACTGCGGCGTCGTTCTTCGCGCCGCGTGATGTTGGCATCAACGTCTACAACTACGTTCCGAATTACATGACGCTGGGCGTCACCGGCGGATTCAACATTGGTGGCGGAACCTCGACGCCATCCACTTTCAGAACCACGTTCTATCAAACTGCGGACGACGTGAGCCTGATCCGCGGTACACATCAATTGGGCTTTGGCGGACGTCTCGCTACGGGCAGATCGAATACGAACGCACCCCAGGACAACAGCTTCTCGTTCAATGGTCAGGCACTCGGATCCGGGCTCGCCGATTACATGCTCGGCCGGCCCAGCGGCTTTACCCAGCGGGACACCAACGTTCTCTACGTTCGGCAGTGGTACACCGCGCTCTATGCGCAGGACACTTGGAAGGCCACACCGAAAGTGACTCTGAATTACGGCGTTCGCTGGCAGCCGTTCCTGAAACAGGAAATCACGAACGGCAACGGCGTGTACAACTTCGACTACACCCGATTCACGCAAGGTATCAAGAGCACCGTATTCAAGAATGCGCCGGCCGGGTTTTATTATCCCGGCGACCCCGGATTTCCGTCAGGCAAATCGGGCTTCAACTCGCGGCTGGCGGAATTCAGTCCTCGGCTTGGTCTTGCGTGGGATGTCCGGGGTGATGGCCGCACATCGGTTCGTGCGTCGTACGGCATGAGCTACGAAGATCTGCCGATGCAGTGGCGCATCTTCCCGATCCAGTCGCCTCCATGGGGCAATGTTATTTCTCTGACGAGCCCCGCCGGCGGTCTCGAAAATCCATGGGCAACCTATCCCGGTGGAAATCCATTCCCGACGAAGTTCGGCGCCGATGTTCCTTTCGTTGCATTCGGCGATTTCCAGAGTCTCGACTACAACATCAAACCCATCACCGTGTCGTCGTGGAACTTGAGCGTTCAGCGGCAGGTCGCGTCCGACTGGCTGGCATCCGCCAGTTACCTCGGTACCCAGACGCTGCACGTATGGACGGAAGCCGCGGCGAATCCGGCGATCTACATTCCCGGCAATTGCCAGGCAGGACAGTTCGGACTCACCACGGCTGGAGCCTGCTCTACGACGACGAACACGAATTTCCGCCGTCGCCTCTACATCGAGAACCCATCGGTGGGACAGTTCATCGGAAACCTGGGCCAGTACGATAACGGCGGTACCCAGATCTATCACGGGATGCTGCTGTCATTGCAGCGTCGCGCCGTGCGAGGCGTGATCGTCAGCGGAAACTACACGTGGTCGCACTGTATCGGTGATGAACAGCGGAACAACGAGGGCCAGGGATTCGGACCGACCGAAACTTATATCGATCCGTTGAACCGGCGCAGCAATCGTGGAAACTGCACCGCCGATCGCCGACAGATCTTTAACATGACAGCGGTGGGAGAAACACCGTCATTTTCCGGCAGGACATTACACATGCTGGCAAGCGGCTGGAGATTGTCGGGAATTTTCCGGAAATCGACGGGCGCGTATTTGAACATCACTGGCGGCATCGATCGAGCGCTGACGGGCATTGCCAGCCAGCGGCCAGTGCAGGTGCTCGAGAATCCGTACGGCAACAAGTCGCTGAACAATTTCCTTAACCCGGCGGCGTTCCAGCAGCCGGCGCTGGGAACTTACGGCAACGTCGGATACAGGAGCATTGAGGGTCCGGGATCGTGGAGTCTCGACACCGCCATCTCTCGTGTATTCAAAGTAAGGGAAAGCCAGACTCTCGAATTCAGGGCCGAGGCGTACAACCTGACAAACAGCCTTCGTAAAGGTGCGCCGACCACAGCGCTGAACAACGGAACGTTCGGGCAGATCAACACGGCGTTGGATCCGCGGATCCTGCAGTTTGCCCTGAAATACGTCTTTTAAATGTAGGCGCGGGCTTTACGCCCGCGTTCCAAAACCAAAACAGTTTTGTTCGCGGTATTTGAACGCGGGCGTAAAATCCGCGCCTACGAATCAAGTATCCCCACGTCCGCGAGTTTTTCGAAAACCGAAACAACCGCGGAGTTGTCGAGTTCACCCGATCCCGCATCGATCATTTGCTGGAACAGCTTCGTGTCGATCTCGGCCGACGGAATCGGGATGCCGTATTCACGCGCGGTCTCCTGGATGATGCGCATATCCTTCAGCTGCATCTTCGCCTTGAAACCTGGATTGCGATTGCCGTCGAACAACCGCGGCGGCTTGACATCGAGTGTCCAGCACTGCGCTGCGCCGGCCTTGATCGCATCGACCACTTTGCGCGGGTCGACACCCGACTTCTTCGAGAAGACGAGCAGCTCACCCATGGCCACCATCTGCGCCGCGACCATGATCTGATTTGCCGCCTTTGCCACCTGGCCAGCGCCGGCTTCACCCACGTGCGTGATCGTCTTGCCCATCGCCTGGAAAACCGGCATGACCTTATTCAGCGCGGAAGCGTCGCCGCCAACCATGATTGTCAGCGTTCCATTGCGTGCGCCGATGTCGCCGCCGGATACCGGCGCATCGAGCGCGAGAGCGCCTTTCTTTTTCAATTCGACGGCGATAGCACGGGCCGCGGCCGGTTTGATTGTGGAGTTGTCCACGTAAATGAGTCCGTCACGCGCGCCATGAATGATGCCATTGTCGCCGAGCACGACTTTTTCTACGTCCGGCGTGTCCGGCAGGTTCGTGAAGATCACATCGACCTGCGCCGCGATCTCTGCCGGCGATCCGCCGGCTTTCGCTCCTTCGGCGACGAGCTCGTCGACGGATGCGCGCGATCGATTGTTAACGACGATGGGAAATCCCGCCTTCATGATGTTGCGCGCGATCGATTTGCCCATGATCCCGAGTCCGATGTATCCGATTTTCAGCATAATTCGTGAGATTATATCGCCCGTGCGACTGGAATACGGAACAAACGGTCTTGATGTGGAACTGCCCCCGGATCGGACGACGATTATTGAACCGATCTTTATCGCAGAGAGTCCCGACCCGGTCGGCACTCTCGTCAAGGCAGTCCGGGCGCCGATTGGGCGGCCGCCGTTACGCGAGCTTTTTCGTGCCGGACAGAAGGTCGGCGTTTCCGTTTGCGATATCACCCGAGCGCAGCCTCGCCAGGTGATGATTGAGGCGCTGCTCTCGGAGATGCCGGGCGTGCGTCTTGACGACGTCACGATCTTCATCGCGACGGGCACTCATCGCGCAAACACGTCCGCCGAAATCGAACGCATGCTGGGAAGCGAAATCGGCCGGAGTTGTCGAATCGTTTGTCACAACTCACGCGATGCCGCTTCGCTCGTTGAAGTCGGCAAGACTTCGTCAGGCGCCCCAGTCTGGTTGAACCGGGAATGGCTGAAAACCGAATTCAAGATCACCACCGGTTTCGTCGAACCACATTTCTTCGCCGGATTCAGCGGCGGCCCGAAGATGGTAGCGCCGGGTTTGGCAGGACTCGAAACCGTTCTGCATCTGCACGACGCGGGGCGCATCGGCCACGCGAATGCGACATGGGGCGTGATCGAGGGCAATCCGATACACGACGATGTTCGAGAGATCGCGCGCATGACGGGTGTGGACTTTGCTCTCGATGTGACTCTCAACCGCGATCAGCAAATCACGGCAGCATTTGCCGGAGACATCCTGCAGGAACATGCGGCGGCTTGCGCCGCGGCGCGCAAGACGGCGATGCGGCCCGTGGACAAAGCATTCGATGTGGTGGTCACGACGAATTCGGGATATCCGCTGGATCAAAATCTCTACCAGGCCGTGAAAGGTATGTCGGCCGCGGCGAAGATCGTGAAGCCGGGCGGAACGATCATCTGTGCGGCGGAATGCCGCGACGGGATTCCGAATCACGGGGCATATGGCGAGATTCTGGCCTCGAGGCCATCGCCACGGGAGCTGCTTGCCATGATCACCGCGCCGGGCTATTCACGGCCGGACCAGTGGCAGGTTCAGATCCAGGCGCAGATTCAACTGAAAGCACGACTGATGTTGAAGTCGGATTACCTGACCGATGATCAGGTCCGCCGCGCGCATCTCGAACCGGTACACGATATTGCGGCCGCGGTGGCGGACGGTCTTCGAGCAGCCGGACCGAATTCGACGCTCTGCGTCCTGCCTCAGGGACCGCAGACAATTCCCTTCCTCTCAACAATCTGAGGTTTGCAATCGCCGACCGCCAATTTGGAAGAGAGATTTGCACCAGCGAAAATCGATTTTGAAAATCCATGATCGCTAGTGCAGATTTTTCTTACAAACTGGCGCTCGGCGATTGCAGATTTCATGTTTTCTGGATATCGTTCGGCCCCATGCAACCTATAGGTAAGGAGAAATCATGGTTCGTACCTTCGCAAAATCAATAATGAGGATCGGTATTCCACTCCTGGCATTCATCTTTATATCAGGCCCATCGAAAGTCTTCGCGCAGAGCGACGAGATGTACGACAAGGCTTTTCCCTACATCGGACATTGGGATCCGGAGATTGACAATCCGAACGGCCAGGACAGAGGCAATTGCGGCGGACGCCTGGGCGACTACGGCGAGAAGCTGCTGAATTGCGAGATGCCCGGCGATCAATTGCCGCTCAACAAGCGCGGCGCCGCCTGGCTGAAGTTTGTGGATCATCGCCAGGCGCCTTCTTTGGCGGAGTGTGCGCAGGTGTCGATTCCTCCACTTTTGAGTGGCGGCGTTTATATTTCGGGATTTCCCGATCGATTGCTGCTTCAACACTTCGGTTCTGCGGGTTCGCCTTTGGTCGAGCGCACCGTTTGGATGCAGGGACATGCTCCGAGGCCGAAACCGGGAGAACTTTTTCAGCACGGCTATTCCGTCGGTCGTTGGGACGGAAATGACATCGTCGTCGAAAGCACGAATTTCACATTCGATCCCGACGGCATCGACGATCACATGCATATGGCGTCGTCGGTTCGGAAGAAGGTAACCGAGCGTTATCAACTCATCGATGACACCAACCTCAGGTTGATCATCACACTCGAAGATCCGACGTTTTTGACCCGGCCGTTTACTTACGCGTTCTTCATGGCCAAGAAGCCCGGCGGACCACCGCCCTCCTATCGCGAGTGCGATCCCGAAGTTTCGAGGAACGAAGTCTATGACGCGTATCCCGGCGACAAATATGGGCCGGATACGGAGCCAGGCGAAAAGTAAATCGCGCCGCGGGGGAGAGTGAGAACCGTATTCCCCTCCTGAGACAGGAGGGGTGGCTGCGCATCAAGAAAATATCGCGAAGCCACCTTTGAAAGCGCAGACGGGGTGGTCAGTCCAGAATGACCACCCCGTCCCTACTTCGGGCGGTCATAGACCGCCCCTACAGTTTTGGGGAACGCAACTGTAGGGGCGCTCTATGAGCGCCCGCGATGAGACGGCATCTTCAGAAAGGAATTGGAACAAGCATGCTGGCCGCGTTCTGCTCCGATATGGATGCGCAGAAGCGATGGCCTACTGGAGACAGATAAGATTGCCAACGGTCGGCCCGCGCTTGCCGAGGCAGACGTTCTCCCCGTCCGCAACTGGTTCATGTGACGTGACGCTTCACGGTAACGGCTAAACGCCGGAATCCTAAGGCAAAAAGGTGTTTGCGCGCATGTAGTCGGGCGAAGAATTTTGGGACGGTACCGGCAAACCGTGATAGCATCCGCCCTTCGCGATACCCCAACCAAAAAAGACTACGGAGAGAAATAGTATGTCTTCAACCACTCAAGTAAAGACTGGGGCGGCCGCCGAACGATCCGGTGCCCGAACGGTTGCACTAGCCATGTTTGGCTTGCTGCTTGTCGCTTACACGTTGATGTCGGCAGATCGCTACCTTATCAATATGCTCGGCCCTGATATACGTGCGGCCCTGAGTCTCACGTTGCCACAGATGGGTGCGCTCGCCACGATGTTTACCCTCGGTATTGCGCTCGCGGGATTACCCGGCGGCGCACTGATTGCGCGAACTTCAAGAAGGACCGTTCTACTCCTGGGTATCGGGCTGTTCTCCGTTGCAACCTTGCTCTTCACACAAGCCACCGGTTTCGTCAGCATGTTCGTGTTTATCGTCATGCAAGGTGCAGGGATGTCTTTCCTGGCAACCAGCATGTTCGCACTGTCGGCCAGCTATTTCTCCAAGACCCGAGTAGCGGCTGTGGGTATTGTCAACGTTTGTTTTGGACTTGGTTCTTTCCTGGGACCATGGGCTGTCGGCAATATACGATCCAGCACGGGGAGTTGGCAGATGCCGATGGTGGTCTTCGGCCTTACTGGTATTGCCCTTGCGATCCTCGTTGCACTTGTCGTGCGTTCATGGTTTACCGAGACCAAGGGAGCTGCCCACCATAGCGAATCCACCGGTGGCGCGGACTCTCTCATGAACCACAACACGATACTTTTTTCCGTTATGAGCGCCCTGTACGGGTTAACGGTTTATGGATTCCTTGGCCTCTATCCAACCTTCTTGAGGGACGTCATGAAATTAACGCCTGCGGAAGTGGGTGGAATCATGCCGTTCTTCGGCCTTGGTTCGCTGCTCGCCTACTTTGCAGGCCAGTTAGGTGATCGTTTTCCCACGAAAGTCGTTATCAGTACCTCCTCGCTCGTGCTCGCGGTGCTGGGCTTTTTTCTTTATCTGCCAGGCCTGAGCATCGGGATGTATAGACTTATGGCGCTCGGTGTCGGTACGTTCGGGGCGGCAATCGTCTATACCAATCTCGCCGGCGGTCACATCAAGTCACTTCGCCGCAGCCTTGCAAGTAAAGGTTCGAGCATGTTCGTCTCGAGTATCTACGCAGGTGGAGCGCTGGGCGGGCTCATGATGGGCTCGTTAGTTGCGAACTGGGGCTGGGGGGTTGCCGGCCAAATCCAGATTTCGCTGCTCTCTCTGATTACTGCGATTCTCGTTTTCGGGCTGCGACCGAGCGAGTTCTCGAAGTAGATCAACTCAGAAGCAGGCGCGGGCATGAAGCCCGCGGCTACGACTCATCCGCAATGGGGTTGCGCAAAATGCCAACCCCTTCGATCTCAACTTCACACACATCGCCGTTCTTCATCCACAACGGCGGCTTGCGCGCAAAGCCCACGCCGGCAGGCGTTCCCGACACAATGACGTCGCCGACTTCCAGCGTCATTGCCTCGCTGATGATCGTGACGAGCGAAACCACATCGAAGAGCATGTCGGCCGTCGTCGCATCCTGCACTACCTGACCGTTGAGTCTCGTCCGGAGGCGGAGTCCACTCGCACCCGGCGAGACATCGTCGGCCGTCACGAAGCTCGGTCCAAACGCGCCCGTCGCATCGAAGTTTTTCCCGACGGTCCACTGCGGTGATTTGAACTGGTAGTCGCGAACGGACGCGTCGTTGAAGATCGAGTAACCGGCAACATGATCCAGCGCTCGTTCCGAGGGGATATGCCGCCCTCGCTTGCCGATGATGACAGCGAGTTCTCCCTCATAATCCAGCTGCTCCGAGGCGCGCGGACGAATGATTGGCGCGCCATGACCGATAAGGGTCGAGTTGAATCGCGAGAAAAGCGTGGGATATTTCGGCTGTTCGTACGGGCTTTCCTTTGTGTGATCGGCGTAGTTCAGGCCGACGCAGACGATTTTTTGCGGATTCGACAGCGGCGGGAGGAACCGGATCCGTTCGCGGTCCAGCGGTTTTCCCGCTGCCAGAACCCGGGCAGCGCCGGCCAGCGACTCCCTTCCCTGGCGCAGGAGATCCATCAACTCGCCCGGAAATTCCGAGTCCTGCTTGAAAAATCCGCGCAGTTCCCCGGCGTCGGTCTCGATAGACAGGCCGGTCCGGCCTTCAACGGCAAATACAACAAATCGCATGGGTCAAGAGTGTACCTTAGCTATGCTATCCGCTGATAAGACGTGATAGCATGCGCCTTCGTTTAAAACCCAACGATGGAAAAGACACACGGCAATTATTTGAAAAATATTTACCTGAGGTTCGCACGATGGAAAAACCGAAGAAGCAATCTGTTGATCGGCGAAATTTCCTGAAAGGCGCTGCGGCTGGAGCAGCCGCATTCGTAGCTCAACCAGCAGCAGCGGCAGCTGGCCCTGTCGCAAAACCTGAACCGGCGCCCGCACCAGTACAGGCGACTGCAGAAGCCGAAGGCAAGCCGGGCTCGGATTTCATGGTTGATGTCATCAAGTCACTGGGCATCGACGTTCTTTTCGCGATGCCGGGCGGCAGTTTCGGCGATCTGCATGAGTCGGTAATCAACTACGGTAACAATGAAAAGCCGGAGTTCTACACGTGCATGCACGAAGAAACTTCGGCTGCCATGGCATGCGGCTACGCAAAGATCGAACATAAGCCAGCATTGATCTGTGCTCATGGAACGGTCGGACTGCAGCACGCCACGATGAACATCTACGAAGCGTGGTGCGATCGCGTTCCTCTCCTGGCGATTTTAGGCAACTCATCCGATGCGGCGCGCCGCGGTGGTGATGTGGGATGGGTTCACAGTGTCCAGGACACCTGCGCGATCGTACGCGATTACACGAAGTGGGACGACTCGCCGATGTCGCTGCAGCATTTCGCAGAGTCGATGGTTCGCGCGTACAAAATCGCGATGACTCCACAATACGGCCCGGTTGCATTGGTCGCCGAGCAGGAACTGCAAGGCAGCCCCGTTCCGCGCCAGGCGCCGCGAATTCCGAAGCTCAGCATGGCCTCTCCACCGGCGGGCGATGCAGCAACCGTGGCCGAAGCAGCGAAGATGCTTGTTGCCGCGGAAAACCCATGCATCGTTGCAAGCCGCGCCGTGCATACAGACCAGGGAATGAAGCTGCTGGTCGAGCTTGCGGAGACATTGCAATGCTCCGTCGTCGATCAGCATCGGCGAATGAATTTCCCGACGCATCATCCGTTGAACCAGACACTGCGTGCGAATCCCGCGGGCAAGCCGGTATCGGGCCTGCCGATCAACGAAGCAGACGTGATTCTGGCGCTTGAGAGCGGCGATCTTTTCACGACCGTGCGCGGCGCGCGTAACAAACCGAATCCGGCAAAGCTCATCAACATCAGCGCGGGCGACCTGGTGATCAAGAGCAACTACCAGGACTTCATGCGGTACACCGAAACGGACATCACGATGGCCGCAGATCCCGAAGCAACATTGCCGACGTTGATCGAAGCATGCAAGAAGCTGATTACTGCTGATCGACGCCGAGCTCTGGATGCTCGCGGCATGAAACTCGCAGACCAACAGCGACAGGCGCGCGAGCGCCACAAGGCGGACGCCGCATACGGGTGGGATGCAAGCCCGATCAGCACGGCGCGCCTCGCGGCCGAAGTGTGGTCGCAGATCAAGAATGAAGACTGGTCGTATGTAACCGAAGCGTTCTGGATCCGGGAGTGGCCGCATCGCCTCTGGAAGATGGATAAACACTACCAGTACATCGGCGGTTCCGGCGCGGAAGCGGTCGGATTCACAGCCGGCGGCGCGCTCGGCGCCGCGGTCGCGAACAAGAAGTACGGACGCCTGACGATCGCCATCCAGCCCGATGGCGACTTGATGGTCGCGCCCGGAGTGCTGTGGACTGCGGCGCATCACAAGATTCCAATCCTGTACATCATGCACAACAACCGCGCGTACCATCAGGAAGTCATGGGAATCCAGGGCGTGGCGAATCGCCGTCAGCGTGGCGTGGATAGAATCCACATCGGCACGAAAATCGACAACCCGAATATCGACTACGCGAAGCTCGCGCAGGGTCTCGGCGTCGAGGCCGAAGGCCCGATCACCGATCCGAAGGACCTTGCGGCGGCGATCCAGCGTGGTGTTCAGGCGGTGAAGAGTGGAAGGCCGTATCTGATCGATGCAGTGACGCAGCCGAGGTGACCATGAAGAAAACGCTGCTCGTACTTATTCTGCTTTTCAGTGTGACGGTCTGGGCGCAACAGCCTTCGGGTGGCGATGCCGTCAAAGGTAAGGCCACCTTTCTCCGCGTCGGCTGCTACGAATGTCACGGCACGGCGGGCCAGGGCGGAACCGGTCCGCACATCGGACCGAATCCACGGCCGGTGGAAAGCCTGATCACCTTCCTGCGAAAGCCAACAGGCATGCCGGCGTACTCTCCGAAAGTTTTGTCGGATGCAGACATTGCGGACATTCGCGCATATCTTGCCAGCGTGCCGGCGCCGCCGGCTGTGGCCAGCATTCCATTATTGAACCAATAAAGAACGCGGGCTTTAGGGAGTGTTGCCCAAAGGATGAAATCGTAAAGCAGCTGCGATTCCCCTCCTCTGGAGGAGGGGTGGCTGCGCATCAAGAAAATGCTGCGAAGCAACCTCTAAAAGCGCAGACGGGGTGGTCAGAAAAATTTCTGACCACCCCGTCCGCTCCTAATCGAGGATGCCTTCGGCGATATCTTTTTGAGGTCGCGTCCACCCCTCCTCTGGAGGAGGGGAATCGCAGCTGCTTTACGATTTCGTCCTTTGGGCAACGGCCCCGTTATAGCGTTCTTTTTATCCCTAATCCAGATTGTTCAGGATGGGAATACTGCTGAGCGGTGGCGGATCCGGAAATGTTTTGATGTACGCCCAGATATCCATCGCTTCTTTATCCGAGAGCACTTTCTCACTGTAGGCCGGCATTGCTCTCGGCTTGCGGATGTAATTAATCAATCCCTGCGCGGTGAGCTTTGTCTGCGCCAGACGCGCGCCCTGCCGCCCGCCGGATCCGTTGTAGTTGTGGCATTGCCAGCAGCCGTCCGCGAGAAAGAGCCGCTTGCCGTTCTCAGGGTCACCGGTGTTTTGAGCACGGACGATCGCAGCACCCGCGAGAATCAGAACGATCAGTAACGCCTTTTTCATTTTCGATCCTCCTTACCGGGGCTGCGTCACGACGTCGATCAGAGCAGGTTCACCCGCCTTCACGCGCTCGATTCCGCGTTTGAGCGCGCCTGCCAGGTCTTTCGGATCGGTAATCGGTCCCTCACCGTACAGCCCGTAAGCCTGTGCGAGCTTCGCATAATCAATGTTCGGATCGGTAATCGTCGTTCCAATGTGGGCTCGATCGATACCACGATTGTTCCGCGCACACTGGGCCTGAATGCCCATGATCTCCTGATGGTACGCGCGGTTGTTGTGCATTACCTGCAGGATCGGAATCTTGTGATGCGCGGCTGTCCACAAAACGCTCGGCGCAAAATTCAAATCGCCGTCGCACTGGATATTCACGGTCAGGCGGCCGTACTTCCTGTTCGCGAGCGCGGCCCCGACGGAAGCAGGCGCGGTGTAACCGATACCCATCGCGCCCTGATCGCCGATGAACTGATAGTGCTTCGTGAAGTTCCAGAGCCGTGACGGCCAGAAGCTGACCCAGTCGTCTTTACCCACGAGAGACCAGTCTTCGTTTTTGATCTGAGCCCAAAGCTCCGCCGACAGGCGAGCTGTACTGATCGGACTTGAATTCCAGCCTACCGTAGCATCGAGCCTCGATTGTTCCCTGGCTTTGCGGTGCGCCTCTGCAAGCTTGGCGCCACGCGCTTCAAAAACTCTCTTGCGATCGCCGGTCGTCAGGCGTTTGACCGCCTCGATCAGCGCAGGCAGTGTCGCTTCGGGGCAGCCGGAAATGGGAAGATCGGCTTCACCGTAACGACCCGCGTCCTGATAGTTCGATTTGTGATTCAGATCCAGCGTCGAAATGCTGATCGACTTCGTCGCCGTCTTGCCGGTCCGGTTATGCGTCAGCGCATACAAGTCCCGGACTTCGAGCCCGAGCAGTACGTCTGAGCCGGGATTTTCAGCTCTCAAATTTGCCGCGTACAGAGGATGATTCGATGGGAAGTTCATCCGCTGCCGTTCATCGACAACCTGCGCTTGCAAAGCTTCGGCTAACTGAACAAGCAGTTCGATTCCCCTCTGCGTGCGCGCCGCGCGTCCGGCAACGATCAGAGGATTCTCCGCGTTCACGAGCATCTTCGCGGCTTCGGCAATGGCGCCCGCGTCACCCTGCGGCGGCGCAACCAGATTGAGTTTCGGTATCCGCAGATTCTTCTCTTCGACCGGTTCTTCCTGAAGTTTGTCGTCCGCAACAATAACCACCGGCTCATACGGAAGCGTCATCGAAATCTGGTACGCGCGCACCATCGATTCGGCGAAGTGCGGAAGCGATTGTGGAGCGTCGTCCCATTTCGTGTAGTCGCGAACCATGGAAGCCACATCCTGAGCGCTGTGGGCGCTGGCGGTGTAGCCTCCGCGCCGTGCAGCATCGAGTGTGTTTCCGAGGACGATGATCACGGGCACACGATCCGCGTAGGCGTTATATATCGCCATCGACGCATGCTGCAGTCCGACCGTGCCGTGAGCCATGATCATGATCGGCTTGCCTTCGATCTTCGCGTAGCCGTGCGCCATCGCGACGGACTGTTCTTCATGACAGCACGTCAGGAACTCGGGATTCTTGTTGCCGCCGTAATTGATCATGGATTCGTGCAGGGCGGCGAAGTTCGATCCCGGCGTCGAGGCGCAGTACTCAATGCCGAGCGATTTGATGACATCCATCATGAAGTCGGCGCCGTAACGGACCGGCCCGGCGACCTCGGCTCGACCGGCGCCTGCTGCGGCACCTTCCTGCGCGGGAGCGGCTGCCGGAGCGGGTTCCGGCCTGGCCATCAGTGCCGCAACACCGCCAGCCGCACCTTTCAGAAAACCGCGTCTTCCAACGGAACCCTTCTTTTTGGACATGGGTCAGCCCTCCTGATCTGAGCTCACTGTGTCAGTAATACGTTGTAGTTTGAATTCAATAGCGGCGAGTCTATTGAAGAAAGCGGAGGCGGTCAACAAAAGTCATGTCAGGGATATGACCGAAAGAAAAACCGCGCTGGCTCGAATCTTTCAAGCCAGCGCGGCATATGAATCTACGATCTAATAGCTATCTCTTACCTTTTTTGGGGATCGGCAACGGCAGAACCGTCTCGCCCCCATCAGGAGCGACCTTCTGCTCGAGTTCTTCGATGTCAATCGTGAGTTCCAGTTCCAGCGTGCCAAGCTTGTCCGTTTTCATAACGTTCCCCCTAAGGTTTTTGAGATGTTTTGAGTCTCCGTACTCTATGAGTCAAAGCCATCCTTGGCTTTTGGTCTTCCTGACTTGCCATCCCTGGCTGGCCATCCTGGCCGTCCGTCCCTGGCGGTGCCGTTCCTTGGCGCTTCTGTAATTAGCACCGGGTTTGCCATTTGGTAAGGTGATGATTCTTCAAGGAACCGCCCACGATTTGGGCGGTTTTGCGTCAAGCCTTTGACTAATTCGAGGGTTTCGGTGTCGGGAAGTTGACGGTTTCAGATGTCAGATGTTGGGATGTCCAATGTCCCATGTCAAATGTATCTGTCAAATGACCCACTGACCAATGGTGTCGCCAAGGTTTGGCCAGGCGGTAATCCCCTCCTAGGATAGGAGGGGTGGCTGCGCATCAAGAAAATATCGCGAAGCTACCTTGTGAAAGCGCAGACGGGGTGGTCATTCTGGACTGACCACCCCGTCCGTGCCTATCAAAGGATGCCTCCGGCGATATCTCTTGATGGCACGGCCACCCCTCCTATCCTAGGAACTACCGCCCGCCAAACGTTGGCCATCCGAATTCAATTTGGTCATCTGGTCGTTTGGTCATCTGACAGATACATCTGACATGGGACATTGGACATCCCAACATCTGACATTTTAGAAATCACGCCGACCTCTGCTACACTCGCCCCACCTTTAACACCGAAAAACAAAACTTTCCTTGAGGTGGGACGCTATGAGACGAATCCTTTCGATAGTCGCAGGGATACTCGTGTTGTCGATCACAAGCATCGACGTGTGGGCACAGGCGACCGCTCAGATCGCCGGCACGGTCAAAGATCAGACCGGCGCGGTATTACCGGGCGTTGAAGTCACCGTCACGCAAATCGAAACGGGCATCGCGCGAAACGCAGTCACAAACGAGACGGGTTCTTATGTTCTCTCGAACCTGCCGATCGGTCCATATCGCCTGGAAGCCGCGCTGCCGGGCTTTCGAACGTACGCTCAAACCGGAATTGTCCTGCAGGTCAACAGCAGTCCGGTGGTGAATCCGGTTTTGGAAGTTGGACAGGTGAATGAGCAGGTCGAAGTGCAGGCGAACGCAATGCTCGTAGAAACGCGCAGCGCGGGCGTGGGTCAGGTTGTCGAAAACGCGCGCATTCTGGAGCTCCCTTTGAACGGCCGCCAGGTCGTGGAACTCCTGGCGTTATCGGGAGCGGCGACACCGGCACCCACAGTCACGGGCAGCAACCGCGATCCTTTCGCGCGTGGCAACGTTTCGGTCGCGGGTGGACTTGGCAACGGACTGAACTACACGCTCGACGGAGCCAACCACAACAACCAATATTCCGGCTCATATCTTTCATTCCCGTTCCCCGATGCGCTGCAGGAATTCAAGGTCGAGACGAGCGCGACGTCGGCGCAGAGCGGCGTGAAGTCATCAGGCACGGTCAGCCTCGTCACCAAGTCCGGTACGAACGCGTTTCATGGGAATCTGTTCGAGTTCGTGCGGAATGGAATTTTCAATGCGCGGAACGCATTTGCAACGAAGCGCGATACGATCAAGCGCAATCAGTACGGCGGAACGATTGGCGGCCCGATCCTGAAGAACAAATTGTTTTTCTTCGCGGGATATCAGGGCACGAAGGTTCGGCAGGATCCGCCGGACACTTTAGGATTCGTTCCCACAGCTGCAATGTTCGCGGGTGACTTTACGACATTCGCCTCGCCCGCATGTAATACCGGCCGCCAGATCGCGCTGCGAGCTCCGTTTGTGAACAACCGGATCGATCCTGCGCTGTTCAGCAAAGCAGCCGTCGCCTTCGCCAAGCTTCTGCCGAGCACGAACGATCCGTGCGGAAGAATCATTTACAGCAACCCGAGCCGGCAGGACGGCCAAATGGCCGTCGGAAGAATCGATTATCAGAAGAGCGAGAAACACTCCTTATTTGGAAGGTATCTGATCGAGAGCGCGTTTGCTCCGCCCGCTTACGATATAAACAAAAACCTCCTCAGTGTCGGAACGGGAGACGACGGCCTTTCGCAGGCGTTCACCTTCGGCAGCACGTACCTGTTTCGACCAAATGTCGTGAATGCACTCCGGCTCAGCGCGAATCGATTTGCCGGCGGCAAAACACAACCAGACTTCAAGGACTGCAACTGCGGCCCGGCCGGTCTGGGAATCAAGATGTTCACGTACGAACCTCTGACGTTTTCTCTGACGGTTACCGGAGGATGGGCTCTCGCATCCGCGAACGGTCCGAGCAGGATGGCGATCTTCGCGGCAAGCGATGATCTGAGCATCGTGCGCGGCAATCATCAATTCGCCCTGGGAGCAAGCGGTTCGTCATGGTGGTCGAACAACTACACGACGACTCAAAGCAAATCGACTTTTCAGTTCAGCGGTCAGACCACAGGCCTGGGCATCGCGGACTTCTTCACCGGCGACGTGTCGCTATTTAGAAACGGCGCGCCTTCGGAGCAACACAATCGATCGAAGTACGTTGGACTGTATGCTGCCGACACGTGGAAGCTGAATCAGAAGCTCACGCTGAATTACGGTTTGCGATGGGAACCTTATCTTCCGCAGGTGAATCTTGATCGAAGCGCCATTCACGTCGATATCGATGCGATGAACAAGGGCATCAAGACGAAGCGGTTCGACAACGCGCCTCCGGGATTGTTCTTTGAAGGCGATCCGGGATTTCCGGGCAAATCCGGTATGTACAACCAGTGGTGGAATTTTTCGCCGCGCGTTGGATTCGCGTGGGACCTGGCAGGCGACGGACGCACGTCGGTGCGAGCTTCGGCCGGAACGTTTTATGACTATCCCACGTCCCTCTACCTGAGATCTCTAACGACGGGGCCGCCGATGACGCCTCGAGTGCAGTTGCAGAATGTGAAGTTCGATACTCCGTGGTCCAACTATCCGGGAGGAGATCCGTTCCCGATGCCTTACGGACGTGATCTGGCGCGCAATACAGTGTTCACACCTTACAGCGCCTTCCTGGCTCTCGGTTATGATTCGCCCAACATGCGGGTTGGCCAATGGAATCTCAGTATCCAGAGACAGATTGGCTCGGACTGGCTCGCCTCCGCAAGTTATCTCGGAAATGCGACGCGGCATTTGTGGGGCACGCAGCCACTCAATCCCGTGATCTTCATTCCGGGGAATTGCCAGGCGGGACAATACGGCCTCACGGCCGCCGGACCCTGCTCGAACACAACGAACCTCGATGCGCGGCGCCGACTGACGCTCGCGAACCCCGTGCAATCCTGGGGGTTCGGGTACCTCAATCACATCGATACGGGCGGCAATGCCAGCTATAACGGTTTGCTTCTGTCAGTGCAACGGCGCGCGGCGAAGGGCGTGACTGTGAGCGCCAACTACACCTGGTCGCACTGCATCACGGAACTGTGGCAAGAGGCAGCGACAAACCCGACGGCCAATCAAGGCTGGGGTGATCCGGACAATCGGCGCTACGACCGCGGCAATTGTTCGACAGCAGCAACCGACCGGCGGCATCTTTTCAATCTGTCGGGAGTAGCCGAGACGCCGGTGTTTTCGAATCCCACACTCCGCACTGTTGGATCGGGTTGGCGGCTCTCACCGATATTGAAAATCATGTCCGGTGGATATCTGTCGGTCAGCACCACGACCGACGTGGCGTTGAATGGAATGTCCGCACAGCATGTGAATCAGGTGCTCGGTGATCCCTACGGCGACAAGTCTCCGGGAAACTATCTGAACCCGAAAGCGTTCGCGCTGCCGGATCGCGGCACGCTCGGCAACTCAGGCCTGGGAGCCATTGCTGGACCCGGGACCTGGCAGTTTGACGTCGCTATTTCGCGGACCTTCCAGTTCAGTGAAAGTCAAAAGGCGGAATTTCGGGCGGAGACGTTCAACCTTACAAATAGCCTTCGCTTGAACGACCCGGTCACAACGTTCAACAGCAGCACATTTGGACAGATCACGTCCGCGAAAGAGCCGCGCATCATGCAGTTCGCTTTGAAGTATTTCTTCTAGCGAATTTGGGCGAACCCGGGCTTTAGGGCGTGTTGCTCAAAGGCCGACATCGTAAAACTGTTGCTATGCCCCTCCTCCAGAGGAGGGGTGACGCGACCTCAACAAAAAATATCGCCGCAGGCATCCTTTGATAGGACGGACGGGGTGGTCAGAAATATTTTTTAGCACCCCGTCTGCGCGGCAAAGGTAGCTTCGCAACTTTTTTTGATCGCGCAGCCACCCCTCGTCTGGAGGCAGACCTGTCCAAGATAAAAATGCAGAACACTCGGAAACGCATGCAGAGCAAGGAATCCAGTCCTCGCACCGCCTTCGGGGTGCGGTTTTCCTGTGGAAACGTTTTCCCCGGGTACGCAAAAAACGCGTACCCGGGGCTAATGTCCGTGCACGCCTTCGGCGTGGCCAGCCCGGAGGGCTGCGAGGAATGTAGCCCCGGGTGGAGCGTTTTTTTGCGACACTCGGGGTTAGATCGAACGGAGGAGAATGCACCCCGCACGGGGTGCAAGGATTATTTTGGACAGCTCTGCCTCTGGAGGAGGGGAATAGCAGCATCCCTGACCTTTCGTTCCGATTTGGGCAACACGCCCTTTAGCCCGCGTTCTTTTACCAGAGTCCCAGGACTTTCCACCAGACGCCACCAACGCTGAGCCAGATGAAGATATTCACGAAGCTGAGGATGAGGCCGGTCTTCCACCACACACCAAGCGATACGTGACCGCTGCCGAACAAGATTGGCGCGGGGGCCGTGCCGAAGTGGGTCAAGCTTGCGAAGAGACTGCTGAAATACGCGAGCACGAGCGCCGCAAGCAGCGGTGGCGCGCCGAGGCCAATCGCGACAGCCAGGAACGGAGCATACATTGCGCTGACATGCGCAGTGAGGCTTGCGAAGAAGTAATGCGTATAGAAATAAGTCAGGCTGAGACCGAGCAGGCCCCCAATCCAGCCGATGCCGCTGAAGAGGGGCGCTACCTGGTCGCTGAACCACTTGATCAGGCCAAGCTGGGCGAGGAACGTGGCCATCATGACGAGCGTTCCGAACCACACGAAGGTATCCCAGGCGTTGTGCTCGTGTGAAAGGTCGTCCCAGTTAAGAACGCCGGTTATGAGCAAGGCCGCAATTGCGAGGAATGCCGTCGCTGTCGGATCCAGATTGAGCGTTGTACCCAGAATCCACAACACCAGCATGACCAGCGCGACCGAGCCCATCAGCTTCTCGCTGCGCTTCATTGGGCCAAGCTCGCTCAGCGCTTCCTTCGCCATCGCCGGAGCTTCAGGCGTTTTGATTGCGCCAGGAGGACACATCTTGTAGACGATGAGCGGAGCGATGACCAAACTGACAATGGCAGGAACGATTGCGGCCACCGCCCAACCCGTCCACGTGATGAAAACCTTCTGCGCCGCTGCCAGCTGCACGATCAGCGGATTCGCCACCATCGATGTGACAAACATCCCGCTCGTGATCACGGTGCCTTCATACGCCGCAAGCACGAGAAACGCGCTTGTCTTGCGTCCTTTGACCGGATCACCCTCAATCGCTTTTCGTGAAATCGCCTGAACGATCGGAAATACGACACCGGCGGCGCGAGCGGTGTTGCTCGGCATCGCGGGCGCAAGAACGAGGTCGGTTGCAACAAGGCTGTATCCAAGACCCAGCGTGCTGCGGCCGAACCTGGAAATCAGCAGGTAGGCGATCCGCGTCCCAAGGCCGGTTTTGTTGAAACCCGCCGCGAAGAAGAATGCGGAAACGACCAGCCAGAGCGTGACGTTGCCGAAGCCACTCAGCGCTTCGGCGATTGTGAGCGTCCGTGTTGCGAGCGCGCATGCAATGCCAATTACAGCCATGGCGCTCATCGGAAGTGGCTTCGTGATGATACCGACCAGCGTACCGATAAAGATTGCCAGAAGGCGCCATGCTCTCGGGTCGACCGTCACAGGGCGTGGCAACAGCCACACCAGAAGACCGATGGCAACAACGAGTGCCAGGCGCAATTTCATCAGATCAGCCCTTTCTCGCGCCACGCAGCAATCGTGGGCGGATCGAATCCGATTTCTTTCAGGATTACATCGGTGTGCTGGCCGACTTCGGGAACGGGTCCCCATGCCGGCTCGACATTCTCGATGTCAGCGGGCGGAATCACTTTCCAGCACAGTGGGATCCGAAGCTTGGAATTCACGTGACTTGAAGTCGCGGC